>LKMJ01000009.1_pt1 | contig 109289 bp, 111 predicted proteins | sample 643391 | NCBI WGS metagenome assembly LKMJ01 (sample SAMN04112250, study PRJNA286221) | soda lake metagenome | biome: soda lake; feature: Kulunda Steppe; material: water; isolation source: sample PL-Br10 brine of Picturesque Lake | place: Russia: Kulunda steppe | collected 2010-07 | reverse complement strand
TACGTACCTAAACGGGAAATACGATGAGAACGGGGTGGCGCGTCACGGCTACGCCGCTGACGCGCCGTTCATCGAGACACCACGCGACGCTCGATACCACTACTCGAAACGCTTCGGTATCGAATCGAGCTATCGGTTGTCCGAACAAGCGATAGCGACGACAACAACACGAGACCCAACGGTGAGACTGCTGTACGTCGTGGTAAGCTTGCTGTTGCAGAACACGTGGCGGTATCTACATTACGAATACGTGGCGACGCCCCGCCGAGGCGGGCGTCGCCTCTGGTGGTGGCCGTACAAGGAGTTCGTGAATATGATTCGGCGGGCTGCGTGGACGGCTCTCGCGGTGCGTCGGGCCGTCCCCACTAACCGGCCACCGGACGACCGGTTCCACCGGTAGTCACTGACCGAGCAAGCGTTTTCGCAAGTGGCAACGCTGTCGCGTCGGCGGCTGATCGCCGCCGACAGCGACAGCTCCGCCATCAATCAGCATCGTTCAACCGCTATCGACGGCTCATCACGACAGAATAGGTGGTTCAGGTCAAGCTAACCAGCGATGCTTTGTGAGGTACTGAGACTATGGTTGAATCGTGAAGGTAACCCATACCAGTCCGGGAGTCTCTGTAGACTCGTCCGCAAGCTGTGTGACGAAGCTGAGGTCCCGTATGAGGACAGACCGGTACGGTGGTACAGTCTTCGGCACTCTATTGGTCAGCACATGGAATCGGACGGTTCGCTAAATCAGACCAACGATCAGTTGCGGCACGATACGTACGAGACGACGGTGTCGACGTATGGGAATTCTGCAGCTGAAGAGCGACGCGAGACGTTGAATAAAAGTCGGTCAAAGGCTGAGCGAGCGGCGAACGATCCTAACTACAGGCCGTACAGCGACGACAGCGACGTTGACATCCAAACAAACTTCGGACAGGTAGAAGAAACAGCTCCTGAAGACGCTATTACCTCAACGGACGATGGGTTCCATGTTGACGCACACGTTAAGGATACAACAGAGAATAGAGCCGATATAAGCCGTCAACTCCTCTCCGATGAGAAGCCGTCCAGCTCGTCGTAATTAATCGATCTTTCGAAGAGCGGTCCTTCTCGCATCCGGAGGAGTCTGGTCATATTTCATTGTGGTCTCCGGACTGAGATGCCGTAGCTGTGTCTGTGCGGCAGCGAGATCCTCTTCACGAGTCATATATGTTCCTGTGGAATGCCGAATCGCGTACCAACTCATCGTCCGGTTTTCCGTTGAAATCCCCGCAATATCACAGAGCTTCTGCAGGACATAACGGAGTGCGCTTGATCCATACGGATTCGCTTCACGGGTAAGCCACAAGGCATCCGTGTCGTCGTACTTCTCATTCGTCTGCCGCTGTGATAACCAGTGCTCAAGCATTTCTGCGGTTCGGTCCTGAATACTGACGATCCAGTTTTCTTTATTCTTCGAGCTTTCTTCACGAGGAATCCGGAGTACACTATTCTCCACGTCTACCCACAACACAGTTGCACGTTCAACTTCGATAGGTCGGAGCCCGGCGTCCAGGCTGGTCCAGGTGAGCGTCGGGATTTTCCAGCTGTTCGCCCGCTCCCAGTCTTTTCGTGATATGTCGGATTTTGGTTTCTCAAACCGCTGTGCAAGGTAGGCCTTCCACCGCTCACGACGATCACCATACACGTTATCAAAGTCTGGTACACTCCCGTATTCTAGCGCAGCGTCTCGGATCTTCGCTCGTTCTTCTCGGGTCAGGTAGTCACGAGGGGTGGTCGATTGATTCGACCGCGTGAACGTGATTTGAGGCGTCCATTCATCGCCGCCACGTCGATGCGAACGCCACTTGTATAACATCATCACAGCCTTTCGGCAGGCGGACTTGTGTCCGTTTGAGTGTTCCTGACGAGCGAGGTGATTCAGGTATGCGTCCGCATGATCGGTTGTGATCGATGACGTGTACCGATCTTCGTGTTGCCAGACGAATCGATAGAACTGATCCATACGGCTGGCACGATTCTTGACCGTCGAGTGCGCGTACCCATCAGCGCTACTCGGATCTTTGCCGAACGTCAGTAACCATTCGAGACACTGTTCCCGTTCAGTCCGGTAGTCAACGATTTGTCGTTCGTTGAGCAGTTTCTCGGACGGTTCGGGCACGATGGAAATACCTTCGAGGGGGTTAATTGCCTTCTTCGAGTTCTTCATTGCCTGCCACCTCGGATGACACCCGCTTCCTTGTTCCCCCTATTTTCGGAATCGCAAGAGGGGAGTCGATTTTCCCGTCTGAACTTCGTTGCCCTTAATTTCACGCAAATCGAAAGAGGGCGACGGGTTCGATACACTTCTTGAGTCGGATTGCCCAATGACATTGGTGGATATACTCCTTGTTCACTGGCCAAAACCACCGGACGGCGAGAGGAAAGGAGTGCTCCGTCAGGGATTTGAACCCTGGTCCTTGCCGTGAGAGGGCAAGATGATTGGCCGGACTACACCAACGGAGCGTTCTTCGCGTTCTTTTGTACCTGAGATGAACGTATAACGGTTGTGTTTCACCGTTGCTGTGGGCCGGTTTGACATTCCGTCCGATCACTCGTCATCGAACGGTGATCCTGTAGCATCAGGCTCGTGGCCGGCGAGAGAGACGATGTTTTCCCGACCGACGCGGAGTTTCGAGACGGTTCCGTCGGATTCCATCTCCGAAAGTAGCATCGAGACTTTTGATTTCGACCAGTCTGTCCGTTCGACGATGTCGACTTGTCTCATCCGGCCACCCTGTGCTTCGAGAAGCCTAACGACTCGTTGTTCATCGGAGACGATCTCCCCATCCGCGATCGGTCCCGTTCCGTCAGGAGAACTCCCCGACGGGACGGTTCCGCTACCGGTCCCCCGGTTATCTGAAGAGGTTTCCACAGAGGGGCTGTCGGTGTCAGCTGACCCAGACGAAAGCAGTTCGCCACGATAGGCGAACGCAGCGGCTGATCCGATGAGGATGATGAGCCCGATGGCCACTAGCGGGACGACCCAGCCATCAGTACTACCGGACCCCGGTTGCTCCGGTTCAGAGCCTCCATTAGCAGAGTCTTGGGGCCCGTCCGTTCCGTTCTGATCCGTCTCCGCCGAACGCTCGACGAGCACGGTGCGTGGCTCTCTGTCCGCGAACGACCGCTCGCCGTTCCACGTGATCGTCTCACTTTCCGAAAGCGATTCGGAGGCGGTACTGTCGGGATCGGGGGTCGCCGATTCGAACTCGAGTGACGGCCCTCGCTCCAACCGGAGTTGTTGGTCGGGACCGATATAGAGGCCACCGACGAACACGTCTCCGACGGTAACTGAATCGTCTTCGACGACTGCGAATTCGGTCCACTCGAACGACATCTCGATCACGGCGAAGGACTCGCCGGCCGGCGGGCGATCCTCGATCCGCGCCTCGCGTTCGAACCCTTCGGCGGACATTTCCCGGCCGGTCGTTTCGCTTCCCCCGTCGGCAAGTTCGGTCGCCCGCTCGCGGAAGTTACGGTAGCTTTCAGTCTCTTCGTCGTTGAACCGCTCGGCGTACGTCTCGAAGTCCTCAGTTTCGTCGTCGTCGAGTCGCTGTTCGTACCGGAAACGCCACTCGGCGCTCCCGTCGTCGCGAACGGTAATCACAAAGATCGTACGGTCGGCTTCGAACGATTCCGCCTCCAGGTTTCCGAACCTCTCATCGGTGGCCGTTTCAGCGTTGGCGAGCCCGGCTCCGGCGACGAGACCGATACAGAGCAGACACAGCAGTACTCCCACAGAGAGTACGAAAACCGGATTCCCGCCCGATGCTCTCATCAGTGTCCGAACTCACGCTCGCCACAGCATAAAAACCCCCGTCTCGGGATCGGGTTTTATCTGTGGCGTGACCTACCTTAGTGTATGCCCTCCGATCACTCTCGCCAAGACGACGACTCGGCTTCAGGCGATCGAAACCCGGAGTCAGGTCAACACACAACGGGAACGGCTGACCGCTCTGTCGGAGCACCTGCCAGTAGGCAACCCGAGGCCAACCGCGCGCCGAACACGCTCTTGAACGCTCTTATCGGGGCCGTCGTCACAGTCGTTACAACGTTTTTCATCCCGCTATCGCCGCTTCTCGGCGGTGCGATCGCGGGATACCTAGAGGGTGAAAGCGCCGAAAGCGGTCTCAGGGTCGGGGCGCTTTCGGGGGTGATGGCGCTCGTTCCGCTGCTCGTTGTCGTTCCACTCGGACTCGCACTTTTCATCTTCGAGCCGATCGCGGCCGTCAGCCTCCTCGTGATTGCCGCGATCGTCGTCGGCTTTCTCGGAGTATACACCGTCGGCTTCAGCGCGCTCGGCGGACTCCTCGGCGTGTATCTATACGAGGAATTCGGATCGAAAAGAGCCTGAAAACGTCGGTGACGATCCGATCCGGGTAAATAAACCACGAACGCGTCAGTTCATCCATCCCCGCTCGAGATCCGTTCGGCGACCGCACGTTGGAGCTGTCGTCGATCGTCGTGGTTGCGCTCGGAATCCGTACTGACTTCGAGAACCTGTGTTCCGTCGCTTTCGAGCGATTCTGTGTATAGCTCACGGAAACGATCGCGACCTTCGGTTCGGGCGAACTCGAGGTCGTACAGGTCCGCCGAGTGTTCGAAATCGAGCCCGTGTGGCGTCCGGAACCACGACTCGAAGCTATCGTGGGCTTCGATCGGCAATAGATGGAAGATGCCGCCGCCGTCGTTGTTGAGACAGACGATCGTCGCGTCGACCTCAGCTCGGGCGATCGCGAGCAGCCCGTTCATGTCGTGGTAGTACGCCAGGTCACCGATCGCGAGAACGAGCGGATCGTCGGTTCCGTACCCGACGCCGAGCGCGCTCGAGGTGATTCCGTCGATACCTGACGCTCCGCGGTTTCCATAGACAGACAGCGAGGCCGACCGTGGACGAACGAAACGATCGAGATCCCGGACCGGCATCGAGTTCGAGACGAAAACCGTCGACGGATCGGGGGCCAGACGAGCGACGTCGGCGATGATCCCGCCCTCAGCCGGTTCTTCGCCGTCGACGAACGACCAGTACGCCGCCTCGGCATCAGTGAGTCTGTCAGCATAGGAATCCGGATCCCGATCGACGTCCGAGGCGAGGTCGGTCGCGAGTCGGGTCTCGTCGGCGACGACGAGATCGGTCGCGGTGAACGTCGCCTCCCGCCAACCGCCCGCCGGGTCGACGAGGAACTGTCTCCCCCCGGCCGAATGGAGGTAGTTTCGGAGCGGCTTCGATGTCGGTGACGCGCCGAAACGGAGGACAACGTCCGGCGACGTCTCGAGGGCTGAAACGTACCCATCGTAGCCGCCACAGACGTCGATCGCCTCGGTGTGTGGGCCGAACCGGTGTCCCGACAGCGGGTCGGCGACGACGGGAAAGCCGGTAGCTTGCGACAGCGCGCAAAGCGCATCTCCCGCCGGGGCCGGTCGATCCGTCGGGCCGCAGACGATAAGCCCGCGCTCGGCGGTCCGGATCGCTTCGGTGATCGCTTGCCGGTCCGACGTCGAAAGTCGGCCGGTTCCACGGACCGTATCGACGTACGGGCCGTCCCGCCCGGCGGTTTCCGGTCGTGTCGGCGTTTCGAACCCCTCCGGAAGCGTCCCGTCGGGAACCCCCTCGGGAGCGTCGTCGGGATCGGCGTTCGGTTCCAACGGTTTCCGGAAGGGGGCGTCGAGATGAACTGGGCCGGCGTTCGGTCCGCGAGCCGTCTCGGTAGCCCGTGAGAGGGCAGTCCGGAGCGACCGAAGCTTCCGGTCGGCCGCTTCGGGTTCGGGGAGCTTCCGATAGTAGCGGACCGAATCGCCGTAGAACTTCTCCTGATCGATCGTCTGATTGGCGCCGCTGTCGGCCAACTCGGGGGGACGGTCGGCCGTCAGCAGGACCATCGGTACGCGAGCGGCATCGGCTTCGATAACCGCCGGATGGAAGTTCGCGAGCGCCGTCCCGGAGGTACAGACGAGCGGCGCGGGACGCCCGGTCCGTTTGCCGTATCCGAGCGCGAAAAAGGCGGCCGAACGCTCGTCGAGCAGCGAGACTGCCTCGATGTCGGCGTGCGCCGAGATGGCGACCGTCAGCGGCGTCGAACGACTCCCCGGCGCCATGACGGCCGTCTCGATGCCCGCCTTCGCGAGTTCGTCCGCGATGATGCGACCCCACAGACCGTTGACGTTCGGTTCCGACATGAATTAGGCAAGCTCGTCGAGGATCGGTCGGTACTTCAGCTGGACTTCGTCCCACTCGCGGTCGGGGTCGGAGTCAGCGACGATCCCGACGCCCGCAAACAAAGTCGCGACGTCACCACGCGCGATAGCGGATCTGAGCGCGACCGCAAAGGAGCCGTATCCGGCGGCATCGAACCAGCCAACCGGGGCAGCATACCAGCCCCGTTCGAAAGGTTCGGTGTCCCGGATGGTCGCGAGCGCGCGGGCGGGCGGAAGGCCGCCGACAGCGGGCGTCGGATGAAGCGCCTCGACGAGTGTCAACACGTGTTCGTCGGTCTCGAGTTCGGCGGTGATCGGCGTCTCGATATGCTGGACGGTCGCGAGCCGACGGATCCGCCGCGATCCGGCCCGGACCGAGGCCGCGTGGGGTTCGAGCTGCTTTCGCACAGCGCCGACGACGAGGTCGTGTTCGTGGCCGTTCTTTTCGTCGGCCAGCAGTTCCTCGGCGAGCCACTCGTCCTCTTCGGGTGTTTCGCCGCGGCCGGTCGTTCCGGCGAGCGCGCCGGTCTCGACAGTCCGACCGCGAAGCCCGACGAGACGCTCCGGTGTCGCCCCGAAGAAGCCGCCGGAGCCGTCGTCGGGCTCCAGAAGGAAGCGATAGCAGTCGGGATACGTCTCTCCGAGGCGTGTCAACGCGTCGGGGATCGAAAGCGGCCCCGAAAGCGACACCCTGAGCGCCTGCGCGAGAACAACCTTCCGGAGTTCGCCGGCGGCGATCCGGTCGGTCGCCGCGGTGACGCTGTCTCGCCAGTCGGCTTTCGAAGTCGTTCTGCTTCGGGCGTCGATGCCCGGGGGTTCCTCGACCGCATCGGGGGGTGGGAGTTCCCGTAGCTCCCGTCGGGCGTCGTCGAGTCGGCTCTCGACCGTCGAAACGTCCGCATCGACGGCGTTGACGGTCAGCCACGCGTTGCCGTCGTTGTATGTCACCTGGGTTCGTGGCAGGATGAACTTCGCGCCGGGATAGCCGGCCCACGGGTCGGTTCCGGTGTGTTCATCGTGAAAGGAGAAGCCGCCGAACAGGCGCGGTCGGGCCGCGAGCGCGCCCGCGTGAACGTCGCCTGTCGAGAACAGATCGTCGGCAGCGGCTCGTACAGTTTCGAACCGGCTGGAGCCTTCGGCACGGATGGTCTCCGCCGCGCCGCTGCCGACGACCGTCGATTCTCCGGGTGCCGCCCAGAACGTTCGGGGAGACTCACCGGCCGCGAGGACGGCGCGGGGCTGGGGTGCGTCCGACAACTGGACCGTCCGACTGACTACCCCCGCGGACCTCGGGGTCACCTCGTCGCTCCGCAGCGATTCCATTACCGCTCGTTCGGGCCCCACCGTCTTAGGTTACGTGTTCGCCAATGGAGTCCGAGCGCCTCAGAGCTTCGACTCGGCGTCTTCCGCGAGCTCTTCCATCCGCTTTCCGATCCGACCGGCGTCGGAAAACTCGTCTTCGGCCATGACGTTCGCCAGCGCGTTCCCGAGGACGAAGACGGCGTGTTTGTGTTCGCTCTTCGATTTGTGGACGTCGTCGGGGGTCACGTCCAGTTCGTCGTATGGATCGAACACCGAGCCGTCGATGTCGTCCATCCCGCGGAAATGCTCCATGATCGAGACCATCTTGGCGTGTAACTCAAGCAGCTCCTCTTTGTGCATATTGGTGACTAAAGCAACTGGCTGCTTAACGTTTGTGCGATAGGGAGCCGCATACGCCACTATTCGACCGATCGTATTCTGGAGGGCTCGATGTGATAGCCGTCCGGCGTATCGAAAACGACGGACGAGGGGAGGCCGGACCGCTAGAAGACGTACTCGTCGTCGTGGCCCATCATGCCGTCTTCCTCGAACCCCGCCGGCTCGTCGTCCTCCATCGGCCCGCTCGTCTTGTAAGCCCGGAGCCCGGTCGAAAGCAGCTCTTCGATCGCCTCCTCTCGGTTTACGAACTCGCCCTCCTCGACGAGTTGTGCGATCTGCATCTCGAGATGCTCCGGAACGGTGAGTTGTACCTTCGGCATCGGAACAGTTCGGCTTTCGGGGATGGGGTATTTAATACTATCGGGGTTTTTTCGCCGGGACGAAAATAGAATCCGGGTAAACGTGAGTATTACTTTCCAAATAAAGAGTGATATATTTGCCATATGTTAAATAATCTTTCAGCATTCGGGAATCACCGTCTGACACTCCGGACTTGATGTCACGACTGAAACATCGGAACGACAGCCCTACCAGTCGTCGAGACGTTCCGTGAATTATGCGCGACGTTACGAATATTCACGAATCGTTCGACGGTGAGCGAGTGCCGCCCGGACAGCGGGAAACCGAGCGTTTCCCGGTACTCTCGAAAGGCGATGTGCCGTCGGTGCCGCCCGGAGCGACGCTGGACGTGTGGGGCGCCGTCGAGAACGAACTGAGTTGCTCACTGGAGGAACTGAAAAGCCTCGGAGCGGAACTCCAGCGACAGGATTTTCACTGCGTGACGGGCTGGTCGCGACTCGATTGTCAGTTCCGGGGCGTTCCCTTCCCGACACTCACAGAGCGTGTCGGGGTCGACGGGGACGCCACACACGTGCTCTTTCACGCCCACGACGGCTACACGACCGATCTCCCGCTGTCGGACTGTCTCTATGAGGGCGTCCTGTTGGCATGGGAACTCGACGGCGAACCGCTCTCGGGAGAACACGGCGGACCACTCAGAGTCGTGATGCCACACAAATACGCCTACAAGGGGGCGAAGTGGCTCTCCGGGATCGAAATACTGACCGAACCCGAACGCGGCTACTGGGAGAAACGGGGATACTCCGAAAGTGCGAACCCCTGGAACGAAGAGCGATACGTGTGATCGTCTCGATATAAGAGTCTGTTATCGGTGCTGAATTGGGGGGAAACATTAACCTGTTGTACAAACGACTCTGGGCATGGCCGGTCCTACCCGCGTGTTGCTCGTCGACGACGATCCAACCCTGGCCGATCTCATGGCCAACCAGTTGGACGACCTTCGAGAGGAGTTTTCGATCCGAATCGAAACCGATCCGAAGGACGCGCTCGAGACGGTCGAAACCGGCGAGATCGACTGTGTCGTCAGCGACTACCATATGCCGCAGATGACCGGACTAGATCTTTTGCGGTACGTCCGAGAGATGGACGCCGGTCTCCCATTCATTCTGTTCACCGCTCGGGGAAGCGAGGAGATCGCCAGCGAGGCGGTCTCGGCGGGCGTGACGGATTACTTCCGAAAGCGTCGAGGGGCCGATCAATGGCAGGTGCTCGCGAACCGTATCGAAAACGTCTCCGCACGGTATCGCGCCGAGGAGGCCGTCCAACGGCGTGAATCGGCCCTCCGACAGCTCGCGCGGACCGTCATCGATAGCTCCTCGCCGCCCGTCGAGGAGCTTCTGACGCTCGGACGCGAGACGCTCGGTGTCGAGTACAGCGCGTTGGTATGTTGCTCGGACGACGAGGTCGAGATACTCGTCGAAAGCCCTGACGGATCGTTCTCGTTCGGTACCGCCGAGGGGGTCCCGTTCGCGGACGACATCGGGGATCTAACGGTCGACGGCGGCGGTATCGTTGCCGTCGCGGCGGGACCGGAGGCCGATGACGAGGAAGGGTTTTCCTCGTATATCGGCACCCCCGTGTACGTCGGGGAGCGTCGCTACGGAACCCTGTGTTTCTGTGATCGCGGCGACCGGACCGAATTCACCGCCTGGGAGCGGGCCTTCGTCGAGTTACTCGGCGACTGGTTCGGTCACGAACTCACGAGTGAGTGGGCACGCGAGCAAAACGAGGCCGTCAGCACTGCACGGGACCGAGCCCGACTGGCCCAAAAAGCGCTTTCGGAGGGCGACGAGCAGACGCTCCGAACGGAACTGGACGCCATAGAGCGGCTGTTAAAAAAGGAACAGCCCTTCAGGACGCCGGTTTCGATCGAACTCTCCTGATCGGCGGTGATCGAACGGCGTGTTCCGTGGAACGTCCCTCCGTCGCCGCCGGACAGACGAGAACGAATCGCTCTAGACCGGTCTCCGGCCAGCCGGGCGGTGATTTCGGCTCGTATTCGAACCCGTTCTAGTGGCGAGTATAGATCATTCGCGTGGGCGCTCCCGGACGCAGGCTTCGACCGGCGCGATGATCTCGTCGGCGATCGAATAGGGGTCGGTCTCTTTTTCGAGAACCCGATCGAGGTACGCGTCGATCCCGCCTCGTGCCTCGAGTTCCTCCTCGAGTAGCGCCGCAGTGTCCTCTCTGAGCAGCGTCTTGATCTCCGCCTCGTAGCGCTTTCTGGCCTGGGCGTCGAATTCGCCGCTTTCGGCCAGCCACGCGACGTGGTCGGCGATCGTCCCGAGGAACTCCTCGACGCCTTCGCCCGTCTTGGCGACCGTCTCGATTATCGTCGGCTCCCAGCCGACTCCCTCATCGCCGGCGTCGGGATCGGTGTTCGGATCGCTCGTGAGGGTGTCGGCGCCGTGATGACCGGCCATCGGCGAGTCGTCACGCATCCTGATCATCTCCCGGAGCTCCATCACCGTCCGATCGGCGCCGTCCATGTCGGCTTTGTTGACGACGAAAATATCGGCGATCTCGAGGATGCCGGCTTTCAGCATCTGGACGTCGTCGCCGGAGCCGGGGGGCACCAACACGGCGACGGTGTCGGCGGTCTTGACGATCTCGATCTCGTTTTGACCCGCGCCGACCGTCTCGACGATTATCTTGTCCTTTCCGAAGGCATCGAGCGCTTTGACCGCGTCGGTCGTCGCGGTCGAGAGTCCCCCCAGAGAGCCGCGGGCCGACATCGATCGGAAGAAGACGTCCATATCGCCGACGTTCGATGCCATCCGGATCCGGTCGCCGAGTACCGCCCCGCCGGTAAACGGTGAGGAGGGATCGATCGCGATCACGCCGACCGTCTCCCCGCGCTCGCGGTAGGTGGCGGCCATCTTGTCCACGAGCGTCGACTTCCCGGCTCCCGGCGAACCCGTGATTCCGATGACCTCCGCCTCGCCGGTGTGAGTGTGCAACCGTGAGACGAGTTCGCGGTATCCCGGCGAGCGGTTCTCTATCTTCGTGATCACGCGTGCGAGCGCACGGTGTTTCCCCGCCAACAGTTCGTCGATAAGCGCGTCGTTTCCGGACATCTATCGGTCCGGCGCGTTCTCTCGGACGAACTCGATCGTTTCCGCCATCGTCGATCCGGGACCGAAGATCTCCGCGACGCCGGCTTCGTAGAGCTCTTCGCGGTCGTCCTCGGGGATGATCCCGCCGACGATAACGAGCGTATCGTCGAAGGCGTCGTACTCCTTGAGTCCCTCCATCACCTTCGGGACCAGCGTGTCGTGAGCCCCCGAGAGGATGGAGATACCGAGTACGTCGACGTCCTCCTGGACGGCCGCCTGAACGATGTCGTCCGGCGATTTGTGCAGTCCCGAGTAGATAACCTCGAACCCGGCGTCGCGGAACGCCCGCGCGATGACGTGTGCACCCCGGTCGTGGCCGTCGAGGCCGACTTTTGCCACCAGACACCGAATGGTTCGCTGTTCCTGTTCCGTGCTCATGACTCGCAGTACCCGGCGAGGGTGTTTGACTTTAACGGAGACGGCCCTGTCGAGTCGGGTGTATAACCGAGATCGAGACCGGGCTCGCATGCGGGAGTTCCGCATACTGGGTGTCGCTTCGATGGGTTTATGAATCGGCTCGGGATACTAGCGAGTGCGATTGCGGGCTCGTAGATCAGCGGTAGATCACTCCCTTGGCATGGGAGAGGCCCCGGGTTCAAATCCCGGCGAGTCCATGCACCCTGCGGGCGCGAGATATATGCTGTACGGGACGACTTTGTATATAACCACCGGGGTTCCTGTTCTCTTGTCCTTCGTTTAATCCCAGCAAAAATTGTTGTTCTGAGTTGACCCTGAGTTAAACGGTGATCGACGCTGTCATGCGATTATCGGCATATGACTCAATCGCAAAGGGGGTGAGACTTCTACAGCTCCTCAATCAACGGAGCTACCATAAATTGTAGATCCTTCTCCGTTTTGCGTATCTGTTCCTGTTCTTCCCATTGGCTATAATCAATAACTCTACGGTCACTTCATCTCTCCTACTTTAATTTCCATTCTGTTTACCGGACTAATCGTTTTGTCAAAGATAGAAATGTGAACGTTGAAATCAGTTAATGATCTAAATGTTAAAATTAGAGACAGTATTTTTATGTTATACTTGACCAGTGGAATACGCTCGTTGGACGGGGATTTCGCCGTTTTGGTGAAAATTTTCACATGTGCCGAAAATTTAATACTATGTGTCCGCACTCGATGACATGCCCGAGACGAACACATCGCGGCTGGTTCAGTCGACGATGAATTCCCTGCACATACTCGAGTATATCCGGGAAGTCCGGGAGGCGAGACTGACGGACATCGCTCGGGAACTCGATATCGGCTTCAGCACGGCACACAACCACCTGGCCACACTCGAAAGCGAAGAGTGGATCGTCGAGGAAAACGACGTCTACCGGCTCTCGTATCGGTTCCTCAATTACGGTCGATCGACCCGACGGAACACCCCGTTTTTCCAGATCATACGGCGACACGCGAACCAACTCTCGAAAGAGACGAACATGGAGGTGGAGTTTTTGATTGAGCAGCACGGCCGTATCGTCTCCCTCATCGATATTACGGCGAGTTCCTCGGGATACACCAACATCGACGACAACTGGGAAGGGATCGGACTGTACTACTATATGAACAATACCGCATCGGGGAAGGCGATACTCGCAGAAATGTCCGACGAACGGGTCGAAGCGATCCTCGATCGGTGGGGGCTCCCGAGCCAGACGCCGTACTCGATCACCGACCGGGAAACCCTATATCAACAACTCGAAACCACCCGAAAAGCGGGATACGCAACGGCGCATCAGGAAGTTTACGAAGGGTTCGAGAACGCCGCTACAGTGGTGAAATCGCCAGATGACGAGATCATCGGAGCGATCAGTATCGGATGGCCATCGTATTTGTTCGACAGTAGATTGGATGAAAGTATTATAGACAATCTTATGAATAAAAAGGAGGAGATCGAAGCAGAAATCACGCGAGCTATCGAGGAGAATCAGTAGTACTCACCGCTGGAGAACGTGTTATACAAAGCTGCTGTAGAACGACCGTAACGTGTGTACTCAACGAGAGAAACTCGAGTGCAACGATCGCTGAGAACGCGACTCGAATTAGTTTGATTATTGATTTCTCCAAAGAAGTATATTTTATATATCATATATAACATTCACGCTTACCCCGGAGGATGAACGGTTCAAAACCTACTATAGGGGTTATAAATCCGAACCGACACCGACCTCTCTGTAGGCAATCGGAACGGCCGGCGGAACACTCAGCGATCGATGGCGTAGCTGTCGTGCCAAGGTCGGATACGTTCGAAAGCCGCGCTGGCAGCCAGGACAGTCCCGTCGTCGTGGCGTTGTCCTGCGATCTGCATCCCGATCGGGAGTCCGTCGACGAAACCGGCCGGGGCCGACGCAGCAGGATGGCCCGTAAAATTGTACGGCTGTGTCAGCGCCCAGCCCCTGAGCGGTTCGATCTCCTGACCGTCGACGGTCTCGGGTTCTGCACCGTGTAGAAACGGCGGGACTGCCGTGGTCGCAGTAACGAGGAGATCGTACTCCTCGAAAACGTTCTCTAGACCATCGAGGACATCCGTCCGAACCACGTCGGCGCGTTTGTACTCGCGGGTGGAGGGCTCTTCGGCGTCCACAACGAGTTCGACGAGATACGGTCGGAGCCGGGAGAGGTCCTCGCCGCGGGGATCGTGCCCATCCGATTCGAGGTTGTCTAGAAGCGACTGCCACCGCACCGCGGCAAACGTGTAGTAGGCATCGAGAATCTCACGGTGAGAGTGACCCAACTCTGGGGAGATTCGCTCGACGGTTGCGCCGGCCGTCTCGAAGGCCGAAATCGCATCGTCGAGCACATCGCGGACGGATCGAGCGACGGGATAGGTTCCCATTCCCGGACTGTAGGCGATTTTCGTTCCGGCGATCGACCGTCCGGTGGCCGCCACGTAGCTGTCGTCCCCAGGAACGGAAAACGGATCCCGGGGATGGGGGCCAGCCGTGACGTCCAACATTACTGCAGCGTCTTCGACGGTGCGGGCCATCGGTCCGAGATGGGAGAACGGTGTATGGCTGGCGAAGGCGTTCGGTCGGTTGGCGATGGGTATCAGACCGTAGGTTGGCTTGAGGCCGTAGACACCGCAGAAAGCGGCGGGGATGCGTATCGAACCGCCGGCGTCGGATCCCTGAGCGATAGGGACGAGTGAGTCTCCCAGCGCAGCGCCGGCCCCACCGGAGGAACCACCGGAGACACGATCCGGACCGAAGGGGCTGCCTGTCGGCCCGATCACGCGGTTGTCCGTCGTCGTTCCGAGGCCGAACTCGGGCGTGTTTGTCTTCCCGACGATGATCGCCCCTGCCGATTTCAGCCGGGAAACCACCGGATCGTCGCCGTCGGCGATTCGGCTCTCGAAGAGCAGCGATCCCGACGTCGTTCGGACGTCCTCGACGTCTTCGAGGTCCTTGATAGCGACCGGTACGCCGTGAAGCGGACCGAGTGGTTCCCCCGCTTCGAGCGCCCGTTCGGCTTCGGCTGTCATCTCTTTGGCGAGGTCGTCACTCACCGTGATGAAGGCGTTTGTGCGCTCGTTTCGTCTCTCGATGCGATCGAGGATCTGTTTGGTCACCGTCGTCGGGGCGAGTTCACCGTCTCTTATTCGGCGAGCGATCCCCGCGGCCGTCATCCGATGAACGGGGCGTGTCATAGGGACTCAATCACCCAGAACTACAAAAACATGGCGTCTATCCGTCGGCCGACCCGATCGATAGCCGGGAAGTCGGGCTGACCGGGTCGCTTCGCTGGACCCACAACGGCCGAGCGCCATAGATAAAGTAATACTGTGTGGGGACGAAAGCGGAACGAATGAACGATACTGCGGACGAAGCAGACCTCGTTATCGTCGGCGGTGGTGTTTCCGGTTGTGCTATCGCCCGCGAGCTAGCGACCGATCACGATGTCGTTCTGTTCGAGCGAGGTCAGGTGGCAAGCGAGGCATCGGCACTGGCTGCAGGGATCATCGGTATTTCCACGACCTACGATCAGTACCCGTCCATCGGCGAGTACGCAGCTCGGTTCTTCGAGGATCTCGACGGAACCGGACAGTTCAGCTACACTCGGCGGGGTTCCGTTCGCCCAGTTCCGCCCGAAAAGGAGCGCGAGTTGCGCATGGAGGTCGAGTACCTGAAAGACGAGAGCCACGAGGTCACGTTCATCGAGAAATCCGATCTGGACGAGCGCCATCCCTGGCTCAATTCTGAGCCGTACGCCGGTGCCATCGAGTATCCAGCGCAAGCGGGGAAAGGCTGGACCGATCCGTACACCCTCGCGGTGACGCTGAAAGAACAGGCCGAAGACCGGGGCGCGGAGATTGTAACCAACACGACTGTCCGGGAGGTTCTCACCGAATCGGGGGCCGTTCGTGGGGTACGGACTGATTCCGGTGCTGTGAGTGCTTCGAACGTCGTGGTCGCTGCGGGCTGGTGGACGCCAAAGCTTCTGGAGGAGTTGACGACTCTCCCCGTTCAACCATACCGGACACAGGTGATCGTGCTCGATCCCGGTGTCGACGTACGCGAGTGGCCGATGGGCGATTACGGCGAAGAACACGTCTACTGGCGCCCGGAGAACAACGGCCATTTCCTGATCGGCGGCCACTCGTTTCCGACGGACGCCCCTGCGGAGGCGAGCCGCGACGAGGACGAATCGTTCCGGCATCACGTCGCTTCGGTCGTTCCGAAAATATTCTCCGGGCTGGAAGGCGCGGAGTTCGTCGACGGCTGGGCCGGCGTCGACGCCGCGACGCCGGATACGTATCCGATCATCGACGCGCCGGACGATGGGCCGGACGGGCTCGTCGTCGCGACCGGCTACAACGGCCGAGGTGTGATGACCGCACCCGTGACGGGTGAGGCTGTTCGCGCGCTCGTAACGGGCGAAGAGCCGCCGTTTCCCCTCGATCCGTTCCGCGTCGACCGGTTCGAGTCGCGCTCGCCCGATTTCGAGTTCGTCAGTATCAGCAGCGCCGACTGACGACCAAAGTCCCTGTTGGTAACCCGATCCGGTGGCTCGCTGTGGGGGCGCCGTCCACAGCCCAACACCCGACCAGTCGTTCGGGGACTCATTCGATTAGGAGGATCGCGTTGCCCGGGCATCTGAGCCTCTTACCGACCGATTTAAAACTACTTCGCGTTTCAACGCTCGGGAAAGTCGGATCGATTGGTCACAGTGGATTTATATACCGTTTCGGTTTCACTAACAGAACTGCTCATTGAGGGGAAATATTTCACCTCTAGTGAAACCGATATCTCATTCGTTTCAAGATGCTATAAAATAACAATATTAATCTTGTTATATAAAACCTTGATTGTGGTTGTCAATTTCGATAAGTCCTCGACAGCAGCTATTTATTTCACCATGCGTGAAATATATCCATGGCTCTATCAGAGGACTATCGGGAGCGATCCCACTATGCCAGGGTGAACCACCTCGCGTCAAGTGGTTCGAGAGACGGAGTCGCTTCGTCGGGGAGTTGCAAAAACTGGAACGTTGTGTTGAAGTGCCTTGGGGTGGTTCGAAAATCTTCGATTTCCGTGATGACGAGAATCTTCGGTTCTCGAACCACTTGATCCTGGAGCAGTTCACACCGTTTGGGTCCGGGAAATCTGGTGTATTGTTACCAACACGCTTAATATCCGGATTTACGTTGCTCGAATATGGATTACTGGTCCGAGCTGGAGGCCGAGTACCGAGAGCGAACGCCGACCAGCGAATCGATCCACGAGGAGACGAAAAAACACATTCCTGCAGGGGTGGCAAGCACGTCACGACAGTTCGATCCCTATCCGTTCTACATCGATCACAGCGACGGCGTCTACCTTGAGGACGTCGACGGCAACCGATATCTCGATTTCGATATGAACAACGGGGCGGGACTCTGTGGACACACTCACCCCGAGATCACGGACGCGCTCCACGATCAGATCGACAGGGGGACGCTCTATACGATGCCCCACGAGCTATTAGCGGAGGCGGCCGGTGAACTCAAAAAACGATGGGACGCCCTGGAGAAGGTTCGATTCACCAACAGCGGGACGGAGGCGACCATGCATGCCATACGCATGGCCAGAGCCTACAGCGATCGGGACAAGGTGTTGAAAATCGAGGGCGCCTACCACGGCGCTCACGACTACGTCATGGTGAGCGGTACCCCACCGGTTCCGAAGGCCGGCCACCCGAAACGACCCCGGAAAGTGAAAGACGGCAACGGGGTCCCGGACGCTGTACTCGATACTGTCGAGGTCGCCCCGTTCAACGATCTCGAGACGACCGAGGAGATCCTCTGGGAACACCGCGACGATATCGGTTCCCTCCTGATCGAACCGGTTATGCTGAACAAATCTGTCACACCACCACAGGACGAGTATCTCGAGGGGCTTCGAGCCCTCTGTGACGAGTACGGAGTCGTCCTGATTTTCGACGAGGTGAAAACGGGCGTGAAGGTCGCACCCGGCGGGGCGGCCGAACTCTACGGTGTCGAGCCCGATATGGTGACGATGGCGAAATCCATCGGGGGAGAGACGTCGGTCGGTGCCTTCGGTGGCACCCACGAGATCATGGATCAGATATCGGACGATTACGCCTGGCACTACGGCACCTACAACGGCAACCCGTTCGTCCTCCGGGCACTGGTAACCGCACTTCGAGATGTGCTCACCGACGACGCCTACGATCACGTCAACCGGCTCGGTGAGCGACTGAAATCGGGGTACGAGGACGTGATGGCCGATGCGGGCATTACCGGACAGGTCAAACACGTGAACTCACAGGGGATCATCCAGTTCACCGACGCGGATATCACGAACTACCGGGAGTTCGTGGCGAACGTCGACGACGACTTCCATACCATGTTTTGGTTCGGAATGGTCAATCAGGGGATCATCCCGCACCCCTACGGCGCCCGTCAGCAGTGGACGATAAGCGTCCAGCACACCGAGGAACATATCGACGAGACCATCGAAGCGTTTGAGAACATCGCCCCGATGCTGGCGGAAGCACAGCACGCCTAAGCCGGACACCACTCGACAGTCCGCTTCCACTTCAGTCCGCGAGTTCGACGTCGGAGGGAACGAACGGTTCGATATCCAGCCGTTCGATCGTCGACGGCGTCGGGATACCCTCCTCGTTCCATCCCCGGAGCTCGTAGTATTCGTCGAGCATTTCGTCGAACACCTCTTCAGTGAGGTAGTTCCCGTCGGCCGGCCCGCCGTCTTCGAGCGGCCGTGTCAGTCGTTCCGGGAGACTGTCCCCCTCGCGTCCGAACCCTTCACGAACGTTGAACAGCCTGACGGCGTTCCAGGCGCGCTCACCGACTGTCTCGAGGTCCTCGACCGAGACGTCGTAGCCGAACTCGTTGAGCCATTCCGCGACCCGATCGTAGCTGTACGCGGTAAAGTCACAGGCGACCATGCTATACGAGAGCGCGCCTTCGTTCTGTTCGTCGACGACGACCTCGGCGTGACCATCGGTTCCGAAGGGATCGCGGTCGCCGCCCATCGCGTCCGACCCGATCGGGAACGCGCGCTGGTGACAGCCTCCTCGATCCGAGGTCGCATACGCCAGCGCCATACTGAACGAGGCGCGGGGATCGTAGGCCGGCAGCTCCAGCCCTTTCACTTCGACAGCTGCTTCCCGTGCCTCGGGTGCGCCGTCACAGAGCCGTTCGGCGGCTCTGGCGGCTCCCTCGGCGAGGTGGTCTCCGATACCCTCCCGATGGGCGATCTTTCGGACCAGTTCGGCCGCGGCCTCGGCGTCACCGAACTCGATATCGGAATCGACGAGCCCACGTTCGGACATCTCCATCAGCCACGAGACGACGTTGCCGAGCGAGATGGTGTCCATCCCGAGCCGGTCCGCGCGGTCTGCAAGCTCCGTCACCCCGGTCACGTCGGTGATATCCGTGTTCGCGCCCATCATCCCGATCGTTTCGTACTCGGGCCCCCAGGCGACGCTGGCGTCTGGGAACGCGCCATCGATGTCCGTGCCCGAGAAGTCCGTTACGTGGCCGCAAGCAACCGGACAGTTATAACAGGAGTCGGGGCGTTGATGCCCCGGCTCGAAGGCGTCGATGTTCAGATCGTCCACGTCAGGGATCTGCCCTTTCGTCCAGTTGTGCGACGGGAGCGCCCCGATCGTCTGTGTCCAGTCGACGATGAGCTGGGTTCCGCCGGTTCGGGCCCAGGCGACTTCATCGCTTTTACCGAGCCGCTGTGTGTGCTGGATGCGGAGATCCTGAAGTTCCGAATCGTCCGGTTTGGTTCCGGTTGCGACCACGGCTTTGAGGTTCTTGCTTCCCATCACCGCCCCGACACCGCCGCGTCCCGCGTGGTGGGAGGCTTCGTCGCTTGAGATCGTCGCGAACTTCACCTGATTTTCCCCGGCCGGTCCGATCGCCGCCACCTTCGTTTTTCGGCCCGGGAACTCCCGAGCGGTCTCCCGTGCGTCGTGGCTTCCCCACAGATGATCTGCCGCCTCGATGCTCACTTCACCGTCTTCGACACGGAGCAACACCGGCTCGTCGGCCCGACCCTCGAAAGCGACGCCGAGATACGTCGGCAAGGCGAACCGGAACATCGACGGGAAGTGCCCGCCCGAATACGAGTCGACGAACGTGCCCGTGAGCGGCGATTTCGTCACGACCCCGTATCGGGATGTCCCGGGTGCATGCCCCGTCAGCGGGCCGAACATGAAGAACAGCTTGTTTTCGGAATCGAGCGGATCGGTGCCAGCCTCAAGTTCCTCGAGCAACATCGCGGCGCCGAGTCCTTTTCCGGAGATGAACGTATCTCGGTACTCCTTTGGGACCTCTTCGGTCTCGACGGTCCGTTCGGTGAGGTTTACACGCAGCAACCGACTGAGGTCGGACGGCATCGACCCTGCCGTTGCGCCATCGGTTTTGACGGCCATTACCTGAGATACTGAGCGATGATATAAAACGCTGATGGGGCGAAATTATTTGCCGTAGTGTCGCGATCGGTCGTTATGGCATACGACGCGGTAATCGTGGGCTCCGGTATCGCCGGACTCTCGGCAGCGTGCAGACTCGCCCCGGATCACGAGGTGATAGTCATCGACCGGGCCGGAATCGGCGAAGGAACCTCCAGTCGGGCGTCGGGCGTCATGACGGCACCGGTCGATTACCCCGGCCAGCCGGAGTGGGCGGCACACACGACCGAGTTCTTCCGCGAACTCGACGGCAAGGGAACGTTCGAGTGGACCGACCGGAACTACGTTCGGGGGATCCGACCGGAAAATCGGGACAGCGCCGAAAAGACGGCCTCGACTGACGGCGTCGAACTCGTCGATGCCGCGGTGTACGACGACGTGTTCGACGACGACGCTCCCTACGATCGGGCGCTGGTCTGGAACGACTGTGGCTACTGTGACGTCGACGACCTCCTCGCGACGTTGCACAGCAGGGCAAAAAAGCAAGGTGTCGAGTTTCGTCCCGACACCACTGTTCGGTCGGTGCGGGTCACGGACGGGGCCGCAAGCGGTGTCGAGACGGAGTACGGATCCGTCCAGGCCGACACCGTCGTGGTGGCCGCGGGCTCGGCGACCCGAAAGCTGCTCGCGGACGTACTGGAGTTGCCGATCCGGAAGTTCACGTGGAACGTCGCGTATCTGGACGCGAATCTCGACCCGGAGTTTCCGATGGGCGGTGATCCACAATACGGCGCCTACTGGCGAGGGACCGACGACGGTCACCTGCTCGTCGGCCTCGAACACCGATACGACTCCGAGTCGCCAGAGGAGGCTGAGGACGTGTTCGGCGACCGGCTCGATGCGTTTCTCTCGGAGGATCTCCCCCCACTGCTTGCCGCCGTCGACACCGAAACCGATATCCTCCGATACGAAGTGTGCCCGATGGCCGACGCGACGACCCCCGATGCGAAAGGCATCATCGACGCACCACCGGAGGGACCCGAAGGCCTCGTGGTTGCGGCCGGATTCCACGGAGCGGGTGTGATGGCGACGGGAAGTATCGGCACGGCGGTTCGGTCGCTGGTGACCAGCGAGACGGCCCCGTTCGATCTCGATCCGTTTGCGGTCGATCGGTTCGACACCCGCGGAACCGATTTCGAGTTCGCCTCGCTGTTCGGGCGGAACTGAGCACGAACGTTTAACAATCACGAAATCACACGGGACTCTATGCCACTCCCCGAACACGTCCAAACGGTTCTCGAAGACCCGGAGGTAGAACACCTCTTCGTCGAAATCCCTGACATCGACGGTGTCTCCCGCTCGAAGCAGGTCGACGCCGACTACGCCCGCGAGAAATGGGACGATGGGTTCTCGATGAACACTCTCATCCTCGCTGTTTCGTCGATGACCGACGTCCCTGAAGGGACGGGATACGGCGAGGAAATCGATTTCGCCGACGGAACGATCGTTCCCGATCCAGAGACGTTCCGGCGACTCCCGTGGCGTGATGACGCTGCCCGAGTGATCTGTGATTTCGAGTTCCGCGGAGATCCGGTCGAGGCGTACACACGCGGAGTGCTCAAGCGGGTGCTCGCCGACGCCCGCGACGCGCTCGATGTGTCCTTCGGCGTCGGGAACGAACTCGAGTTCCACCTGCTCGATCGGACCGAGGACGGATACGAACCGGTCACCGACCACCACCACGAGTACGTCACGCGGCAGACCGCTCGAGTCGGGTCGTTCTACGACAAAACGAAACGCTGGAGCGACGCGATGGGGGTTCCCGTACAGAGCCTCCAACACGAGTACGGCTCGGGTCAATTCGAGGTGCTCTTCGAGTACGGGCCGCCGCTCGAGGCCGCAGATCGGGCGTTCACGTTCCGCGAGATCGTAAAGGAGGCCGGCGCCGATGAGGGTCAAAAAGCGACGTTCATGACCAAACCGCTGACCGATTCGTCGGCGAACGGCTATCACCTCCATCTCAGCGCGTTCGACGGCACCGAAAACGTTTTCGCAGGGGACGAAGGACTCTCGGAGACTGGACGGGCGTTCGTCGGTGGATTGCTCGAACACGCCGACGCGTTGGTCGCGCTCGGCTGTCCCACCCTCAACGGGTTCAAGCGGTTCACACCGGGGAGTTTCTCACCGTACACCCGGTCGTGGGGCTACAACAACCGCACAGCCGCGATCCGGATCCCGGAAGCCGACCCCGTCCGAATCGAGAACCGAATCGCCGGAGCGGCTGCAAACCCGTATCTCGTTTTGGCGGGGACGCTCGCCGCCGGCCTACACGGCGTCCGGGCGGGGATCGACCCGGGAAAACCGGTCAGCGGCGACGCTCAGGGCCAGCGTCCGGAACTCGTGACATCCCCCGAGACGGCGCTGCAGGCGCTCGAAAACGACGACGAACTGGTCGAAAATCTGGGCGAGGAGTTCGTTCACGTCTACACGACGGTCAAACGCCGCGAACTCGCCGCGTTCAACGACCATGTCACGGACTGGGAAAAACGGTATATGGGGGTCATCTGAACGATCAGTTTCCAGTCGCCTCGGCAGTATTCCGGTCGAAAGGACATCTCCGTTTTTATCACTTGACTTTCGCCGACGCCTTGCAGTGTCGGACGAAGTTATCGATCACCCGGGAGACGTTCGTGTCCTCGAACGTGTACGCCCCGGGATCCCAGTCGTCGACCTCCGCCGCGATCTCCGGGGTGAGTTCCGGGTGGAACTGGACCGTCCAGACCGGCGCGTCCCGGTGTCGGGAACAGAAGTTGTCGTCGTATTCGGTTCGTGCGACCGATTCCATCCCCGCGCCGAGTTCGACCACAAGATCACCGTGCAACACCGGTACGATGGGGTCGACCCCGGCGAGAACCCCGTCCAGGGAGTCGTCGTACTCCACCATCTCGACGAACGTTGCTCTGCGGTCATCCGACTCCACCCGCCCACCGAGTGCGTAGTTTACCAGCTGGTGACCGTAACAGTCCCCGAGCAGCGGGATCTTCTCCTCGATGCAGTGTTCGACCAGATCGAGTTCGACGTCGAACCACTCGCCGTGGTCGTCGTCGTAGACGCTGTCGGTGCTCCCGCTGAGAACGACACCGTCGAAGCGATCGATCGGCGGGTGATCCGGCTCCTCAACGATGACGTGATACTCCGCATCACCGATCTGCCGTGCGATCTCCGGAGCGAGAATCCGATAGTCGGGTTTGACCTCGTTGTCCAGAACCAGTATCATACCGAAACCAACGCCATCGAGGATTATAAACCCATCAGGACACCCGTTTGTCAGCCGATCAGGTACGCCCCCAACCCCGATTACAGTCACAGCAATCGACAGAGTCAGTTCCGGCTTCGAACCGACGATGTGCCGTGGGATCTGATCCACCGATGTGTATAAGACTGTCCTCCCCGATAAGCGAATGTGACAGCGTATCAGTACCTCCAAGCGGAGACGACGGACCGGACGACGACAATCACACTCGATAATCCGGACGCGCTCAACGCGCTCAACAGCACACTCAGATCGGAGTTGGTCGAGGCGCTCGAGGCTGCAGCGAAGCAAGACGACGTCAGAGCAGTCGTTCTCGACGGCAACGGACGGGCCTTTTCGGCTGGCTACGATTTCGGCGAGGAGAGCGACGGATCGATGGACGATCTGATGAAGAGCAACTTCGGACACATCGATGCGATCTACAATCTGGACCTTCCGGTCATCGCGGCGGTAGACGGCTACGCCCTCGCCGGTGGGTGTAACCTCGCGTTGATCTGTGATCTGACGTTCGCCACCGAACGGTCGGAGTTCGGGTTCCCGGACGTACACATGGGTGAACTCCCACCGCGAATGATTCTTCCGACAGCCGTCGACTCGCTGAAACACGCCCGCGAACTGCTCTACACCGGCAAACACATCAGTGCCGCCGAGGCCGCGGAGATGGGGCTCGTGAATCAGGTGCTCGAAGACCGGGAGGCACTCGATGCGGCGATCGAGGCCGAACTCGCACACATAAAAAAGACCCCGAGTTCGGTGATCAAACTGATAAAAGACAACCTCAACGACGTACAGGAGACACAGGGATATCGGTCCAACTCGGCCGGCAACATCGACGAATACCTGTTTGCGGTTTCCTCTGAGACCGAAACCGCAAAGCGGTTTCACGAGATCGTCGAGGAAGACGGCGTCAACGCGGCTATCGAGTGGATGAACAGTACCGAGAAGGACTGAAACAGGACGTATTCACCAAGCAAGACAGGGACACGTCACTGCGTTTCGATCTCGATGCTGGCATCGACGACCGAAAGCCCGTCCGACGTCGCGATAACGGGGTTCATATCCAGTTCGCGTATTGCGGGGTTCTCCGAAACCAGCTCCGAGACTGCCCGGATGAGATCGACGAGTTCGTCGCGATCGACCGCCGGGAGGTTGCGTGGTCCCTCGAGGAGCGATTGAGCGCCGATGTCCTCGAGCATCTCCCGTGCATCGTATTGCGTGACCGGGAGCGCTCTGAACGCCGCGTCAGCCAGCGCTTCGACCAGTATGCCGCCCAGTCCGCAGGTGATCACCGGACCGATCTCAGGGTCATCGGCAACACCTACGATCAGTTCGACGCCCTCGCCGACCATCGGGGAGACGAGAACGCCCTCGGTTTCGGCTTCGGGAGCGTACTCGTTGACACGCCTGAGGATCCGATCGAACGTGTCGGACACCGCCGTCTCGCCCTCGATGTCGAGTTCGACGCCCCCGGCTTCGCTCTTGTGAACGATATCACGGGAGACGATCTTCATCGCGACCGGGCCGTCGAACCCGGCGGCAGTGGTCTGTGCTTCGGCTGCCGTTTCCGCCAGTTCGAACGGTGCAACCGGCGCGCCGTACTCGGACAACAGCTCCCTCGATTCGTACTCCGAAAGCGTCCCCCGATCCGCATCGACCGCCGCCGAGACGGTCGGGTTCGCGTTCGGACCGTCCCCGAGGACGAAATCCGTCTTCCTCTCGGCTGCGGCGAGATGAGTCCCATAGTCGGCGAGTGCCCGGAGCGCTGCGACGGCGATGTCGATGCGCTCGTAGACCGGAACCCCGTTCGCGGCGAGGTGTTCGAGCGCCGTCGAACAGCCCAGTTCCTCCCACATGCTCGCGAAGACGACTGGTTTTCCCAGCTCGTCGACGAGATCGGCGAGTTTGCGGGCGATTTTGGGATCCCTTTCACCCTCCTTGCCGTCCCAGCACTCCTCGTATCCGAGCGCAGCCCCCGCGATGAGAAGCGCATCGACGTTCGGATCTTCGAGGATGTACCGGGCCGTCTCGTACCACATCACCTCGTGGTCGGCCGAACCCATCACGTCGACGGGGTTGTCGAGGCTGGGCGAGAGTTGGTATATCTCTTCAAGCGTCGTCTGTGTCTCCGTGGACAGTTCCGGCAGCTCCAGCCCCTTGCGCTTCAGGGCGTCAGCCGTCGCCGTCGCGTGACCTCCGCCGTCGGTGAGTACAGCGACGCGAGGCCCCTCCGGGATGGGTGCGTTGGTGAGCGCCTCGGCGACAGGGACCAGTAGATCGACACTTTCGACCGGCTGGACGCCGGCCTGTCGATATGCGGACTCCAGGACGTCGATATCGCCGGCGATGGATGCGGTGTGTGACTTCGCGGATCCCTTCCCGGCCGACGTCCGACCGGATTTCTGAATCACGATGGGTTTCTCCCGTGAGACACGCCGTGCCTCCTGGAGGAACGCCCGACCGTCCTTCATGCCCTCCACGTACGCGACGACACCGTTCGTCAGATCGTCGCCACCGAGAAAGTCCAGATACTCGTGAAACCCGATGTCGGTCTCGTTGCCGACGCCGATATTGTAGCTGAAGCCGACGTTGCCGCTGTCCTGTGCGTCGACCGACAGCTGATGGCCCATGTTTCCCGACTGGGTCAACATCCCGAGATGGCCCGGTGTCGTCCGGATGCCTCCGAGGAGGTGGACGTTCTGGTGGGCGAAGTCGACCCCCTCGATGTTCGGGCCGATGATCCGGACGCCGGCTTCCGTGGCAGCGTCGGCCAGTTGTTCCTCCAGTGTCTCCTCACCGATCTCACCGAACCCCGCCGTATTGATGACGGCGCCGGCGACACCCTTCTTTCCACACTCGCGGATGGCGTCCGGAACGAACGCCGCCGGGATGGCGATGAACGCCAGATCGACTCTGCTCGGTATATTTACCACCGTATCGTAGGCCGGTCGTTCGAAGATCCGATCCTGGTTCGGGTTCACGGGGTAGACCGCACCGTCGTACGCCGAGTCAACGAGATCGAGCATCGCACGATAACCGCGCTTCTCGGGGTCGTTCGACGCACCGATCACTGCGATCGATCGGGGATCGAACACTCGCTCTAACGCTCCCATCGAGTAGAGTTAACACAAACAGTATTTAATACCTTTTGATGAACCTGTCTCCATCTCGGACGGCGGATCGCTGATTTGGATTTGTTCCACCAGGGTGGCTACTTCTGGGTACCGACCAACTCGGGTGATTCGGCGATATACGAGGAGCCGAAATCGGCAGAATGGTCCTCGAATCTGTCGAGCGAGAACGATTCGGTGGGTTCACAAAGTACGTCCCGCCACCGACGTGTAACTCTCCGGTCGGCTGCGGGCGGAAATAGAGGTGTGACCGTTCGTCCCACGCCATGGGGAACGACTCCGTGAGCGTGCGTTCGTGATCGAGATCGTACGTCTGGTACCGGTACGGTCGGGTCGGGACGTCGACGTACTCGGAGACGAACTGTCGGGTCCGCCAGCCGGCAGCGACGACTACCTGTTCGGCCCGGATCCGCTCGTCGGTTTCGGTGTCGACCCCGGTTACAGTTCCGTCTTCCGTGACGAGATCGGTCACCTCGACACCGGTCCGGAACGTCGCCCCCTCGCTTTCGGCGTCGTCTTTGACGGTCGTCACGAACGTGTAGGGGTCAAGCCAGCCGGCGTCCTCATAGACGATGCCGCCCGCGTAGCCGTCGAGTTTGAACGTGTCTGGGAACGTATCATCGAGTTCGTCGGGTGTGTAGAACCCCCACGTCGAAGCCGTTCTCTTGGAGTTCGTCTGCGTGATCGCACAGCGATTCGGTGTCGTGATCGTCCGACCGGAGTTCGACGTAGGTCCGCTCGCGAAACGAGAAGTGGCCGGTTCCGTCGTACTCCCGGAAGAAATCGATGGCGTACTCCGCAGCGTCTGGGGTCTCGGAGTACTCCTCGACGATCGTGACGAGGCCCGAGGCTTTGCCCGTGGCGCCGCTGCCGATCTGGTCGGCTTCGAGAACAAGCACATCGTGATCCGGGGCCAGTTCCCGGGCGGCCATACAGCCGACGATGCCCCCGCCAAGGATGGCGACGTCGTATTCCTGACTCATCTCCTTGTCGATACCGAGAACGTCCTCTAATCGTTTTCCCTTCGTCGGGTTTCAGGAGTGCTGTTCGCGGGCCAGTCTCGGTGCAACCTCTTTGAACGCCTCGAGGGTCTCGTCGATATGCTCCTCGGTGTGCTGGACGCTTATCGTCCACTGCTGGTCGGCGCTGTGTGGGTGTGGCATGACCCCCCGGTTGAGCATCGAGAACCAGAAGTTCTCGTGGAGGTCGTAATCGATGTGATCGAGCCAGTCGCGGTAGTTCTCGATCCGCTCGTCGGTAAAGAGGATGCTCCCCTGGGAGTTGACGTGCTCGACGTGGCCCTCGATGCCTTCGTCCTCCATGATGTCCTCGTAGCCGTCGACCATCCGCTGGCCCAGTCTGTCGACGTGGTCGTAGGCGTCCTCGGTGAGAACGTCACGGAGCTGTGTGACGAGCGCCTGCAGAACGAGCGGATTGCCGTTGTACGTTCCGTAGTGGGCGGCGCCGTGTTCGATCTGTGCCATGACCTCCTCTTTGCCGCCGATCGCCCCGACGGGGAAGTTCCCGCCGATCGATTTCGCCATCGTCACCAGATCCGGTTCGACGTCGTAATACTGTGCAGCGCCGCCGGGGGCGATCTTCACGCCCGTCTTCACTTCGTCGAAGATGTAGGTGATCCGATACTCATTACAGAGTTCGCGCAGTCCCTGCAGGAAGTCACCGTACGGCTGGAGCATCCCGGTGTTCATCACGATCGGCTCGACGATGATAGCGCCGATCTCGTTGGTGTTCTCCCGGAGGATCTCTTCGATCGCCTCCAGATCGTTCCACGGGCCGATCTCGACGGTTTCGGCGGTCTTGTGGGGGACGCCGTCGCTCTCGACGACGCGGGAGGGCCGATCGGGATGCCCACTGAGCCGACCGGGTGCGGACTTGCTCATGAGCACGTAATCGTGACACCCGTGGTATGCCCCCTCGATCTTGAGGAGTTTGTCCTTCCCGGAGTACGCCCGGGCGATCCGGATCGCGTGCATCGTACTCTCCGTGCCGGAGTTGGTGAATCGGACCTTATCGACCGCGTCCCATCGCTTTTTCAGCTCGGCCGCCGCCGCCGAGAGCAGTTCGTGTGGATGGGTAAAGAGCGTCCCGTGCTGGAGCTGTTCGGTCACCGCCTCCGTCACCGCCGGATGGGCGTGTCCGCTCATCCCTGCGCCGTTGTTCATATCGAAGTCGATGTACGAGTTCCCGTCGACGTCGTGGAGATACGCCCCTTCCGCACGGTCGATCATCAACGGATGCGGATCCCACGCTCGGTACGAACTCGCAACGCCCATCGGGACGTGTTCGGTCGTTTCGTGGTATAGTTCCCTGCTCTTCGGGGTTCTATCGACATACGTCGCTTCGACGTCGTCCCATAGCTCCATGATACCGCCGTGTTTGGGGTACACGATAATAGTTCTCGTGGTTGGTATTCGATGTCGTCGTATCGTTTGCCGGTTGTTCGGTTCCATCAGATACCGACGAAGATAGCAGTCGTTCTTGCTACGTTCAAACGTACTACCAGCGACACCGCTCACAGCGTTTCGACGTACTCGTTGCGTTCCCACTCAGTCGTCTGGCTGTAGAACGATTCGATCTCCTGGCGCTTCATCGAGACGTACTCGTGGATGACTTCCGCCCCCATATAGCGAGCGAGCATCCTATCTTCTTCGAGCCGATCGAGCGCCTCGTGCGGTGATCTGGGTAGCCGGGGGCGATCCGTCGATGGATCGCAGTCGGACGGTTCCGGCGGTTCGAGTTCGGCTTCGATCCCGTGAAAACCCGCCGCCAGCGTCGCGGCGATCACCAGATACGGGTTGGCATCAGCACTCGAGATCCGGTTTTCGATGCGGGTCTCACCGTGCATCGGAACCCGAACTGCGGTCATCCTGTTGCCGTATCCCCACGAGGCGGAGTACGGGGCGAACGTCCCCGGTTCATAGCGTTTGAAACCGTTGAGGTTCGGCGTGCCGAACGCGGATAGCGCGTCGACGTGCTCAAGCAGCCCACCGACGAACTGACGACCGCGCTCCGATAGCTGTCCGCTTTCTTCGTCCGCTTCGAGGACGTTTTCGCCGTCTTCGAAGAGACTCACGTGGAGGTGATAGCCGCTCCCGGCGTGGTCGGTGAACGGTTTCGCCATGAACGTCGCGTGCTGATCGCCCGTCCGTGCCGTATGTTTCACGAGTTCTTTGAACCGGAAGGTCCGATCGGCCTGTCCGAGCGGTTCGCCGTAATCGAAGAGGATTTCGAACTGCCCGGCCCCGTACTCGTGATGAAGCGTGTTGAGATCGATGTCGAACGATTCGGCCCACTCGTAAACGCGGTCGTAAAACGACGAGATCGACTCCGTCGCCCGTGTCAGGTTCTCGTGTTTCTCACTCGTCACGGGAGCGTAGCCGTCATCGGTCGGATCCAGAAGGAAGAACTCGAGTTCGCTGCCCGCGTACGTATCGAAGCCACGCTCGTCGATCCGATCCAGCACGCGAGAGAGCACGGTTCGGGGGGATCCGGAGACGGCCTCCCCCTGGAACTCGAAATCACAGATCACCCGGGCGGCGTCATCGCGCCACGGAACTCGACAGCAGGTCTCCGGATCGGGTCGGACGATTCCGTCGGCGAAATCGGTGCCCGCTCCGTACTTTGATTTCTCGACGACGTCGCTACGGTGGGTCTGTGTAATCAACGAGAGATTCATGCTGAACCCGGTTTCAAGCGACGAGAGGAAATAATCGGCGTCGAGCTGTTTCGAGCGGGACATCCCGTTCAGATCGGGAAACTCGACGAAGACGTGATCGATTTCGTCGTCGTCGATCATCGAGACCATCTCTTCTTCAGCCATGTTCGCCTGCTTCGTGCGATGGTATATAAACGTAAGGGCAGCCTGGTTGCAGTGATCACAAAGAGGTCGACCACACTGTAACGCTCGGACTCGTACGTTTGTCGTGCTTTCCTCGTCGAACGTGGATCTTCATAGAATCCAGAGAGTATCCCGAGAAACTTCCAAAATATTTATATCCCAGTATGCGGGTGTACCTCTATGGTGCCTGCTAGTCATACACGAAGAAAGTTTTTGAAAACAAGCGGTATTGTCGGCGCTACCGGAGCGTTGACGGCGATGGCTGGTTGTATCGGCGATGACGACGAGTCGATAACGTATTTCAGCTGGGGTGCGTACATCAGCGACGACTGGATCGAGCCGTTCGAGGAGGACACGGGGATCACCGTCGAGACGGAGACGTACGAATCGAACGCCGCCGCGATCAATCAGCTAGAGACTGCCCCGGAAGGGACCTACGACGTCTGGACGCCGTCGGCACCGGGAGCGAGTTTCGAGCGGGCATACCGGAACGATCTACTGGAGCCGATCGATCTCGATAACGTTCCCGCGTGGGACGAACACATCTTCGACGAGATGAAGCTCGACGAGTTCTGGTTCGACGATGAACTGTATATCACACCACAGACTTTCGGCTTCGACGGTGCGATCTACAACCACGACGAGATCGGTGACCTCGGCGAGATGATCAGCTACGACAGCCTGTGGGACGACCAGTACGATGGCGAGTTGACGACCAGAGACGACGCACAGACTCAGATCTGGACTGCAGCGAAATATCTCGGGCAGGATCCGAACGATCCTGACGACTTGGACGCAATACAGGAGGTACTCGAAGAACACGTCGATCTGGTGAACACGTACTGGACGTCCTCGGCCGAATCGATTTCGATCTTCCAGGAGGGTGAAGCTAATCTCGGTACCTCCTGGGACGGCGCCTACCACCGGTTGGCTGGGGAGGATGAACCAGTGACGCTCGCCTTCTGGGAGGAAGGGACGCTCGGTTGGATAGACGGCTTCTGCATCGCCAACGGCACGGAGAACAAGGAAGCAGCGGAACAGTTCATCGATTATCAGGTCTCCGAGGTGGCCAGAGAGTGGTTCGAAGGACCCCAATATGCAGTCCTCTCAGACGCAGTTGGTTACACTGACGAAGAACTCGAACAATATCAGCTTGAGACGGCCCTAGAGAACGTCGAGTTCATGGGATTCAACGACGACGAGACGATACAGGCCTACGACGAGGTCTGGACAGACGTAACGGCGTAAGGCGCTTTATTTAAACAGTTATGAGTTCTGATCTCAAAATCGAAAAAATAGTCAAACATTTCGGTGACGTTCGGGCCGTAGAGGGCGTGAGCTTCACTGTAGAGGAGGGCCGATTTTTGACATTACTCGGTCCGTCCGGCTGCGGGAAGACGACGACGTTGCGTATGATTGCGGGCTTTGAGCGACCGACTGATGGTCGAGTCTACCTCGGCGATCGGGATGTGACTGGACTCGAGCCCCATCAACGTCCGACGAGCATGGTGTTTCAAAACTACGCGCTTTTTCCTCACAAAACAGTCGGCGAGAACGTCGGATTCGGGCTCAAGATGCGGGACGTTCCCGCCGATGAACGTGCCGACAAAGTCGCGGAGATGCTCGAGTTGATCGAACTACCTGGGATCGAAGACCGTAGTATCAATGAACTCTCGGGGGGGCAACAGCAGAGAATCGCTCTCGCACGCGCACTGATCACCGAACCGGAGGTGCTGTTGCTCGATGAGCCGCTCGGTGCGCTGGATCTAAAGCTTCGAAAGAACATGCAGGTCGAACTGAAAAACCTGCAGGAGAAACTCGGCATCACCTTCGTCTACGTAACCCACGACCAGGAGGAGGCGTTGACGATGAGCGACGAGATCGTCATTCTGAACGACGGAAAGATCGAACAGCACGGAACGCCGACGGATATCTACGAAAACCCTGAGACCAGATTCGTCGCAGACTTCATCGGCGACACCAACCTGCTCGACGGGACCTACGCCGAGGACGGAGCGAAAGCGTCCGTGCAGTGTGGCGGCTTTGAGGTGCCGATCGATCCGATCCGATCGATGGACAGCGGTGATCGGTTGTCAGTCTCGATCCGTCCGGAAAAGATCAGCTTGGACGCTCCCACCGGAGACGACGGGAATACCGTCGTTCTCGAGGGGGAAGTGGTTGACGTGATTTATCAGGGTAACGTCGCAAAAATCCACGTTCGGATCGGCGGTACTGAGCTCGTTATCGAACGACAGGTGGTCGATTCGATCGATCTCCCGACGCCAGGACAGGAGTGTACAGTCTCGTGGTCACAGGAGCAAACAGATGTCCTCACCGGATAACATAACAGCGGACGCGGAGGAGCCATCCCCGGAGGCGGGACCGAGCGGGTTCAGAGAGCGTCTCCTGGATCGGGCCAACAGCGAAGTGTTCAAAGGGTCGTTGAGTCTGGTACCGATCATCCTGCTTTTGACAGTTTTCTATACGATCCCGGTAATGCTTCTTTTGGTGTACAGCATCTTCGCCGACGACCCGTTCGCTTCCGATTTAACGTTCCAGTACTTCGCCAGGTTCTTGGACCTCTCGGCGGTTCTCTCACTCCAGATCGGTGATCTACCGTACGTTCGGCTACTGGCCCGATCCCTGGGTATTTCCATCGTCGTGACGGTGCTTTCACTCGTCATCTCCTATCCGATCACCTACTATCTCGGCCAGCACGCCCCCGCACGGTGGAAGATCGCGCTCGTACTGCTGGTCATTATTCCGTTCTGGACCTCGTATCTGATCAGAACCTTCGCCTGGATTCCGATCCTCTCACAGAACGGGTTCATCAACTCCGCTCTGGCGACCATCGGCCTCCCGAGGGTACCGCTGTTGAACAATTACGTGGGTACCATCGTGGGACTCGTGTACGTCTTCGTTCCGTTCACGATCCTGCCGCTTTACGCCAGCATGGAAGGGCTCGATCGGTCGTTGATCGAAGCCGCCCGAGATCTGGGAGCGTCGCGGGTGTCCGTGTTCCGCGAGGTAATTCTCCCGCTCACGCTTCCCGGTGCATTGGCGGGGGGCGTGTTCGTGTTCATCAAATGCGCTGCAGCGTACGTGACGCCTGCTCTGCTCGGCGGGACGTCCGGTCGGATGTTCGCCCAGGTGATCGAGACGCAGTTCGGAACGGCGTTCAACTGGAACTTCGGTGCGGCGCTGTCGGTGATCCTCGTCGTGGTCGTGCTCGGATCGATCTGGATCGCACAGCGATACGGTGTCGATCTCAAGAAAGCCCGCGGACTCGGGAGTGATAAGCTATGAGTATCGCTGACCGACTCGGATTCGATCTCGGATCCCGGGAACGATCCAAACTGGCCCTCAGTAGCGTCGTTGGGTTGACATACATCTTCCTTTACGGCCCGATACTGGTCATCCTCCTGATGTCGTTCGATGCCGGACAGTACGGATTCCGGTGGGAGTTCACCCTGCAGTGGTACGAGAACCTGCCGTCTCGAGGCGACCTCATCGGCTCGCTGATATTGAGCCTACAGATCGGAATCGTGGTGATGGTCGTCTCGACGGTACTCGCGGTCGTCGCTGCCTACGCGCTCGTGCGGTTCGGCTGGCCGAAGCGGAAGGGTCCAATCGCCACCTACATCATCTTCGTACCGCTCACGCTGCCGATCCTCATCTACGGGATCGGTCTGTTCGTCTTCTTCGCCGAGCTCGGGATCGGTCGCGGATTCCTCGCGATCGTCATCGGCCACGTCATGTACACGTTCCCGTTTGCGACGCTCGTCGTCGCGGCCGGTGTCATCAACCTCGACCGATCGGTCGAGGAGGCAGCCATGGATCTGGGGGCCGATCGGATCACAACGTTCAAGGAGGTAACGCTACCGGCGTTGATGCCGAACATCGTGGCCGCAGCGCTGTTCTCGTTTACCCTGTCGTTCGACGAGTTCCTCATTTCGTTCTTTGTCAGCGGTGCCGGAGCGATACCGCTCCCCGTTCGGATCTGGGGGATGGTCCGAGCCGATATCGAGCCGGAGGTGTACGCGATAAGCGTCGTTGTGATGGTCATCAGCATCACTCTGGCAGGAGTCGCGAGTCGACTCTATCGGTTCTAGCGGTCCGATCACAGTTTTGCACGAAGCGGTAATTATGAGCGCTAAACATTGGTCTCCGCTGACAGGGACGTATTCTCGCCACGAGAATCGATCGATCAGCGGCGTGGAGTCGACCTCTCAGTCCGCCTGACTCGGTTTCATTCCGGCCTCGATCCGTGCTTCGGTGATCTCCGTTTCGGCCATGTGCCGGACGAACGGGAACTCCGAACTCCGTGTCTCGAACCGATCCAGCCGGAAGGGATCGAGCGAGAAGGCGAGTTCGTCGCCGGTCACGAGCGAGCGAACCGCTTCGGCGACAGCGGGTGAAGACATGATGCCGCCGATGTGGAGCCCGGTCGCGATCACCAGACCTTCGGGACCTTCCTCCGGTGTGTCGATGATGGGGTAGGTATCCGGCGTCGTGGCGTCGCCAGTCGGGCAGGTGTCGCCGCGGACGAACGTCGCCCCCTCGAGGTGGCAGAGTCGATCGGGCATCTCTTTCGCCAATCCGAGTTTGAATTCCTCGGGGACTGTCCGACGGCGCGATCCGGGGTTTCTCACGATGGTTTCACCGCCCCCGACGTGTATCGTGCCGTTGTGTTCCGGTCGCCAATAGCGGTCGATCGTCGGATCCCACCCCATCGGATACCGCTCGGAGATTTCACGTCCTGGATCGAGCGTCGCTGCCTCCCAGCGAAACGGTTTGATCGGCAGTTCCAGATGCGGTTGGCACAACTCGCGGGTCCGCCACCCCGCAGCGACGACGACCGTGTCGGCGTAAACGGTGCTATCGGTCGATTCGACGCCGGTTACGGCACCATCGTCGACGAGGAGCCCCGAAACGCGGACACCGGTCCGTATCTCCGCCCCACGATCGGCCGCCACATCCGCGAGCGTCGTGGTATACGTGTACGGATCGAGCCAGCCGGTGTCATTATAAACGAGTGCGCCTTCGTACCCTTCCAGATCGAAAACGTCGGGATAGCGTTTCTCCAGTGATGTCGTCCCGACGAATTCAACGTCGAAACGATGTTCTCGCATCCGCTTTGCCTCCCGCTTTGCCCACTCACTGCCGTCCTCGGCGACGAGCCCCACGCTCTCCCGTTCGGTGAAGCTAAACGATCCAGTCCCGTCGAAGACTTCGAAGAAGTCCGTCGCTGTCCGGGCGAACTCGGGATGTGCCCGAAAGGAGGCGCCGTTCGTCACCATGCCGGAGGCCTTTCCGGACGCCTCGCCAGCGATCTGATCGCTCTCGAGGAGTACCACATCGTGATCGGGAGCGAGCCACCGTGCGGCGGCACAGCCGGCAACACCGCCACCGACCACGACAACCTCCCGTCGTTCAGTCGTCATGTCTCATACGATGGAGTCGCTCTATTTGTGTGTGTTGTTCGTTCACTCGGAACGTATAGCCACTGTGCGTGTTATCACCAAATTTTCACCAAGTACTGATGTACGCTCCCGTATCAATAAAATATATTATTTATAGACAGTAAATATTTCTGATGAATAATCGTAATCTTCGGTAGCTATTATATTCAATCTGGCTACGACATCGCTTGAGCTCGAACGGCTTCAGAAGCGGCTGTGATCCAGAAGATTGTCGTCAACCGGCAGGAGTCGATATGGCTGCAGGTTCCAAACAGACCTTCTCAGGTACGCAGTATAATGCCTTTTGAGAGGTATTTAGAAGAATCGTACACCATCAATTCGGAAACGAAAAGACGCCGTCACTGTTCGTAGTCACGGGCGGTCGAACCCACCATGTCCCCTGAAAAAAGACAACTTCGCGAGGCACTGATCTCGAAGAGATATCCACATTCCAAGATATATTTAAATAGTACGTTTTCCGACAGTATCTTTAAACATATGTTATATTATACGTATACTGTTGGCCCTGAGACGGTCGACTCAGACCCCTGTCGGTTCGAACCTGATACCCCGGGAAGTCCCCACTCACTGACGTGACACTTATAATGTACGCCTGTCTGTCACATGTATGGGTTCGAGCGACGTATTTCGCCGACTGTATCAGTATCGTACCGACGGTGACGACGAGAAGGTGACGAGCCGATGACGGACGGGCAGACCATCGCGTTTTTTCCGGAAGCCGCGTTCGGACCGGCGCTCAATTCGGTCGGGATCGCCCAGGAATGCCGTGAACTCGGCCACGAATCGGTATTCATCTGTGATCTCATAATGGAGGGCGTCTTCGAGGACTACGGCTTCGAGGAACACTACGTCCCCATGTCGGATCCGAACGTCGACGCCGGCTGGGAGGAGTTCATCAACACCCACATCCCGAACTTCGATAAGGCACCGATCGAGCAACTGGACAACTACATAGAGGAGACGTATCAGGCCATCGTCGATTCAGTGAAGTGGGCCGAAACGGAGCTTCCGGACGTTCTCTCGGAGATCGATCCGGACCTCATCGTGGTCGACAACGTCGTTCTGTTCCCCTCGACCAAACAGTACGGCGTCCCGTGGGTGCGGATCACGTCGTGTTCGGAAAACGAGATTCCGGACCCGAACCTGCCGCCGCATCTCTCGGGCGCCCGTGCGGACGACTACGAGGCTCACTACGAGTTCCAGCGTCGATACGAGGATGTCATCGGATCTGTCCACGAGGGCTTCAACGAACTTCTGGAGGAACACGGCGAGGATCCGTACCCCCGTGGCCTGTTCTACGAGACGTCGCCGTACCTGAACCTCATCAAATACCCGGAGCGACTCCGGTGGGAGCGATGGAACGAACTGGATCCGGACCGCTTCCAGTATCTCAACGGCTGTATCCGTGAAGAACCCGAGAGTTACGAGATTCCCGCATTCGGCGAGTACGACGACGAGCCGCTTCTGTATCTCAGCTTCGGCAGTCTCGGTGCCGGCGACACCGATCTCATGAAGCGACTGATCGAGTTTCTTGGCACCCAACCCTACCGCTGTCTCGTGAACGTCCGCGATTACATGGACGCCTACGACGACGAGAAGATTCCCGAAAACGTCATCATCGAGAGCTGGTTCCCCCAGCAGTCGGTCATCGAGACGGCCGACGTCGTCATCCACCACGGCGGCAACAACACGTTCAACGAGTGTCTCTACTACGGGACGCCGGCGATCATCATGCCCTACGTGTGGGACGGTCACGACAACGCAACGCGAGTCGACGAGACAGGTCACGGGATCAAGCTTCATCGCTCGGGATGGAGCGACGAGAAACTCGCCGACGCGATCGAGACCTGTCTCACGGACGAGGAGATCCACTCGAATCTCGAAGCTACTGCCGAGGATATGCGATCCGGCGACGGCAAAACCAAAGCGGCGAAACTGATGGACGAACTCCTGGAGGAACATGCCTGAGCGCGAACGCGAAGAGGTGGTCTCCGCGAGCGTCCTCGAAGACCCCGAATCGTACGACGACCTGGAGGACTGGGGACCGATTCCGGACATGATCGAAGGCCGATCTCACACCACAGGAACGGTCCTTCATAAGGGGTCAGACGGTCGCTCGGAGTGTGGTATCTGGACCTGTAGCCCCGGCCGCTGGGAGTGTGACGTCGAGCGAGACGAGCTCTGTCACTTCCTGTCGGGTCGAGCGACGTACACACACGAAGACGGTGAGACGATCGAGATAACACCGGGGACCGTCGTCTTCTTTCCCGAGGGCTGGAGTGGAACCTGTGAGGTTCAGGAAACCGTACGGAAAGTGTACATGTGTCGGTGATCGAATGAGTTCGTCGCCTCCACCGTATGAAAACCGAAAGATGTCCGGTGAGGGATCGCCGTGACCGAGTTTGATCCCTTCGGCCGTCACGTCTTCGTCGACGGCGAGTTCAAAGAGAGCCAATCGACCGACACAATCGAGGTGATCAATCCGGCGACCGAACGGGCTGTCGGCGAGGTCGCGGCCTGTAGCCTCGATGAGATCGACTCGGTGACCGAACGCGCCGCGGCCATCCAGACGGAGTGGGGAGAGCGTTCGGCGACCGAACGAGCCACCCGATTACACGAGATCGCCGACTCGATCGAAACCGGCGGGTTCTCCGAAGCCGCTGAGTTGATGACCAAAGAGCACGGCAAGCCGTTTCCCGAAGCCGAGGGTGAACTCGCAAACGTCGCCGGGGTGTTCCGGTATTATGCCGAACTCGCCAGGGACGAGGCCGGCTCGATACCAGGATCGACACAGTCGGAGTCGTTCCAGTTCGAGCGTCGCTTCCCCTACGGCGTGAGCGTCCACATCGTCCCCTCGAACTTCCCGGTCCTTTTGACCGCCTGGACGGTCGCGGCATCGCTCGCGGCGGGCAACGCTGTGATCGTCAAACCGTCCGAACTGACGCCGCTGTCGACACTGCGGTTCATGGAACATTTCCGGGACCTGTCCGATGGACTGGTCTCGTGTCTCACCGGGCGCGGTGAGACCGGACGGGCTCTGCTGGAGTCTTCGAACACGGACGCCGTCGCCTTCACCGGCGGCGTCGAAACCGCCCGGAAAGTGAACACGACGGCTGCTCGACAGCTGAAGCCGACAGTTATCGAAGCCGGGGGGAACGATCCCCTCATCGTCTCCGAGAACACTCCGATGGACGTCGCGATCGCCGGATCTGTGACTGCGGCGTTTCACCTCTCGGGGCAGGTCTGTACCTCTTCCGAACGACTCTTTGTCCACGAGGCCGTTCACGACGAGTTCGTCGAGGGAATCGTCGAGATGGCCAGTCAGCTCCGGGTCGGCAACGGGTTGGCCGAAAGCGAGATCGGCCCGCTCGTCAGCGAGGCTGCCCGCAACAGGGTGAAACGAACGGTCGACGAGGCACTCGAATCGGGAGCCGAACTCGCCTGTGGCGGTCGAATTCCGCCGACGCAGGACACCGGCTGGTTTTACGAGCCGACCGTGTTGACCGGGGTCACCCCCGAGATGGCGATCGCACGCGAGGAGACGTTCGGCCCCGTCGCCCCGATCCAGCGAGTCGGCTCCTTCGAGGAGGCCATCGAGTTGGCCAACGACTCCGAGTTCGGCCTCGGGGCGTCGGTGTTTACGACCGACCTCGAGGAAGCGATGGCCGCCTACGAGTCACTCGAAGCCGGGATGGTCTGGATCAACAACCCGATGATCGACAACGACGCGATTCCGTTCGGGGGCTGGAAACACTCCGGCGTCGGTCGCGAACTCGGTCGGCAGGGCCTAGACGCGTTCAGACAGACGAAGATGGGTATTGTCGATTGGGCTCCGACGATTCAGGAGTGGTGGTACCCCTATCCAGACGAGTGGTTCTACACCGCTGGCGGCGATCGGTTCTGATACCGGATCTGGTTTGTCGTCGTTTCGCTCACCCTTGGTCAACCGGCGTTATCGAGCGTTACCAGCCACATCACGTGCGATCTCGAGTGCTCCGACGAGTCCCGCACTGTCACCGAGTTCGGTGACGGCGATATTCGGGGTGTCGACGAGGAGCGCCGATGGAAGCCGTTCACGTACCGGTTCGACGACTCGATCGGGGTTTTCCGTCGCGACCGCACCGCCGAAAACGACGACGTCCGGGGCGTAGGCGTGAACGACGTTCGCGACACCGGCGACGTTCAGTTCACCGATCCGTTCGATGACACGGTCGGCGAAGGTGTCGGTTTCCGCGTGGTCGAAAACGGTCGCCGCATCGAGAGTTTCACTCTCAATGGGCAGCGACGTTTCGACCGGCTCGGCCTCGTAAAGTTCGCGTGTGAACCGCGGGATGTTCTCCCCGGCACAGTAGGCCTCCCAGTGACCCGAACGCTCACAGCCACACGTCATGAACCCGTCACAGTCGATCGTCTGATGGCCGACCTCGCCGGCGTTGTTGTTCCGCCCCAACAGGAGCTCACCATCGGTGATTACGCCGGCACCGATCCCAGACGAGATTGTCAGATAGACCAGATTTCCGATACCGGAATCGGCGTGAAGAAATTCGCCGACTGCGCCCGCCTGCGTGTCGCTACGGATGACGACTGCATCCGTATCGAGCAGCGCCTCGAGCGGATCGACGAGCGAGATCGACCCGACTCGTTTGTCCAGGTTCGACGGGGCAGAAACGGTCCCTGCCTCGTTGTCCGACCGGCCCATCGCCCCGATCGCCGCCGCCTCGATAGAGTCTGGTTCGACACTGGCCCGCCGACAGGCTTCCCGGACGACATCCAGCACGGTCTCGGTGACGGCGTCTCCCGTCGTCTTGGGGGTGTTCGTCCGTGCACTCGCGACGATTCCCCCCGTCTCCGCACCCACGGCTGCCCGAACGTTCGTCGCGCCGAGGTCGACTCCCACATAACGCTTCATGAACACTCCTCGATCGGAGAGAGTCGACTTAACCGTTGGCGATACGACCACCCGACTCGACAGCCGTTCCGGACGGATATCGTCACCGAACAGGGAGCGTTTATCATTCCGGCGGAAGTACGCCGTTCCATGGACGGTATCACGTTCGGAACCGGTGGGTGGCGAGCGGCAGGCGAAGCCTTCACCGACGTTCGGGTTCGGACAGTCGGCCAGGCCGCAGCGACCTATATGCGCGGACAGCACTCCGGGACGGGGGGCCTCGCTGCCGCTGTCGGCTACGACGCACGTGCGAACTCCGAGTCGGCCGCCGAAAGCCTCGCCGAGGTGCTCTCCGACAACGGTTTCGACGTTTTCCTCTCGGATCGGGACGTTCCGACGCCAGTGATCGCTCACTCGATCGTCGACCGGGGTCTCGATGGCGGGCTCGTCGTCACGGCGTCGCACAACCCGCCGGAGTACAACGGCGTGAAGTTCATCCCGGAGGACGGCGCCTCGGCGCTTCCGGAGGTGACCGCTGCGCTCGAGGCGAACCTCGCCACGCCCGAGCGTCTCCCCGAGAACGAGCGCGGGACGATCGAGCGGTTCGCCCCAGTCCCATCCCACGCGGCTCACTCCCGTAAACTGGTCGAGGGATACGTCGGAGACACGCTTTCGGGGATGACAGTCGTTTACGACGCCCTCCACGGAAGCGGCCGCGGCGTCACCGATGCCCTCCTTGAGTCCGCCGGTGCGGAGGTGATCTGCCGGCGATGTGATCGCGATCCGACCTTCGGTGGGCAGGCGCCCGAACCGAACGCCGAGACCCTCGTCGATCTCCCCGCGGCCGTCGAGGCCGCCGACGCGGACCTGGGAATTGCCAACGACGGCGACGCCGACCGAATCGCTGTCTGTACTCCCGAACGGGGCGTCCTCAACGGACACCTCCTCTTTGCGGTGCTATACGAGGCGCTACTTGACGGCGGCGCGTCGGGACCCGCGGTCAGGACCGTCTCGACGACTTTCCTGATCGATCGGATCGCCGACGCCTACGGAGCCGAGGTCCACGAGGTCCCGGTCGGCTTCAAATGGGTCGCCGACGGGATGTCGAAACACGACGGACTCTTCGGTGGCGAGGAGTCGGGCGGATACACCATCGAGGGACACATCGGGACGAAAGACGGGGTCCTTATCGGGTTGCTCGCCGCCACGATAGCCGCGACCGAGGCGTTCGACGACCGCCTCGATGGGATCTTCGACACCCATGGACAGATCTACGCCGACAAGACGAGTGTCGATTGTCCCGACTCGCGGAAAACCCGGGTCCTGGAGGCGCTGGCCGAAACCCGCCCGGACACGGTCGCCGGGCGGGCGGTTGCCGAGACGGTCTCGATCGACGGATACAAATTCCTCCTCGAGGACGGCTCGTGGATCCTCGTCCGCCCCAGTGGCACCGAACCGAAACTCAGGGTGTACGCCGAGACCCCCGAAGCGGGTGCACTCGATGAGTTGCTCGAGGCGGGGCGTACTCTCCTCGAGCCGCTGATCTGACGGTCACAAGCGGACGGTATTCACGACTCCGAGTTCCCGGCATCAGCCCGCCGTTTGAGCCATTCGTCGAGACAGTCACGGATCGCTGCCGCCCGGTTGTCACGGTGTTGGATGAACGCCTTCTCGTCGAGGACCTCGATCGTCTCTTCTTCGAACGAAACACTCACCGACTCGAATCCTGGTTCGTCGCCACTCATCAGCGACACCGTAGAGAGGGAACCGATAAATAGCTCCGTCAGACGTTCGTCACAGCTGTGTCGTCGGTAGTCGTTTCGGATACGGTGGGTCGGAGCCCTCGCCCGGCGAATACGATCGATGAGGAATCCGTATTCGGATGGCACCGCCCGATCTCTCGGACTCAATCGATCCGGAAGAACCGCATGGGATAGCCAGCCTCGTCCTGCCGGGGCGTGACGATGACAAACGTCTCCGATGGATGCTCGGACAGCGCTCTCGGGAGCCGACGGAGCTGTGGTGTCCACCCGACACTCCCTTCGCGGGGCTTGAGCGGAACGACGAGATCGTCGCGGCTGGTGTCAGCGAGTCGCTCCTGAAGCGCGTCCCAATCGTCGACGACCGTTACGGTCATCTCCAATTCCGGGTCGATGAGACCGAGCAGTCGTTCGTACTTTTCAGGTGGGGGGCGATTGCCGACGGCGATCGCCTCGAGTTCGAGGCCCAGGTTCTCCCCGAGACGTTTGACCAGGTGGACACTCTCGGAGAAGCCCCCGTGATGGGCGATTCCCGGCGGTAACACGAGCAGTATCCGGGTCGTCGTGTTGATCGGTCGCCCCAGCCGTGAGACGAGGACGGGTTCGGTCGTCCGGCGTCGAACCTGATCGATGATGTTACCGAATACGCGACCGCTGAACGACGTCTGGGCTTCCCAGCCCATCAGAATGAGGTCGGCGCGCGTTTCGGCTTCCGCCCGAATGATCCCGGAGGCGACGTTGTGATTGATACGCGTCTCGACTTCGATCGGCACTTCTGCTGCTCCGCCGTGCTCCGCCGCCGCCTGCAGGTCGCGTTCGGTCTCGAGTAACTCTTCGTCTGTCGCACCAGGGGACAACACCGTGAGTAGATGTACCGGTGTCGTCGCGGGATCGTCCTTTATTGCGAACGCGAGTTCCAGTAACCGTCGCTGGAGCTCCGCGCCCCGCGAGAGGGGTAGCAAGATTCGAGGATCGTACGCACCACCCTCCCCCGCCTCCGTTTCACCTTCCATCGCCAACCGTCGGCCGAACCGTTCGGTCAGCCACGGGCTGACGACGGCTGAAACGAGGATCATCAGAACGACGGCGTTGAGCACCTCCGTCGAGAACACACCGGCTTCGAACCCCAATAGCGTGATCGCGAGCGCCGCCGCCGCCTGTCCGACGGAAAGGCCGATCAAGACGCCGAGTTCGTTCCGGTTGTACCCTTTGATCTTCGATACACCCGCAGCGGAGAACGCTTTCGTGGTGAACATGACGCCGAGGATCACGGCGGCGATCCACAGCGTTTCGACGCCTTCGATTATGACTCCCGGGTCGACCAACATCCCGACGTGGAGCAGGAAAAACGGGATGAAGAACGCGTTGCCGACGAATTCGATGCGGTTCATCAACACACCGCCGCGAACGATCTGGCGGCTGATCGCGAGGCCGGCGACGAACGCTCCGAGAATCGCGGCCAAGCCGAGCGCTTCAGCCATGCTCGCAGCGACGAAGATCAACGCGGCGACGAAGAGGAACTCGAAGTAGCTCTCCTGGGTGGCGTTTTTGAAAAACCACCGCGAAATCGGCGGAACGAGAAACCAAAGCGTCCCGAACAAGAGCGCGAGCGCGACGACGACTTCGATCAGCAGGGCGACGGTGAGCCCGCCCTCGATCCCTCCGAGAACGAGTGCGAGAACGACGAGCGCAAGCGTATCGGTAAACAGAATACCGCCGAAGACTGCCGTCACGGCGGGGTTCTTCGTGACGTCGAGGCGGTTGACGACCGGGTACGCGAGCAGCGTGTGTGACGCGAAAACGGCCGAGAGAAGCATCGCACCCCAGACATCGAAGCCGAGTACGAGCATACAGACAACCGTTCCAGCCCCGAACGGAACGAAAAAGCTCGACAACCCGAACAGCGCGGCGTCCTCGGGCGCGTTGAAGAACCGCCGGAGATCCAGTTCCAATCCGACAGTGAAAAGCAGATATACGAGTCCCGCGTTCCCCAGAAGAACGATGGCCTCGCCGTGTTCGAGCACGCCGAAACCGTTCGGACCGAGCGCGGTCCCCGCGAGCACGATCCCGACGATCCCGGGCAGGCCGGCCCGCTCTATCAGTATGGGAGCGATCAGAAACGCCACCAACGCGACGGCTAACACCACCACCGGTTGATCGAACGGAAGCGAAGCGAAGAGATCCGGTACAGAGTAGGCGATCATTGACTGATGCTCACAGGTCAGCTACACGTTCACCACCGATCCTGCTAATAAGTATCGATGCAGAAATCGGGCGAGTCGCCCGAATTGCTCGGATATCTCCGAGACAGACCCGAGCGCGAGCGGTGTTACTCGATGACGATCATCGGACGGATAGCCAGTTACCTATCCGCTGACGCCCAAAACGTCTTTATCGGCCGGAACGGCTCGGTTACTATGCGCGTACTCTCCGACGAGGCGGTCGCCGACCTCCTCGAGTTCGACAGCTTGCTCCCCGCCGTCGCCGAGGCGCTCCGTGCGCAGGGCCGCGGCGACGTGGAGCGACCCGAGCGGCCGCACTTCCCGATCGGCGAAGGGTCGACGCCACCGGAGGGCGGTGATCAGAACACCGAACCCTGCGGAACGGGACTCGTCATGCCGGCGTACATCCACGGGTCGCCATACTACGCGACCAAGATCGTCGGCGTCATCGACGACAACCCGAAACGGGACCTGTCGACGGTCAACGCGGCCATCGCGGTGACCGACGCCCGGACGGGTGTCCCGGTCGCGTATCTCGCCGGAACGCGGATCACGAACGCTCGGACGGGTTGTATCGGCGGGCTCGCCGCCCGAGAACTGACGGCGAAAGAGCCGATCGAGCTCGGTGTAATCGGCGCGGGACAGCAGGCCCGCTGGCAAGTCCGGGCTATCGATGCGGCTGCCGAACTCGGCTCGGTTCGGGTGTACTCGCCGAGCGAGTCACGCCTGGAGTGTGCGGCCGACCTTCGATCCGAGGGAATCGACTGCGAAGCGGTCGACTCCCCCACGGACGCCGTTCGGGATGCGTCGGTTGTCGTTACGGCAACGACGGCGACGGAGCCGGTGTTCGACGGCGACGATCTCGCGGCGGGGACGCTCGTGATCGCCGTCGGAGCGTACACCGCCGAGACCCGCGAACTCGACGATAGAACCATCGAGCGCGCTGGTGGACTGTTCGCCGACGTCCCGGAGGAGGCCGCCGAGACCGGTGATTTCCCGAATCACGAAGCAGAGGCGTTGACGCCGCTTTCGGCAGTTCTGGACGGACATGCGGGCCGGGAACGTGACGACGAGATCATGGTCGTCGCATCGGTCGGGACCGCCATCCTCGATGCCGCCGCGGCCGAACTCGTATACGAGACAGCCGTTGAGGGTGACGTCGGCGTGGAGACGGAGTTTTGACATCGACGGCTCGATCTTCAAAAGGAAAAGACAGTATCGCTATTTGTCCTCGGGGGCCGCTCCCTCCGGTGTGCTCCCCTCGAGGAGCGACCCGTCAGTGTACTGATCGCGGATGTCCTTCTTCGAGAACTTTCCGGTTGCGGTCTTTGGGATCTCGTCGATGTACTCGATCGCGTCCGGGAGCCACCATTTGGGATAGTCGTCGCGCAAAAGATCCATGATCTCCTCCCGCAGGGGGTCGTTGTCCGTCGCCCCGTTCGAGACCACGAACGCGACCGGTCGCTCCTGCCATTTGTCGTGCGGAACCCCGACGACGGCCGCCTCGGAGACGCTGTCGTGGGCCATGATCGCGTTCTCGAGTTCGACCGAGGAGATCCACTCGCCGCCCGATTTGATGACGTCCTTCTCTCGATCGACGATCTTGATGTACCCCTCCTCGTCGACGGTGACCACGTCGCCGGTTTTCAGCCAGCCGTCCTCGAAGTCCTCCTCGTTCGCGTCGGGCCGTTCGAAGTACTCCGTCGTAACCGTCGGGCCACGGATCAACAATTCGCCAAACTCCGTGCCGTCCCAGGCGACCTCGTTTCCGTCGTCGTCGAGGACCTTGATCTCCAGCCCGGGAATGAGAAGCCCCTGTTTGACGCGGTGTTCGAGCTGTTTTTCGTACTCCTCGTCCTCGAGGTTGTATTTGAGGTGGGCGATCGATCCGAGCGGCGACATCTCGGTCATTCCCCACGCATGAAGCAGGTCGACCCCGCGATCGTCGAACCACTTGATCATCGATTTCGGGGCCGCGGACCCGCCGACGATGGCCATATCCAGCGAGGAGAGGTCGCTGTCGTGCTCCTCGACGTACTCCATCACGTTGAGCCAGACCGTCGGAACTCCGGCCGTGATCGTGACGCCCTCCTCCTCGATGAGTTTCACGAGATCCTCGGCGTTCGGGGACGGACCGGGATAGACGTGTTTCGCCGCGGCGGCCGTCGTGGTGAACGGCATCCCCCAGGCGTTGACGTGGAACATCGGGACGACGGGCATGACGACGTCGTCGTCCTCGATCGGGAGCCCCTGCGGGGAGAGCGACATCATCGTGTGACTCCAGATCATCTGTTGGGTGTACTCGACGCCCTTCGGGTTCCCCGTCGTTCCGGAGGTGTAACACATTCCCGCCGGCTGTTTCTCGTCGAGGACGGGCCACTCGTACGAACTCGGGGAGCCCTCGAGGAACGTCTCGTAGGGTGTCGCATCGAGTTCGTCGATCGGTTCCTCACCCATGACGACGAAGTCGACCCCCTCGAACTCGGGAGCGTTCTCGGCCGCGCCCGCCAGTTTCTCCGCCAGCGAGGGATCGACGAAGATCAACTCGTCGTCGGCGTTGTCGACGATGTACTGGATGTGTTCGTCCGGCAACAGCGGGTTGATCGTGTGCAGCTGTGCGCCGATCGATGGGACCGAGAAGTACGTCTCGAAATGTCGGTGGTGGTTCCAGCAGAACGTACCGACCCGATCCCCTTTCTCGATTCCGTACTCCTCTAAGGCATTGGCCAACTGTGCCGTCCGGTCGTTGTACTCGCTGTACGTGTAGCGCTCTATCCCGTCGTGGGTTCGTGAGACGATCTCTTGATCGGGATAGAAGTTCGCCGCACGCCACAGGAATGGCCGTATGTTCTGGTTCGTTCCTCCGGGCATGTCGAACCCCTACGAAGGGTCATAACTTCATTCTTTATAGGGTATTAAAACGAACGTTCTGCGGGCGAATACAGTCGCCGTCGGCTGATCTGCCACCTCACCTACGACAGAAGCGTCGTCTCGAACGCCTCAACCCGGGTATCCATCTCGAGACGAATCTCGGCCGTCAGTGGACCGACCGCGGTCGCGAACTGCTCGACGTGATCCGGAACGGTCCGTTCGTCATCGGCTTCTGCTGACCGGGAATGCGACCCGATCGGGGTGTTCGTTCAGGCGGGCGAGGATCCGATCGTAGAGATCGTTCCGGACCCGTTGACCTTCTCGGGGGTGAACGAGATATCTGAGCCGTAGATCGACCCACGACTCCTCCTGTCGGACGTTGACCGACGGGCCGCCGCGAACCTCCAGTTCGACGGGTGTCTCGGCCAGCCGCCGTCGGTACTGTTGGATCGCCCGTTCCATTTCCTCACCGAGATACTCCTCTGCGACTTCCGTCATCAGGTTCCGGGTGAACTCGAGGTCAGTTTCGTATGCCACCTGTACGGAGAGTTCGTTCCAGACGTGCGGGAAGTTCCGATAGGAGTAGTTGTAGACGTGCGACGAGAGGACGACGCTGTTGGGGAGCGTGATGACGCGACCGGACGGTTGGTTCGACGAGACCAACTCGCCGTTGATTTCCCACAGTGTCGTCACGAAGAAATCGACCTCTACGACGTCGCCTTTGGACCCCTCAATCGCGACCCGGTCACCGACCTCGTAGGGACGCTTGACCATAATATAAACCCAGCCGATGAGCGAAAACAGCGGCTGTTGGAGCGCGAAGGTAACCGCGAAGCCGACGATGCCGAGCGAGAAGAGAATCCCGACGTACTGTTGGGTCAGCGCCGCGAGTATCCCCGCGATCCCGAGGAGGATAAACGCGAACCGGAGCAGGTTTCGGAGGTTGTGCTGTCGGCGTTTGTCGCTCGTTCGGCCGAGCAAGAACGTCGCGACGATCAGATAGCCGCCGATCGTTCCGAGCACGACGCCGGCTGCGAGCAACACCTGCACCACGAGCGACTGTAAGGCGACGCCGGCGACCTCGCCGGTCAGCGTCTCGACGTCGAACCGGGCCGCCGTCCCTGCCGCGATCAGACAGAGGACGGCGGCGAGGAGCGAAGCGTAGCCGAATCGGCGGTTCACGACTGTCCGTCGACGCGAAGCCACAAAAAGCTGGCCGAGGGCACCGTCAGTTGCGCCACTTTATCGAACACCCACGGGAAGGCCGAAACTCCGGTTCCGGCGTTTCGTCGGCGAGTACGCTCTCGATGGCGCTGCGGATCTCCGCACCGGGGCGTCCGGAGGGCTCATCGTCAGGGTTCAGAGCGTCGTCGAAGCGGCCGTGGTAGACGAGTCTGAAGACGTCGTCGTCGTTCTCGAAGAGGAACGGATCGGGGGTGCAGACGGCGCCGTAGGCCTTCGCGACGTCCTGCGTCTCGTCGCGCAGATACGCGGTGATATCGATATCGCCGCGTTCGACGTACTCGACCATCTCCTCGAAGGAGTCCTCGGGGTAGGCCTCGGCATCGTTCGGGTTGATACCGACGACCGCGACGTCCCGGTAATCGGCGTCGATCTCGTTCATCGCCTCGAACTTCGCCTTCGCGTACGGACAGTGGTTGCACGTAAAGACGATCAAAAGCGCGTCGTAATCGTCGAACTCCTCGAGATCGTACGTGTCGCCGTCGGTCCCCTCGAGTTCGAAATCGGGGGCCCGATCGCCGTGATCCAGTACGTCGGATTCGGATTCGAGTGCCATACGCCACCGTTCGTCCCCGAACGATAAAAGCTGTCCCACGAACGGTCCTCGCCGACCGTGTGACAGTACGGGTTCCGAAACCGTCAAACCCGGACCGGACCAACGGAGAGACAGTAAATGACGCTCACGAAACGGATCATTCCCTGTATCGACGTCGACATGAACGACGACGGGGAGGCGGCGGTCTACACTGGGGTCAACTTCGAGGATCTCGAATACACGGGTGATCCCGTCGAACTCGCCAAAAAGTACAACGAGGCGGGAGCCGACGAGTTCGTCTTCCTCGATATCACCGCCTCGGCGGAAGGTCGGGAGACGATGCTGGAGACGGTTTCGGCGGTCGCCGACGAGTGTTTCATCCCGCTCACGGTCGGCGGCGGCATTCGGACGAAAGCGGACATCAAAGAGACGCTCCGGGCCGGTGCCGACAAGGTCTCGATCAACACCGGCGCCATCGAACGGCCCGAACTGATCGGCGAAGGGGCGGCCGCCTTCGGGAACCAATGTATCGTCATCTCCGTCGACGCCCGACGGCGCTTCGACGAGGCCGGCCAACACTACGTCGAGGTCGACGGCGAGTCCTGCTGGTTCGAGTGTACCGTCAAAGGCGGCCGAGAGGGGACGGGAACCGACGTCGTCGAGTGGGCCCGGGAGGCCGCCGACCGCGGCGCAGGCGAACTGTTCGTCAACTCCATCGACGCCGACGGGACGAAGGACGGATACGATATCCCCCTGACGAAGGCTGTCTGTGACAGCGTTTCCACGCCGGTCATCGCCTCCTCCGGCTGCGGCTCGCCGGCTCACATGGAGGACGTGTTCACCGAAGCGAACGCCGATGCCGCCCTCGCGGCGTCGATCTTCCACTTCGAGGAGTACTCCGTCGACGAGGTCAAGCGATATCTCGCGGAGCAGGGGATCCCGATCCGACTCTGAACGGTCCGCATCGGAAGGGTTTATTCGACCAGCACTCCCAGCGAACGCTGTGAAACGGCGGTGTTCGTGGTGCGGCCGGGAGTACGACTCCGAGGATCCACCCTGTGAGACCTGCGGGCACGAAACGTTCGAACCGGCGTCGGAAGACGACGCCTCTCCCTTCGTAAGCGGCACGCTCGTGTGGGCGTGTACGAACTGCGGCCGCGAACACGTCAAACACTCGCCGCCGTGTTCGCGGTGCGGCAACCACGACCTCGAGAAACGCGAAGCCGACGGCGTCGATCTCGAGGACGTCTCCTCACCGGGGTATCTGGAGGTCGGCAAGCCGTATCTGGCCGGGATCGCCATCGTCGTCGGCCTCGTCGCCTTGGTCGTCACCGGTATCGTTCCGTTCCCCGGGTTCGGTGGACCGCCGGAACCGCCGACCGCGCCGGGCGATAGCGACCGCTCGTCCGGCCTCGATCTCGCCGAGGTCGGGACGGCCATCCACGAACGCTTCGAGACAGAGCGCGAAGCGGCGGGGAGCGCGAGCCGAACGTTCGGTGCTGACGGAACGAGCGCCTACATCGAGTACCGCACCCGTCATCAGGTCGCCGCCGAGTACGATCCGGGATACGACGGCTCGATGCCGGACGCGGGAGCGTTCGACCTCCGCTGTGAATCACAGCCGACGCTCGGTGTCGCGACGCCGGCGGTGGATATCGATCGGTTCGACGACGAGGCGGCGTTCGGCGAGGCGATCGCCCGGGAACTGCTAGCCGACGGGGACATCCAAGAGGCGGTACTCGGGGAGCGAAACACCGAGGCGATCACGGTTCACATCGCGCCGGACGGAACCGTCTTCGTCGGGTATATGACCTGCTGAAACAGACGCGTCGATCCGGTTCAGACGGCCGCCTGGTAGGCGTCGTAGAAACCGTCCGTCTTCTCTTTGACACGCTGTGCGCCCGTCTCGAGGGCATCCAGGGGCGAGATGCTTCCGTCGGTCTTGACCGTCACGATCGGATCCGTCTGGCCGCCGGACTGTTCGGGGTTCATATCGTACGTCGCCGCGGTGACGCCCTCGACCTCCAAAAGCGAGCCCTTCAGTACGTTCATGAAGGTGTGATCCTCGCCCTGAATTTCGATCGAAAGTTCCGTCTCGAGGTTCTCGATGACGCGTAGGTCCATTGATGAGGCGTACGTGTATCGGCCGTATGAGCGTTACGAAGTGTCCAAGACCGGACGAACATCGGAACACGGTCCGGACACGTTTTTGTTCAAGGGGGTACACGGGTTGCGTATGGAGCTCGACCTTTCCGGAAAGACGGCAGTCGTGACGGGCGGATCGAGAGGTATCGGACGTGCGATCACGCTCGGATTCGCCGAGGCGGGGGCGAACGCGGTTCCCCTCTCGCGGACGGAGTCGGACGTCGAGGCGGTCGTCGAGGACGTCCGCGAACTCGGCGTCGAGAGCCGCGTCGAGACGCTCGACGTCGCCGACAGCGAGGCCGTCGAGGCGTGTTTCGGTCGGATCGACGACGATCTGGGCATCGATATCGTCGTCAATAACGCCGGGGTCAATCCCGGATCCGCTCTCGGACGACCGAGTTCGGTCGGGGACGAGGGGTTCGATCTGGTGACCGACGTCAACCTCGGCGGCGCGTTCGCCTGCGCCCGGGCGGCGGGGCCGACGCTGGCTGAGAACGGCGGCACGCTGATCAACGTCGCAAGCGTCGGGGGCCTCGTCGGCCTCCCGCGACAGCATCCCTACGTCGCCTCGAAACACGGGATCGTCGGATTGACGAAGAGCCTCGCGCTCGATTGGGCGCCGGACGTCCGTGTCAACTGCCTCGCGCCCGGCTACGTCGCGACCGACCTCACGTCCGATCTACAGGACAACGAGAAACTCCGCGAGTCGATCAAGGAACGGACCCCGCTGGACCGGTTCGCCGAACCCGAGGAGATCGCCGGACCCGCGGTGTTTCTCGCGAGCGATCTCGCCTCCTACGCGACCGGCGAGACGTTCGCGATCGACGGCGGCTGGACGGCACGGTAATCGGGAAACCGCCTCCTCCTCGAGGCATCCGATTTAGTAAAGAGTTTTGCGCCCGCGGCGTCGAAGGGAGGACATGACCACGTTCGAGTACGACGTCGCCATCGTCGGGGCCGGGACGGCCGGTTGTTACGCCGGGGCAGCCATCGAAAACGCCGGGTACGACGTCGCCATCGTCGAGCGGAAAGAGGAATCCGAAGCCGGACACATCGCCTGTGGCGACGCGCTGAAGGGCGCCGACAAGTTCCCGGAGTCCATCCCAAAATCCCACATCGAGGACTCCTTTACCAACACCGAGGTCGATCACGGTCAGTTCGAAATCCCCCGCGAGGACGCCGTCCTCGACATCCCCGTTCCGGGGGAACTGGCCGTCATCGACCGCCTCGACTACGGGAAACGGATCATCGACGGCGCCGAACGGGCCGGCGCGACGTTCCATTACGACACCGTCGTTCAGGACGTCCTGCAGGACGACGACGGCCGGGTGTACGGTCTGAAGGCGATCGAGAAGGGCGAACCCAGACGCTACGAGGCGGAGATCGTCCTCGACGGCGCCGGGGCGCTTTCGATCCTCCAAGACAAGGCCGACTTCGGGGGAACGAACTTCGACACTAACGTCCGGTACTCGCAGTTCTCCTCGGCGTATCGGGAGGTGATCGAGGTCGATGAACCGGTCGAGTGGTCGGACGCGCTCGTTTTCAAACCGACCAAGCGATCGGCCGGCTATCTGTGGTACTTCCCGCGAACACCGACGGAAATCAACGTCGGATTGGGTTTTCAGATGAACGAGGAGCCGATGCAGCTCGTTTCCGATCTCAGAGAGGACATCAAGCGGCGACCGGAACTCAAAAACGCCACCGTCAAGGACAAACTCGGCGCGGCGCTGCCGACCAGACGGCCCTACGACTCGGCGGTCGCGCCGGGGTACATGGCGATCGGCGACGCCGCGGCCCACGTCAACCCGATCAGCGGCGGCGGCATCGCCGGCGCCGCCTACGCCGGACAGTACGCCGGTGAGCAAGCGATAGAGGCGATCGAAACCGACGACGTGAGCGAGGAGACGCTGTGGCGGTACAACGAGCGCGTCATGGATCACTACGGCGGCCGGTACGCCGCCCTCGACATCTACAACATCTTCTCGACCGCCTACGACCTCGACGACCTCCTCGCACTTTTGGCCGCGCTCCCCGCCGAGAAGCTCTCGGATGCGCTGTATTCGGGGTCGGCGAACGTCGGGCTCGGGCTGAAGCTTCAGGTACTGATAAAGAGCTTCGGACACTGGGGAACCCTGAAGAACCTCTACGATACGAAGTCACTCGCGGACCGGCTGTTGGACCACTACGGGGGGTACCCATCGACGCCCGAGGCGTTCCCGGAGTGGCAGCGGACGCGGGACGGGATCATGGACGACATCTACGCCGAGACCGGCGCGGAGCCGAAGTACTGAACGGTCTCTTCAAAACCAGGAACCGCCTTTCGCTACGTTACTTCCCGACGTCCATCGCGCGCTCGACGACGCTTTCGTCGTACAGCTCCGCGAGATCGTCGTGTTGATCAGGTCGGTTCTCGTAGACGTCCTGGAACAGCGCGATCGGCGTCTGAAGCGCCTGGTAGGTCGCCTCGTCCCACATCCGATCGCGGCTGATGTCGACTTCGACGCCGTCGATCGAGACGATCGCCGACCGGGTCATCGCGATCGCGCCCTTGCCGGCTTCCTTTGCCGCCTCGAACTCCTCCATTGAGTCGACGATGTCGTCGAGACTCGGCACGTAATCGAGGAGACCGAGCAGTTCGTCCTGAAGTTCCCCCTCGTCGAGTTCGAGGTCGTCGTTGCCGACCGAAAGGATGTATCCTTCGCCGGTCGCCTCGAGTGAGACACGATTGCCGTCGTATCGCTCGACGCCGCCGTCGCTTTCGAGTTCGACCTCACGGCCGTCGGCGTCCAAAATCCAGTATCCGTCCTGTGGCGGGAGCGGGGATTCGTTCGCTTCGACGACCTGACCGGGCGTCAAAGACCAGATACCGATCATCCCCTTCGCCCGGTTGTCCGCCATCCGCTCGTGATACCCCTCGACGTCACGGATGTCGTCGTACGGACCGTCGACCGCGATGAGCCCGTTGGCGCTGGCACCCCGTGAGGTGTTGTGCCGAAGTTCGGGCCATGGTGGCAACCCGCCGGTCGGGGTGATCGCCCGCATGTCCTTGGTGTAATCGACTTCGCCGTCGACCAACAGGAACATCCGCTGGAGGTTGTTCGTCGGCTTGCCCATCTCGTCACGGAGCTTGGCCATCGCGAGTTCGGCGGCGCCGCTTTCGATGATCACCGACATCTTGAGGCTGCCCTCCTCGAGGCCGTGCTCGTTTTCGATGATGGTGAAGAACTCGTCCGCCTTCTTCCAGTCGTCGATGTCGCCGACCTCCGGGATGACGAACCCGTCGATGTGTTCGACGGCGCCGTTGTCCGGATCGGTGATCTCGAGCATACGCTGAAACCCCTGATAGCGGGTCGATGGGCTGTCGCGGTGCCAGACGACGCGGGGATGGACCTCGCCCGGGAAATCGGCGCCGTCCTCCGAGAGGACGTCGATGATGTTCTGTGCCCCCTCGTCGCGCATGTTCGGCGCGGTGGCGTCCTCGTTGTCCGGCACCCAGACGTCCGGGGCCTTCATTCCCCGGAGTCCGACGGCGCCTTTGAGCATCTTCGCCGAATCTTCCTCGCCCTCGACGGCGGTCGGCGTGGTGAAGAAGGTCCGGACGAACTTCCGGTCGTGGGTTCGCTTGTCGATAGCTGTCATATCGGTCGTCCGTGTACACTCACCGCTGATTCTTAAAACTGCTCGAAACAACCACCGAAGGCGTGATCGGATGGCCCCTCCGAGGGAGTTTCGATCACAACGCTCGAATCCGTCGCCTCGATTTATATGTCTCGGTCGACAATTGGTGGCATGAGCACTGAAGACACTGAACAAGCTGGCGCGCCATCCCGACTCGGGCGGGTGTTGCTCGGGCTCGGGCTCGCAATGCAGGCCTCGGAGGACTTCCGCGACATGGAGGATACCGTCGAGTACGCCGAGTCCGCCGGCGTCCCGATGCCCGACGTCATGGCCCCCCTCGCGTCGGGGATGATGTTCGTCGCCGGGATCGGGATCGCCCTCTGGCGGCTGCCGCGTCTCTCGACGGGCGCCGCCGTGGCTTTTTTGACCGTCGTGACGGCGACGATGCACGACTTCTGGAACGCCGACGAGGACGACCGCTCGGGTGAGCGACTCGCCTTCTTCGGGAACCTCGCGATGATCGGTGGGGCGCTCGTCTTTCTCAGAGAAGCCTACAGATAAACGCCTACCGGCAGTTCTTTTAGGAGCCGAACCGGACCGAAGCGTATGGTAGCGCTCGGACTGGTGGTCGCACAGTTCAACAAACAGCGGCCGATCACACACGAGATGGAAACCAGCGCCCGCGAGGCGGCGGCGGCGGCCGACGCAGAAATCGTCGAGACGATCGAGGTTCCGGGATCGTACGACGCGCCGCTTGCGGCCGACCGACTCGCACGGCGTGAGGACATCGACGCTGTCGTCGCCCTCGGTGCGATCGTCACGGGCGATACGGACCACGATCGGGTGATCGCCGACGCGGCCGCCCAGGGGCTAACGGACGTCTCTTTGCGACGTGATACGCCGGTTTCGCTCGGTATCACCGGGCCGGGAATGAGCCAGGCCGAGGCCGAAGAGCGGGTCGAATACGGCGCGAGCGCCGTCCGAAGCGCTATTTCTCTCGCGGAGGAACTCGAAGAACAATGACAATGGAATTCACAGACCGTGTCGGACGGGTCGAACCGAGCGCGACGCTCGCGATCAGCAACGCGGCCGCGAAACTGGAGGCCGACGGCGTCGACGTCGTCGATCTCTCCGTCGGGGAACCGGACTTCCCGACGCCCGAAAACGTCGTCGAGGCGGGAAAGGCGGCCCTCGATGCCGGAAAAACCGGGTATACGCCGTCGAACGGGATCCCCGAACTGAAGGAAGCGATCGTCGACAAACTCGGCGCCGACGGGCTCGAACACACCACTGACGAGATCATCGTCACGCCGGGGGCGAAGCAGGCGCTCTACGAGACGTTTCAGACGCTCATCGACGACGGTGACGAGGTCGTCCTTCTGGACCCGGCGTGGGTCAGCTACGAGGCGATGGCGAAACTCGCCGGCGGCGAGCTCTCTCGGGTCGATCTCTCCGGATCAGACTTCCGGCTCGAGCCGGCGCTGGAGGAACTCGGGGAGACCGTCTCCTCCGAGACGGAGTTGCTGGTTATCAACTCACCGTCGAACCCCTCCGGGGCCGTCTTCTCCGACGCCGCGCTCGAGGGCGTCCGCGATCTGGCCGTCGATCACGACCTGACGGTCATCTCCGACGAGATCTACGACGCGATCACCTACGACACCGATCAGACGTCGCTCGGCTCGCTCGAGGGGATGGGCGGTCGGACTGTTACGGTCAACGGTTTCTCGAAGGCCTACTCGATGACCGGCTGGCGGCTCGGCTATCTCGCCGCCCCCGAGGCGCTCATCGAACAGGCCGGGAAGCTTCACTCACACTCGGTGTCGTGTGCGGCGAACTTCGTCCAGCACGCCGGCGTCGAGGCGCTCGAGAACACCGACGAGGCCGTCACCGAGATGCGGGACGCTTTCGAGGAGCGCCGGGACATGTTGGTGGACCTCTTCGCCGAACACGGGATCGACGTCCCCGTCCCCGACGGCGCGTTCTATATGATGCTCCCTGTCGACGGCGACGACACCGAATGGTGTGAGGGTGCCATCGAGGAGGCTCACGTCGCGACAGTCCCGGGCAGCGCCTTCGGAACTCCGGGCTACGCGCGGCTGTCGTATGCGGCCAGCGAAGAGCGGCTTCGCGAGGGCGTCGCTCGGCTCGCGGACGGCGGCTATCTCTGATTCAGCCGATCGGGGACGAAAGCGAGCGTAATTTAATACGTGATATAAAATCCACCCCAGTTGTCGGGTTAGTTTTACATGAATTGTTGTATAAAGTTCAGACATGTCCGAGAACGAAAATCAACAACGAATACGCAACACCCGACGACAGGTCCTCGCCGCCATGGGGGGTGCGGGTGGGGTTGCGCTGGCCGGCTGTGGGGCGATATTCGACGACGATGCCGATCCCGAAGCGAACGATTTCACCGCGTCACTCGGCGCCGAGCCGGATGACTTCGATCCGACGGTCATCAGCGACGCGACGTCGAACTCGGCGGTCGGGACGATGTGTTACGAGACGCTTATCGATCACGACTTCGATCTCGACGAGTTCCAGCCAGCGCTCGCGACCGACTGGGAACTCCTCGAGGAGGAACCGACGACCTGGCGGTTCGAACTCCGGGAAGGCGTCGAGTACCATCACGGCGAGGAGTTCGTCGCCGAGGACGTGGCGTTCTCGATCGAACGCATGCGTGGCACGGTCAACGGGGCGACGGTCGCGGCCATAGAGGAGGTCGACGTCGTCGACGATTTCGAGGTCGAAATCCGGTGGGTCGGTCCGTACGCACCCGCCCTCACGGACGTCAACGGGATCCCGATCGTTTCGCACGGCCACGAGGACATCAGCGAAGAGCCCGCCGAGGACGACCACTCCTTCGACGAAGAGAGCATCGGGACCGGTCCGTGGGTGCTGGAATCCTACGAACCGGAAGACCGCGTCGAGCTGTCCCCCTTCGGCGGCTACTGGCACGACGAGGAGAACCCGTGGGACAGCGTTACGTTCCAAATCATCCCCGAGCAGGTCTCCCAGGAGGAGGCGATGCGGGCGGGCGAGTTAGATATGATCGACAACCCCGCACCGTTCGATCTCGAACAGTGGGACGAGGAGGACGCCGACCCACTCGTCGGCGACGCGGTCGGGTTCGATTTCGTGACGTTCCCCGTGGAGGTCGAACCGTACAGCAACGAGAAGTTCCGGCGTGGCATGACGCGGCTCATTCCGCGCGATGATATCGTCGAGGCTATTTTCGGGGGGAACGCGACCCCTCTAGCCGGGCCGATCAGCCCGGGACTCGGGACGTACTGGGATGCCGAACACGAGCAGGAGCTGGCCGACGAGTTCGTCGGTGAGGACCCCGAAGAGGGGGTTCGGTTGATGGAGGAGGCCCTCGAAGAGGAGGGCTTCGACGACGACGACCTGCCGATCGAAGTGGAGTTCATCACGAACGTCAACCGGACGCGCGAGCGCTGGATGGAGGAGATCCAGGCGAGAATGGACGACCTGGAGTTCATCGAAGCCGATCTCGACGTCCAGGACTTCGACGCGCTGGTCGATTTCCTGTTGAATCCCGAAGGGGCGGCCCAGAGCGTCGACGTCGCGGGCATCGGCTGGACCGGTGGCTCCGATCCCGACGGACACGTCGAGTCCCTGCTGCATTCCGATTTCCACGTTCCCGACGGGTTCAACTGGAACCTCTATGAGAACGAGGAAGTCGACGAATTGATCGACGCCGGGCAGACGACGGTCGATATCGACGAACGCGTTCAGGTGTATCGAGACCTACAGGAGGTCCTCGCCGAGGACGTTCCCGCGGCCTATATGTGGACCGGTGACCAGATCGACGTCGTGGACACGAGCCGCGTCGAAGGATGGGAACCGTATCCCAACTCGAGTTTCAGATACTGGGCGCTGTACCGACCGAGCGTCGGCGTCGTCGCCCGTCCGGCGTGACGGAACGTCCCGGGGTTCTCTACACCACATGGGTCTGCACCGATTTATACTGAAACGGTTGCTCGCGACCGTCCCGATACTGATCGGTGTCACGGTAATCACGTTCGGGATGGTCCAGATCATCCCCGGCGATCCGGTCGACCTGATCACGTTGTTTCAGGACGTCGACGCGGAGACCGAGCAAGCCCTACGCGAGCAGTACGGTCTCGACCGCCCGGTCTATGTCCAGTACATCGAGTGGCTGGCAGGGGCCGCTCAACTCGAGTTCGGGACCTCGATCATGACCGATCGCCCGGTCTCCGCGGAGATCATGGATCGGCTCCCGTACACCCTGTTGATGGGATCGATGGCTTTCGGGATCACGCTCGCGACCGCGATCCCGGCCGGCGTGATCGCGGCCTACTACCGCAACACGACGATCGATCAGGTGAGCCGCGTGCTGGCGCTGGTCGGCGTCGCCCTCCCGAACTTCTGGCTCGGGTTGCTCCTGCTTTTGGTGTTTGCGAGTTGGCTCGGGATGTTTCCCGTCCTTCCGCCGACCGAACACGGTCTATTGAGCCTGCAGATGATCGTCTACACGTTGTTGCCGGCGATCACGATCGGGACCGGTGCAACGGCGCTTTTGATGCGGCTGATGCGAGCCTCGATGGTCGAAGAACTCGACAAAGGGTACGTGAAGATGGCCCGTGCCAAGGGGCTCTCCGAGCGAACGATCGTCCGCAAACACGTCCTACGGAACTCGCTGATCTCGGTGGTGACGGTCGCGGCTCTGCAGATCGCGTTCATCGTCAGCGGAGCCGTCGTCGTCGAGATCGTCTTCTCGTATCCGGGGATCGGTCGACTGTTGGTCGATCGGGCCGGGCGACAGGACTTCCCGGTCATTCAGGCGCTCGTGTTACTGATCGGCGTCGCGATCGTCCTGGCGAATCTCGTCGCGGATATCGTCTACGCCTACCTCGACCCACGCATCCGATACTGACAATGTCGAACGAAAAAGACCCCAACACCGACCGTGGCCGCATTCGCATCGAAGGGTTCGCCTCCGAGCGCGTGGAAACGCGCGATCCGATCTCCGGTTGGGAACCGGATCTCGAATCGGAGACGGGCCGGGGGCGGCTGTCGATCGCCTGGATGCGGTTCAAACGCAACCGACTCGCGGTATTCGGCGCCGCTCTCATCGGCTTCATGGTTTTTCTCGCCGTGTTGGCCCGCCCGATCCGACTCCCCGCGGAGCTTTCGCTGTGGGTGCTCGGAACGATCGACCTCCCGGGCTTCCTCGCCCGACAGACGATCCAGCCGTTTTCACTCACACCACACGATCCGACGGCCCGCGACACCCTCATGGGCCATACGCCGCCGTCGCTCGAACACCCCTTCGGGACTGACTGGGCCGGTCGCGACGTCTTCTCGCGGGTGCTGTACGGCGGTCGATGGAGCCTTTCGATCGGCTTTATCGCCGTCGGTATGGCGCTTCTCGTGGGCGTTCCCCTCGGCGCGGTCGCCGGCTACTTCGGCGGCTGGGTCGACGAGATCATCATGCGTATCGTCGACATGCTCTATGCGTTCCCGTTTATCGTCCTCGCTATCGCGATCATCGCCATCCTCGGGCGGGGGTACTGGCAGATGATCGCCGCACTCGTCATCGTCGGCTGGCTCGCCTACGCTCGTATCATACGCGGCGAGATACTGAGCGTCAAAGAAAACGAGTACGTCCTCGCGGCGAAGGCGCTCGGGGCGACCGATCGCTCGATCATCTTCAGACACATCGTGCCGAACGCGATGGCGCCGGTGATCGTGCAGGCCACGCTGAGCATCGGAACGGTGGTGCTCACCGCGGCGGCGCTCGGGTTCATCGGCCTCGGTCTCTCCCCGGCCAGCGCCGAGTGGGGCGTGATGTTGAACGTCGAACAGGACGGCATGGCCCGTGGCACCTGGTGGGGCGGGCTGTTTCCCGGGCTGGCGATCTTCCTTTTCGTGATGGCGATCAACCTCGTCGGCGACGGCGTTCGGGACGCGTTCGATCCACAGGGTGACCGGACGGACACGGGGGGTGAGTTGCGGTAAATGGCGATGCTGGAAGTCGAGGACCTGAACGTTCGCTTCTACACCGAAGAGGGCGTCGTGAAAGCGACGAACGACGTCTCGTATGAGATCGAGAGCGGGGAATGTTTTGGCATCGTCGGCGAGAGCGGCGCCGGCAAGAGCGTCACGAGCCTCGCGTTGATGCGTCTGATCGACGACCCCGGCGTCATCGAGAGCGGCGAGATCAGGTTCAAGGGTCGAAACCTGCTGGAACTCGACCACGAGGAGATGCGACAGATTCGCGGTAACGAGATCGCCATCATATTCCAGGACGCCCAGACGGCGCTAAATCCCGCTTACACGGTTGGCACACAGATCGCCGAGGCGGTCCAGTTACACCTTGGAATGGACGACAAAGAGGCCAGAGAGCGTAGTATCGAGCTTCTCGACTCTGTCGGTATCCCCGACGCGGCCGAACGGTACTCCGATTACCCCCACGAGTTCTCCGGCGGGATGCAACAGCGGGCGGTGATCGCGATGGCGCTGTCCTGCGACCCGGATCTGATCGTCGCCGACGAGCCGACGACCGCGTTGGACGTCACCATCGAAGCCCAGATCCTCGAGCTCCTCGACGACATCTCCCGGGAACACGATACTGCCGTCCAGCTCATCACGCACGATCTGGGAGTAATCGCGGAGTTTTGCGACCGTGTGATGGTGCTGTACGCCGGCCATCCGGTCGAGATGGGGCCCGTCGAAGAGATATACTACGAGCCGAAACACCCCTACACGGTCGGGTTGATGAGTTCGATCCCGCGGATCGGCGACGGTCGCGAGCGACTCGATACGATCCCGGGCCGAATGCCGGACCTCATCGAGATGCCGCCGGGCTGTAACTTCCATCCCCGCTGTCCGTACGCCGAAGAGTCGTGTACCCGGATCGACCCCCGGCTGGTCGACACTGAAACGGGAGCCGAGACGGACGTCTCACAGCACGCCCGCCAGGCCGCCGCCTGTCTCGCGTACACCGGCGAACTCGTCGGCGAACTCGACTACGAGGTACAGGTGCGGGAAACGGCCAAGACAGTCGCCTCTGAGGACACGGCGGATTCGAAGGGAGATCGCTCCCCTTCGGACGACGGGAACAGAGGGGAGAGCAGATGAGTGAGGAACCGCTGTTGCGGGTCGAGAACCTCGAGAAGTACTACGAGTCCGACAGCGGCTTTCTCGACCGACTGTTCGGCTTTCACAAGCGCGTGCAGGCGGTCGATGGCGTCTCCTTCGAGATCCGGGAAGGCGAGACGCTGGGGCTCGTAGGCGAGTCAGGCTGTGGAAAGAGCACGGTCGGCCGGACGCTGTTGCGTCTCGAGGAACCGACCGATGGCACGGTCTATTATAAAGGCCAGGACGTCAGCGATCTGTCCCGTTCGGAACTGCGCGATCTGCGTCAGGACGTCCAGATCATCTTTCAGGACCCCCAATCGAGCCTCAATCCACGGTTTACGATCAACGATATCATCGGCGAAGCGCTGGACATTCACGGGCTTTCGGAGGGCGAAACCAGAGACCAGCGCATCAAGGAACTGCTCGAACGCGTGGGGTTGAGCGCGAGCCACGCCAACCGCTATCCACACGAGTTCTCCGGGGGACAGCTTCAGCGGATCGTCATCGCCCGGGCGCTCGCGGTCGAACCCGAATTCATCGTCTGTGATGAACCCGTCTCGGCGCTCGATGTGAGCGTCCAGGCGAAGATACTCAACCTGCTCGACGACCTGCAGGACGAGTACGGTATCTCGTATCTGTTCATCGCTCACGACTTCTCAGTCGTCGAACATATCTCGGATCGGATCGCCGTCATGTATCTGGGGGAGTTCGTCGAGATCGGATACCCGGACGAACTGTTTCGCCCACCACAGCATCCGTATACGGAGGCACTGCTCTCGGCGATCCCGGAACCTGACCCGGACTGGGAGGCCGAGCGAATCATTCTCGAGGGAACCGTTCCGTCGCCGATCGACCCGCCGTCGGGGTGTAAATTCCACACGCGCTGTCCGCGCGTGATACCGCCGGTCGAATACGACTTCGAACAGGGCGAGTGGCGGGCGGTACTGGCGCTCGTTCGCCGAATCGAGGACGGGCGCGTTCCGGTCGAGGAACTCCGCGATCAGCACGACGGACCGATGGACGAGGCGATCAGAGAACAGTACGACGTCCCGGCGCCGCTGTCCGATCAGCGTGGGGAGGCGATACTGTCGGACGCGCTGAGATCGATAGCCGACGGGGATCTCGAACGCGCACGGGAACGCATCGACGGTGAGTTCGTGACGCCGTGTACGGTCCGGGAACCCGAACTGCGAGCCATTGATCACGGCGAAGCCGCCTGTCATCTCTACGATCCCCGGTACCGGGACGGATCTGTCGACGATACGGGAGGATCGGCGTCGAGTGACGAGTTCGGGCGGTGACTCAACCGTCGACATCCTTTTCGATGACCGTCGTCTATCTCGGGTAATGCGTCGACTCTACGAGTCGCGGGCGCTCGACCGGGACGACGACGATCCGTTCAAGCCCAACGAGCGCGACGAGCGCACGCAACCCCGTGCCAGCCGGACGCTTCCCGCGAGCGCTCTCAGCAAACGCCTGGTGCCCGAACGGCTCCGGTACCGTGCCGTTTCGCTGTCGGTGTCGGTCCCGAAGTCGGTCTACGCCGAAGGGGAGCGCGTCCCGATCACGATCACGATGCGCAACGCCGCTCCGTTTCCGGTAACGCTCGAAACACAGTCACCGATCCGGTGGACCTGGCACGTCGACGGTTACAACGAAGCCTCCCACGTCTGGGAAGCCCCCGACTCCGGAGCACGCGAGTTCAGGTTCGATCGCGGCGAGCGCAAGCGGTTCCGCCGCACCTGGGAACAGTTGTTTCGCGTCACCGAGGCCGAATGGCGGGAAGCGACCCCGGGCGAGTACGTCATCGGCGCGTCGATCAACGTTGAGGATCCGGTCGATCGCGGCGTCTCCGACCGGACGACGGTTCGGATCGAGTGATCAGTAGTAACGCTCGGTTGCGAGCATCGCGAGCTGCTCGATCGTCTCGGCCAGTTCGTCGTCATCGATAAGTCGATACCGGGGGGAGCGACCGTCCGAGTTCAGTTCCTCGATCATCTCAAAACGCCCCAACGGCTCTATCGCCTCGACGACCGGCGACTGATCGACCCCTGCACCGTTGGCGATCTGCCGCGTCGTCAACGGCTCGTCGGCGTACAGAAGTACCACCAAAATCCGCGCCCGGATACGGTTGGCGAACAGTTTGACGAGCCCGTTTTTGTCCACAAGTTCGGTCACGTCGTCGATCGGCTCCCCTTCGGTCGTCATACGCTCCGTTCGTCGCGGCCAGTCAAGAAATTCCCGTCGGTCGACCGCGTTTCGAGGGAGGCGCATCTATCCGTTCCTCACGCCGAAAGAACGCCGCAAGCCGGGACCGATCAGTCTTCGAGCGCGTCGGCGATCCGCTCGATCTCCCGGCGGATGTCGTGGAGTTCGTCGCGAACCTTCCGGACCTCCCGGACGACCTCCTCGTTATCGCTGCCTTCCTCACGGCCGCCGGCCTGGCCGGGCGGACCGCCGCCCATTCCGGGGGGACCGCCACCCATGCCGCCGGGACCGCCGCCACCGCCCATCATGCCGCCCATCATCTGAGCGAACGGGCTGCCGCCCATGCCGCCGGGACCGCCGCCACCGCCCATCATCTCCTGCATCTTCTCCTCGCGGCTCATCTCTTCGCCGTCCTCGCCCTCGCCTTCCTCGGTCCGCTGTTGTCTGATCTCCTCGACTCGCTCTCGGAACGATTTCTCCTCGCCGTCGTCGTCCGTTTCGGGTTTTTCTTCGTCCGTCATGCACCCTCCTTTCGGCTCCCGACAAAAAAGTCCACAGGTTCCATGGCCGGGATCAACCGAACGATCCGAGGCTGGACTGCAGTTCCCGGGACGGGATCCCAGGCCGGAGTTCGTACCCCACGAGCGAACGCATATCGACGGCGTAGACGTCCCCGTTCCGCTCGATGAGAAGGACGCGGCCCTTCGTACCGAGGACGGATCCCGAGGCGATCGTCTCGGGGACCGGCGCCGAGTCCAGATCTAAGCCGTACTCGAACTCGTAGGTTATCTCGACGTCGAACCGCGAGCGCAGTCGTTCCCACGACGCCTCCGCCACCGGCCGTCCCATCCCCTCGATCTTTTTCGGAACGCGGACCCTGTCGGGGATCGGCGTCGATCGGGCGATCTCGGACTCGACCTCCCTGGCGATCCGTCCGTTTTCCACGCGACGGAGAACGGCCCCCCGGTCGGCCCCCTGCTGGCGGAGCCGGACCGTCGGGTCCGACCGCCGAGTGACGCCCACCTTGAACGTCGAGGGGGCGAACGCAGCCAGGTAGATCGCGTGCTCTTGATGGCAGTCCATCTCGGCTTTGAGACAGGTTCCGGTACATCGGGCACAGATCCACGTCGAATCGTGGAGCTCACAGTGGGGCGCCTCCGGCCGCGTACAGGGGATGTGTTCGATCCCGTCGGTGGCGCCGGCACACCGGCGCTGACCGAGCGTGTACTCGAGATTCCGATCGGCTGCGAGTGGTTCGCGCTCTACGACGCCGTCCCGTGCGACTAAAAGCGCCGCTGGCTGTGGTCCGTCCGCCGCCGTATCGTACCCGACGATCTGCACGCTCGAAGGTAATCGGTCGGTCAGTATAGGGGTTTCCTCATCCGGCGTCGGTTCCGACGGAAGGGGCCGAAAAGCGGCCGTTCCGGCACAACTGTTTACTGTTCGGTCACCAATACACGGCATGCTCGAGACGGCGCTGGAGGTGACTGTCGGGGACGAGGTCTCCTTTTCGTTTACCGTCATCAACGCCGGCGATACGCCCATCGAACTCACGTTCCGGGACGCCTGCAGGGCCGACTTCGTGGTGTACGACGACGGCGAGCGATGGCGCTACAGCGACGGGAAAGCCTTCGCACAGACGCTCTCGACGGCGGAGTTCCAGCCCGGGGAGACGGCGACGTTCGAGGTCGATTGGCCGGACCCATCGCCGGGAGAGTACAGCGCCGAAGCGATACTCCGAGTCATCGAGGAGAACCCGACCGCACGGACCCCCTTTTCGGTGTGAGGCCGGCTCACTGACCTGTTCCCCCCACCGACCGATCGAAAACCCCTAACGCGCGGCGGCGAACGGGCGAGCATGGAACGAAACCCCGAGGTCGTCGTCCTCCGGCTTGGGCACCGCCCCGGCCGGGACAACCGGATGACGACCCACGTCGGGCTGACGGCCCGCGCGCTCGGTGCCGATCGGGTCATCATCGCCGGGGGCGCCTCCGACCCGAAGGCGACGATAGAGGGGGTCACGGAGCGGTTCGGCGGCCCCTTCGAGGTCGAGTTGACGGAGAGCCACGGCCGATTGATCCGCGAGTGGCCCGGTATCGTCGTCCATCTGACGATGTACGGGCTCCCGGTACAGGACGTCGAGGAGGACATCAGATCCGACCACCGGTCCGAGCCGGTGTTGGTCGTCGTCGGGGCCGAAAAGGTCCCGTTCGACGTCTACGAGCGGGCCGACTACAACGTCGGCGTGACGAACCAGCCGCACTCCGAGGTCGCCGGCCTGGCCGTCTTCCTCGATCGGCTCTTCGAAGGGGCGGAGCTGGATCGTGAGTGGACCGGGGCGACACATCAGGTCGTCCCGAAGGCGACCGGAAAGAAGGTCGAGCCGACGGACGAGGACTGACCGAGAGACGCCACGATGAGTCTGTCCTCGAACCGCACGATGGGAACGATCTGGACATACCGTCTCGTCGTTTCGGTGTCGCTGCTTTGGTTCATGGTCCAGTTCCTTCGGTACGTCTTCCCGCCGCTTTTCGGGACGTTTCAGTCCGTCTACGGGGTCTCGAACACACAGACTGGGATCCTCTTTACGCTCCTGATGCTCGCGTATGCGGTGGTTCAGTTCCCATCGGGGGTGCTCGGCGACCGGGTCGGGCTGCCGACGGTGATATTCGCCGGTGCGATCGTCTTCACCGGCGCCGCGCTGTTGGCCGCCACGAGCCCGTCGTTTCTCGTCCTCGTGCTCGCGGCAGTGTTGATCGGGCTCGGGACGGGGCCACACAAGACGGTCGCGATCCCGCTTTTGGCACGCCGCTACGCCGACCATCCGGGACGAGTGCTCGGTGTTATGGATACGGTCGGACAGTTCGGTGGGATGGTCGCCCCGCTCGTCGTCGTCGCCCTGGCGGGGGTTTTCATCTGGCAGAGCGTCTTTCTTCTCGGTGCCGCGGTCAGCGGCGTCCTCGCGCTCTCGTTTTACTGGGTGGTCCGGAGCGACTCGACGGTGGGGGCGATCGATCTCTCGGTCGAACGGACAACCGAAACCGAAGGCGACGGGAGGTCGTATCGATCCGTGTTCTCGGAGCGACCATTTCTCGTATTCGTGGCCGTGACGATCTGTTTCACCTTCTCGTGGAACGGCGTCGCCTCGTTTCTTCCGCTGTATCTGACCGCCGAGAAGGGCGTCTCGACGGGCGTGTCGGGCGTTCTGTACAGCCTGCTCTTCGCGATGACGGTCAGTCAGACTATCACGGGCGAGATCGGCGATAGAGCCGGGAAGCTCACCGTGGCGGCCGCCCTTTTCGGGACGATGGCCGTCGGACTCGTATTGTTGCTTTTCGGCGGCTCGATCGCCACGCTCGTCATCGGGACAGTCGTCGTCGGGATCGGCTTTCACGGTTTCCGACCGGTCAGGGACGCGTATCTGATGGATATCATTCCGGACGGGGTCGGCGGCGGAACGCTCGGTGGGGTCCGAACGCTCATGACCGGCGTGGGTGCGCTGTCACCGGCGATGGTCGGCGTTCTCTCCGATACGACCGGTTTCGTTCCGGCGTTCGGCGTCATCGGCGCCGTGGTCGTTCTCGGCGGCCTTTTGACGCTATCGCTCCGTTGAGCGGTTGAGGCGGGGGGGATTGCCACGGGAAGTTTTTTGCTCCTCTTGTGAGTTCACCCCTATGAGATGGACCTACAGATAGACGGAAACGCGGCACTCGTGACGGCGTCCTCGAAGGGACTCGGCAAGGCATCGGCGAAGGCGCTCGCCAGGGAAGGTGCCGACGTCGTAATAAACGGTCGCGATGGGGACGCACTCGAAGCGACACTCGAAGAGATCGAGGCGGTCGCGGAGGGACAGGTTATCGCCCAGTCGGGGGATATCACCGACCCCGGGGACATCGAGGCGCTCGTCGATCGGACCGTCGAGGAGTTCGGCGGTCTCGATCACCTCGTCACCAGCGCGGGCGGACCGCCGTCGGGACCGTTCCTCGAGACCGACGACGAGGACTGGCAGGAGGCATACGAGCTGCTCGTCATGAGCGTCGTCCGTCTGACGCGGGCGGCCGAACCGCATCTCCGGGCGGACGGCGGCGGGACGATCGTCAACATAACGTCCCGAAGCGTCAAGGAAGCGCTCGAGGGCCTCGTGCTCTCGAATTCGGTACGGATGGGCGTTATCGGCCTCGAGAAGACGCTGGCCTCGGAGTTCGCACCCGAAATCCGAACCAACGCGGTGTTGCCCGGCCCCCACGAGACCGAGCGGATCGAGAACCTCGTCGAGGCGGCCGTCGAGCGCGGCGAGTACGACTCCTACGAGGAGGGACTCGACGAGTGGGCGAACAACCCTCTAGAGCGGATCGGCGACGCGATGGAGCTCGGCAACACGGTCGCCTTCCTCTGTTCGCCCGCGGGCGGGTTCATCAACGGCGAGACGGTCGTGATAGACGGCGGGGCGACTGGGGCGACGTTATGAGGCCAGTCCCGTTCGACGAGGCCGAAACGTACGAACCCGAGGCTGGCTGGGGACGGGCCGCGCTGGCCGGCAGTGACCGATTCAGCTTCGAGTGGTTCGAGAAACCCGCCGGCCATAGCTCGCCGATGCACGACCACGAAAACGAGCAGGTGTGTCTCTGTCTGGAGGGCGAACTCACCGTCGTCACCGAGGGCGACGAGATCACGCTCGAAAAGTACGACTCCGTGTTACTCGAGTCGTGGGAGTCCCACCGCGTCGAGAACACCGGAGAGGAGCGTGCAGTCGGCCTCGACGTGTTCGCGCCGGGGCGTTCGTTCGACTTCTGGACGGAGCGGGAGGAATGAGCGTGGAGACCAAACCGTGAAATATCTCGCTCGGACGGTCGAAGGGCGTCCGCTTCTCGGCGACGAGTCGGGGTTCGTCCCCCTTTCGGCCGCCGATCCGAGACTCGGATCCGTCCGTGAGGCGCTCGATCGGGCAGCGTCGGGAACGCTCCCGGCCGTGGGAACGGCGACGGCCGAACGCATTCCGGCGGAATCGATCGCTTTCGGGCCGCCGCTTTCGTCGTTCGGCAAGCTCTGGGGGATCGGCCTGAACTACGAGGAACACGCGGGGGACCTCGACGAGGATCGCCCCGAAGAGCCGGCGAGCTTCATGAAACCGACGAGTGCTCTGACCGGACCCGGCGGCCCGATCCGTCTCCCACCCCGGTCGAAGAGCGAACGAGTCACGGCCGAGGCCGAACTGGCGGCCCTCGTCGGCCGCCGCTGTAAGAACGTCGAATCGGACGTCGGAGACGTCATCGCGGGCTATCTCCCGGTCATCGATATGACCGCCGAGGACGTCCTGCAGCGGAACCCCCGCTTTCTGACCCGGGCGAAGAGCTTCGATACGTTCCTCGTCGTCGGACCGACGATCGCGGTTCCCGAGGAGGGGTTCGAGTTGTCCGAGCTGACCGTTCGGACGATCGTCGACGGGACGGTCGTCGCCGAAAACGAGATCCGAAACACGCTGTTTCCGCCACACGAGATCGTCTCGTTTCACTCGGGCGTCGCGACGTTGGCCCCCGGCGATCTGTTCAGCACCGGCACGCCGGGTGCCGGCGTGATCGAACCCGGCGATCGGGTCCGTGCGGAGGTCGAATCGATCGGAAGCGTCGAGGCCCCCGTCACGCGTTGATCGGGGACCGAGACACGGTGACCTGCGATCCCGGTCGTCCCGGAGTGGTAACGGTTTTTGTGCTCCGAGCGATAACGGACAGATATGAGCGGTGACCCGAACGACGAGAAACTACAGGAGCTCCGAGAGGAGAAACTCGAACAGCTCAAAGAACAACAGGGAGAGGGTAACTCCGAGGCCGCCGAGGCACAGCGTCAGCAGGCCGAAGCTCAAAAGAAGGCGGTGCTCCGGCAGGCGCTGACCGACGGCGCCAGAAAACGACTCAACACGGTCCAGATGTCGAAACCCGAGTTCGGCGAGCAGGTCGAACAGCAGATTGTCGCGCTCGCACAGAGCGGGCGGCTGCAGGGGAAGATCGACGAGGACAAAATGAAAGAGCTGCTACAGGAAATGAAACCCGAATCGAAGAGCTTCGATATCCAGCGTCGGTAATGGAGTGTGGACTGCTGTTCAGCGCCGGCAAGGACTCCTCGCTTTCGGCGCTGTTGCTCGAGGAGTTCTACGACGTGACGCTCGTGACGGCGCATTTCGGATTCACCGACGACTGGAAGCACGCCCGCGATGCGGCCGAGGCACTCGGCTTCCCCTTCGTCGATATCGAACTCGACGGGGCGGTGGCCGACGAGGCGACCGAACGGATGTACGAGGACGGCTTCCCGAGGGCCGGTATCCAGCAGGTCCACGAGACGGCGCTGGAGACGGTCGCCGCCGAGTACGACGTGATCGCCGATGGAACACGGCGCGATGATCGGGTGCCGACGATCTCTCGGGCCGTCGCACAGAGTCTCGAGGACCGCCACGACGTCGATTACGTCGCCCCACTTTCGGGGTTCGGCCGGGGGGCGATCGATCGTCTCGTCGAGACGCATCTGACCGTCGAATCGGGGCCCAGCGAGACGATCCAGAAGGGCGACTACGAGACGGAACTCCGCGAGCGGATCCGAAATCGGTGGGGCGAAAAAGCGGTCACAGAAGTTTTTCCGGAGCACGAACAGACCCGTGTCACCGGACGGACCTGAAGGGACACTGCGTGACGGCACACCTTTTTGTCTCGCCGTGGCCTATCGGCAGGTATGCAGTTCGTTATCGTCGGCTACGGCCGCGTCGGGGCTCGCACCGCTACCATCGTTTCGACGGAGGGTCACGACGTCACGATCGTCGATCACGACGCCGAGCGTGTCGGGAGGGCCCGAGGCGACGGCCACGACGTGGTCGAAGGGGAAGGCGAGGACGAAGAGGTACTCAAGCGGGCCGGCATCGAGGAAGCCGACGCCGTCGCGGCGCTGACGAGCGACCTGAACGCCAACTTCACCGCCTGTATGATCGGCAACGGCCACGACTGTCGGACCGTCCTCCGGATCGACGAGGACTACCGCGAGGAGATCTACCGGAAGTACGCCGCCGACGTCGACGAGGTCGTCTATCCCGAACGGATGGGCGCCGCCGGGGCCAAGACGGCGCTGCTCGGCGGCGATCTGAACGTCCTCGGAGATCTGACCGAACATCTCACCGCGACGAGCCTCGAAGTACCGGAGGACTCGCCGGTGATCGGGCGGCGGGTGGTCGAACTCGATCTGCCCGCCGGCGCCCGGGTGTACGCCCACGGCCGTAGCCGGGAACCGATGACGATCCCAATGCCGCGGACGGAACTACAGGCGGGCGACCGGCTCGCCCTCGTCGCCGAGCAAGCGTCACTGGAAGCCATCAAGTCCGTTCTCCACGACTGAGATTCGGCCCGACGATCGTTCTTCTCCGTACATTGACGGACGAACGCCGACATCAGCATCTTTTAGTGTTCATCATGGCCACAGTATCGTATGTCAGCGGACCATCCGTCGCGTAGATCGTGTGAGCGAACGTCCCCTGAATCGGCCGATTCCGAACCCAAGCGGCGACAACTTCTACAATCGCTTGCGGGCGGTGCGGCGGCGGCCTCGATCGGTCTGTCGGGCTGTGTGCAGGACGCGGACGAGACCGAAGATCAGACGGGCGACGACGCCTCAGACGGCGACAGTTCGACCGCGGAGGAACTCGATACTGTCTCAGTTGGGGTTCTCGTTCCCGAAAGCGGCCCCTCGGGGCCGCTCGGGCAGGCCCAACGGCGGGGTGCCGAACTCGGCGTGCAGTTCGTCAACGATAGCGACGACTTCGGTTTCGAGATCGATCCGATCTACGAGGACACGCAGACAGATCCTCCGACGGGGCGGAACCGGGCCGAACGGGTGGTCGAAGACGAGGGGGTCGATTACATACTCGGCGGGCTCGAGAGCTCGGTTTCGCTCGCCATCTCGGAGTACGTCAGCGGGCGGGACACGATTTATATGTCGGGGGCGGCGGCGATCGAGATTACCGGCGAGGACTGTAACGAGAACACCTTCCGGTACGAGACGAACGCCGCCCAGCAGATGGCCGGGCTCACCGGCTTCGCCGCCCGCGAGCTCGGGACGAACTGGTGGCTACATAGCACCGACGAGGCTTACGGCGTCTCGGCGTTCGAACAGATCAAGCGGCGGATCGAAGCCGAGGAGCTGGACGTCGATATCGTCGGCGAAACGATGCCCGACTTCGGAACCGAGGATTACGGCCCACAGATCAGCCAGATCTCGAACTCGGAAGCGGACGTCCTCGTCGTTCCGGAGACGGGCGGCGACCTCATCAACTTCATCAACCAGGCTTCGAACGCGGGGCTAACCGATGAAGTCGCGGTCATCGGAACGGCGCTTTTCGCACAGGTGAGCCGAGAGGCGCTCGGCCAGACTGCGGTCGGGACCTACTCCTCGACGCTGTACAATCACCAACTGGAGACCGGCGACAACGAACAGTTCGTCGAAGCGTACGCGGACGAGTTCGAGGGGAGACCGGGCAACTTCGCGAGAGTCGGCTACGAGCTCGTTCGGACGACCGCTCGGGGAATCCAAGCCGCGGGGACCGACGATATCGAACAGTTCAGGGAGACACTCCCGGAACTGGAAATGGAGACCGTCCTCGGGGAAACGGCGTATCGGTCCTGCGACCATCAAGCCGTCAACCCGGTCTGGACCGGCGAAATCGTCGCCGACGGCGAGGAAACGGAGATCGAACTGCTCGGGGAAGTCTCGGGCGAAGACGCGATCAGACCCTGCGAAGAGACCGGTTGTTCGCTGTAACTCGGTTGCGTCCCGATCGATCACGTATGTCAGGATCTCACGTCTTCCTCGCTATCGACGCCGGCACGACCAATATCAAGACGGTTGCCTTCTCCGAGCGCGGCGCCGAGTTGGCCAAGAGCACGCGGTCGATCACGTCGCTCCGACCGAAAGCGGGACACGTCGAACAACGGATGGAAACCGTTCGGGAACGCGCTATCGAGACGGTCGGAGAGGTCCTCGACTCACTTTCCGATGACGTCGCACCGGCCGGGATCGGAATCACCGGCCAGGGTGACGGATTGTGGCCGATCACCGCCGACGGCGAACCGGCCGGGAACGCCATACTCTGGTCAGATAGTCGGGCAGCCGGGCTTCTACAGGAGTGGGAGGCAGGCGGCGAGTTGGACGCGATCGTCGATCAGTGCGGTTCGGCGCCGTATCCGGGGATGAGCCTCCCGCTTTTGGCCTGGCTCGAGCGCGAACGATCCGCCGAGTTCGATCGAATCGACACGATCCTCTCGTGTAAGGACTGGCTGGCGTTCGTGCTCACCGGCGAGCGGACGATCGATCACAGCGAAGCGACCGTGCCGTACCTCGATCGCTCGACGGGGGAGTACGATCCGTCGGTGTTCGACACCGTCGGGCTCGCCGGTGTCGAATCCGTCCTGCCGCGGCTGTCGCCCCCGACCGAGATCGTCGGGACCGTCACGCCGCCGGCCGCGGAAGCGACCGGCCTCACGGAGGGGTTGCCAGTCGTCTCCGGACCGTTCGACGTTCCGGCGTCGGCGTTCGGCGGCGGCGCGGTCACGCCGGGAACGGGGGCGGTGACGCTCGGCACCTCCCTCACCCATCAGGTCATCGTCGACGGACCCAAGCCGGAGACGTCGGGGATCCAGATGGCGCTCGGAACCGGCGGCCTGTGGACCTACGCGATCGGGTCGAACGCCGGGACACCCAGCCTCGAGTGGGTTGTCGAAACGATCGCAGACGTCGATACCGTCGCCGATCTGGAGGAGATCGCGAGTGAGGCTCCGATCGGGAGCGACGGCGTCGTCTATCACCCGTATCTCAGTACCTCCGGCGAGCGTGGACCGTTCGTCGATCCGACGGCCAGAGCACAGTTCATCGGGCTCACACCCGAACACGACACGGCACATCTGGTGCGTGCGATCTACGAAGGATTGTCGTTCGTCGTCCGCGACTGTATCACCCATCTGCCCGCCGACGTCACGCCGGTCGTGGCCAGCGGCGGCGGGACGCGATCGGAGCTGTGGTGTCAGCTCCTCGCTGACGCCCTCGACCGCCCGGTCGCTATTCCGGTCGGCTCGGAGGTCGGCGCGAAAGGGGCGGCGATGGTGCTCGGCGTCGCGCTGGACGTTTTCGGATCGCTAGAGGCGGCCGCCGCCGAAATGGTAACTGACGACCGGATGTATCACCCCCGCGAAGACGCCGCCGCACGGTACGCGACGCTCGCGGAACTGTTCGTCGATCTCCGGGCGGAGCTCCCGGACGTCTGGGTGAAGCGGGATCGGGCCTACCGTGACGTCGACGCGTCCGGACGGTAGCTCATCGATCCGGCGACAACTCCAAGGGTGTTCGGATCGAGGGCGGCCCTATGGAGAAAACCGCCGTCGACGGGGCCGAACAGTACGATAACCCCAACCCACGCACGCCGGGGGGATACCGGGTCGGACTCGCGCTCGGTGCGAGCGACGTCGCGATAAACTACTTCGAACTCGAGCCCGGCGAAGCCTTCTCGGGTGGGTATCACACCCACTACGATCAAGAGGAGATCTTCTACGTCCAGTCCGGGACGGCGTGCTTCGAGACGGAGAACGGTCCCGTCTCGGTCGAATCGGGGGAGATGATCCGTTTCGCGCCCGGCGAGTTCCAGCACGGGTACAACGACGGGGACGGACCGCTCGAGGGGTTCGCCTTCGGCGCGCCGTTCGGCAGCAACGACGTCGAGACGCTCAACGAGTGTCCCTCGTGTGGCGAGCGGGCGTACAACCGCCGGGAGTCGCGTCTGAACGAGAACGCGAGCGAGGAGGGGATGGTGCTGTCCTGTCCGGAGTGTGGGACGGAGATGGTCCAGACGGGGCTGGGCGACGGTGACGATCCGAGATGAACGGCCGGCCTGCGGTGGAACACCCCTATGAAGCAGCGTGGAATAAACAGTCGACGGTAGAAAACGCCGGTTTCGCCGGACAATATTTATAAATACACATCTCACGTCAACCGGATCTACATCGGTGAACAAGAGAGTGGGTCGGGGCGGATTTGAACCGCCGGCTTCCTCCGTGTGAAGGAGGTGTCATAACCGACCTAGACCACCGACCCACGGATCGAAAGTATCGTCGCCCCCGACTTAACCCTTTTCAAGCCTCCGCGTCGTTCCGCTCGTTCCGGTAGTTGTCGATCCGCTCTCTGGCGTTCGCGATCGCCTCCCGGGTTTCGCCTTCGGCCTTCTCTTGAAGCTCCTTGAGCTCCCCTCGGACCTGATCGAACCGACCGGGTTCGGGCTCCTCTTCCTCCCGGTCGATGAGGGTGTTCACGCGTTCGCGAAGGGGTTCCAGTTCCTCGGAAACACCCTCTTTTGCGGTTTTGCCGGCGCGTTTCATGTAATATTTTGCGTCCTCGAAGTGTTTGTTCATAATACGGCCGACTATAGGACAAGTATAAATAAAACGGTTGTGGCACCCGTGTTAGGCCACCCCACCGACCTACACTGGGGTTCCACCGAACCGACGGTCGGCTTATAAACGAAGGCGTCAGGGTTATTCATATGGCCACGGTATAGTACCGTATGAGCCAGAGCGTCGAAACGTCCGACAACCCGGTCCGGGTGACGGAGGACGCCGCCGAGCAGGCCCTCTCGCTGATCGAAAACGAGGGCTACGATACCGACGAGGCCGGTCTCCGGCTGTTCGTCCAACAGGGCGGCTGTGCCGGTCTCTCCTATGGGCTGCGGTTCGACATCGAACCGGAGGAAGACGACGCCGTGACGGAACATAAGGGCCTCCGGGTGTTCATCGACCCCGCGAGTCAGAAGTACATCAACGGCTCCGTCCTCGATTTCGAGGGCGGACTTCAAGGGAAGGGATTCAACGTCGAGAACCCGAACGTCGAAAGCGAGTGTGGCTGCGGCGAGTCGTTCCGGACGTAGCGCGTTTCCGAGCACCGGATCTGTTCTATTGACGACTGGCGCTGAGCACTACGTGACGCGTACAGACATCCGTGTCGCCGATTAATTCTTTTCGAGCCACGCTTCGAGCCGGGAGACGAACGCCTCGGGATGCTCACGTGGTACCCAGTGGCCGCACTGCTCGAGCGTGAACAGGTCCGCGAGAGGGGCCTCGTCGGCCGCCCGTTTTGAGAGTTCGGGCGAGATGAGGGGGTCTTGCTTTCCGTGGATGAACAGGGTTTCGACGGGTAGATCCGCGATCCTGTCGAAATAGTTCGTTCGGGGGCCCGAGAAGTGTATCTCCGCGCGGGCGAATCGAAAGTAGGCGTCCCCGGAGTTCGGCCGTCGGACCTGTCGATAGATATCGTCGACGAACTCTTCGTCTATGTTTTCGGGAAGGACCACATTCTCGAGTGACGCTTCTGTCACCTTTCGGCTTTTCTTCATCGCCCACCAGGACAACTCCAGAAGTTTCGGTATCTTGACCATCACAGCGGCCCGTCGGCCGCCCGGTAGTTCGTCGCCGAGACCGAAACTGGCGACGAGAACGAGCCGTCTGACGCGGTTCGGATAATCGAGCGTGTACCCGAGGGCGATCCCGCCGCCCTTCGAGATGCCGACCAGCGTCGCCTCGACGATGTCCAACTCTTTGAGGACGGCATCCAGCACGTCAACATAGAAATCTGTCGTTGGCGTGACGTTTCGGGGCACACGGTCGCTCTCCCCGTATCCCGGTAGGTCCGGTGCGATGACGCGATACGATCCGGCGAGGGCCGGGAAAGCCTTCTTCCAAGACACGCTCGCTGCGTCCGTGCCGGCGCCGTGGACGAGGACGATCGGCGGGGCGTCCTCGGGACCGGCGACGTGACAGCGCACCGCCAACCCCTCTACGTGGACATCCCGTGTTTCGCCGCCGAGTTCGCTCATACCGACAGGTCGGTCTGGACGTGTAAATAGCGTGGCCCGGACGGCATGCGTCAAATACCGGTTTCAGTGTCGCAGACGAGGATTTCGCGACGGCGGCGTCGAAGACGGATTCAGTGGCGACGGTGAGGTCGGTATCGAGTGCGTTACGGACCCTGCCGAGACCGCGAGTAGGGTCGCAAGCCCCCTCGCACACGACAAGAGAGGACGAGCACAGCCAGCCCCGCGAGGAACGCGGCTGCCACCGTTTCGCAACACGGGAACGTATTTGGGACGGTACTTTTTGTCCGACGGCGTGTCGATCCACCTGTATGCCGACGATTCGAACGCTCTCGGAGCTCGAAGGATCGCCACACGCCACCGTCTTCCCGAACTCCGAGCCGAAGACGGTACGGCTCACACTCTCGGCGGGTGAATCCGTAGCCACACACAGCCATCCCGGCCGGGAAATAGTGTTCCACCTGCTCGAAGGCCAGCTCGAACTGGTACTCGACGACGAGAAACACGAGATGGTCGCGGGTGAGATCGCCCGTTTCGCAGGGGAGATGGATATCTCGCCGACGGCGCTCGAGGACAGCACCGCACTCATCGTGCTGGCCGAGCGACCCGAGTGAGAACCCTCGACCGAAAACGACGACCGGACCTCACCGGTCGAACGGTCCGAGCGACCGTGCCGAGTTCGTAACCACCAGCATGCTGGAGGTCGCCATCGCGACGGCGGCAAAAAACGGATTCAAAACACCGAGCACCGCCATGGGGATCGCGAGCCCGTTGTAGACGAACGCCCAGCCGAGGTTCTGTTTGATCCGACCGTTGGTCCGTTCGGCGATCCGGAACGTCTCCGGAACCGATCGGAGATCGTCGTCGACGATGACGGCATCGGCGGCGTCACCGGCCAGTTTCGTCCCGCTACCGAGTGCGATTCCGAGGTCGGCCGCCGCCAGCGCCGGCGCGTCGTTCGTCCCGTCGCCGACCATCGCGACCGGACCGCGCATTCGGAGCCGGCGGATCGTCTCGGCTTTCGCCTCGGGGGGAACGCCGGCGTAGACCTCCGAGACCCCTTCGACCGTCCGGAACCGATCGGCCGCCGCACCCTCGTCACCGGTCAAGACGACGACGTTCCGGTCCTTCGAGAGCGTCCGGACGGCCGCTTCCCACTCCGGTCTCGGGGTATCCCCGACGGCGATGAGCCCGCGTGCTCGGCCGGCCCAGCCGACAACGACGGGGACGTCGCCGTTCGATCTGACGGCGTCGATCCGGGCTTCGAGTTCGGCGTCGATCGATATCCCACGATCCCGGAGGAGATCCGGATGGCCGACGACGGTCTCGGCGCCGTCGACCGGCGCGCTGACGCCGCGAGAGCCCCGTTCGAAGTGTCCCGGGTCGATCGACGGAACACCGCCGTCGGTCGTCGCGTCCCCGGGGTCTCTCCCGTTTTTTTCGGCGTGTTCGACGATGGCGGCGGCTATCGGGTGCTCCGAGAGCGACTCGACCGCCGCGGCCCGCCGCAGGAGTTCCCCCGGCTGCTCGGCGTCCACGGAGAGCACCGACATCGATCCCTCGGTCAGCGTCCCCGTTTTGTCCAACACGACGGTATCGATATCGGGCGCCTCCTCGAAGACCGCCGAGGCCGTCACGATGATCCCCCGATCCGTCGAGGTCTTGACCCCGGCAGCGATCGCAAGCGGGGTCGCGAGCCCGAGTGCGCACGGACACGAGACGATGAGCACGGTCAGCCCCAGGAGCAACGCGGTCGTGATCCCGCCGCCGGTGACGAGCGTCCACGCGGCGACGGCCCCCGCGATGAGGATCACGAGCGGGACGAAGACCGTCGCGAGCCGGTCGGCCAGCCGTTGGACGCTCGGCGTCGAGCTCTGGATCTCCCACAGGAGTTCGACGAGCCGATCGAGCGTGCTCGTGGCAGTCTCGTCGACCTCGACGACCACCGGTGCGTCGGTGACGAGCGTCCCGCCGGCGACGCGGTCGCCCGGACGCTTGCTTACCGGGACCGATTCGCCGGTGATCAGCGATTCGTCGACGGCTGCAGTTCCATCCCGGATCTCACCGTCGAGCGGGACGCGCTCGCCGGGATGAACGAGAAGTCGATCGCCCGACTCGACATCGTCGAGCGAAACCGTCTCCCCGCCGTCGGCGCGCCGTGCCGCATCGACCGACTGTTCGGTCAGTTCCGACAGCCGCCCCACCGCTCGCTCCTTGATTTTTCCCTCGTAATAGCTTCCGCCGGTCACGACGAGGATAATCGCGACGCTCACGTCGAAATAGAGGTCCGTCCGACCGACGCCCATCGCCAGCGTGCTGTAGGCGTACGCGCTCAGCGCGGCGAGAGCGACGAGGAGATCCATGTTCGGGACGCCGGCCCGAAGGCTGACGTAGGCCCCGCGGAGGATGGGCCATCCGGTATAAAAGAGAACGAACGACGATAGGACCCAGATGTTCGCGAACATATACAGGCCGTCGAGGCCGCCGAACTCGACGACCGGATCGTAGCCGAAATACGTCGGATACAGGAAGATCGCATACAGCATCATCACCATCATCCCGAAGAACCCGCCGCCAGCGAGGAACTTCGCGGTTTCGTTGACCTTCTCGTCGGCAGCGGGATCCGACCGCTTCCCCGCCGTGTAGCCGTATCCCGAGAGTAGCTCGGGGAGTTCCTCTGGAGCGTGGACGGTCGGATCGTAACTGACTCTGGCCGTGTCGGTCGCATAGCTCGCCTCGACGGCGTAAATACCGTCCGCCGTTTCGGCTCGCCCTTCGAGAAACGCCTCACAGGTCGTACAGTGCATTCCCTCGACGGCGAGGAAGGCGGATTCCCCCCGATCGTCGGGGTCGTTATCGGTATCCGATGTCGAGGTTCGCTGCTCGATCGAATCTTTTATTTTTTCGGTCTCTTCCCCGTCGAGGTCGCCGAGCGAACGCTGCACTTCGAGACAGCCCTGACAGCAGAACTCACCGTCGACGGCCGGATCGGTGACCGACGACCCGGATGTCGGGAGGTCACAGAGCGTGCAGGTCGTTCCGGCGGTTGACGGTGATGTGGCCTCGTCCGTACTGGTCATCGGTTCGAGTCGATCGGGCTAGGCGACCGGGGACGGTACCGGTCCGGGCCGACCGATATCGGTAACCGCTCGGGAGGACTGAAAAAACACGTCACCACGATCGGCTACGCCGACGCTTCGCCGTGGTGGTCGTCGCCCTCGATCGGACTCATCGCGATCGCCAGCGCGGCGAGCATAATGAACAGGTTGATCGCCGAAAAGAGCCCCGCGGTTGCCGAACTGGCGAGGCCGTACCAAGCGATCGGGGCGAGCGCAAGGGCGCCGGCCATTGCGGCCATTCTCGGTGTGAGTGAATCCGATAGCATGGCCACAGTTTAGTGGTGCTTAATTAAAAACTATCGCCCGAATCCCATCGTGTTGGACCACACAGGACAATAGATAAAGACACACAGTTTACACTCCTGCATATGAGTTCAGAGACGAGACGTGAGATCGGGCACGACGAGTTCGATCCGAAAGGAACGCTCGCACTGATAACGATCTACTTCGCGATACTCGTCGTCCTGTGGCTCTTCATGTACTTCGTCGAGTTCGTCGGGAACGATCTTACCGTCGTCGGGGTGGCCATATGAACATCCACGACTACGAGAAGTTCTGGCTCCTCGCTTCGATGGTGCTCATCGTCGGATTCATCCTGACGATCACCTATGGGGCCGTCGGACTCGGGATCGCGATGGTCGACGACTCCTCGCCGACCGTCGATCCGGACAACCTCGACGAGCACCCCGGTTTCGCCGACCCCGGCGTCGAACAGGTCGGTGAAAACGAGTACGAGGTCCACGTGATCGCGGTGCAGTTCGCGTACTTCCCGGGTGAAATCGAGGTGCCCGCAAACAGCGAGGTCACGTTCCACGTCACGAGCGAGGACGTCATCCACAGCTTCAGTGTCGTGGGCACGAACGCGAACGTGATGGTCATCCCGGGGGAGGTCGCGAGCCTCACCGTCGAGACCGAAGAGCCCGGCGAGTACGGGATCCTCTGTAACGAGTACTGCGGCGCCGGCCACCACGACATGGAGGCCAGCCTCGTCGTCGTTCCCGAAGACGAGTTCGAACCGGAGGGTGACCAATGAGCGTGACCGACGCCACGTACATCGATCAGTTCCCGGCTGAGGCGAAAATCATCCGGATGGCGTTTTTCAGCTCGTTCATCGCGCTGGCGGTCGGCGGGGCGCTCGGGCTCTTGCAGGTGCTTCACCGGATCGACATCGTCCGGGTCGTCGATTCAGCGCAGTATTACGACATGCTCACGCTACACGGCGTGTTGCTCGCGTTCACGTTCTCGATTTTCTTCCTGGTCGGGATCTTCACCTGGGCGGTGACGACGAGTTTAGACCGCGGCCTGGAGAACCTCCGGTTTACATGGGGTTGGTACGGGCTGATGGTTGTCGGAACGCTCATGGCAGGCATCGCGATCCTCGGCGGGTTCGTCGACTCGATCGATATGAGTGCCGCCGTCCTGTTTACGTTCTATGCCCCCATGCAGGCCCACCCGCTATTCTATCTTGGGCTGACGATATTCGTCGTCGGAACGTGGTTGGCCGGCGTCGACTGGTTCCGTTCGTGGTGGGCCTGGAAAAAGGACAACCCCGGCGAGCGAATCCCGCTGCCGGCGTTTATGGTGGTAACGACGACGCTGTTTTGGTTCCTCGCCAGCCTCGGTGTCGCCGTCTCGATCCTCGCCTTCCTGCTGCCGTGGTCGCTCGGACTCTTCGATCAGGTCAACGCGCTTTTGACCCGAACGCTGTTTTGGTTCACCGGCCACGCGATCGTGTACTTCTGGCTGATGCCGGCGTACATGATGTGGTACATCCTGCTGCCGAAGGTCTCCGGCGGAAAACTGTTCAGCGATCCGCTCGCACGCGTCGTCTTCGTGCTCTTTTTGATCCTCTCGACCCCGACCGGGATCCACCATCAGTACCTCGATCCGGGAGTTGCGGAGGGATTCAAGTTCATCGCGATGGTGAACACGATGTTCCTGCTTTTGCCCAGTTTGCTGACCGCCTTCACTGTCGTCGCCAGCATGGAACACGGCGCCAGACAGCGCGGCGGCTCCGGATATTTCGGCTGGCTTCGGGCGCTTCCGTGGCGTGACCCGGTTTTCACCGGGATGGCGCTGGCCGGGTTGATGTTCGCCGCCGCCGGGTTCTCCGGGATGATAAACGCCGGCATGAACATCAACTACCTCGTCCACAACACGTGGTGGGTCGTCGGCCACTTCCATCTCACCGTCGGAACGGCCGTCGCGTTGACCTTTATGGCCGTCACGTACTGGTTCCTCCCGCAGATCACCGGAAAGAAGCTCTGGAGCAAATCGGTCGGGCTCGCACAGGTACTCGTCTGGTTCCTCGGGATGACGTTCATGAGCAACGCGATGCACCGCCAGGGTCTGCTCGGCGTCCCCCGCCGAACCGCGGAGCCGCAGTACAGCGGCTTCGAGTTCGAAACCGTCGTCGGCTCGATGGGCGAACTCAACGCACAGGTCGCTATCGGTGGGACGCTGCTGTTCGTCTCGCTGCTTTTGTTCCTCGTCGTTGTGGTGATGACACTGCTCGGAAGTCGAAGCGACGATATCCCCGCAAACGGGTACGCGGACACCCTCTCGGGGCCCGAGGACGCCCCGCTCGTACTCGACAATCTGAAGCTGTGGGCGGGGATCGCCGTCCTCCTCGTGGTCTTGGCGTACTTCCTGCCGTTGGCGTCCATCATCGGCCGCGGCGGCGTGTTGGGCCCCGGCGGAAGCCCGTCCCCACAGTTTGTCGAGACGCTCGTTTTCACCGGCCAGATCGCTATCGACACGGCCACTGAGGTGATCACCTGATGCGGATCAGCCGGATCGGCCTCATCGTCGCCGTCGTGGTCATGGTCCCGATCATCATCGAGATGCGAACCGTCTTCGTCCACGTCGGTCTCGACGTCTCTCTGGGCGAGACGGCGCTTCTCGGCGCGCTGATGATCGGTGCGATCGTGCTGTGGGCAGTGGCACCCGACATCCGCGCGAAACGCCGATCCAACGGGGAAAACAACGGATGACGCGGACGCGCCGCCGATATCTCGCGTCCCTCGCCGCCGTCGGCGCCATCGGAGGGGCTGGCTGCCTCGACAGCGTCCCCGTGATCGGGAACGACGAGACGGCGCTCGGGGCGCCGGAGACATCCCGAGGAGACCCGATCCATCCGATCCACGGCGAGGCGTTCCCCGCGTTCGACCTTCCGGACCCATTTGCGGGGACGACCGTCTCGCTGGACGACCTCGAGGGCACACCGTTCGCGATGACGTTCATCTACACGTCGTGTACAGACCAGTGTGGAGCGTTGATGCAGTTACTGCGGCTCATCCAGAGCGACGCCGAAGAGCAGGGATACAGTGACGAGATCGAGTTGCTCGCGATGACGTTCGACCCCGAGACGGACACCGAGGCCGAACTCGAGTCCTACGCCGACCTGTTCGATCTCGAACCCATCGGCGGGAACTTCAGCTTCCTCAGACCCGAGACCAACGACGAAGCTCTGGAGATTATCAACGAGGATTTCGGCGTGCCGGCCGAGGTTCACGATGACGACGATGATCACGATCACGGCGACGAAGACGACGAAGACGCCGGACCCGGCGTTCACTACTACATGCTCTTTTTGGTGAACGGCGAGGGGATCGTCGAGCGCTCGTATCCGAACGTCGTCGGCGCCCGCGAGGAGACGAGACCGAACGCGATCATCGAGGACGTCCGAACTGTGACGAGTTGATCTGAACGGTACGTCTCCCACTCGTCCGCTCGACACGTACGCTGTTTTCCGACCGAAGATCCGAACGCGATCGGAGAAACGGCCACTGGCTCTCCGGGTGACCGATGTTCGTGACGCTCACAACACGAGCAGTTCGTCGACGACGACGAGCGTCGTCTCGGACTCGTTTACGGCAACCACCACTCGGTGTAAATATATGAAAGGGTGAATTCCCGAGCGCGGGCCTTAAGAAGGTTCCCGACGATACTGTGTGGTATGGAACTGGAAACGATGCGACCGAACCCCGTCTGGGACGCCGACTCCTACGACGACGCGGTCGAGGTTTTCGAGTCGATGGCTGACGGGATCGTAGTGAGAGTCTGGGGCGGCGACTGGTGTGTCGATTGCCGATCGCAGCTCCCCGATTTCGGCGCGGCGCTGGAGGCTGCCGGCGTCGGAAGCGTCGAGCATTACCCGGTCGAAAAGACCGACGACGGCTCGAAAACCGGCCCGGGGGTCGAGGAGTACGACATCGAGTTGATCCCAACGGTGATCGTCGAGGACGCCGACACCGGCGAGGAACTGGCCCGGTTCGTCGAGGAGGCCAACGCCCCGATCGTCGTTCACCTGGCCGAACAGCTCGCCTAAACAGCCTCTACGCTTTTTCGTTCCCGAAACGCGTGACAGCGAGGTTTTCGGGCACCGCCGTGGTGGCCCCGAGAACTGTCTCGGCCACGACTTTGCCGCTGTAGGGACCGAGCATCAGTCCCGTCGCCCCGTGGCCCGTCGCGACGTGGGCCCCTTCGACGCCAGGGATCGGACCCAGAATCGGTAGCCGGTCGGCCGAGACCGGTCTGAGTCCGACTCGGAGCTCCTCGAGCGTCGCGTCCGCCAATCCGGGTGCCACCCGTAGTCCCTCGGTCAGCACCTCGTGGACGCCACCCGCCGTCAGCCGGGGGTCGAACCCGGCGTCGGACTCCCGCGTGGAACCGAAGACGATCCGCCCGTCGGGCCACGGAACGATGTAGTGGTGTCTGAACCCGTTGACGATCGGCCACGCGTCCGTGTCGGTCTCGGGAACAGAGAGGTGTGCGACCTGTCCGCGGTGCGGTTCGACCGGCAGCCGCACGCCCAACTCCTCGCCGAACGGCCCCGACCACGCGCCGCCGGCGACGACGACATCGTCCGCCGCGATCGTCCGCCCGTCGGCGGTCTGGACGCCGGAGGCAGTTCCGTTCCGAACCGGGATCGACGTGACGTTACCCTCGAGCGTTTCGAGGCCGTGCGTTTGACCCGCGGTGAGCAACGCGTCGGCGAACTGCCGACCGTCCACCCGTCCGGCTTCCGGGTACTGAAAGGCTCGTTTCGGCTCGGCGAGGGCGGGGAACCGTTCGACCGCGTCCGCGGGATCGATCTCCTCGATGCTGTCGAGGTTTCGCTCGTCGATTCGCGCCATCGCCGCCTCGTAGGGTTCGATCTCGTCCGGATCGATCGCCACGGCGATCGTCCCCTGCTGTCTGTAGCTCGTGTTCTCCGCACCTTCGGCTTCGAGTCGGTCGTTCAGTTCAGGGTAGTACTCGACCGCGTCAGTCGCGAAGGCAAACCAATCGTCGTCGGCGGTTCGGCTGCTGGTCGCCGGCGAGATGATCCCGGCACCGGCGTCGGTCGCACGCCCGTCGTCCGTCCGATCGATCAGGAGCGTTTCTGTCCCCTCCCGTGCGAGGTGATAGCCGACGGAGGCCCCGACGATGCCGCCCCCGACGACCACGGCGTCGTATCGTTCGGTCATCGTCGTACAGCAGCGACCCCGAACATAAAAACGGTTCTCCCGGGAGGACGATCAGGGTCGCTCGACGCACACGCGCTCGATCGCGTCGGTCACGACATCGACGCCGAGTCGCAGAGATTCTTCGTCGACGTCGAACGTCGAGGTGTGGTGACCGCCGGGGTGGTCGGTTCCGACGGCGAGATACGTCGCCAACCCGCCGTTTTCCTGGACGCGCTGCATGAGGAACGTCGCGTCCTCGCTGCCGCCGATCTCGCCGCGGCGGGTCGCCCGTTCGACGTCCGGATGGGCTTGGGCGGCGTCCTGAACGATATCGACGAGTTCGGTGTCGCTCTCGGCGGAGGGGGCGTCCCCCTCGACGGTCACGTCGACCGCACAGTCGTGTGAGATCGCGGCACCCTCGAAGACGTCCTCGGCACGTCCGAAGATGTAGTCGCGGATCTCCGTGGTCTCACCCCGCGCTTCGCCGTGTATGAACGCCTTCTCGGGGATGATGTTGGTCGCCGTTCCCCCGCCCACGCGGCCGGCGTTGATGCGTGAGGCACCGTCGCTGTGGCGCTCGATCCCATAGAGGTTCCCGATCGCAGTCGCCATCGCCTGAACGGCGTTGCGCCCCTCCTCGGGTCTGGCACCCGCGTGTCCGGGATGGCCCTCGAAGGTCGTGTAAAACTGCGTGACGGCGAGGAAATCGTCGATTCCGGCGACGATCTCCCCGGTCGGGTAATCGAGGCCGACGTGGATCGCGAACAGATACTCGACGTCGTCGAGATGCCCCGACTCTGCCATCGGCTTGCCGCCGCCGATGGTCTCCTCGGCGGGCTGGAAGAAGACCTTCAGCGTCCCGGAGAAGTCACTGTCCTTGATCGCCTCGACGACGCCGAGCCCGATCGTCGCGTGAGCGTCGTGGCCGCAGGCGTGCATCGCGTCGGTCTCCGATCTGAACCCCTCCCGCGCAGGGAGGTGACTTTCGTCGGTCGACTCCTCGTTGGGAAGCCCGTCGATATCGACACGGAGGCCGACGGTCGGCCCCTCGCCGCACTCGAGGACGGCGACCGCTCCGGTCCACCCGCCCGCCAGTTTCCCGAGGACGTCCGGATCGGCGCCGGCCTCGCGAGCGTTTTCCAGCCACGGCTCGATCTCCTCGGGGTCGGGGACGGCGAGGCGATCGTCGGCGAGCGCGTCCCGCCCGATGTGGAGTTCGTCGACACCGATCGCCCGCAACTCTTCGACGATGCGCGCCGTCGTCCAAAACTCCCGCCAGGCCAACTCCGGATGCCGGTGAAACTCCCTGCGCAACTCGACCAGTCTGTCGTGATCGACACTCATAGCCGAAAATCGCGGCCGCCGAACATAAGTCCACGCCGTCGACTGCGGCGGCGAAAACGTTCAGTTACCGCCGGGCGTCGAAACCCGTTCGACGTCGACGTCCAGATGGATCCCCTCCGGGAACGCCTGCCCCGCGACGTCCCGAGCGAACTCGTCGTGTCCGACGATTTCCATCCGCCGTTCGTACACTTTGTACTGCCAGTTACGGAACACTTCGCTGTCGGCGTCGAGCCGTTTCGGGAGCGGCACGGAGACGTCGATGGGTGATTCGGCGTGCGGCCCCCGGAGTTCGACGCCCTTGCGCTCGGCGCGGTGTTTGATCCCCCCGACGACGCGTTCGAGGACGTCTCTGTCCCCGCTTTGAAGTGTGAGGGTCGTGACGAAAGGCATTGTACGTCCGTGCACGCTCGAACGGCAAAAGCGCATCTATCGAACGACAGAGATCCCAGTCTGTCGACGAGGCACCCGACCGAAACGGGGGGAGCGTCCGACACCCATTTATTTGATGACTGTTTACGATGGGATAATGATAGAGGCCACGAGCGCGGGAGCCATCCTCTTTCGCGATACGCGTGGCCGGCGTGAGTACCTGCTGCTCAAATCCCGTCCCGGCGATTGGGAGTTCCCCAAGGGCGGGATCGAGGGCGAGGAGGAACTACAGCAGACCGCCATCCGCGAAGTGAAAGAGGAGGCCGGAATCGAGGACTTCCGGCTGTTAGACGGCTTCCGAGAGGATTACGACTACGTGTTTGAAGCGAACGGCAAGACCATCCACAAGACAGTCCACCTGTTCATCGCGAAATCCTACGAGGCGTCCGCGGAGCTCTCCTCGGAGCACCGCGACCTCCAGTGGCGCGACTACGAGCAGGCGCTCAACACGATCACACAGGACGGCCCGCGTGAGATATTCGAGGAGGCCCACGAGTTCATCGAAGAGAACGTCGAGGAGTAGCGACTTCAGGCCGCGATCTTCTCGATCTCGCCCTTGACGAGTGTCGTCTCGAAGTCGTGATCGGGGCGAAGCCCGACGAAATCGAGGAACTCCCGCGCCGCGAGGAGATCCTCGACCGAGTAGACCGAGGCGGCCGCCTCGACGGCGGTTCGGGGGCCGATAGCCGGTGCGAGCGATGCGAGCGCACACGCGATGTCGTATGCGCGTGCGTCCTCGATCGCCTCCGCTCTCACGTGCGTCGCGTCGATGAAATACAGCGTCTCGACGCCCGCCTCGTTCGGTGCAACGAGTACGTTTTCCGCGCGTAGATCGCCGTGACCGAGCCCTGCGTCGTGCAGCGTCGCGAGGTTCTCGAACACCGCCGGCGCGAACGACTCCATTCCGTCCGGCGGAAGTTCATCGAGGGTCCGGAAGTTCGGGAGATACTCCAAAACGAGCACGCCGAGTCCCTCGTGTTCGAACGCCTCGATCGGCTCCGGCGCGTCGACGCCCAGCTCGCGCATCCGCTCGGTCGCCGCCAGTTCGTGTTCGGCCATCTCGAGCGGGGTCGAGAACCGCTCAAAAAACCCCTCGGTCCCCGAGGAGAACGCGCCGATGTTCCGACCGGTCGTCAACAGCGCGTGCATCAGTAGATGCTGTTCAGCGATGACTTTCACGAACCACCGGTCTTCGACCACGCAGGGAACAGAAAGCCAATTATCGGCATCGAGACACTCGAACGCCGCCGAAGACCCCCCGAAGCGGCGAGCGACCTCCTCGGCGATACTCGCCAGCTGGGGCTCTGGAACGCTCGCTCGAAGAAGCCGTCGGATAGCCATACAGTTCGGTTAGTGTGTCCTGTGGTATAAACTGTGTTCTCCGGATCGCTTCGTTAATCGTCGGATTCGACGACGCCGGTGTCACCCGATCCCTCGGTTATATCCGGCCGGATAACGTCCCTGTCCGTCGATTCGCCTTCGATGTCGTAGGGATACTCGCCGGTGACACAGCCGAGACAGAGATCCGCTTGGCTCGAATCGAGCGCCTCGGCGACGGCGTCGATCGACAGGTACGCGAGCGAGTCAGCCGCGATCACTTCGCGGATCGCGTCCGTATCGCGGCCGGCGGCGATGAGCTCCTCGCGGGACGCCATATCGATCCCCATATAACAGGGTGCGACGATCGGCGGGGCCCCGATCCGCATGTGGACCGCTTCGGCTCCGACGTCCCGCAACAGTTCGACGAGCTGTGTCGACGTCGTCCCGCGGACGATCGAGTCGTCGATGACAGTGACTGTCTTCCCCTCGACGACGTCTCTGATCGGATTGAGTTTGAGCCGGACCGCGCGCTCTCGGGCGTCCTGTGTCGGCATGATGAACGTTCGACCGACGTATCGGTTCTTCATCAGCCCCTCAGCGAAGGCGACGTCCGCACCATCGGCCTGTGCGGCCTCCGCATAGCCGGAGGCAAAGGCGCGTCCCGAGTCCGGGACCGGGAGGACGACGTCGCTTTCGACGCCCGATTCGGCCCACAGCTGTCGGCCGAGTTCCCGTCGGACGTCGTAGACGAGGCTCCCGTCGATCCGCGAATCGGGTCTGGCGAAGTAGACGTGTTCGAAAAAGCAGTGGGCGGTGTTCTCGCGGTCGACCAACTGATAGGAGTCGAACCCGGTGCCACCATCCTCGAGGACGACGAGTTCTCCCGGACGGACGTCCCGGACGAGTTCACCGTCGAGGACGTCTATCGCCGCCGACTCGGAGGCGAGTATGTAGCCGTCGTCGAGTTTTCCGATACAGAGCGGTCGGTTGCCCTGTGGATCCCGGACCCCGAGGACCGTGTCGTCGTGAGCGATCGTCAGCGAGTAGGAGCCGTGGATCCGGTTCATCGTCCGTTTGACGGCCCGGATCAGATCCGCTTCAAGGAGGTTCCGGGCGAGTTCGTGGGCGATGACCTCGGTGTCGCCGTCGCTCGTGAAGGCGTGTCCGCTCGCGGCGAGTTCCTCGCGCAGCTCGGCGGTGTTGACGAGATTGCCGTTGTGGCTCAACCCGAGCGAGCCGGATTTGAACGACACCGAAAACGGCTGCGCACAGCAGGAGTTGACGCTGCCGGCCGTCGGATAGCGGACGTGTCCGATCCCGTTCGGCCCTTTCAGACCGTCGAGGTCACCGGGTTCGAAGGCGTCGCCGACCAGCCCCATCTCGACGTGGCTGTGCTGTTGGAACCCGTCGTGGGTGACGATGCCGGCGGATTCCTGCCCGCGGTGTTGCAGCGCATAAAGCGCGTAGTACAGCGGCCGTGCGGCGTCCCGCTCGTCGAGTGAGACGCCGACTACGCCGCATTTCTCAGTTGGCTCGTCAGAATGCCGCCCGTCTGGCATACACGTCCATGGAACGCCCAGCGACAAAAACCCACTCCATCGTGCGTGCTTGTGCGTCTTCCTCGCATAGAGATATACACGTATATGTATATCTTTGTGGGATGTCAAATCATACCGTCCGACGACGACGGCTTTCAGCCCAGTGCGGCCCGACGGTTCGGTCGCGTCGCTGTCGAAACCTCGAAACCGATGGAAAAAGCCTTATTCGCCCTGTTTGGACTGCCAGGCGTACCCGCGTCGCTTTGCGGTTTTGCCGAACCCACAGGACGCACAGACCTTCTTTCGGCTGTGGTATGACTTCTCGCCGCAGCGTCGACATTTGACGTGCGTCGTTTTGTTCTTCTTTCCCTGGCTCGGAGTCCCGGCGCCGGTCATGGTTGTATAGAGACGACGTTATCGCCGCGGATAATCGTTACGTTGTCTCCCTCGCCCAAAACGAGGTTCATGTGCTGATCGTACCCGGTGAGGACGCCCTCTTCGGTCGCTTCTCCTTTGAGCGTAACGAGAACTTCCTCGCCGAGCGTCTCCTCGAGAACGTCGAGCGGACGGCTTGTCATACCGGAAACGCACGCTGCCGCCTCATAAACGCACCGGCATGGGGCGACGATCCACCGGACGTATCGGTCCGTCAGCGGCCGATTCGGCTTTCGAAGGGGGTAAACTCCCCGGCGTCCACGAGGAAGGCAGCGAGGAGGTCCGCGCTCGCCTCGAGATCAGCGAGGTCGACGACCTCGACGGGCGTGTGCATATACCGGTTCGGGATCCCGAGATTCAGCGCGGGTGTCCCGCCGCCGGCGGTATAAAAGGCGTCCGCGTCCGTTCCGGTACGGGTCCCGGCGGCCGCGAGTTGAACGTCGATCCCTTCCTCCGAGCCGACAGTTCGAAGCGCCTCGACGAGTTTCGGGTGGTTCGCGCTACCGCGGGCGACGACCGGGCCGCCGCCGAGATCGATATCGCTTCCCTTATCGCCGGGGGACTCCGGTCCGTCGGTCGCGTGAGTGACGTCCACGGCAACGACGGCGTCGGGATCGAGATCGGATCCGACCATTTCGGCCCCCTTGAGACCGACCTCCTCTTGGACGGTCGAGACCGCATAGATGGTCGTCTCGGGGTCGGTCTCGACCGCGCGCCGGAACGCCTCGGCCGCCGTCCAGATCCCGACCCGATTGTCCATACCCCTGGCCGCCAGCCGCCCGTCCTCGAGATCGCTCACCCGCGTCCGTAGCGTCACCGGATCGCCGACGTCCACGAGTTCTTCCGCCGTTTCGCCGTCCCCGACGCCGATATCGACGTGTTGTTCCGTGATATCGTCGTACTCCTCTTTCGAGGGGTCACGGAGATGGATCGCGGCCTGACCGATAACGCCCGGGACCGAACCGTCGCCGGTGTGGACCGTGACGTGTTGCCCCCGGGTTACCGTTCGATCCGAACCGCCGATCCGGGCCAACTTCAGAAAGCCCTCGTCGGTGATCGCCCGGACCATCAGCCCGATCTCGTCGCCGTGGCCGGTAACCGCGACGCTGGGCGCACCTTCACGCCCTTCCGAAACCGCGACCGCGTTGCCGTAGGCGTCGACGCGAGTCTCGTCGGCGTACGGTTCGATGTACTCGAGCCACCGGCGTTGGCCGGCCGACTCGAACCCCGATGGGGTCGACTCCGCGAGCAGATCGTCGAGAAACGCCCGTTGTCCCGTCTCCATATAGGGTTCCGGTCGTCGGCTCACATTAACGTCCCGACGGTGCGTATAAGTTCCTTCCCAACGAACGGTGTGTATGGTCGAATTCACGCTTCTCGAACTCCACGTAGAGGACGCCAACCTGACCGCGAACGCGCCCTACAGCCGCGGCGAGAAGGACGTCGTCGCCGGCGAAGAACTGCCCGAAGAGGACTCGACTTCGAAGAAAGGAGCGCTCCTCGTTGGACTGGTCTTTTTGGCCGCCATCGCCTACATCGTCAGGAAGAAAGCGTTCGGTGACAGCCCTGATGACGGGGAATCCGCTCTCGAAGTCGAGACCTGAGGCGGTCGATTCCCGTAGCTTGCCTTTTTGTTTTCCCGGAGTGTATCGAAAGCGTATGCAACCGGAGTATCTCAAAGAGGCCGCAGGAGCATCCCTCGAGATTCCACAGGACGTCACCGAATCCGTCCGGGAGATAATCGATACGGTGCGTGCGGATGGAGACGAGGGCGTTCGAGCGCTCACGCGGAAGTTCGACGAGGTAGATCGTGAAGCGCTTCGCGTCAGCCAAGACGAGATCGAGCGGGCGGCGGACGATCTGACCGAAGCCGAACGGCGCACGATCGAGAACACCATCGAGAACGTGCGGCGGTTCCACGAATCGCAGTTCGAAAATCTCAACGGGTTCGAAGCGGAGTTCGGGGACGGAATCAGACTCGGTACGCGGTTAGTTCCCGTTGACCGGGCCGGAGCGTACGTTCCCGGTGGGCGGAAACCGCTCGTGGCGGCGCCCGCGATGACGATCGTTCCCGCGGTTATCGCGGGCGTAGACGAGGTCATCGCCTGTGCGCCACCCGGAGCCGACGGCGGTGTCCAATCCGCACAGCTGTACGCGATGGATCGGGCCGGGGCGGACGATATCTACGTCGCCGGCGGCGCACAGGCCATCGCCGCGATGGCGTACGGGACTGAGACGATCCCGAGCGTCGACAAAGTGACCGGTCCAGGCAACGTCTTCGTTATCGAAGCCAAACGACAGGCGTACGGACACGTCGGTATCGATTTCCTCGCCGGTCCGACCGAGGTTTTGATCGTCGCCGACGCAACGGCCGATCCGGAACTCGTCGCCACGGATCTGTTGGCCCAAGCCGAGCACGACCCGCGGTCGCGGGCCGCGCTGGTCACAACGGACCGCGACACGGCGACGGCGGTGATGGAGGCGGTCGACGAGCAACTACCGAAGCTTCGGACGAGCGATATCGCATCGGAGTCGTGGACCGAAAGCGGCGAGGTGATGATCGTGGAGGATCGTGCGGAAGCCGTCGCCGTCGCAAACGACTGGGCCCCCGAACATATTCAGCTCATGACGGCGAACCCCAGAGATCTACTCTCGGAGCTGACGAATTACGGCTCCGCGTTCCTCGGGCACCACGCCCCAGTCGTGTTCGGTGATAAGGCCGTTGGAACCAACCACACTCTCCCGACGCTCGAAGTCGCTCGCTACAGCGGCGGGATCAGCGTCGCGACGTACTTAAAAACGCTGACTCACCAGGAACTGACGGCGGAAGGAGCCGACGACATCGCACCGTGGGCCGCGAAGATCTGTGAGATGGAGGGAACACACGCCCACCAGATCTCCGCGGAGAAACGGATCAGCTCCGCGGCCGGTCGGGAACTCGCCAGCGATCTCCAGCTGGATCCCGGCGGCGGTATCGACCGCTCGAAGGAGTGATACCCGGAGACAGGATCCGTTCGTCACCGGCGCGAGTCGAGGGACGGACGCTACTGATCGAAGCGTGAACGTCCCAGTCGTGGAGACGGAAACTCGATGGCGTTCGACGGACGATCGATCCGAGTCTCCGGCACACGCGGCAGGAGGCTTCGTTCCCAGAAGAGCTTTGTCGTGCGATCGGCTAGCAGTACCGTGAGCCTCTTTCGTGCTGCCCTCGCCGTCGCCGAGTCCGAAGGCGAGGGCCCCGTCGACTGGAGCGCCGTCGGAAGCGCCGCCCGTGCAGCGACCGACCCCGGCGATCTGACGCTTTCGGATCGGGAGCGGGAAGGGTACGCGAACGACGTCGCCGACGCCCGCGACGGGATCCGAACCGCAGCCGGTGTCGATTTCGAGATCCCCGAAACCGTCCAGGTACAGAACCGCCACCACTGGATCGACGCCAACGTCGAGACGTTTCGCCGGCTACTCGGCCCACTCGAGGAACAGGCGATGCTCGTCCCGTCGATCGCCCGCACCGCCAACACCGGCTCGATGGCCGTTACACTCGGCTTTCTCGCCAACAACGTCCTCGGGCAGTACGATCCGCTGTTGCTCGGTGAGGGCGATCATGGACTCTACTTTCTGCATCCGAACATCGTCTCGGTCGCCGACACGCTCGACGTCGAACAGGATCGGTTCCGCCGCTGGATCGCCTTTCACGAGGTGGCCCACGCCGCCGAGTTCGGCACCGCCCCGTGGCTCTCGGGGCATCTGGAACGCTGTATGGAAGAGGCCGTTTCCGAGCTGGCCGCGGGCCGATTCGATCGAAGCGCACTCGCCGAACTCGATACAACGATGACGGCCGTCGAAGGGTACGCCGAGTTGGTAATGGATCGAGCCTTCGACGAAGAGTACGCGGACCTGCGGCGGAAACTCGACGATCGACGGCGGAACGTCGGTCCGGTTTCACGGATCGTCCGCCGGTTGCTCGGCTTCGGGATGAAACGCCGACAGTACGAGCGCGGGAAAGCCTTCTTCGATGCGGTCGCCGACGAGCGAGGCGTCGCAGGTGCCGCGGTCGTCTGGGAAGCGCCGGAGAACCTACCGAGCAACGATGAGCTCGATGAGCCGCGGAAATGGCTCGATCGAGTCGACTGAAGCGGCTCTGCGTTGGGCTGGGTCGAGAACGGCCGTGACGGGATTCGAACCACGGTCGGACGTGCTCGCTTCGCTGCGCGCGGCCTCCCTGATTCAAATTCCACAGGAGTCGAGATCGGCCTCGCGCTCGCTCGGCACGACAACGGACGTGACGGGATTCGAACCCGCGATCTAGAGGTTAGGAACCTCTCGCCCTGATCCGCTAGGCCACACGTCCACGACGTGGACCGCACTCAGGAGTCCAGTTCCGTCGATGACGACACCCTGACATCAAAAGCGGCCAGGTGTCCCCATCGTGGTTTATCGTTCGGTTTCTTCTTCGGTTTCGGCGTCCGCAATTTCGACATCGTCGTCGTCCGCGTCGGCGTCCTTGGCGTCATCCGCGTCCGATTCGGGTTCGACGTCTGGTCCGGCTTCGTCTGCCGGTTCGGTCGATTCGATCTCCGCCGTCTCTTTGCCTTCCATCTCGTCCATCTCCGCGCTCACACCGTCACGCATCTCTTCGAGTTCCTGTTCGACTTCCTCGCGGCCCTTCTGGAACTCGCCCATCGCTTCGCCGGTCGAGCGGGCCAGCTTCGGGATCTTGTTCGCACCAAACAACAGCACGGCGATCAGCAGGATGACGAGCAGTTCAGGTCCACCGGGGATGCCGAACTGCAGTGGGGCTGTAAATACCATCGCTACCGAAAGCTAGCCAAGTCTCGATTATAGGCTTTTTCCTCGACAGCGAGAAAGATACGGTTGAGTTCGGTTACGCTCCGGTCTGTTCGGGATCCCGATCCGCCTCGAGTTCGGAGTCGGACTCCGCGTCGCTTTCCGGTTCGACGTCCGGGGTCGCGTCCGGTTCTGTGGGTTCGGCCTCACCCTCTCGGATCTCTTCGAGTTCACCCTCGACCTGTTCGCGGCCCTTTTTGAACTCCCCTGTCGCCGATCCCATCGAACGGGCCAGCTTCGGGAGTTTGCTCGCGCCGAACAGAAGAATCAGGACACCGGCGATCAACAACAGCTCCGGCGGGCCGAGCCCACCGATGAACAGCAACTTTGTCATACTTCGTCGTTCGCGCGGGTACTTGTATGCCTTTCGCCCCAGCCGGTAGAACGGTATCGGAAACCGAAAACGACAGGGTGGGGAAGGACGGTATGGTATCTATGGTCTCGAAAGACGAGACGGCCCCCGAGTTCACTGCACCGATGCGAACGCCGGACGGCGACATAACCGAGTTCACGCTGTCGGAGGCGCTCTCCGACGGTCCTGTCGTGTTGGCGTTCTTCCCGGGCGCGTTCACCAGCGTCTGTACGGGAGAGATGCGGACGTTCCGCGACCGCCTCGACGGGCTCGTCGACGCCGGAACGTCGCTGTACGGCGTCAGCATCGACTCCCCGTTCGCCCTCGGCGAGTTCGCCGAGCAGAACGAGCTCACGTTCCCGCTGGTCAGCGATACCAACAAGGAGATTATCGACGCCTACGATGTCGTCATGGACTTCGACGATCTCGGTATCTACGGAGTCGCGAAACGCTCCGTCTTCGTCATCGACGGGGACGGAACCGTCACCTACGCGTGGGTGTCGGACGACCCCGGCGTCGAACCGGACTACGACGAGGTCGAGGCGGCGGCCGCGGACGCGGCCTGACCGGCCTCGGAAACCAACCGTGCGTTGCGGATACTTTTTTGACACGGACGAACCCTGTAGGTGTATGAGCGATAGCGCAGACGATGGCGGTCGGTTACAGTACGATCCCGCCGCGGACCACGCCTTCCCGGACGGTCCGGTCAACGACGTTCTCGAACGGGTCGAGACCGACAGAGAGATCGCGGCCTATCTGGACGCACAGAACGTCAATCCAGTCTCCCGGATGGGGTACAACGACCACGGGGCAAAGCACGTGAAGATCGTCCGTGGCGCCGCGCTTCGGCTCTACGATCTGTTGAAATCGGGCGGCGTCGAGTTCAACGGCGCGCTCGGTCAGGGACTCGAGGAGGCCGACGAGGCGATCATCATCGCCCTCGCGGCGACGCTTCACGACATCGGCCACGTCGTCCATCGCCACGATCACTCGTATTATTCGATCCCGCTCGCGGCCGATCTCCTCGATCGCTTCCTCGGGGAGATCGATCGGTACGACACCGCCGACACGGTTCGGGTCAAAGGCGAGATACTGCACGCGATTCTGTGTCATCACAGCACGGAAACACCGCTCACCGAGGAAGCAGGGGTCGTCCGACTCGCCGACGCCCTGGACATGGAGCGCGGTCGGTCACGCATCCCCTACGAACACGGACGACGGGGAATCAACACGCTATCGAGTCAGGCGATCCGACGGGTGTCACTTCGTCCCGGCGAGAAGACGGCCGTGATGGTCGAAATCGAGATGACCGATGCGGTCGGGGTCTATCAGGTGGACGAACTCCTGAAACACAAGCTGAACGACTCTCGGCTGGAAGAGTACGTGAAGATCGTGGCAATCAACACGGGAACGAGTGGCGGAGAACTGGTCGAACGGATCGAGATGTGATCTCAGACGACGTATCGGTCTCTCGCCGCAAGTAAGCTATTCGAACCCGGTGCCGGTGAGACTGTCTCCGTCACCGTCGACAGCCGCCTCACAGTCGAACACCGCCCGGATCGTGTTGTTCTCTTTCTCGTCGTGCATCGACGGATCCAGCGAAAAGACGCCGAACATATTACCCGACCGGATCCGTGCGGTAAAAACGTGTAAGAATCGGAACATCGTTCGTAGCTCCGTGTACATGAGCGACGTGGAAACGGACGCGAACCCGACGCGTGCTCGGACCGTCCCGTCTCCGCTCCACTGCTCGAACAGCTTCGCGAACTCGAGGCTGATCCCCGTCAGATCACCCGGCGAGTTCAGCGTCCGGACCGGAACGCCTTCGATATCGCTGTCGGCGTTCGTACAGTCGATAATGCCGATATGTCCGCGATCGGCACCCCGTCGTTCGAGCTCTTTGACGACGGTTTCCACGCCGGTGTTCGTCGTGATGACGATCGCCCGTTCTCCGTCTTTCGGTGCGACCGTATCCAACAATCGCTGATTCGTCACGGTCGATCCCCCGGTCAGAAGAAGGCTTACACCGTCGTCGAACGAGGTCGCCGAACCGATTTCGTCGACTCGGTAGCTCACTTCGAACCACCCGACGACTCGTCAGTATCGTCGGACTCCCCCTCGATGTCGCGAACCATGGCGACGAACTCGTCGTCGTTCATGTCGGGGAGTGTGGTGTCGAGTTCAGTTCTGAGCTCCTCGATTCGGGACTGAAGTTTCTGGAAATCCTCGTTTTGGTCCAATTCCTCTTTCGGTTTCGAAGACTGGAGTGCAGCCTGTTTCGAGGAGAGGGCGTACAACTCCTGTTCGATGTCGTCGAACGTCGCTCGGGACTGCAGTCGCTGTATGGTCTCGAGTAGTTCCCCCCGTTCGACGGGCTTTGTCAGATAGTCGTCGAACCCCATGCTGATCACATCGAAGTCCGGCTCGACCGCGGTTACCATCGCAACTTTACACTTCGGGACAGCTTTCCGAAGCTCCCGTAACACCTCGTCCCCGCTCATTCCGGGCATCAGCCGGTCGAGCAACGCGACATCGATTCCCTCGTCGAACTGCTCGATCGCTTCCCCGCCACCGGTCGCGGTCAGCACCTCGTAGTCGTCCTCGAGCCATCGAACGTATAGCTCGATGAGGGCCCGCTCGTCTTCGACGACGAGGACAGTCGGCTTGTGATCTCCATCGGCCATTCTATAGATCACGTTTTGTGGGACTCTGTGATATGTATTCCGGGTAATTGTTGTCTCGAGGGGCCGGACTCCGGCGGTGGTCGTTCGGATACGTCATATCGAACAGTTTCACTGCGGTCTCGGAAGGTTCTAACCGACAGCGCGACATCCCGAAGTATGGCTCGATTACCGGGAGTTGAGCCGTCCGAACAGATCGTCTGTCACGTCGATATGGACTGTTTTTATGCGGCCTGTGAGCGGCTCCGTGAGCCCGGACTCGAATCGGAGCCGGTCGTGGTCGGAATGGGGTACGAGCCGGGCGAAACGCACGGCGCCGTCGCGACTGCAAGCTACGAGGCCCGCGAACACGGCATCGAGTCGGCGATGCCCATCTCCGAAGCGCTCGAACGGCTATCGCGACGGGGAGGTTCCGAGACGGCCGCCGAAACCGGCGTCTATCGCCCGGTCGATATGACGTTTTACGAATCGGTCAGTGCGAAGGTAAAACGGATCCTCGAGGACGCCGCCGAAACGGTCCGAAACGTCTCCATCGACGAGGCATACCTCGACCTCGACGGGACCGACTGGGAGGAGACACGGGCGTTCGGCGAGTCGCTGAAACGGGAGATCGAATCGGAGGTCGGGGTCCGGGCATCCGTCGGGATCGCACCGGACATGACGACGGCCAAACTCGCCTCCGACGCCGAAAAGCCCGACGGTCTAGTGGTTGTGCGGCCGGGGGACGTCCGTCCGTTTCTCGCGCCGATGGCCGTCGAATCACTACACGGGGTCGGGCCGGTTACGGCGGACACGCTCGGAGAGATGGGGTTCGAGACTGCCGGTGAGATAGCCGAGGCCGATCAATCCGCGCTGGTTGACGCGTTCGGCGAGCGGGGGAGGGATCTGTACGCACAGGCCCGAGGAGAAGACGCCCGGACGGTTCAGCCGAAAGGGCGACCGAAGAGCCTCTCGAGCGAATCGGCGTTCGTCGACGCCACGGACGATCCGGCACGGAAACGCCAGCGGATCCGAACGCTCTCGATGGAGGTTGCCGAACGGGCGGCGGCGAAGAACGCCCTGTACAAGACCGTCGGGATCAAGGTCGTTCGACCGCCGTTCGACGTGAACACTCGGGCCAGATCCTTTCCGGGACCGGTGGACGATCCCGAACTGATCGAGACGACGGCCCTCGAGTTACTCGCCGAATTCGGGAGCGACTCGGTGCGAAAGCTCGGCGTCCGGCTGTCGAATCTCTCTTTCGACGAGCGCGAGCAGGCGACCATCGAGACGTGGAGTGAAGAAGGTCGTACGGAGTCCGACCCGTTCGAGACGTGGTGCTCGGAGGACGAACAGGGGCGAGAGCAGACCGAGCTGTCGCGGTTCTTCTGAAGCTTCCGGAACCGTCAGTATTCGAACGGCGGAGCGAAGCCTGTCGGAGTATCCCTTCGGATTGAATCGAACAGGCGGAACGTACCCCAGTCCCGGTGTCGGCGTTCCACACGACCGCCTCAACCGACCACCGGCCGTTTTCAGACCACGGAGCGTCTGGGCGGTTGATCGAATATATACCTTCGTGCCGTTCCGTGTCCCCCACGCGGTGTCCGACGGCCGTCTGACTGACAACTATGTGTTCCGGACGTCTGTTCACGGTTGATGGGCGAGGAAACGATCACGGTCGGACAGGTAAGTACCGGTGACGATGCCGAGGAGACGATCGATCTCCCCGTCGTCGACGTTCTCACTGGACGCGGGTTCGTAACCGGAAAGAGCGGAAGCGGGAAATCGAACACCGCGAGCGTCGTCTGTGAGAAGCTGCTCGATAGCGGGTACGGTATTCTCATCGTCGATATCGACGGCGAATACTACGGGCTCAAAGAGGAATACGAGATCCTCCACGTCGGTGCGGACGAGGAGTGTGATCTCCAGGTGGGTGTCGAACACGCCGGAAAGATCGCCGAACTCGCCTTAGAGCAGAACGTGCCGATCATTCTCGACGTGTCCTCGTTTCTCGACGAGTCGAACGCCCGCGAGCTTCTGACCGAAGTGACGAAACAGCTCTTCGCCAAGGAAAAGAAGCTGAAACAGCCCTTTTTGATGCTCGTCGAGGAGGTCCACGAGTACATCCCGGAGGGCGGTGGCGTCGACGAGTGTGGTCGAATGTTGATCAAGGTCTCGAAACGCGGGCGGAAACACGGCCTCGGAATCGTCGGGATCAGCCAACGCCCGGCGGACGTGAAGAAGGATTTCATCACACAGTGTGACTGGCTTGTGTGGCACCGATTGACGTGGAACAACGACACGAAGGTCGTCGGACGAATTCTCGGAGGCGAGTACGCCGACACGATCGAGGAAATGAACGCCGGCGAGGGGTTCCTGATGACGGACTGGGACGAATCGATCCGGCGCATCCAGTTCGAGCGAAAGCGGACCTTCGACGCCGGGGCGACGCCGGGGCTCGACGATTTCGAAAGACCGGAGCTAAAAAGCGTCAGCGGCGATCTGGTCGACGAACTACACGAGATAACCGACGAACAGAACCGTCGGGAGAACCGAATCGAGGAGTTAGAGCGGGAGTTACAGCGAAAAGAGGAGCACATTAGAGATCTCGAACGACAGCTCTCCGAAGCGCAGGACCTCAAACAGATGGCCGATCGGTTCTCGCGGGCGATGATGGAACAGGCCACCGGCCGGCCGCTTTCGGCCGCTCCGGGTCGACAGAGCGAACTCGCGGAGGCTGCCTCCCGGGAAATCCGCCGGGACCCCGAGCTCGAGGCCGAACTCGAAGCCGTCAAGAACGGTGAGCGCGAGCCGACACCGCCACCGGTCCCGGATGCCGAAACGGAGTGGGAGTCGACACGGGCGACGACCGAGGAGAGATCCGACGGGATTTCGGCCGAAACCCCGTCGGATTCACAGCGGTCCGAACCCGACCAAAACGGATCCGCGAACGAGACGGTCTCAGACGACACTGAGGCGGGCTCGGAGATGTCCTGGGAGACAGAACCGGGGACATTGTCGGGAACGTCCGGCGAAACGACTGAACGAGGGTGCCAATCAGGCGACGATCCACTCGTTTCCCGGCTCCGCCGTGAAATAGACGACCTCGACGGGATCGCAACCGAGATGCTCCGTGAGTATCGGGCACGCGGTCCCGCGTCGCCGCAGGACATCCACGTAACCGCCGGCGGTGCCGGCGATCGCGGCCCCGCGTACGCGAGAAATCGGACGCTCCGACAGCGGGGGCTGATCTCACACGTCGGCTGTGGACAGTACGACTACGCGCTGTCCGAGCTCGCTCGCGAGGAACTGACTAATCCACTCAGGCCGGAGGACGAGCCGGATGAGCGGACGGTCGCCGATGTCGTTTCATCCGTCGAGACCGCACTTTTCGAGACGGAAAAGCGGAGCGAAGAACCCGACTCACAGTCGGAAACGACCGATGGGGAAACGGGGGCGGTGACAGCTGAGCCGTGGCCGGAACTATCTTGATTCAGCGAGAGAATTTTGCCGTCGTCGGGCCGAAGTGATTTGCTGAGTGACCTCCGGTCCCTCTCCGTTCAGGGCGCGAAAGATGTCACAACGGTTCGACCAGCGCTTCGAGCGCGGCTCTCGGATCGTCGGCTTTGGCGACGCCGGAGGCGAGAAGGACACCCGCTGCCCCGAGTTCTGAGGCGGCGACGAGATCCTCACCGGTCGAGATACCGGCGCCACAGAGAACCGGGACGGACTCACCCGCCGCGTCTACCGAATCGGTAACGATATCGGGGTCGGCTTTCGAGACTGGCGTTCCGGTACCGATGAGTTCGGGGGGTTCGACTGCGACCGAATCGGGATCCAAGCTCGCTGCAGCGGCGATCTGTCTCGGATTGTTCGCACAGACGATCGTTTCCAGATCGGCACGTTCCGCGGCGCGGATCCCGGCATCGATCTCGGCCAGCCGAAGGCGCCGCTCGGAGTGATTGAGAAGCGCGCCCGTCGCCCCGGCCCGAGCGAGTGACTCTGCAAGTGTCGATCCGGTGTGTGAACCGTGCTCGATCCCCGAAACGTGCTGTGCCCAAGTCTCGACGCCGGTTTCGGCGACCGGGTCGAGGTCAGCTGTCTGCGGTGCGACGGCGATCCGGACACCGGTTTCCTCCGCCACGTCGGCCGCCATCGTCGCGATCTCGATCGGGTCACACGGATACGCTTTCAGGTTGAGCAGGACGAACATACTGGGTTCGCGTCTGCCATAAAAAAATAGCTGTCTATCGTGACCGGTCGGGGAAGTCGAGACCCAGCCGTCGTTTCGGTCGACCGACTCGATCCGCTCTCCTTCGAGAGGTTCTTACCCGTACCGACCGATATGAACGCTATGGATCCGGTCGTGAGGCGCCGAACCCTGCTCGCAGCCGCCGGCGTAGCCCTGGCCGGCTGTGTGGGGGACGACGAGGAGCCCGACAGGGAGCCGACCCCGGACGAAGAGCGCGAGCCGCTGACGGGATCTTGGCCGACGTTCGCCCACGACAAGGCGAACACCGGATACGCATCGGAGATCGACGGCCCCTACATCGAGATAGGCGAGGACTGGGTCTTCGAAACCGACGGTGACATCACTTCGAGCCCCGCGATCGCTGGAAATTCACTCTATGTCGCGTCGACGGACGGGTCGGTGTACGCCATCGATCCGTACGTCGGAGCCGAAATCTGGTCGTTCGAGACCGCCGGATCGATCACTTCGACACCGGCCGTCGCCGATAAAACGGTGTACGTCGGCTCCGGGGACGGCAACCTGTACGCGCTCGATGCCGACGATGGAAGCGAAAAGTGGCGGTTCGACACCGGCGGTCGGATCGGTGCCAGTCCGACCGTCGACGGGGATTCGGTGTACATCGGTTCCGTGAGCAACGCTGTCTTCGCGGTCGATCGATCCGACGGAGAGCTTCAATGGCGGTTCGATACCGGAGGCTCCGTGCTCGGTGCCGTGGCACGCGCCGGCGATCGCGTATACGTCGGCTCCGGTGATCACAGCGTCTACACGCTCGATCCAGTTGATGGAACCGAACGCTGGTCGTTCCGCACCCAAGGGAACGTCACCGGGGCTCCAGTCGTAACCGACGAAACGGTGTACGTCGGCAGCAGGGACAACCACGTCTACGCACTCGATGCCGACGAGGGCGATCAACGGTGGCGCTTCGACGTCAACGGACAGATACAGGGAAGCCCCGCAGTCACCGATGAAACGCTCTTTGTCGGATCGAGCGATGGGTCCCTTTATGCGATCGAACTGAACAGCGACGACCCGGACGGGCGATGGCGATACAGAACTGGCGGACCGATCACGGCGAGTCCGGCGGCGACTGCAACGAACGTTTTCGTCGCCTCAACGAGCGGCAACTTCTTCGCGATCCATCCTAGGGATGGTGCCGACGTCTGGCGGTTCGAAATCGACGCGTCGATCCAGGAAGGTCCCGCAGTCTCCGAGCAATGGCTCTATTTCGGAGCCTCCGATGGGGCCGTTCACGCCATCCGGTCCGGGTGATCGTCCGGCCGTATCGGTCGGCGATCTCGTCGGCTATTCGACGAACACGTCGCCGATCGCGTCGCTCCACTCCAGCAGTTTTTCGTCAGCACCGAACCGGGAGACACACTGAACGCCGACCGGCAGGCCGTCGACGTCACCCGACGGAACCGTCACCGCCGGGAGGCCCACGTACGTCCACGGCAGGTTCATGATCGGGTCGCCGGTCGTATCGATTCCTTCGGGTGCCGGCCCGGGGGCGCTGGGTGTGATCCAGACGTCGATGTCGTGTTCGTCCATCCGGTCTTCCAGCGCCGCTCGAACCTCGAGTCGCCCTCGTCTCCCGGCGGATACCTCCGCCGTCGGGACGTCCAGTCCCTCGGTGATGAGTTCGGCAGTCTTCTCCCCGTATCGGTCGCCGTAGGCCTCGAACCACTCATCCTGTACCATCGCGGTCTCCGCCGCGATCAGGCGATTGTGAAGGTCGTTCACGCGTTCGATGTCGGCGAACGCCTCCACACGTCGGACGTCGTAGCCGGCCGACTCCAACGATGAGACGTTCGCTTCGAAGCGCTCCAGACCGACCTCGGTGGCCTGTTCGATGTACTCGTCGTCCGGAACTCCGAGTGTCGGGCGTCCGACGGACGCGCCGTCCCAGTCGGGTACACAGACGTCGGCGGCATCTTTCATTCCCGCGACGTCCTGAGTGAACAGCCCGACGTGATCGACCGATTCCGAGACCGGCAGCACGCCGCCGATGGGGATCCGACCATAGCTGGGTTTATATCCGACGATACCACAGTACGCGGCCGGGCGAATGACGGATCCGACGGTCTGTGAGCCGAGCGCGAGCGGACACATACCGGCAGCGACCGCGGCTGCAGAGCCGCTGCTCGATCCGCCAGGTGTGTGGCCGGTGTCGTGTGGATTCCGCGTCGGCCCGGGCTGGAAGTACGCCATCTCTGTCGTCACGGTCTTCCCGAGGACTAGGGCACCGGCTTCCCGAAGCGCCGTCACGACCTCGGCCTGCGGGCCGACGATCTCGTCGCGAGGGACCTCGGAGCCGGCCCGGGTCGGAAGCCCGTGGACGTGAAAGATGTCCTTGACCCCGACCGGGACGCCGTAGAGCGGCGGACGGTTCTCGGGGTTCGGATGCCGCTTTTCCATCGCTTCGGCCTCCGCTTTCAGTTGTGCACGCGGCTTCGGTCCGCCGACCCACGCCTCGATTTCGGCCTCCCGTTCGTCGATCCGTTCGTACCGCGCCTCGAGATACGTCCGCACCGATCGGTCACCGCTCCGTAGTTTCGTGATCGCTTCGGTGAGTGGTGCTGGATGTGTAGTCATTTTGTGTTGTCTATCTGTACAACGGAGGTGGTTATAATGGTGGTGTCGGACTGGTGGGAACAGAGGTCGCTGGACGATCCCGATCGGTCGCTTTGATTTCTTTCCTACGCTATTCGTATAGAACTATAATAAAAACGAATGGTTATACTCAGCCATCATTTCAACGCATCCCTGAACAGTAGAATTCGCATATGCAGCAAAAGCTTGTATTAATTTTTGAGGTTGATAAATAGATTACACATCAAGACATACTCCAGATAACCTATACGTTGTTGAAATCGAGTACTGCGCCCCATATGTTGATCCCACTGAGAATAATTACTGAGAGGTAATAGACGCGTCTCTGTTCGGCATCTGTTCCATGTCGAACTAACCACCGAAAAATAACGTAACCGACTACGCCGATCACGTATATCGGAATATGAATCAGTACGAATACGTCAATCCCCGCATTGAGATAGCGACGCATGAACGGATTGGCTTCAACCCCTACGTCCAATATTATAACAGCGAAATACGTGATCGCGGGGTCAGCAACAATATAAAAAAGAACGCCCCGATCCACAGAATCAATAACTGTCTGAGTCGTCGACTCTCTGTAGATGCAGGAGATTCGAGACAAAGCCAACCCATCATATGCTCTCCATATGTGAGAGGTACTCTATAGGTACTAAATTAAACGGAATATCGTATTCCCCCACTGGGTTAATCCCCAATAACATTCTACACAGCCAGACGTGATTAATTTGAGCTATCGCTTTTCAATTTTCGTACTCTGGTTCCCAAGTAACATATCCCACTTCAACTGTCGTTCTATCACCCTGTGGACCACCGGAACGAACACCATCAATGACGAGTTCGACGTCTTCGCCCTGTGGGTCATTGAGTTCTGAAGCGTCAAACGTCACCGTGAACGTTTCCCCATCCGCACTTGTGACTTCCTCGCTACCAAGGAAAGCGATCTGCTCACCGTCTTGCCGGAGGGTGAATTCAGCATCTGGGTTACGATTGATATCCTGTGACTTTCTAACATGGAACTGAACGGTCTGTTCGCCTTCCAGCTCCGCCTCAGGATCATCCATTCCGACAATAAGTTGGGTATCGGCACCAGGGCTATCTGCTTCGTACCATTCTGTCTCGTCATTATCTCGTAGGTCTTCGACATTCCCGGCAAGATTAGTCGTATCTATCTCTTCATTCGGATAGAGTTCATTCGGTGGTGCGTCCTCCTCTTCCTCTTCGATTTCTACAGTAATCTCATCGCTTGCCCCACCACTAGTGACAAGTAGCGTAACAACACCTTCTCGATCAAAACCTTCCAAATTAAGAGTTGCTTGACCTCCTTCAAAATAATCGAGAGTATTATCGAATATAATACCCACATCATCTGGATCTTGGAAGGAAAAGTCAGCCTGTGCTTCGGTAATATCCTCCGGACTAATTTCAGCATCAAATTCAACGGAAGTTGTTTCGTCGAAATCAGCGGTGATCTTGAAATCTTCGTCAGTCTCTTCGTCGTCAACGTTTGGATCATCCTGCGTGGATGCCCAATCCACATCGTATGCGGGCGATACACTCTCTCCCGGTTCTTCGGGATCTGGCTCCGATTCCGGAGGCGTAAATTCGGGATCGCTGTTTAGCCCAACGACTGCACACGATACGTCTAGTGGCTCACTAAACGTGATTTCGATCCGTCCATCCCCCGCATCTTCAACGGTGTCAATGTTTCCTTGATTTTGCAGTATCTGATTTTCCCACGCCTCGCTGTCAAATTGGCTTGGAATCGTCACACTTGATGCTCCTTCAACGGACGGGGACCGGTGGGTGGCGTTGATATCGACACCGACAGATCCAGTACGGCTTTCAGAAACACTGCCTGTGAGTAGCGTCAATTTGAGACGATCTCCCTGAACTAGACGTTGCGACTGTGGGAACGATTGACCGTCACGGAAGGTCGCCCCAACGAATGTGTTCTCATAAACCACCGATTGAGCGCTAAGGTACTCGTTGTACTGTGATTCATACACCAGTGATCTCGTTGTCGCCTCGTCTACCCCACAGACATCTTGCATGTCAACACCATCTATAGAAACCTCTCCGGAGTCGGTGGTTGATAAGGATCCAGCTGGCGCTGGCGGATTCAGCGCAATCAACCGCGATGGATACTGTGTTCCGAGCGTGAAACTCGTCGAGCGTTCGTCGCGACTCTCAATCGCATTGACCACATTACTACGAAAATCTGAGAACTCGTTTTCGATCTGTTGGGAATGGGAGAATTCTACATCGGCGTTCTGGTTCGGGACAACGAACGCTTGATAGGAGGCAAACGCGATTATTCCCATTGCAAAGAGAAGAATGAATCCAACAACCGGTGCAACGGCACGTTTATCTGTTAGGAGTGTAGATTCGGTGTCTCGATCCATTATATCGGAAGCGCTATGATTGCCGTTATCTTCGGGTCCTAATAAGCTTGTCACTAAAATCTATTCAACCACATAACCCTATTCACCAGACTCTAAATTGGGCTCAAATCAAGTGAAGATACAATACTGTGATTGCATTATAGAGTCCCGAGCAACCGGGTCGATACTGTCCAAAAGCGTTCTTTCAACGACACCGGCGCTGGGAGGTTATATGTGACTGTTGTCGTGTGTTGATATACGCTCTGTATTCAGCAGACTATTTGTTTCTACAAAACTCGACCCGACGTGGCAGAGTTCTACGAACGCTGGCCCGCCGATGCTGACTTCCCCGACGACCGACTGTTTGGCGGTGATATCGAAGATCTCGAACCGACAAGCGCTGAGTACGATCCCGACGATGCTGCGCCGTGGTCGTGGGACTTACAGGCTGATCTCTTCGCTGAAGATATGAACTGGTCGGAACTCTTGAGAGAACGGAAGCGTCACGGTCCGGTGTGAATCTCAAAAGCTCTGTTGAGACCTTCATCGAGGAACCGGTTTGAATCTCCATCTCGGATATAGAACCGTGCTCAGCAAGACTGATCCGTATGTTTCCTCACGAAACGGGCACAATCTGTTTTATAAGGCGTTCGACCCAAGCGGGAAATGTGATCTTATTCGAATAATACCCTCGTTGAGTCGACTACGGGTGGCGACCTGCTCTTTGGCTCTCCAAGATTCGTCACAGGCGGAATCGAAACGTGAGTCGATGGACTATGTTTTAAGTAACCAAGGCTTACTGATCAAATAACGCAGTCAGGGTCCCTATCGGAATGGGTTTCGGCTGCGAGTAAAAACATGAAATTCAAAAGCTTATTCGACGACACCGACGACCGAGCTGTATCGCCCGTTATAGGGGTCATCCTAATGGTTGCTATCACTGTCATTCTGGCCGCTGTCATCGGTACCTTCGTGCTGGG
>LKMJ01000008.1_pt1 | contig 109678 bp, 109 predicted proteins | sample 643391 | NCBI WGS metagenome assembly LKMJ01 (sample SAMN04112250, study PRJNA286221) | soda lake metagenome | biome: soda lake; feature: Kulunda Steppe; material: water; isolation source: sample PL-Br10 brine of Picturesque Lake | place: Russia: Kulunda steppe | collected 2010-07 | reverse complement strand
TATCTCGGCAGCGTGCTGTCGCAGGTCTGTCATGGGTGTTTCCGTCTCCGCGTGTTTTCGGTGGGAGACGTACGTCGGTTGGTTCCTGATGGTATAAAAACCGTCGGTGGCGGACTGAAAGTGAAACACGGGGGCTCTGACGGTCCTCCTCCCTCGATGTGGCGGCGACGGGTCTTTTGTCCTCGGGACCGTACACGTCGGTGTGAGCAACCGTCGTCGTCTCGAACGGCTCCTCCGAACGAAACTCAACTCGGTCGGCCGTCAGTTCGAAGAAGCCAAACGCGCCTACAGCGACGCCAAGACGGCCACACTCGCGGAACTCCCGACCGACGAATCGGGAAAGGCGAGGATCGTCTGTCGCCGTCACGCCGAGAAACGTGCCGTCTCGATAGACGCGGAGGGCCACCCGGAGTGTTACGACCCCGAACACGCCGACTGTCGCGGTTGCGTCGAGGACATCGACGAAGATCGGATCGAAACGTGGTAATCCGACCGCGGGATACTTATCGCTCGGCGAAGTTGGTCCAATATCCAATGGGCGATCGCGATCGCGACGAAGCGTCGATATTCCGGACCGGAAGGTACCGGTGGCTCGTCAGTACGATCGGTTTTACCGTCGCCGTCTGTCTCTTCGTCGCGGCGACGGTTTTCGTGTTGTACTCCGCTGTAGAGCACGGCCGACACGTCATCGCGTCGGAACGAACGAGGGGTCTGTTTGCACTCGTGTTGTTCGCCTCGTTGATCGCGGTCTCGTCGTATCTCCTCGTCGTACTCGAACGCGACGGTGAGTGATCAGAACGTCCGTTCGATACGGTCTCTGATATCCACGACCCGTTTCGGCTCGTACGTCCACGTCGAGCGCCAGACGTTCGAATCAGTTTGGTATGCGAGCAGCGCTGCCGGATCGATCCGTTCGTCGGGCGGCGAGAAGACGACGAACCACGACTTGCGGTACGGTTCCGTGTGGCCGGTATGGAAGCGGATCCCGTCGAGATCGGTATCTACGAGGTCGATACCGAGATCTCCAAACGCGTTCACGAAGAGATCCCACACAGGTTCGGGCTGGCCGTCGTCGAGGACCGCGAGAGTCCTATCAGGAGTGTCGCCGTCAGAGAGGAGCCTACTGAACGAGCCGACCATCGGTTACCGAAACGTACGACGACGGCGAAATTAAACCGAAAACCCGTTTCGAACGTCGATACGAATCCGACCGATATCTCGGGCTCGATCCGGTTTAGCTCCGAACTCTCACTCCGCCGTCACCGGTGACAGTGATCGTGATGTCACGCTGGACCGCCCGCCCGTGAACGGCATCGCCGGCGGCGTCGCCGATCAGTTTCATCAGCTCGGGTGCCGTTCGGCTGACCTTCACGTCGGCGTTGTCACAGGCCGAGTACACCTGGCTAGGGACGTCGTAGAGATCGGTTCCACCTTCGACGGTGAGTTGAACGGGCGCGGACAGCACCTCGACGAACTCGACCGTCTCTCTCGCCTTCGTGACGTTCTCCCGGGCGCTGGCTTCGACACTGGAGACGTTCGCACGCGAGGTTCCGAGCTCCTCGGCGATGTCGGCCTGTGGTACGTCGGCCTCGCGGAGTACCAGAACCTCCGCCTGCCGGCGCGTCAGCACGCTTTCGTCGGCGTCGAAGCCGGTGCGTTCGAGCAGTTCGTCCGCGTCAGGGATCGTCATCGGTATCCGTCGCTCATTTTAGATCGCACTCGCGGCGTTCAGCTCCCCCAGAAGTTCTCGCGGCTTCCCAGTCGCTCACGATCGAGTGCCCGTTCTCGGTCGCTTCGGTCGTCTTCGTCTCCGCTGTCCGTGGAACCCGTCTCGCTCGTATCGTCCACCGAGGCCTCTCCCTCATCCTCCATCGGCAGTCGTTCGACCTCGTCCGCCCGCGCGTGGTTCGACCTGACTTCGGTTATCTTGACTTTGGCTCGGGCCTCGGGCAACACGCCGTCGACCATCACGATGAACCCGTCCTCGGTTCGGCCGACCCCGGCCCCGGACTCGTGGATATCGTCGACGTCGACGACGACCTCCTCCCCGATCTTCACCGGTTGCTGTTTGAGGTCGTTGATCGGCTGGCTGTAGTGTGAACACCATTCGGCACCGCCGCGGTCACCGTAGTGTTGACAGCCCATGCCTTCGATTCGTTCGGAGAAACTGGGGCACTCGTCCGCGAGTGGGCAGTCGGGCATACCCTCCAGTACCGCCGCTGTCGATTAAACCCTTGTGGGTTCCGAACCGGGGCGAGAGACGAGGGGTAATCGCCCCGACTCATCGGTGCCGTGCCGTGGGGATACCCGTTCGGAACGGGGGGCTCAAGCCAGCGGCGTCCGTTCGACGACCGTCCGCGTCCGATCTTTTTCTGCGTCGGGGTCGCCACGGGGGACCCGCTCCTCGAAAGACATCGATGAAAACCACTGCCACTCCGATCACACACTCATACGGACGGTTGTAGTCTGTTACCGATCATTGCCAGTAACTGGGCTGACGATGACCGGTAAATGGTTAACAGCCCGTATCACGCGAGCGGCGTCCGCTCTACGACCGTTCCGTCGTACGTCGGGTACTGCTCGACGATCTCACCCCGCTCTACATCGCCTTCCTCGATCATCTCCTCTAAGAGCCACCACGCCAACTCGACGTGGTCGGATTTGACGGTGTAGAATTCCTCGGGAAGGCCGAGTTCCCGCAGGCGGGCCTGGGTCTCCCAGGTTTTACCGTAGACGAGCGTGCCGTCGTCGGTGATCTCGTCGAACTCCCGACGGACGTTCCTGGCCATCCGTTTCAGCCGCGAGCGATGCTGGGCGGCGTCTTTGAAAACGCTGGTACAGAAATACACCTTCTCGTGGTCGCCCATCGTCTCGAGGATGTCGTGTGATCCCTCGACTGCGGACATATGGCCCTCACGGAGTTCGAATCCCTCCTCCTGCATCCGGCGGTAGTTGCCGTCGGACATCTCGAACTCGTTGATGTTGCAAAACTCCGCGGCCCCCTCATCGAGGAACTCGAGGAACTCTGGTTCGGCCCGAATTCCCGGGATCTCGAACGCCGGCGTGATCCCCTCCTCACGGGCGATATGGAGGATTTCCTCCCACTCGGTGCCGTGTAGCTCACCCCACTGCTCGTAGGGCGGATGGAAACGGATCTCGTCGAGGCCGGCCTCGGCGAGCCGACGCATGTTCTCACGGCCACCGGTAATTCCGGTGTAGAGATGGGTGTGATGGTCCTCGCCGAACTCGTCCTTCAGGAGGCTAATATACCGACAGGTTCGTTCGAGGACTTCCTGTGGTTCACCGCCGGTGAGTGAGGTCCCAAGCGCGTCCATCCGTCTCGCCTCTTCGATGATGTCCTCGTCGTTCTCGACGGGACGTTCGTTGGCATAGACCTGCGTGACGTTCTTGCGGTTCTCGCCGAGCGGGCAGTAAAAACAGTCGCGCTGGTCGCAGTATCCGTAGACGAAAAGCACCATCTTACCGCCGACGGCACACTGTTCACAGCCCTTCGAGATCATTCGTTGTCACCGTTTGGCCGTCGACACTCAAAAGTCGTGCGTTCCGGCGTGAATCCCTAATTTCGAGCTGGAGTCGAGTCACGAGCGGTATCCGTCCGATTCTTGCTTGGTCGAGAAGGCCGAACGAAGCGAGACGGTACCCGCGATCGGTTGAGAGAGATATGTTTAAATCGACCGCTGTCGACTATTCCCGAACGAATGGATCCAGTTACCACGGACGGCGCGCCTAACTTTACCGACCTGTACTCGCTACCGATCGGACAGGGGATGGTTCACGGCGATACGCTACACGTCGCACAGCTACCCGGCGACCCCGAGACGGGAGCGATCGTCGGCGAAACGATGGCCGAGCAGGCCGAGCGAACCCTCGAAAACGTCGCCGCAACGCTCGAGGCTGGCGGTTCCTCCTTCGACGACGTGATCAAAGTCACCGTTTATATAACCGATCTGGACGCGTTCGACGAGTTCAACGAGGTGTACGAGCGGTACGTTTCGGAACCCTATCCGGTTCGCTGTGCGGTCGAGGTCTCGGATCTCTACGAGACGACTATGGTCGAACTCGACGTCATCGCGGCCGTCTAAGACGGCGTTTGGAGGTTCCGAACGTACCCCTGTGCCGGTGTCGGGGATCGCAGGTCATGTCGGACGGTCCAATATATACGCGAGTTGCGACTGGAACCTCTCCCGGAGCGAACCTCTTATATACGCTCGAAGAACGCCTCGACCATCTCACCGGTATCTTCGACGATCCCGTCCCAGGCCTCGTTGTCGGGGGCGATCCCGGCGAGTCGACCGATCTTCATGATCGAGACGTGATACACCTGCTGGACGCCGGGGGATTGCTGCCAGACGACGAAGTTACACGGGAACAGCGCACCCTGTTTGAGCGTCTCGTCGAGCGCCCGGTCGGCCATGTTCGGGTTACACGCGCCGAGGACGTAGTAGGGATCCCGGTCGGCGTCGATCTTCTCGTTGAGCAGTTCCGACGGCGAGAACTCGACCGGAACGCCGAACCCGGTGGCTTCGGCGGTCTCTCGGACGTGTTCGATGGCTTCCTCGTGGTCCATCTCGAGGGTCGTCTGTTTTTCGCCGATGTCGTCCGCATCGAGTTCGGAGGGATCGAACGGGAGCGTCATACCGTAACGTCGGCGCCCATCCGCAAAAATCGTTCGTGTGGTGCCGTGGCTTTCGGAACGGAACAGAGCCGGCCGAACGCTACTCCGGTGTCTCCTCGGCTGTCGGGACGGGACCGGTCCCGATGACGTCCCGGACGGCGCGCTCGAAGGCCTGTCGGGTGTCGAAATAGACTTCGTCTGTTTCTTCTAACACCGCAGCGAGTTCCCGGGGCCCGTCGGGCGTCCGGATCGTCGTTTCGCCCTCCCGCCGGACGATCTCGCTCTTCTCGATCGCGTAATGGAGCCGGGAGGCGACCCTCGCGGGCGGTGCGCCCTCGACCGGTTCACCGTCGCCGAGCGGGACGGCCGGGCCCTCCTCCTCTTCGTCGTTGTCGCTCATACACGGCTGTTCGATGTGCCCGTGCCTAACGCTTACGGAGACCGGTTCACTCGACGACCGTCGCGACGAGTTCTTCGGCCGTCGGACCGAACTGGGCGGCGAAGGCCACGTCGGCGTCGGTGAGTGCGCCGGTCGCGACGATCGACGTCGCATAAACCGCGAACACACCGATCGGAAGCGCGACAGCGACGACGATCGGCGGCAGGAAGAACACGACGAGCCCCCCGACGATGGCTGCGGGGATCGCCGAGAGGAAGATCTTTCCGAGGCTGTGGGTCAGCGGGTGGATCCCACGAACGATGTACACCTCGGAGATAGCCGCGAGGCCGGCGACGGTGAGCGCCGTCGCGGTTCCGATCGCCGCGCCGGTGATACCGAGCCGCGGCACCAAAAGCGCGCTGCCGACGACGTTGATACCGAGCAACAGCGACGTGTTCAGAAAGACCAGCCGCGAGTAGCCGAGCCCCTGCAGTAACGCCCCGTCGGGGCCGCCACAGGTGACGTTGATCAGGTATCCGACAGCGAGGATGACGACAGCGACGCTCGCAGCGGTGTATTGGGGCGTAAAGATGAGCGAGAGGTACGCGCTCGCGCCGAGCGAAAGCGTGATCGCGAGCGGGAGAGTGAGCCCGGCGACCCACCGGGTCGCGGTTTGGTACTGTCTCCTGACCCGGTCGTCGTCGTCCTTGACCTCGGCGATGAGCGGCTTAAAAACCGGTGACACGGCGGTAAAGACGATCACGAGGTTCGCCGCCAACATATACCCGACTCGATAGATACCGACACCCTCGGCCGTCCCGAGGAGCCCGATGATGAAGTAATCGATCTGTCCGAGAATAACGTAAATAAGACCGGCGACGGCGAGCGGGGCGGCATAGGAGAGCATCCGGCGGGGCGAAGCCGCGGTCACGGGGCCATAGAGCAGCTTTGGTGCGTTCCGGGAGAGCAAAAACACTCCGACGACGGTCGCAAAAAGCAGCCCGATGATGTATCCACCGACGATTCCGATGAGGCCGAACCCCGTCAAAAGCAAGCCAGCGGTCACTAACAACCGGACTGTCGGACGGACGAAATCCCGCATGTAGACGCGGTATTTCAGCTGTTTGATCGCGTTGAAGCTCGCGAGCAGAATGTTGTAAATCGCCAACATCGGAAGCGTCACCGCCAACAACAGAAGTGCGAAGGAAAGTGCCGGTTCCCCGAACAGGTCCGCAACCTGCCATCGTAGTGCGATCAACGCCCCGGCGACGAGCGTCGAGGAGACGAGCACGATCGCGCCCGCAGTGTACACGACACCGCGTGCACTCGCCTCGTCGTCCGAACCGAGATGCTGCGGAACGAAGTAATCGACGGCCTTCGGAAGCCCGAGCCCGGCGAGCGTCTGAATGAGCAACACGAGCGAGACGGCGAGAATAAACAGTCCGTAAACACCCGGACTGACGAGCCGAGTCATTACGGCGACGATGAGAAAGCCGAAGAGCTTCTTGATCACGTCGCCGGCGAAGGTGATACTGCCCTGCTTGGCGAGCGTCGCCGTCCGTTCCGCGTCGGGGTCCAGCGGCTCTCCGCCGGCTTCCGCGGCGGGAGTTGCCATCTCGGGCGGGGCGTCTGGTTCGCTCATGTCTGGTTACGGGGCGAGCACTGGTCGGTCAAACGGAACGTCAAACGATCGTCGTGATCTCGATCGCATACTCGTCGACGGCCTCGGTAACCGGGCCGACCTCCGGATACTGGACCTCGAACGACTGTGTTCCGATCTCGAGGTCCTGTAGGCGTTCGAAGGTGGTATCGAGCGGTTCGTCGTCGGCATCGAAGAACTGACCGCGGAGTTCGACGTGTTGCAGATCCGCCTCGTTGATCCGAACGTGCCCCTCGATGGCGACGGTCGCCTCGTCGGTTCCGGGATCGTGACGGACGAGTTCGTGATCGACGATCTCGGCACGATCGTCGGGATCGGATTCGTCCTCGGGTGAGGTCCCGTTGCCGGGGCCCACATCGCCGCAGCCGGCGACGAAAGCGGTGAAAACGAGCGTCGAGAGCAGTCCACGCCTATTCATCACTGGACATCTGTCCGCGGATACGGGGGCGGCAGTGATAAAACCGACCTCGAAGCGGGGCGCGGTCAGAACAGTCTATCGAGAAACAGCCGTTCGAGAAGGGTGTGTTTCCGGGCTTGGCGAGGCTGGACCATGATCGCGGTACACTCGACCGTCTCGACGAGTTGGTCGGCCTGGCTACCGCGAAGCCGACCGAGAACGCCCGATCTGTCGATACCGGTAACGAGGAGGTCGGCGTCGCCAACGAAGCGTGCGATACCGGCAACCGGGTCGTCCGTCTCGAGAACTGTCGAACGGGCCGGGACGGTCAACACCGATATCAGTTCGTTGTGGTATCGCTCGACGTCTTCGCGTCTGCTCTCGGGAGCGTCCGCCGGGATCGTCCGGATGAGATTGATCTCGGCGCCGGTTTCCCCGGCGATCGCGTCGGCTATCAGCAGCTTCAGCGGTTCGTACGGTCCTTTTCCACGGCTCGCGACGGCGATCTCCGAGACATCTTCGAGTCCCCGATCCTCGACGAGCGCGACGTCACACGGCGCGTGTTCGAGTATCCACTCGGTTTCGCGTTCCCCGAAGAGGTTCCGGAACCGTTCGGCCCCACGACGCTCCGTGAGCATGAGATCGACGTCCTCGTACGTTGCGAAATCGACCATCGCCCGCCGGTGGTCCGTGCTGTCGATCTCCCTGTAGTCGAGGGTCGTTTCGGAACGATCCGCTCTCGGGGCGGTGCTGTCAGGTGTCGTGGCTCGCTCCGTTCTCTCGGATCCGTAGCCGCCACCGGAGAGCCGGACTTCTCGATCCGCTTTCCGACCCGGATACCAGCCGGGGGCCTCGCTGGGATCGTTCGGAAGCCACTCGGGCGGTTCCGAGGGGTACGATCCGGTCGGGCCGCCCGGCGAGAGATGGCTGGGGACGTCGACGAACTCGACGACAGAGACCGACGTCGATCGGATCCGCCCGAGATCGGAGGCGATCCGGACCATATCGCGGTAGGCCCCCTCGGTCGTTTCGTCAGTCACCGCGACGAGCACGTCGTAGGTGCCCGCAGATCCGTCGGTCGCGAACAGCTCACGGACCCGTTCGATCCCCCGTCCGCCGATCTCCTGGCGGACGCGGCTCTGTGCGGCGCTGTCCGGTTCGACACGCGGCCGGGCATATAAATAATACCAGACGAGCGAGAGGCCGGCGATACCGAGCGCCCCCGCGAAGGGGACGAAGCCCATCTGTGTCAACACGAGCGTCCCGCCGCCGATGCCGAAAAGTTGCAGCCACGGGTACAACGGCGAGATGAACGCCGGATCGTACTCCTCGATGGCACCCTCACGGAAGCCGATCAAAGCGACGTTGAGCAGAACGAACACGAGGATCTGGAACGCGCTGCCGAAGGCCGCGACCTGTTGGATCGGAAACACCGTTACCATCACGATCAGAACGGTCCCGGTCAGCGCAACCGCGTTGACCGGCGTCGAGAACCGTTCGCTGATCGACTCGAGTCGATCGGGGAAGACGCCGTCCCGCGCCATCGCCAGCGGGAACCGCGACGCGGCCAAAAGCCCCGCGTTCGCGGTCGAGGCAAGTGCCATGATCGCCGCTATCACGATCGCGATGACACCGATTCCGCCGATGGTCTGTTCGGCGACGAGCGCGATGATCGCTCCTTCGCCGTCGGACTGAAGCTGCCCCGCCTCGATCGCGGCCGGAATGTCGAGGACGCCGATCGTCACGTAGACGATGAGGGCGTACAGGACCGTAACGAAGGCCAGCGCACCGAGGATCGCCAACGGAAGGTTCCGTCCGGGGTCTTTCACCTCTTCGGCGACCGCGCCGATCTTCGTCAGCCCGGCGTAGGAGATGAACACGATCGCGGTCGCCGCCAACAGCCCGTCAGTTGTGGGATCGAACGCCCCAGTGGTTCGCTGTGTGTCGATCGCCGGAACGCCGGAGACGACGAGCCAGGCGAGTACGGCGACGAGTACGGCGACGATGCCGAACTGGAGCTTCCCGGATCCCTCGGCGCTCACGAGATTGACAGTCGTAAACAGAAGCGCCAACGCGACCGCAAGGACCGTCACGAATTCCGCCAACGTCGGCGCGACGACCACGAGGTATGGGACACCGCCGACCAGGGCGAGGGCGCTTTTCAACGAGAGCATCAGCCACGTGCCGACACCGGCGATGGTTCCCAACATCGGCCCCATACTCCGCTCGACGTAGAGATATGGGCCGCCGTCCTCCGGCATCGCGGTCGCCATCTCCGCGATCGACAGCGCCGCTGGGACGACGAGAACCGCGGCGAGAACGAACGCGAAGACGGCGGACGGTCCCGCCAACACGAACGCGATACCCGGAAGAATGAAAATACCACTACCGACCATCGCCCCGATCGCGATGGCGGTCGTCGACCACAGCCCGAGTTCACGTTTCAGCCCCATATCACACTGAGTACGGTACTGATCGGATCTTGTCCCAGACGATCGTCCCGTCGCCGAGATCTGCTGTCATTATATGTACTTATAATGTCGGAATATTGTTTTTGATACCTAACTAGTTAGAAACCAGCGTACCGATCGACCCCGTAGAGTTGATACGGCTCGACACGAAGCGGGTGTATGTACCGCTGGGGACACGTCGGCGCGGCGCTGTTCTGTTATGCGCCGCTCGGGGCAGCACTGAGCGGTCTCGGAAGCCCGGAACTCGCCGCACTCGGTGCCGTCACCGCCGTCGCGTTCTCGACGGTCCCCGACGCGGACGAGCTTCTGCCGATCGACCATCGGGGGCCGACACACACCGTCTGGTTCGTCGTCGTCGCGGCACTCCTTGCGGCCGTCGTCGGTGCCGCCGCCGGCGTCGTCGTCGGCCGTCCGGCCGCGATCGCCGCGACGGTCGGTGTCGCGACGGGAATCTCGCTGACCTCCCATCTGCTCGCCGACAGCATCACGCCGATGGGGATCCGACCGTTCTATCCGATCTCGATGTGGCACCACAGCTTCGGGATCACACCGGCCGCCAATCCCCGGGCGAACACGACGATGCTCGGCGTCGGTATTGCCTTTACCCTCGTCTGTCAGGGGATCGCGCTTTCGCTTTCGTAGCCGTCCGGGCGCTTTTTGTACCCCTCGCAGCGAGCGGCCCCCACGACCGGAACTGATTAGTATTCACACGTAATATCACTTGGTTGTATGACTGGGTTTAACGAGTTCGCAGACGTCGGCGAAGCGGAGGTAACGCGAGCGATCGGCGCCGAGTGGACCGAGGAGTTCATGGACTATTCCGAATCGGACGTCATCGTTATCGGCGGCGGACCGTCGGGACTGATGGCCGCAAAGGAGCTCTCAGAGCGCGGCGTGAAGACGATGGTCGTCGAGAAGAACAACTATCTCGGCGGGGGCTTTTGGCTCGGCGGCTTCCTCATGAACAAGGTGACCGTCCGGGACCCCGCCCAGAGCGTCCTCGAGAAACTCGACGTCGAGTACACCGAATCCGACGAGGCGGAGGGGCTCTACGTCGCGAACGGACCAGAAGCCTGCTCGGGACTCATCAAAGCGACCTGCGACGCCGGCGCGAAGATCCAAAACATGACCGAGTTCACCGACATCGTCATCCGGGAGAACCACCGCGTCGGCGGGATCGTGATGAACTGGACGCCGGTCCACGCGCTCCCGCGTGAGATCACCTGCGTCGATCCGATCGCCGTGGAATCCGACCTCGTCATCGACGCGACGGGTCACGAGGCGGTCGCCGTCTCGAAACTGCAGGAACGCGGCGTTCTCGAAGCGCCCGGTATCGAACACGCCGCCGAGCACAACACCGGGATGGACAACACCGACGAGGACCAGTACGGCGCTCCCGGTCACGATTCGCCCGGTCACGACTCGATGTGGGTCGGCGAAAGCGAGGACGCGGTCGTCGAACACACGGGCGTCGTCCACGACGGTCTGATCGCGACGGGAATGGCAACCGCGACGGCACACGGCCTCCCACGGATGGGGCCGACGTTCGGCGCCATGCTGCTTTCCGGCAAGCGCTCGGCGCAGGCGGCAATCGAAGAACTCGGCGTCGACGCGCCGTCGGTCGACGTGACGACGCATCCCGAGCCGGCCGACGACTGATCGGCCACCCGCTTTTTATCGAGCGCTACGGACAGCTGCCGCCGGGGACGGTACCCGACAACAACCCGACGAATCCGCACCCGAACGTCTCGTATCGACGATCGACGGCGCGTTTCGTGAGCGCGACGCGAGAAGCCTCGACTCGGTTCGAAAGCGACGTGTCGACGCCATAGAACGGGGCAAAGAGAACGTCGGTGAGCCCGCAGTTCGGCGACCCTGCCGCGACGAACGCTCTGAAAGCCGGATTGAGAGGTCGGCCGAGCGGAGCCTCCGATGCGGTCGCATCGAGCAAGCCGATTCGGCCGCCGGGGGTGAGCAGATCACACCACTGGTCGACGACGGTTGCCGGGTCGGCGAACAGGCCACAGACGAACGTCGCGAGCACGCCGTCGGCTGCCTCGACCGGCGGTGCCGTCGCGTCACCACGGACGACCGCGACGTTATCGTACCCCTCGATTCGGTCGTGGGCCCGTCCGAGCAGCGGGCCAGTGAGATCGACGCCGATCACACAGCCCTCGGGACCGACCTGCTCGCGGAGATACGGGAGGTTCGCACCGGTGCCACATCCCATCTCGACGACGGTGTCGCCGGGACCGGCGACTCGTCGCGCCGCGGTCCGCCGCCACCTTCCGATCCCCGGGGCGGTCGCGATCCGGTCGTAGAGGGCGGTCCGCCGGCCGTAGAACTCCTGAACGGACGCCATCAGCGTACGCTCCGCACCGCCTCGACGACGGCGGCAGCGTCCGGACCGAGCACGTAACAGACCGGCTCGACGCCGAATCCACCTCTCTGATACAAGACGTCGGCGTCCGGTGACGCTTCGATCGCCGCCGTCACCGCGGTCTCGAGATCCGCCTCGGCGTCGAACTCGACGGTCTCGTATCCGGCGGCCTCGAGCGATTCGACGACTGACTCGTCGTACCGGATGTTGAGCGCCGCTCTCGCGTCCGAGCCGGCGGTTCTGGCGGCCAACAGAAGCGAGGCTACGTGTTCGGAGACGCCGAACTCCGGTTCGCCGGGAACGGTCGCTCTCCCCTTGATATCGAGGATCCGTCCCGGGACGCCGGCCACGTCGTCGATCGTCGTCGCCTCCGGCAGCGCCTCGACGAGGTTCGAACCGACCGCGGGAACGAGCGCGGCGAAACCGCTCGTGTTCTCGAGGGTCCGAACGCCGCGGCGGACCGACGAGCGCACACGCTCTGTCATCCGGAACTCCCCGTCGGGGTCGTGGATATCGATCGGCCCGTCGTGTTCGGCGATCGGCGGGTACGCCGCCTCGTGAAGCCGGGCGAGTAGGTCGCCGCGTTCGAGTTGCCGGATCAACACCTCCGTTTCGACGAGCGCCTGCACACGGCTCATCTCGCCGCTCGTCAACCCATCGGCGAGCCGTTCGACGAGATCGAGAAACCGATCGTCGGATTCGATCTCGGCGTTGGTCTCGACCTCGCCGTGGGCGTACTTCGAGACGGCGCTTTGACTGATCCCGAGCAGTTCGGCGACCTCGCTCTGTGTCAGTCCCCGATCGCGGAGCTCGCTCGCGAGGCCGGCCCGGAACGTCGGGAGGAACTCCTCGACGACGATCTCCTCGATGAATCTCATGGATCGATCTGTCTCCCCCCGAACTCGTCGTCGGACTGGATCCGCGAGGCCTGTGGGCCCGTCTGGTCCTGATATTTCGATCCTCGATCGGTGCCGTACGGCGATTCCGCCGCCGTCTTCAGCTCCGTGAAGATGACCTGTGAGATCCGCATATCGGGGCTCAACGCGACGGGAGCGGTGCCGAGATTCGAGAGCTCGAGCGTGATCTGGCCGCGATAACCGGGGTCGATAATGCCGGCCGTCGCGTGGATGACGATCGCCAGCCGGCCGAGCGAGGATCGACCCTGGACGGTCCCCAGCAGATCCGCCGGGATCTCGACACGCTCTTTCGTCGTTCCGAGGACGAAATCACCGGGATGGAGGATGAACTCCTCGCCCTCCTCGACGTGTGTCTCCTCGACGTACTCGTCGACCTCCTGTTCGCTGTTGGGGTGGATACAGGGGATGTTGGTGCGCTGAAACTCGAGAAACGTCCGACCGAGGCGGAGATCGATGCTCGCCGGCTGGATCTGTAGCTCCGGATCGGCGATCGGCTCGACGACGAGGTCCCCGTCGGTCAGACGACGGCGAATGTCGGTATCGGAGAGTATCATACCCCGACTCGGAACGGCAAGGGGTTAAAACCGAACGGTCGGCGTGCGGACGGGCCGGACGGCCAAGCGGGAAGCGAACCGTCGGAACGTTCAGGTTCCTCGCCCACGCAGCGACGATACGAGATGTTTACGCCCGACGAAGTCGCCGGGATCGTCGACCTTTTCGGCTTGCTCACCCGCGAGGAAGCCGAACGGGCGCTCTCGGAGTTGGCCTATCGACGCGGCGAAGCCCCGCCCGCGGACGCGATCGGGGAAGCCCTCGACGCGTTCGCGCTGGTGGCGTTCGAACGCGACGGGAAACGACTGCTCGCTCCCGGACCGGCCGCGTTCCCTGAGCTTCCCGAGGGGAGTGAGGATCTGCCGCATATCCTCGATGTCGACGGCCGGACCGTCGACCACGGTGCGCTCGGCCGTGCGGCCACCGATCGACTCCGTTCGGAGGCCCGACAGGCCATCGAGGACGGAAACCGGAACCGAGCCGACGAACTTCTCGAAATTAGCTACGATATCGAGGCGTGGGGTGGGCCCGACCTCTCGGCGGTTCGTGATCGACTCGAATCGATCTCCGATGACACGAACTAAGAACTCCGAGCATCTACGGCATGCATGGACTGGGAACGGGTGATGGCCTACGAGCCGACGACGGCCGTCGACGGCGATCGGGAAGCGGCGGTTCTCGTCCCGGTGATCATCCGCCCCGACGGCGAATACCTCCTATTTACGAAGCGAGCTGACCACCTCGGACAGCACCCCGGACAGATGAGCTTTCCGGGCGGCGGGTACGAACCCGGAGACGAGGATCTGGCCGCGACCGCCAAACGCGAGGCGTTCGAGGAGGTCGGACTCGATCCTGAAGACGCCGAGATAGTCGGACGACTCGACGACATTCCGACGGTCTCGAACTACCTCGTCCGACCTTTCGTCGCGAGAGTCCCCGACCAAGAGTACACGCCCGACGAACGGGAGGTCGCCGAGATCGCCGTCCTCCCGCTTTCGGGACTCACCGACCTTGAGAACTACGACTCCGAACGCCGCGATCACCCCTACTACGGCGATATCAGGATCCATTATTTCCGCGTCGACGGCTACACGGTCTGGGGTGCGACCGGCCGAATGCTCGTCCAGTTCCTCGAGTTGGCGACGGGATGGGAGATGCCCGAAGAGCCCGACCGGATCGTCGATCCCGACGCGGAGTATCGGATCTAGCCGGCGATAAAAAGAGCCAACGACTGGATACGCCGAAATCCGGATTTTTCGCGTGATTCACGGCACTGGTTGGTCACCGTCCCAGGCGTCCATGTCCGTATAGAAATTCAACATCGCGAACTTCAGCTTTTCCGGGGCGATGTCGATGTGCTCGTTTCGCTCCTCCGGCGGAAAGTTCGGGTAGACGCTGTACTCATCGAGCTCGGACCGTTGTGAGGCCGTATAGCGTTCGTCGACGAGTACGCGAACGCCGAAGTCCTCGGGGGAACGAACGACGCGACCCAGCGCCTGCCGAGTCTTCCGAACGGTCGGAATCTCGACCGCATACCGCCAGCCGGCGTCCTCCGTTCCGCCCCCGAACGCGCCGCGGTAGGCCCGCTGGACGGCCTCCATTCGCTCGTCGAGATGCGGGTACGGGACCCCGACGACGACGACGCTCCTGGCGTCGTCGTCGTCGAAGCTGACGCCCTCCGCGAGGGTTCCCCAAAGCGATGTGAAAAGAACGGCGTCGTCGTCCGAGACGAACTCCTCACGAAGCGTTTCAGCACGCGTTCCGGGCTCGTCGAGGTACGGGGTCGACTCCCCCGAAAACCGGTGGTAGTAGCGCTCTGCCTCGGCGTAACTCGGGAAGAACGCGAGGGTGTTGCCCGGCGTGAACCGGATCACCTCCTCGAGCACGGTCCCGACCGTCTCTTGGATCGTCGGATCGTCCCGTTTGCTGGCGAAAAGCGCCGGCGTCTCGACGGCGTAGGTCCGCCGTCTGGACTCGGGGAACTGCTCGCCGTAGGCCATCGTCAACGGATCCTCGAGCCCCAGAACGTCCGTCGTGACCTCGAAGGGCCTGAGTGTCGCGCTCATCAGTACGGTCGCGTGTAACTCCTCGAAGAGCGGCTCAGTGACCCGTCGCGGGAGACAGGTGTAGAGCTCGGCCCGTCCGACGACGCCGGTGTTCGTCCGTCGGACGCCGGCCACGGGATACGTGCCGGCGTCGGCGCCCTCGTCCATCCAGCGTTCGACGAAGCTCGCCGCCGTCAGCGTCTGACATTCGGTCCGGGTCGTCGACTCGCCCTCCTTGTATGCGCGTTCGTAGCGACGGTCCAACTCCTCACCGAGCGCGAGCGCCGTCTCTAAATCCGTCTCGAACCCCTGCCCGGTGTAGTTCTGCAGGAACGTAACCGAGAGATCGTCCCGCCCAGTCTCGTTGTCGATCGGGATGTCGGTCCACTCCTCGTCGACGGACTCGCGGTCACCGAAACCGAAGGAGGATTCGTACGTGTCGATCAGCGCCTCCTGGAACGCACCGAGGACATTCGCCGCCGGCTCCGCTCTGGCGTCGTCGACGCCCTCGAGTTCCTCGAGTGCGGCGTCGAGCGTCCGTTCGCCCAGCGTTCGTCTCGCGTGATCGCGTGCCGCGTCGGCGACGTTGTGCGCTTCGTCGAAGACTGCGATGATGTCCTCCGGTTCGCGGCCGAGCCACCGGAAGAACTGCTCTCTGATCATCGGGTCGAGCAGGTGATGATAGTTACAGATGACGAGGTCGACGCCTTCCATTCCCTCCTTCAGGAGTTCGTACCCACAGAGGTCGCGTTCGTCGGCGTATTCGTAGATCTCGTCGGGCGTCCGGACGTCCTCGTAGAGCCACCCGTAGAACTCGTCGGTGTCGGCGGTGAGGTTGTTGTAGTAGTTCGAACAGGTGTTTCGCTCCTCGCGGAGCGCTTCGACGCTCGTTTCGAGCTCCTCGAGTTCATCGAGCACTGTCCCTCGGGCCTCGGTCGCCTTGCCGTCCCCGTCGCGGCTGGCGTCGAGCAGTTCCCCCTCCCGCTCGGTGAGTTCGGCGATGTCTTCCTCCTTGTCGACGAGTTCCCTCGTGGTGTCCCGAAGCGCCTGACACTCCTCGTAGCCGACGTCGATGTGACACATCGAGGACTTACCGCGGAAAACGACCGTTCGGATCGGTTCGTGCTCGGTGATCGCCCGCGCCTCCTCGATGAACTGACGGGTCTGTTGGTGGACGTTCGTCGTTATGAGCACCGTCTTGCCGGCCGCCCGCCCGTACTCTAGGGCCGGCACCAGGGAAGCGAGCGTCTTTCCGGTCCCGCAGGCACCCTCGAAGAGGACGTCGCGCTCCTCGACGAGCGCCTCGCGGATCCGCCCCATCGCCTCCTCTTGATGCTCGTAGGGCCCCTCGTAGGGGAAATACTGCCGGTGGCCGTCCGTCTTCGACACGGGGGTGGATTGGTCGCTTTCGCTTAAAAAGGGTTCGGCGGCCACGGTGAAAGTGGACACAGCCGGGACGGTCTCAACGGAACTGCATCCCGCCGTTGACGTTGACGATCTCGCCCTGGATGTAGTCGTTTTCGAGCACGTACGCGACCGTGTGGGCGACGTCAGCCGGTTCGCAGGCGTACCCCGGGAGGTGGGTATCGACGTTCTCGTGGCCGCGGAACTCGACCGACTCCAGATACGCGAGGATCTCGTCGTTCATCTCCGTCTCGACGGGGCCAGGGGCGACCGCGTTGCACTGGACGCCGTCCTCGCCGAACTCGCGTGCGACCGCCCGCGTGAGCCCGTGCAATCCGGCTTTGCTGGCCGCGTAGCTGGCGTCGACGGTCCCGCCCGTGCCGCCGATCGAGGAGACGAAGACGACGTCACCGCCCGGCGAGAGATGGGGGATGGCCGCCCGCGTTACATAAAAGGCCCCGGTGAGATTCGTCCGGATGACGCGATCCCACCGCTCGTCGCCCGTTTCAGTCAGACGTGCGGGATCGACGATCCCTGCGTTGTTGACCACCGCATCGAGTCCACCGAGCGATTCGGCGGCTTCCTCGACGAGCGCGTCGACCGCGGCGGAGTCCGTCATGTCGCCCTCGACGGCGACCGCGGAGGCGCCGCGTTCTTTCGCCTCGACGACGACGTCCATGGCGGCCGCTTCCGACTCGTTGTACCCGACGGCGACATCGTGTTCCCCGGCGAGTTCGAGCGCGATCGCACGGCCGATCCCCCGGCTCGCACCGGTCACGAGAACGTTCATGTTATTAGTGAGTTGTATATCTAACTAATAATTGTCGGTTCGGGACGTGAGGTCCCCTTCGGATCGGAACGGTTCGTCCGGTTACGGAAAATTCGAGTCGAAAGCCTCGTGCTCCAGCGCGGGGAGGATGTCAAGCGTGACAGAACGTCATCGCGCGTTCGATCCGCCGACGGAGGTCGGAGATCACCTCGACGAGATCGGCGACCGAGGACATGACGGGATAGTCGACCTCGAGATCCTGACAAAAGTACTGTGCGATGTCGGGCACTTCTTTCGGGAGCCATCGCGTCCGTCGCTGCCCGAACACCGTCTCCTGTCGCCGATCGGAGACCCCCTCACACTTGTTTTCGAGGGTTCCGAGCCGGGTTCTGTACGCGTCGAGCGCACCGAAAGAGCGTTTCTGAAACGACATTGTGGTGACCTCGTCGAGCTCGTCGGCGACAGGAAGCAACGTTTCGGCGGCGTCGTCGATCGATCCCGACTCGGCGTCGATCTCCTCGATGAGCGACTCACGGGCGTCTCCGGATCCCTCGACGGCCGACAGCAGGGCCCGTTTACACCGCTCGTTGAACGCGGTTCCGTCGGTCAGCGCGGCCGCGATATCGGGGTTGAACTCCTCGTGGAGGCTCCGATAATACGTATCGCCGTACTCCTCGGCGTAATGTGGGACGTTCATTACTGTCGACTCGTAGGCCTCCCGGACGCGCTCGAGGCCGCTGGTGGCCGCCAGTATGCCCGGAACGACCGTTCGGTCGGAACTCATCCGCGGGACAGTCGACGGCTCGATCGATCGAACGCGGTCCGCGAAGGCCTTCAGCGCCTCGAGTTCGTCGGCCGTCCGCCGTCGCTCGCGCCTGAGTTCGGCTCGGGCCGCGTCCAACCGATCCGAAACCGCGGGCACCTCCGAACCGCTGACGTTCATATCGGCCCGGTCGACGGAGTGTATAATAACTGATTGTAATTGGAATATAAACCGAACGCGGGGGGGAGGGAGCGGTATAGAGTGGTCTATACTTGTACGGGGTCACCGATATCGGACTGTTCGGCTACCCGGACGAAGTTTAAATACGCCGGCGTCGATCCCCCTACACCGGATCAACGATGTCAAAAAGAGTCAAAGACAGCGAGACGGCCGGACGGACGTACGGCTCGGAGGTCCGTCCGTGACGCTCCGTGTCGGCGTCGTTTCGGATATCCACATGCGAAGCGATCCCCACGAAAGACTGACCGACGAACTGTCACACGTCGCCGAACGGCTGGATCGCTTCGATCCGGATCTCGTCGTCGCACTCGGCGACAACATCGAGGACGAGACGCCTTCGCTGGATCGTGAACACGTCAGACAGGTGCGAGAGCGACTTTCGTTCGGCCCGCCGATCCGGATGCTCGCGGGGAACCACGACGGCATAAACCTCCCTTTGGAAACGCTGTCTTCGCTGTTCGGGAACCCGCTCGGCGGAACCGTCCGGATCGAGGGCGAGACGCTCGTCTTTTTGAACTCCGCGGCGCCGCAACTCGGGATCTCGCGCGGCGAAATATCGGACGAACACCTTCGATTGCTCCGGAAACTGGACCCTGACGAACCGGTGACGGTGTTCGTCCACCATCCGTTGCATTATCGCGATATATCGGATTCGGTCTGGTGGGCGACCCGTCCGGAGGAGGCGTTCTGCGGGAACAAGACCACAGTCAACGAGATACTGGAAGGGAAGTCTGTTCGCTGTGTGATCAACGGCCACCTCCACGATTCGAACCACACCAGATATCGCGGCGTCGATCACGTCACGATCAACGCCTTCAGCAAGGAGAAACCGGACAAACCGGTGACCGGCACGTACGCGGAAATCGAGATCGGCGGATCGGTTCGGGTCGAAACGAAGGTGGGTTCGGAGACGACGTCGGTGTACGAGATATGAACTGAGTCCCGGGTGGAGGAACCCTCTGGCTACGAGTCCAATCAGAACAAGCGTCTATAGGGGCGACGAAACGGCGATGCGCGCTGTCTTCGACGAGCCGAACCGATCTATGCCATCGCGTTCAACATCAACACGAACACGCCGAAGAGGACGCCGAAGGCGACGACCGTCCGTGGATCCATCGTCGGTGTGTTGCTGTCCTCGGCGTCGAAATAGCGGACGAGTCCCGCACTGGACATCAGCCCGCCGGAGTTTTGACCGCTGCTCATACGCTTCTGTTCGTCCGAAGGGCTCCTAAGCGTTTCGACACGGGAAACACCCGTTTGGAAAACGCTTATGCGGCCGGCTGAGTTACCGGTAGCTATGGCTGTCACGCTGAAAGACTTCTACGCCGACTGGTGTGGCCCGTGTAAGACCCAGGACCCGATCCTCGAAGAGCTCTCCGAGGACTACCCGGACGTCGAGTTCGAGAAGGTCGACGTCGACGAAAAACAGGACGTCGCGAACGAGTATCAGGTACGCTCGCTGCCGACGCTCATCGTCGAAAACGAAGAGGGGATCGTCGAGCGGTTCGTCGGCGTCACCCAGCGCGACGACATCGAGTCGGCGCTCGGCAAGGCGGGCGCCTGATCGGACTCAGGACAAAAGAGACGACAAAAGCCCCTTCTGTGCGTGCAGGCGGTTCTCCGCCTGCGACCAGACGATCGCGTTGTCGCTTTCCAGCGCCGCGTCGGTCACTTCTTCCCCGCGGTGAGCCGGCAGACAGTGCATCAGGAGCCGATCGTCGAGCAGTTCCTCGGTCACCTGAAAGCCGGCCGAGGAGAACGCATCGAGTTTCTCGGCGCGTTTCGACTCCTCGCCCATACTGACCCACACGTCGGTGTAGACGACGTCGGCGCCCTCGACGGCGGCTTTCGGATCCGTCGTGATCTTCGGTGTGGTCCCGAGTTCCGCCGCCCGATCGAGGACGGACTCGTCGACCGCGTACTCCTCGGGCGTGGCGACGGCGAGATCGAGCCCGACGAGTGCGGCTCCGAGAATGAACGACTGACAGACGTTGTTGCCGTCGCCGACCCACGCCACCGTCGCGTCGAACCCATCGAACCGTTCTCTGATCGTCAACAGGTCGGCCAGCGTCTGACAGGGGTGTGCGTCGTCGGTCAGCCCGTTTATTACCGGTACCGTTGCGTACTCGCCCAACTCGACGACGTCATCGTGATCGTAGACACGTGCCATGATGACGTCGACGTACCGTGCGAGCGCGCGAGCGGTGTCTTTAACCGGCTCACCGTGGCCGAGATGGATGTCGTCGGGGCCCAGGAAGATCGCGTGCCCGCCGAGTTGTGTCGCGCCGGTTTCGAAGGAGACCCGCGTCCGCGTCGACGGTTTCTCGAAGAGCATCGCGAGCGTCCGACCGTCCATCACGTCGTCGGTCTTTCCGCGGGCGGTCCGCTCTTTCAGATCGCTCGCCCGCGTCAGTACGTCCTCGAGCTGTGCCTCCGTCAGATCGTCGATGTTCAGGAAGTTCATGTGAGGTCCTCCGCGACAGTCTGTAACACCGCAACCGCCCGATCGAGTTCACGCAGTTCCAGGTGTTCATCGGGGGCGTGATCCAAATCGGAGTCTCCGGGCCCGTAGGTCACCATCGGACAGTCCCAGGCGTCGGCATAGAGGTTCATATCCGCCGTGCCGGTCTTCCGCAACAGGCGCGGATCGCCGCCCTGCTCGCGGATTGCGACCCGAAACGCCCGAGCGACCGGCGTCCGGGGGCTCTGCATCGTCGGCTCGATCGCGTCCGTCCAGTTGACCGTTCCGGCATCCAGTTCGCCGTCGGCCAGTTCCCTGACGTCGTCGGTCGTATACGAGGGCGGGACCCGAAGCTGTGCCTCGAGCGTCGTCTCGACGGCTAAGCCGTCCTCGGAAGTGCCGCCCTCGATGCGGACCGGTTTCGGCGTGACGCGCTCGAAGACCGGCACCTCCTCGCCCTCCTCCGCCGACACGTCGCCGTCCCGCCGGACTCTGTCGCCGCTGAACCGCTCCTCGACGGCCGACCACCACGCGATGGCGTTCTGGATCGCGTTGTTCTCCGGGCGGGACGTATGCCCCGACTCCGAGGTTCCGATGTACGTCCCCTTGAGCATTCCACGATATCCGAGCGTGATGCCGTTCCAGCCGGAGGGTTCGCCGTTGACGACGGCGTCGGGAGCCGCTCGGTCGTCGACGAGATGTCTCGCACCGCGGGAGTCGACCTCCTCGCCGACGACGCCGGCGAAAGAGACGCCGCTCCGGACAGCCGCCACGGCCAACGCGGCCAGCGGCCCCTTCGCGTCGACCGATCCGCGCCCCCACAGCTCGGAGCCCCGCTCGCCCGCTTCGATCCGGACCGGGATGTCGCCGGGCACCGTGTCGATGTGGGAGGTATAGAGGACGCTGTCGTCCGCCGGCGCGCGGACGTTGCCGACCTCGTCGACGAAGACCGTCCGGTCGTGCTCCTCGAAGAAAGCGGCCAGTACCTCCGCACACGCCGCCTCGTCGGGGGCGACCGACGGAGTCGACACGAGTTCCTCGAGCAGCGCGCGAGCTTCTCTGTCCGTCTCGAGTGTCGGCGTCGTATCGCTCATGTGAGAACGTCCTCGAGCCCCTCGAGCAGCTCGTCGGCGTGTTCGCGCTCGACGGTCAGCGGCGGCAACAGTCGAAGCACGGTTCGGCCCGCCGGCAGCGCCAAGATCCCGTGTTCGAGCGCGAGATCGCGCAACAGCCGGTTCGAGCCGCGTTTGACCTCGATCCCGATCATGAGCCCGTGGCCACGAACCTCTCGGATCTCGTCGCCGAGACGGCGCTCGATCTCCTCGCGGATGTACGCGCCGATCTCGTCGGCGTGTTCGGGGAGGTCCTCGCGTTCGATCACGTCCAGTGTCGCCCCCGCGGCGGCCGAAACGACGGGGCCACCCGAGAACGTCGACCCGTGGTTGCCGGCGTCCTCGGCGATCCAGTCACGACACAGCGTCGCGCCGATCGGCAGCCCGCTCGCCAGCCCCTTCGCTGTCGTCAGGATATCTGGGACGACGTCGTACTTGTCGGCGGCCCACAGTTCGCCGGTGCGTCCGAGCCCGGTCTGGATCTCGTCGAGAATCAACGCGGCCCCCGACGTCGCCGTCTCGACGCGGACCGACTGGAGATACTCCTTGGGGACGGGGTTGACTCCACCCTCCCCCTGCAGTGGCTCGATGATGATCGCCGCGGTCTCCTCGTCGATCGCCTCGGCCATCGCCTCGCTGTCGCCGTACTCGACGAACTCGAAGTCGCCCGCGAGCGGACCGAACCCCTGCTTGTATTCGTCCTTATATGTGGCCGCAAGCGAACCCATCGTCCGCCCGTGGAAGGCTCGCGTCGTCGCGATGACCTTCGATCGCCCCGTGGCGTGGCGGGCGAACTTCAGCGCCGCCTCGTTCGCCTCGGTTCCGGAGTTACAGAGCCAGACGTTGTCGACGTCGACCGGCCCGACGTCGGCTAACTGTTCGTACAGCGCCGTCCGGGCCGCGTGGGGATACGACGCCTGCACGTAGAACAGCTCCTCGAGTTGGTTCGTCGCCGCGTCGACGACCTCCGGATGGCAGTGTCCCACCGGGGTACAGGCGTAACTCGCCCCGAAATCGAGGTATTCGGTGCCGTTCGTGTCGTAGAGATACGCTCCCTCGCCACGGTCGATACGGATCGGTTTCTCCGAGAAGACGAAGCCGCTCATGGTTGTGTCTGTGTCATTCGAGCGCGTCCGCGAAAACGTGTGTCCCGCCGCCCTCGAGGGCCGAGCGGATCGGTTCCTCGGCGTTGGCGTCGGCGATGACGACCTCGCTTGCGCCGCCCTCGAGCGCTTCGGTCGCCGCCATCACCTTCCGGCTCATAAAGCCCTCCGCGGCGTGTTTCAGTTCGTCGTACTGCGACGGCGTCTCGACGCGTTCGATGAGCGTCGCGGGATCGTCCGGATCCCGATAGACGCCGGCGACGTCGGTCAGCGAGACGAGCGTCGCGCCGAGTTCGGCCGCGACGGCCGCCGAGGCCCGGTCGGCGTCGGTGTTCACTGCCACCCCGTCGTCGGCCAACATTGGCGGCGAAGCCACGGGAGTGTAGCCGTCCTCGAGAAGCGTCTCCAGGAGATCGCCGTTGACCGCCTCGATCGTTCCGGAGTGATCGCCGCGGCGGATCTTCTTTTTGCCGTCTTCGAGGACTCGAACGGCGGATTTTCGGGAGCCGGTCAACAGGCCGCCGTCGACACCCGAGAGGCCGACCGCGTCGACGCCCTGGTTCCGGAGCCCGGTGACGAGATCCGTGTTGACCTTGCCGGCCATCGCCATCTTGAAGACGTCCATCGTCTCGGCGTCGGTGAATCGGCCGACGACGCCCGAGGGCGTCTCGACGTACTCCGGCTCGATACCCATCCGCTCTAGGGCGTCGTCGACCGCCGTCGAACCGCCGTGGACGACGGCGATGTCGCTCCCGTCCGCACACAATCCGGCGACGTCGGCGAGCGCCCCTTCGGGTTCGACGGCGCGAGCGCCGCCGATCTTGACGACGACACGGGGCATCTCAGGGCGCCCCCACCGGGTGCATTCCGGCGAACTCGAGGCCGGCCGTCTCCTCGAAACCGAGCGCGATGTTCGCCGCGTGGACGGCCTGCCCCGCCGACCCCTTCATCATGTTGTCGATCGCCGAAAAGACGACGATCCGGCCGTTCCGTGGGTCGAGTTCGAAACCGACCTCGGCGTGGTTCGATCCGGCGACCGCCTTCGGCTCGGGATACCGATAGACGCCCGAACCGCCCGCGACGATCCGGACGAACGGTTCCTCGGCGTAGCTGCCGCGGTAGGCCTTCCAGAGGTCCGTCTTCGAGACCGGTTCGTCGGGGTAGACGTGACAGGTCGCCGAGGCGCCGCGGGTCATGTCGACCGCGTGGGCGGTGAAGGAAACCTTCGTCCCGAGGAACGCCTCGATCTCGGCCTCGTGGCGGTGCCCTGTCGGGGCGTAGGGTCTGACGACGCCCGACCGCTCGGGATGTGAGGAGGCCTCTCCGCCCCCTGCACCGCCCTCCGAGGAGCCGACCTTCACGTCGACGACGATCCGTTCGTCGCCGTCGAGGATATCGACGTCGAAAAGCGGTTTGAGTCCCAAAAGCGCCGCCGTCGCGTTACAGCCGCCCGAGGCGATCAGCTCCGCACCCGGGAGGTTCTCGCGGTTGAGCTCCGGCAGCGCGTACTCCGATTCCGAGAGCAGCTCCGGGCGGTCGTGCCCGTCGTACCACTCCTCGTACTCGGCCGCCGTGTCGAGTCTGAAATCGGCGCTCAGATCGACGACGGTGTCGGCCGCCTCGCGGAACGCGTCGATCTGTTCCATCGTGACGCCGTGTGGCGTACACGCAAAGAGGACGTCGACCGACTCGAGTTCCTCGGGCGAGGAAAACCGGAGATCGATCCCCCGCAGGTTCGGGTGCACGGAGCCGACGGTCTTGTTCTCGTAGCTCCGGCTCGTCGCCTGAACGATCTCGAACCGGGGGTGGCCCGCGAGCAGACGCAACAGCTCGCCGCCGGTAAAACCGCTACCCCCGACGACGGTTGCAGTGTGTGTTTCGCTCATGCGGTCACCTCGACGCCGTGAACTCGCGATTCGAGCCAGTCGACGACCACTGCCGGCACGTCGACCGACGAGACCTCGTTGAGCGCCTTGAACTCGACGGTGTGATTGACCTCGTGGACGGTGTAGGAATCACCGGTCTCCATGAGATCGACACCGAGCAGGCCGCCTCCGACGGCCTCGGAGGCCCGTTCGACGAGGTCGGCCATTTCGTCGGTGACCTCGATCGCCTCGGTTTCGGCGCCCCTGGCGGCGTTCGTCAGCCAGTGATCCGAGGAGCGTGCCATCGCCGCGACCGGTTCGCCGTCGGTCGCGACGACGCGGATGTCGCGTCCGGGCTTCTCGACGAACTCCTGGATGTAGAACACCTTGTGCTCGTAGTGACCGAGCGTCTCTTTGTGCTCTAAGATCGCCTCGGCGGCGTCTCTGGAGTCGATCTTCGCCATCAGCCGCCCCCACGAACCGATGACGGGTTTCAACACGCACGGATAGCCGAACTCCTCGATCGACTCCATCGCGGATTCCTTCGTAAACGTCACTTCGGTCGCCGGGGTCGGGATGTCCGCCTCGGCGAGGGCGAGACTGTTGCGGGCCTTGTCGGCACAGATCGCCGCCGTCTCCGGGTCGTTGACCACCGGAACGTCGTAGGCGTCGACGAACCGGGTGACGTACCGCGAGCGGCTGGTCGCGAGACAGCGATCGACGACGATATCGACGTTCTCGAAGGCCGCCGGCGGTTCGTGGATGCCGAACCGCTCCTTCCGGACGTCGATTTTCGTCACCTCGTGGCCGCGATCGCGGAGCTCGCTCAAGAGGAGCTTCTCGTCGCGTCGGATGCGCGAGTAGAGCACACCGACGTTCACGGGGATTCACCCCATACCGGAACGGAGTTCACGCGGCGAACCGTGCCGACGTCCATCGCCTTACTCCCCCCAGTCCTCTTCGAGCTCGGGGGCTTCCTCGAGGGTGATCGGGTCGACCGAGACGACTTCGAGTTCGGCCCCGGTGATGGGGCTGTCGATGATTTCGCCGATCTCGACGTCGGCCGGGATCTCGATCTCGTCGCCCGTGATCGGGTCTTCCGCGGTGATAGTTTCGTCTGCCATCGTACCGAATACTGAGTATCCGACTCACTTAAAGGCTTCGAACCTATCAGATGAAGTTAACTACTTAGATGGGTCTATATGGCTCTTTGAGGGGGCATTCGGTCCCGAAGTAGCTACTGAATATCAGTATATTGTTATTTCATCCCCGTCGGGATGATCGTCGATCACACACGGCGTGTTACCTCCGTTTCGAGCTCGCGGTCGGCCGCTTCGAGCCCGTCCCGGCGTGCTCGAAGCGTCCCCTCGTCGTCGTCGATCTCCTCACGGAGATCGGACAGATCGGTCTCGATAACTTCCGGGGCTGGTCCGCCGACCGAATCACGCGAGCGGACGCTCTCGGCCGGATCGAGCGCCCGCTCGACGGACTCCCGATCCGCGTACGCACCGAGTGGCTCCCCGAGGACCTCCCTCGCCGCCGCCTCGATGTCGGCGTACGTCACGGTCGCTCCGGCCGACTCGGCCGCCAGCGCGACGACCTCGTGGGCCGTCCGGAACGGCAGTCCGGCGCTCGCGAGGAGATCCGCGACGCCGGTCGCCGTCGAGAACCCCTCGCCGGCGGCGTCTTCCAGCGCCCCAGTTTGCCACCCGGCGGTCGCGACCGCGCCCGCCGCGACGGTCGTCGCCTCGCTCACCGCGTCGATCGCCTCGAACGCGTGTGGGTGTGCGCGCTGGAGATCCCGATTGTACGCCCTCGGCAGTCCCTTCAGTATCGACAACAGCGCGTTCGTTCCGGCGGCCGCGTCGCCGACCGTTCCGCGGACGAGCTCCATCGTGTCCGGGTTCTTCTTCTGTGGCATGATCGAGGAGGTCGAGGCGTAGGCGTCGTCCAACTCGACGTAGCCGGCGTTCGAGTAGACGACCAGATCCTCCGCCAGCCCGGACAGCGTCGTCGACAGCGTCGCGACCGCGGCGGTCGTCTCCAGAAGGAAATCCCGGGCTGAAGCGGCGTCCATCGAGTTCCCGACGAGTCCATCGAACCCCAAAAGCGAGGCCGTTCGGTCGCGGTCGATATCGAACGGCGTCCCCGCGAAGGCGGCGGCGCCGAGCGGCGAACGGTTGACGCGTTCGTAGGCGTCGAACAGTCGTTCGGTATCGCGGGCAAGCGCCGAGGCGTACGAACACAGATAGTGTGCGACGGTGGTCGGCTGGGCCGGTTGAAGGTGGGTGAACCCGGGCATGACCGTCTCGGTGTGCTCTCCGGCACCCTCGAGGAGCACGTCCCGGGCCTCGATCGTAGCTTCGACGGTATCGAGGACGTCCTCGCGCAACCGATAGCGGATGCAGGTGGCGACCTCGTCGTTTCGCGAGCGAGCGGTGTGCATCCGACCGCCGCGGTTCCCGATCCGATCGATGACGGCCGTCTCGATCGCCGCGTGGACGTCCTCCCCGTCCGGGAGTTCTCCGTGGCCGGCCGCCTCGACGTCCCCGAGCGCCCCGAGGATCGCGGCTGCGTCCTCCCGACCGATTATGCCCCGTTCGTCGAGCATCACGACGTGGGCGCGATCGACGGCGAGATCGGCCGCGAAGATGCGTTCGTCGGCCGCGAGACTCGAGAGGAACCCGCGGGCGGGGCCGCCGCTAAATCGATTCCGGCGTACGACGTCGCCCGTCGTTTCGCCGTCGTTCTCGAAGCCGTCCTCGTCCTCTCGAGACATGGATTACTCCCTGTTACTGTCGATGACGCGGTTGGCCAAACGTTCCTGGAAGCCGTGGTACTTCGCGACGCCGGTCGCGTCCTTCTGTTCGATGCCACCGGTGACGTCCTCGGTGTTGAACGACGCGGCCTCCGCGGAGTAGACGGCGTATTTCGACTCACGACCGACCGGACGGGCCTGCCCGCCCTCGAGTCGGATCGTCACCGTTCCCGTGACGCGCGTCTGTGTCTCCTCGATGAATCCCTCGAGAGCGCCGACGAGCGGCGCGTTCACGAGCCCTTGGTACCCCTTCTCGGACCACTCGTGGTCGACCTGCTTTTTGAACGCGCGTTCCTCCTTGGTCAAGACGAGGTCCTCGAGGGCCGAATGGGCGTTCAAAAGGACCGTCGCCGCGGGGTGTTCGTAGTTCTCACGGACCTTCAGCCCGAGCATGCGGTCCTCCATGATGTCGGATCGACCGACGCCGTATCCGCCGGCGAGATCGTTGAGCTTCTGAGTGAGTTCGACTGGATCCATCGGTTCGCCGTCGAGCGAAACGGGATAGCCGTTCTCGAAGCCGACCTCGATCTCGAGGGTCTCGCCGGTCGGCGCCTTCGTCCACTCGTAGATGTCCTCGCTCGGCACGAAGCTCGGTTCCTCGAGTTCGGAGCCCTCCACGGAGCGGCTCCAGAGGTTCGTATCGATGCTGTATTTCCCCTCGTCGCCGCCCTCGACGGGCAGGTTGCGCTCGGCGGCGTACTCCTGTTCGAACTCCCGGGTCAACCCGAGTTCGCGGACCGGCGCAATGACCTCCATCTCGGAGTCACGCCAGACCGCCTCGAACCGGAGTTGATCGTTCCCCTTGCCGGTACAGCCGTGAGCGAGGCCGGAACAGCCCTGTTCTTCGGCGACTTCGAGGATCGCCTGGGCGATAACGGGGCGTGCAAGTGCGGTCCCGAGCGGATATCCCTGATAGGAGGCGTTGGCGCGAACGGCATCGAAACACAGCTCGGCGAACTCCTCGGTCGCATCGACGACGTAGTGTTCGAGATCGAGCGCTTCGGCGGTCTCTTCGGCTTCTTCGAATTCGGAGGCGGGCTGGCCGACATCGACGGTGACGCCGATGACCTCGTCGTAGCCGTATTCTTCCTCGAGCAGCGGTACACAGACGGTCGTGTCGAGCCCGCCGGAGAAGGCGAGCGCGACGCGTTTGGTATCTGACATTGGTGTGGGTTGGACGTGTGGGATCGACCGTCGGCCGGACGGTCATCGTTGGAAACGGGACGAGCGCGACGTGGGAGTGGGAACTATTCGGGCCTACCGGCCCGTCGTCGCGGGTGCGGGAAAAGAAAGTACTCACCGCCGGAGGCGGTCGTATCGGAGCGGTGAGTCCGTTTCATGTACTCGACTCTATCCACAGAGCGATACTAAACGCTTGCGGAACACCGTGCCCGTGAGAAACGCTCCCGTGTGCCCCTATCGCTTCCGTCCCACGAGAAGCGTCACGAGAAGCAACGCGGAGACGCCGAGCGCGACGGGAGCGCCGCCGTAGGGCTCCGACCCCTCCGAGAACTGCGGCGGCTCGGAGTCGGAAGCCGGTTCCGGATCGCCGTCGACGTCCGGGCCGACCGCGACGACCTCGAAGCTCTCACCGAACTCCGTCAGCCCGGGCCAGCTCGCGACGTCGGTCCCCTGCCGTTGTGGCTCCGGGGAGACGCTCGTGAGTTCGCCGCCCTCGGGGGCGAAAACGACGAGCTCGCGATCCAAGCTGTCGTACGTCGAGAACGGCTCCGAGAGCACGATCCGATCGCCATCGAGCCGGGCGATGTTCTCCCAGCGGAACTGGTACCCGACGATCCCGATGTCGCCGTCGGTCGTCGTCTCGACGGTCACCTCGCCGACCCGCAGTTCGCGGTCGATCCCTTCGTTGGCCTCCTCGGAGACGAACTGCATCCCCTCGCGGAACTGGCTTGCCGCTTCCGCTCTGAACTCCTCGTCCGCCTCGACGTCCTCGAACACCGCACGCTGGCGGTCATCGGAGAGATCGAACTCCTCGGTGAAGATCACGTCGGCGTCGCCGTCGGTGTCGAGTTCGACGATCATCTGGCCGTCGGCGGGTTCGTCGACCGCGGCGGCGGTACCGGTGAGCACCACGAGCGCGAGCCCGACGGCACAGAGCAATACGGGAAGACGGGTAACGTGACTCATTACTGGAACGTCGCGCCCGGCGGAAAAAAGCCGAGCGATCGAAGTCGGGGACGGTCGGCCACAGTGTTTTTGCGTCGTCCGGACTCAGTGACGGACATGAACGAGATCGGAAAGCTCGCCGTCGAGGACCTGCTGAAGCTCGTGTTGATCCTCGTCATCGCCATCCTCGTCCTCGAGATCGTGGGCCGATTCGTCAGCATTCTGGCCTCGATAAGCCCGGTCGTCGCGGTCGTGATCGTCGTCCTTATTGTGGCGTACTTCCTCGATTACATCTAACCCGTGTACAGCTGTAACGTCCCCGTCCCGCCGAAAGTCGCCCGCCTCGCGCGCGGGCTCGCGACGAACTGCCTTGAGGCGACGCCACGGGACCGACACACCCTCGTCGCCAAACGGTTCGGCGACGGGGAGCCGCGAACGTTCACTCGCCGCATCCGGCAGACACTGGAGGGGTTCCCGCCGTTCGAGGCTCGGACCGCCGGCGTCGAGATGTTCAGAAACCCCCTGACTGGGGGCGATCCGGTCGCGTATCTCCGGATCGAATCGCCCGCGCTCTTCGAGATGCACGGGATGCTCTGTTCGATCTCCGATCCGGTCGAGGAACTCGAAGGCGAGGAGTACGTCCCGCACGTCACGATCGCCCGCGGCGGTGACGCCGACAGGCTCGTCGGGGCGGACACCGGCGGGCCGGTCACCTGGACGGTCGATTCACTTTTGGTGTGGTCGGGCCCGTACGCCGAACCCGCGGCGAGGATCTCGCTACCGGCGTAATCCTATCTTGAGGAGTGAGACGCGAGCGAAGATTTATTTTTTCCCGCCGAGATCGGTAGATCATATTGGGGCGTGACGTGAACGGCAATCAGTCGGATTCGCTCGAAGGGCGGTCCAAAACAGTTAGTGGTGAGCCCGATCGGATCGACGTCTTGCTCGTGGACGACGATCAGGACTTCGCTTCGCTCGCATCGGCACTGCTCGAAAGCGAAAACGATCGAATCGAAACGACGACCCACACGAACCCGCTGAGTGCGCTCGATAGGACCGATTTCGCCGAAATCGACTGTATCCTGAGCGATTATCGGATGCCCGAGATGGACGGGATCGAGTTCCTCGAAACGGTTCGTGAGGAGCATCCGGAGCTCCCGTTCGTTCTCTTCACCGGGAAGGGCGGCGAGGACGTCGCGGAGCGGGCGATCTCCGCCGGCGTGAGCGATTACATAGTCAAGGACGGCTCCCCGGAACAGTACGCGATCTCTGCGAATCGGATCGAGAACCTGGTGCTGCAGTACCGAACTCGGCAGCGATGGGTCCAAAGACAGGTTCTCGATACGCTCTGCCAGTCAGTACTCAAAACAGTACTGAGCGAGCGGACGCGGGAGGCGATCGAACAGGGCGTCTGCGATCGGCTCGCTGCCTCCGATCTCTATTCGTTCGCCTGGATCGGCGAACGGGACCTGCAGTCGGGGGACGTTCGGCCCCGTGCGTGGGCGGGTGACGATGCGTTCCTCGATTCGGCATCGTTCTCCGTAGATCGCGATCCACCACAGAGCGTCGAGGAGCGTGCACTCACAACCGGGGAACGACAGATCGAGTCGGGGTTCTCGGGATCCGGACCGTGGCACTCGGAAGCTGAACGTCACGGGTTCGAAGCCGCTCTCGGGCATCCGGTCGTCCACGAAGATATTCCCTACGGGGTGTTGGGGGTGTACACCGAGAGAGCGGACGCGTTTTCCTCCGAGGAGTCGAACGTGCTCGGTCTGATCGCCGGTCTCACGGCGTTTTCGGTCGGGGCCAACGAGCGTCGGCGGGGCGACACCAGCCGACAGATCATCGAGGTCGAGTTCGCCGTCGAAGACACCGACCTCCCGTTCGTACGGATCGCTTCCACGCTCGGGAGTACGGTCCGCTTCGTACAGACGGCGTATCGTTCCGACGGTACGGGACTCACGCTGTATTCCGTCGCGGACGCGTCCCGAGAGCAGTTGTCCGAACTGGACGATCTCCTCGATCTCGACGTCGCTCGGGTATCCGACCGGACGGGAGCGGAAAACGAGATCGGTGTCGTTTCGTCGGATCCGTGGTGGGGTGAACTCACCGATTTATACGGGGCGAACATCGAAAACGCGGTCGCCGACGGCGAGAGTGCAACGCTTCTGATCGAGATTCATCCGAGCTCGGACGTTCGGTCAGTCGTCAGCAGTATCGAAAAGCGATATCCGGGTGCCGAGCCTGTGGCTCGTCGCGAACGAACTCGACCCGAGCGTTCGATCGACGATATCGAACCGCTCCTCGGAGAGCGGTTGACAGACCGACAGCGGGACGTCCTGACGACGGCGTATCACGCGGGGTATTACGAATGGCCACACGAGGCATCGAGCGAGGAAGTGGCCGAACTCTTGGGGATTACGCAGCCGACGTTCGCCGAACACTTCTGGACGGCGCAACGACGGATCGTCGAGCTATTCCTAGAGACCGAAGAGACTAATTAGCCGCGAAGGAGTCCAACCCTATATTGAATGGGTATCCGGTGCGAGACGGCTACCTATACATCTAGTGCTCACCACTATGGGTCGTTCGGACGTCGATTTACTCGATGTTCGAAACACTTTCCACGTTCCTGTCTGGGAGCGAAAAAACGGCCGGGGAAACGGAAAGCGAAGGGCTCGACGACACGAAAAACGAGACCACTGGAGACGCCACGAACGGTTCGCCGGGACCGACAGAGCCAGTCGACCGGGGGCGAGATACCGACGCGCGTGATGGGGCAGAGGACGACCCTCCGATGCGATCGGCAGATAGCTCGGAACCGTCGCCGTCACAACGAGTGGAGCCGGACGGCGGACAGATGGCTTCGGACGGCGGGGTCAAGACACAGACGGCGCCACAGCAACCGGCCGATAACGATCCACTGGACGACGTCCGAGCGGACGAAAGCAAAGTCGTCATCGAGCGCCATCGGCTCGAAGACCTTCAGGGATCGACGCAGGAGCTCGTTGCGGCAGCCGAACAGATCGCCGAAAGCACGGACGAAGTCAACGGCGTCGCGGCCGAACAGGCCGAAAACATGGAAGTCGTGACCAGTGAGGCATCCAACCTGAGTGCGACCGTCGAGGAGATCGCCTCGAGTGCGGATCAGGTGCGTGCCGAAAGTCAGACGGCGCGTGAGCTAGCCGAGGAAAGTCAAAAAGCCGCCGACGAGGCGATCGATGCGATGGACGCGGTCGACGACGCGGCCAGCGAGGTCGCCGAGGATATCTCGACGCTTCAGGACCGCATGGACCGGATCGACGAGTTCGTGGCCGTGATCCAGGATATCGCCGACCAGACGAACCTGTTGGCGCTGAACGCCTCGATCGAGGCGGCCCGCGCGGGGGAGGCCGGAGAGGGATTCGCCGTCGTCGCCGACGAAATCAAATCGCTCGCCGAAGAGACCCAAGAACAGGCGATCGAGATCGAAGAGACGTCCGGCGACATCAAATCCAGCACGAACGAGACCGTCAGGAGTATCGATCAGGCGAACGAGAGCATCGAAGACGGTCTCGAAAAGATCGACATCGCGATCGAGAGTCTCAACGAGATCGGTAACGCCGTCACGGAGATCAACGACGGCATCGAGGAGGTCGCGGACGCGACCGACGAACAGGCCTCCAGCACCGAAGAGATCGCCGCGATGACCGACGAGGCGACCGACGATGCCCGGATGATGGTCGACGAGATCGACGAACTGGCCGCCGCCAATCAGGAACAGACCGCCAAGGTGACCGAGATCGCGGATCTCGTGGAGACGTTCAGCGAGGAGTTCGAGGCCGATCTCGAAGCCACGAACGAACCATGAGTGAGACCGAACCCACACAGGTTCTCAAGTTCGCACTCGGGGCGGAGGATTACTGCGTGGACATCCGCTATGTTTCGGAGATCGTCGACGGTGAAGGCATAACTGCGATACCGGATTCCGAACCCCACGTGGAGGGTATCATGGATCTTCGCGGACGGACGACGACGGTCGTCAATCCGTGTGCGGTACTGAATACGGACTCGGCGGGGCCAGAGGGGTTGATCGCCGACGGTGGTGTCGATCGAAACCGGATCGTCGTGCTCGACTCGGAGACCGTCGGTGCCGATAGCACCACCGGCTGGGTGGTCTCCGATGTCAAAGAGGTCATGGAAGTCTCCGAAGAGTCACTCCAGGCGGGAAACGTCGGAGATACGGATCTCCTCCGAGGCGTAATCAAGGAAGACGACGGGTTCACGCTGTGGGTCGACCCCCACGAACTAACGGCGTAGGAACCGGACGGGAGTGGATTACGGATCGGATCGCGGCTACCAAACAGACAGTTCAGCCAAGCACATGTCAACCGAGGATACGGAAATAACATCGCTGAAGCGTACACACGGAGGCGAGAAATGCAGCGTTACCGAAACCGAGTCCGAAACGGGATCGATACGCGTGCTTCACGTCGACGACGAGTCAGGCGTTACTGAAATAACGAAAGCCTTTCTCGAGGAGAATCACGACGACCTGGTTATCGAGACCGAAACGGATCCCCACGCAGCGATAGAGCGGATTCGCTCCGACGGCGTACGGATCGACTGCGTCGTCAGTGATTACCGGATGCCCCAGATGAACGGTCTCGAGTTACTGGACGCCATCCGAGAGTACGACACCGACCTCCCGTTCATCCTGTTCACGGGTCGGGGAAGCGAAGAGATCGCGGCTGAGGCGATCGCCTCGGGAGTCACCGACTACCTCCAGAAAGGCGGTACGGAAGTGTATTCGATCCTCTCGAACCGGATCGGAAACGTGGTCGAAAACTACCGCCAACAGCGGGAGCTCGACCGGATTCACGAGCGCTATCAGGCTCTGATCGAGAACGGATCGGATATCGTCTGTGTTCACGAAACGGACGGCACGATCCAGTATATGAGTCCATCTATCGAAGGGGTCCTCGGATTCGACCCCGATCGTTTCATCGGCGAGAACGTCTTCGACTTCATCCATCCGGACGACTACGATCGAGTGACAGAACGGTTTTCCGGTCTACAGTCCGGTGAAGCGGCAACCGAGATAACTTCACGATTTCGGTGTCGGAACGCGGCGGGCGAGTGGCGATGGATCGAAGCGGTGTTCGCCGACGAACGGACGTCCGCCCTCGAGGGGTTCGTGGTCAACGCGAGAGACGTAACTGAGCAGATAGCGCGCAAAGAGCGGCTGAAACGGCAAAACGAGTTGTTAGAGGCAGTAGAGGAACTGGCGTCCGTCGGGGGGTGGGAGTACGACACTCGCACCGAGACGCTCCATTGGACCGACGAGATTCGACGGATCCGTGATCTCCCGCCGGAGTACGAATCGACACTCAATGAGGCGATCGAGTTCTACCATCCCGAGGACCGACCACGGGCCAGAAGGGCCATCGAAGCAGCGCTGACGCGGGGTGAATCGTTCGAGTTCGAGTGTCGGCTTCGAACCGCTGACGGTGACGAGCGGTGGGTTCATACCTACGGAGCGCCGAAGCGGGAAGACGGATCGATCGTTCGGGTACAGGGCGCCATCGTGGATATCACCGAGCGGAAGGAGCGCGAACGCGAACTTCGGACGTTCCGGACGGCGGTCGAAAACGCGGGGCATGCGATCTACTGGACCGACCCCGACGGAAGGATCGAGTACGCGAACCCCGCTTTCGAGGAGACGACCGGCCACGATCGCGAGGAGGTCGTCGGCGAGCCGTCGAGCGTCCTCAAATCGGACGTTCACACCGACGCGTTCTACGGGCAACTGTGGGAGACGATCATCTCGGGTGAGACCTGGGAGAACGAAATAATCAACGAGCGAAAGGACGGCGAGCGTTACACCGTTAACCAGACGATCTCTCCGATCACTGACGAGGGGGAAATCCAACGATACATCGTAGTCAGTCAGGATATCACCGACCGAAAAAAACAGCGGAGACAGCTGAACGACCTTTTCGAGACAACCCGCGAGTTACTCCGAGGTGAGACGCCGGCGGCGGTCGCGACCACCGCTGTTGAAGCAGCCCGTGACGTGCTCGGGCTGTCGATCAGCGGTATCCACCTGTACGACGCCGATCGCGACGCCCTCGTCCCGACTGCGACGACGAACGAAGCGACCGACGTCATCGGGGAGATACCGACGTTCGAACCGAACGAAAGCTTGGCGTGGCAGGCCTTCGAGAGCGGCGACGAGGCGATCTATGACGACGTCCAAGCCGATCCGAACGTGTACGATCCGGAAACGGATCTCCGAAGCGAGTGCTACCTTCCGCTCGGGGATCACGGCGTTTTCCTCGCCGGATCGACGGATCCCAAAGCGTTGGACGATCGGATTGTATCGCTGGCACGGATCCTCGCAGCGAACGTCGAGGTCGCGCTCGATCGGCTCGACCGCGAAATCGAACTGCGGGAGACCTCCGAACGGCTCCAGACGATCATCGAGCATACCCCCGACGCGCTGTTCGTCCTCGACGAGGACGAACGCATCGTCGAAATAAACCAGCAGGCGTGTACCAGTCTCGGATACGAACGCGGGGAGCTACTCGGTATGCGCCGTCCGGAGATCGACACCGCGACAACGGCGCAGGAGAGCGATCCGTTCGCCCCGTTACGGGAGGGTCCCGATACCGTTCTCACCAGGGAGGCAAGCCACCGCCGCAAAGACGGCTCGGAGTTCCCCGTCCGCGTTCGGGTCACACGGATCGAACACGGGGACGAAGATCGGTTCCTTGCGATCGCACGCGATATTTCGGAGGTCGAGACGACGAAACGGCAGCTACAGCGTCAAAACGGACGACTCGAGGAGTTCGCGGGTATCGTCTCACACGACCTTCGGAATCCACTGACTGTCGCTCGAAGCGGCGTCGAACTCGCACGCCGGACCGGGGACGGATGCGGTGATACCCTCGAACAGGTAGATCGGGCCCACGACCGAATGCAGACGCTGATCGACGACCTGCTGACGCTCGCTCGCAACGGTCAATCGATCGACGAAGCGGACGTCGACCGAATCGAGCTATCGGAGATCGTCTCGCGTGGATGGGGAATCATCTCGACGGGGGACGCGGAGTTACGTATCGAAGACGAGCCGACGATCGTCGCCGACGAGTCCAGACTCCAGCAGCTCATAGAGAACCTCGTTCGGAACAGTGTCGAGCACGGCTCGACTAGCAGTCGGACAGGATCCGACGACAGCGTGAAACACGGGAAACCGGATAACCCCCCAGACTCGGACGAGGGCGTCACGATCCGGGTGGGAGCGCTCCCGGACGGGTTCTATATCGAGGACGACGGTCCCGGTATTCCCGAATCCGAACGCGAGGCCGTTTTCGACCCCGGCTACTCGACCCGTGAGGACGGAACCGGGTTCGGGCTCGGCATCGTCCGAAACGTCGTCGATGCACACGGCTGGACCGTTACGATAACCGAGTCGACGGACGGCGGCGCACGCTTCGAGATCACCGACGTCGAAACGGCGATGCCGATCCGGGGAACCGATCGCTCTTAAAAAAGTACGCGGCTTAAGCGTTCTGGAATTTCACTTCCCAAAATAAAACGAAGAATTAACTCAGTTCGTCAGCTATTATAAAACCCGCCGATGAACAATCTCATCGATCGGTTTGCGAACGCATCTCCGACGCTACATATCGATTCGGATGCGTGCGTCGCGCCGGTTCACGAGACGATGGACCAACTCTTCGAGAACCAGCCGGTTACGGTTTCTGGCGGTTCGTCCGATCAACCCGACGATGTCGTGGTCCTGCGGGACGGGGAGGTCGTCGCCTCCTCGTCGGCCGAGGAAATCCTCGAGTCGGTGCTTTTGATCAACTCCGACGTGTATATTTCTGGATCGAGAAGCCTCACCGAGACGGAGTTCCCGGAGGTACTGAGAGCGCTCGAGGAGACGCCGTTTCGGCTCCGCGGCTATCCGAAATCCGATTCGGAGAAGTTACTTCTCATCACGGTCTCCAGAGCGATCGAACGGCTCGCTCACGAGACCAGGGAGGGGACGCTACGGGTCGGCGTCCAGCAACTTTCGCGTCTGGTCGACGAACCGGGAACGTATCGCGTGTACGAACGGCTGTGTGAGGCTGATCTCGACGTACACGTCTACGGGGTCGAGGACACACGACCACCGGCGGAACTCGATCTCACGGTCCACACTGGAACTTCCCCGCTCTACCGTCACTGCTGGTTCGTCGTCTTCGAACCGCCGTCGTCGAACGGGCGATCCGCCGGGCTGTGGGCAGTCGAGGAAGAACCCAACCACTGGGAAGGATTCTGGACGTTTCGACCACAGCGTGTCGAACCGATATCCCGTACAATCGAGGACTCGGCCGCGGCAGCGTCGGACTGATTTCACAAAGGATACTGTGGCCGATGACCCCTCGATAGCCAGCCAGCAAGACCCTCTTCGCCGAATTCAGGCCCTCGGATATCTACCCTCCGAAGCGTGTCATAGAACCATCCTCACACCGTACGTTCACCGATTGACCCAATTGATTAAGACGGTCTGTACTGATTTTATACCGATGACCGAAACCACTATTCAAACAATCAAGAAGATGCTCGAAACGTCGATAGAGGAGACGGATGATCCGGATATCAGATTCAAACTTGAACAGGCGCTTCAACTCGTTGCATCGGTTGAAAAACAGCATGTCGAAACGCATGAAACGTTGGAAGACGCCGAAATCGAGACGAGTGTTCGAGAGAACCTGAAAGCGTTAGGGTACTTATGACACGCTCGTACTCTCAATCGCTGTGTAGCGTCTCGACGCCGAGTCCTCGGAAGCGTGGTCGATCACGATCGACTGAACGGGCCGCATCAGCGTGCGATCGTCACGCCCGCGGCCCGAGATATCCCCACGCCTGAAGCCGATCACCGTCACCGTCGGTCCATCGCTCGCCGATGTCGTCCCGGTAGTACATGTTCGGCATCGCGATGTCTTCGATACGTCCGTACGCCCGCTCGCGTGCGGCTCCCATCGTGTCGCCTTTCCCGGTCACGACGATGGGCATCCCGTTTTCGCCCGCGACCCGCCACTGGCCGTCGACTTTTTTCGCATCCTCGATATGAATCCCTTCGCGGCTCTCGGTTTCGAAGACGACGGCAGCGTTCCGGGAGTTCTCGTCGTACGTCTTCTCGTCGTCGAACGGGAACGGTGGGAGAACGATTCGAACCCCGATCTGGTAGCCGTTGTGGACTTCCAACTCGGGGTCGGTGCCGTGAGCGAGTTTGTAGAAGAACTCGCCGGTAGATGACTCGATGGACTCTTCCTGTAACGCGATCGTCGGGTACCCGAACCGCGGCGTGAACTCCAGCGGATAGATCCCGCTCTCGCTGACGATGCAGTTGAGATCGATGCTCCCGACGTAGCCTTCCGCGGCGAGCCACTCTTCGAGCCTGCCGAGGGTCTCTTCGAACAGTTTGTTCTGCCCAGCCCAGAACATCGACGTTCCCATTTCCCCGGTCTGTGGGCCGATATTGCCCGGGAACAACTTCTTATGTTCGAAGTTAAAGTTGACCTGGTCGATGAACTCGTCTCCGTTGAAAAACCCACAGACGGCGACTTCGACACCCTCGACTTTCCGCTGGAGCTGAAACCCTTTCATCCGGTGTCCCCACGCTTTCTTGTAGGCTCGAAGCACCTCCACCACGTCGCTCCCGTCGTCCTCGTTCCCGACGTAGAGCAGTCGTTTGACGTTCTGGACCTCGCCGAGCGGCTTGATCACGTACGGGGCCGGGTTCCGTCGAACGTGCTGGATCCCTCCGTCGAAGTCGCGGAAGATGTGATGTTCTACGGTGTTGACACCGTGGTCTTCGAGGATCTCCATGGCATACCCTCGGTCCTCTTCGAGGCGATCGGTGTTCGGCGTTCCACCCACGACGGCGTTCCCGTCCTCTCGGAGTTCAGCCGCGAGCGCGCCGGTTCCGATATCCGGTCCGACCCAGATGTCGTCGAAGACGATGACGTCGGCCCACTCGACGTCCCCGCGCCAATCGTCGGTCTTGGGGACGAACCCGTCTCCGATCTCCCTGTCGCTCTCCGCCTCGATGTAGTATTTCACGTCGTGGCCCTCCCTGTGTACCTGCCACGCGAGATCGGTGATCAGTGCGGCGTCGGCGGAGACGAACAGAAATCGTTTCGAGCCCATACACGCCCTCTCGTAGGGAAACGTCTTGAGTCCGAGCCCGAGAGGGACGTCTCCGAAACGATCGGGGGTGCCTTCGATCCCTCCGATCAAACGTTCCGGTTCACGACGAATTCGGCGAACGCCGTTAGTTGCGATGCCGGCTCCTCGAGTAAGTCCAGTTTCTCGATGTGTGCCTTCGAGGATTCGGCGAGTTCGATCGCCGTCTCACGGGCGTACTCGACGCTGCCGGTCGATTCGAGGATACCGACGGCCTCCTCGATCTCCTCGCCGGTGTTTTCTTCGGTCCACAGTATCTCTTCGAGCCGAGCGGCGTCCTCCGGCGAGGCGTTCTCGACGGCGTGGATCGCCATCAGCGTCTTCTTTCCCTCCCTGATATCGTTGCCGACACCTTTTCCGAACTCACCGCCCTCCTCGAGGGCGTGTTCGACGTCGAGGACGTCGTCGGCGATCTGGAAGGCGATCGACATCTCCTCGGCGTAGGTCGCCACCGCCTCTTCGAGCTCGCGGTTGTCCGTCACGATCGCGGCAAGCCGGGCGACGATGCGGCCGAGACAGCCGGTCTTGCAGGCGCACATCTCCAGGTACTCCTCCTCCGAGATATCTATCTCCGCCTCGTTGTGCCAGTGGATGTCCATCCCCTGTCCGAGATGCGTGCGGTTGAGTTCGTACATCAGCATCTCGTAGGTGTCGAGACGCCGCTCGGCCGAAAGTTCTCCCGGATTGTGGGTGATGATCTTCAGCGGAAGAAAGTACATCGCGTTCCCGGCGTTGAGTGCGATGTCCGTTCCGTGAATACGATGGAGGGCGGTTTCGCCGCGGCGATGCGTCGCGCCGTCCTCGACGTCGTCGACGATGATCGTGCCGTTGTGGAGTATCTCCGGTATGACCGCGTACTCGAGGTACGCCTCCGGATCGTCGCCGAAGGCTTCGACGAACAGCAAAAAGAGGACCGCACGCCAGCGTTTTCCGCCCCGATCCAGGAGATCCCAGACGGGATCCGAAAGCGCGTGCTGCAGTGCCGAGGGGTCGTAGGCGTACGTCGGCTCACCGAAGAACTCCGAGAGATAGTCTTCATCGATAGTTCGCGGGAGCAGCGATTCGATGGTTTCGTCGACCGCCGGCCGCCACTCCTCGAGTACGCCGTGCATACCTCGTGGCTTGCGGTGCCGGAACAAAAAGCCTCCCGTGGACCGCCGACGGGGGGACTTTTTATCCCCCCGTCCGTCCCACCGACAGATGAGCGGACAGCGCGTCGGTGTCGTCGGTGACGAACAGCTCGCGGGAGCGGTCGAGTCCGCCGGCGGTACCGCGGTCGTCGATGGAGCCTCGGTTCTCGAGACGGTCGAGTTCGCGGTCGCGGGCGGGATCGATGCAGTCCTCGAGATCGTGCGTTCGGCGGCCGAGGTTCCGGTGTTGATCGTCGGCTCCGTGGACGGGCTGGCATCCGTCCCGCTCGGTCGCGCCGGGACAGCGATCGAACGGGCGATCCAAGGGGCCCCCGAAACCGAGTGCCATCCCATAATCGCCGTGTCCGGACACGAGGAGACATCGACCGGGATATTCGACGTCGCGCTCATGGCGGCCGAGCCGGCGCGTATCTCGGAGTTCTCAGTCGGCGGCGCCGACGGGCGGATCGCACAGTTCCGGGCCGACGGCGTCGTCGCCTCGACTCCGGCCGGCAGCCACGGATACAACCGGCGGGCGGGCGGCCCCATCGTCGCCGCCGGAACCGGCATCGCGTCGATCGTTCCGATCGCCCCGTTCTCGACGTCGGCCGGCCACTGGGTGTCGCCGATCGATGCGGTCGAGTTGACGATCGAACGCGACGAGACGCCCGTCGAGCTACTCGTCGACGGGCGCCGCGAACGCGTCATCGACACCGACGAATCGATCGAACTCTCGATCGTCGGAACGCTCGAAGCGTACACCTTTCCCGACCTCGCTTCTCCCCGTGGGGCGGACGAAGCGTCGTCGCCGTAACTTATTGTCCGCCTTCCCTAACTGGAGGTATGGCCGACACCTTCGATTACGAATTGCTCGTCGAACTCACCGAGACAAGCGGCGTGCCCGGATACGAAGACCGGGTCCGAGCACTCGTCCGAGATCAGCTCGAACCGACCGTCGACCGGCTTCGATCGGATTCGATGGGGAACCTCGTCGGCACGGTCGAAAGCGAAAGCGATTACGACGTCGTCGTCGCCGCACACATCGACGAGATCGGGTTCATGATCAAACACATCGACGACGACGGCTTTCTCGAACTCGACGCGCTCGGCGGCTGGGATCCGCGGGTCCTGCGGGCCCAGCGTGTCACCGTCCACACCGACGACGACGAGGACCTCCCGGGCATCATCGGCTCCGTGCCGCCGCATACCCTGACGGACGAACAGCGCGAGGCGGAGCCGAAAGTCGAGGACGTCCGCGTCGATCTCGGGCTCGACGCGGAGACCGTGACGGAACGGGTCTCGGTCGGCGATCTCGTGACGATGGCCGGACGAACCGAACGCGTCGGCGAGTTCGTCTCCGGTAAATCGCTCGACAACCGCGTCTCCGTGCTCGCGATGATCGAGGCGGCACGGCGATTCGACGACCCCGACGTGAACGTCCACTTCGCCGCGACCACACAGGAGGAGGTCGGACTCCGCGGTGCGGCGACCCTCGGTGTCGATCTCGATCCGGACCTCGTTTTCGCGCTCGATACGACGGTCGCGAACGACGTCGCCGGGTTCGAACCGGGGAAACAGGTCACCCGTCTCGGCGAAGGCGCGGCGATCAAGCTGAAAGATTCCAGCGTCATCACGAACCACAAACTCCATCGCCGGCTTCGGTCGGTCGCCGAAGCGCGCGACATCGAACACCAACTCGAGGTGTTACCGGCCGGCGGCACCGACACCGGATCTCTCCAGCGGGCCGGCGGCGCCACGCCCGCCGGAGCCATCTCGGTCCCGACCCGGTATCTCCATACCCCGACCGAGTGCGTCCACGGGGCGGATCTCGAAGCCGTCATCGACCTGCTCGTCGCGACGCTCGAGACCGAAGACGGCACCCACGACTACGCGCTCTGATCGGTTTCGCCCGCCGAAGGGAGACACGGTTACCCCGTCTCGCTGCTCGACTCCTCGTCCGATCGGGGCCGGATCAGATCCGCCAGCGTCACGACGAGTCCGAGGAACCACCCGAGGGGCGTCGCGATGGCGATCCACATCAAGATCACGCCGATCCCCTCGAGGCTGAAGCTCGCTCTGAGATAGTCGTTGATCCCGTAGAAATGCAGAAGGTTATCCAGCAGGAAGATCGCGAGCGTCTCGCTTTGCTCGAGGACGCCGCTCAACGAGGGCTCATAGAGGGCCGCGACAACAGGCGGGAGGAAGATCGCGTTCATCGCGAAGGGATAGCCGAGAACGACGGTCGTCCCGCGGCCGCCGATCCGCGTGAACGTCGCTGCCAGCGCGGCCGAGACGACCGCGACGCCGCTTGCCGCCCCGACCGCGAGGAACTCCCCGAAATCGAGCCGGACGCGCGCGAGCGCGGTCAGTCCGCCCCACAGAAGCGCGGTCAACACCACGACACCGATGACGCCGAGTCGGGTCGTCGCGCTGTTGAACCGGCGGGCGTTGAACCGAACCGCGAACCCGACGAGCAAGAGTGGATACAACAGTCCGACAATGGGAGCTCCGATCGCGGCCCACAGCCGGTATTTGATCCTGTCGGCCTTGGTTCGGGGCTGCCACTTTCCGAGAACCCTGTGGACGGCGGTCCGCTGCCGGGGGAAGACGAGCTCCATCCACGTCTCGTGGAGCCGAACGACGTCGATCTTGATTCCCTCGATGAGCCCGCCGTCTGCCATACCGCAACACTACCTGCGGGCATAAAAATAGGTTCCGGCCGCGGGACGGGACGTTCGCGCCGATCGGGCCGACCGGAACGGCGATCCGACCCGTCACCAGGCGTTGGGGGCGAAGTCGGGATCGACGAGCCGCCGTTCGTCCCCTATCACCTCGATACGCTCGAGTTCGGCGTCACTCAGCTCGAGCTCCAGCGACGCCCAGTTCTCTCGGATGTGCTCACCGCCGGCCGCCTTCGGGATCGCGGCGAGTCCGCGCTGTCGGAGCCACGCCAGGCTCACCTGCGCTTCGCTGACGCCGTGGTCGGCCGCGATCGCCGAAAGCACGTCGATCCCGAAGACCTCCCCTTTGGCGAGCGGGGAGTACGCGACGAGTTCGATCCCGACGCTCCGGCAGTATTCGCGCAACCGACGCTGCGGTAACAGTGGGTGGATCTCGATCTGATTGGCGGAGATCGGCGCCCCGAGGACGTCGCGTGCGGCCTCCAGCTGTCTCGGCTCGAAGTTCGAGACGCCGATCCGCTCGATGATGCCGTCCTGGTATAGCTCTTCGAACGCGGCGAGTGTCGACTCGGGATCGTAGTTCCCCGCCGGCCAGTGGATGTACAGTATATCGAGGTAGTCGGTTCCGAGCCGACCGAGGCTTTCTGCGGTCGCTTCGAAGACGTCGTCGTAGCCGAGTTCGTCGGTCCAGAGCTTCGTTCCGAGAAATACAGACTCGCGATCGACGTCGGCCGCCGCGATTCCTCGCCCGACGGCGGTCTCGTTGCCGTACATCCGGGCGGTATCGATATGTCTGTACCCGGTTTCGAGGGCGATCCGCACTGACTCTCGACACTCCTCCGGGTCGTCGTTTTGCCACGTTCCGAGCCCCAGTGCAGGTATCCCACTTCGATCCGGAGCCCCGCTCTGTTCGTCCATGTCGGGCGATCGGTCCGCCGAGAAAAAACGGTTGTGGCGGCGGTGGCACTGACACGGCGAACCGACCGCGACGGGAATCCGGTCCCGATCGACGATCGAAAGGGTGTTTCGGAGGCACCGTGAACCGGCGGGATGTCGTGCAGTACAAATACGTCGCTCTCGCGCTGTGTACCCTCGCCTTCACCGCGACGATGGTCGCGCGTCTCGTCATCAGTCCGGTCGTTCCGGCGATCACGGCCGAGTTCGCGGTCTCGAAGGGCGCCGTCGGTCTCGCGTTGACGGGGATGTGGGCCGCCTACGCGGTCACGCAGTTCCCGAGCGGCGTGCTCGCAGACCGGTTCGGCGAACGCCGCGTGATTCTGCTCGCGGTCGGACTGACCGCGGTCGCGAGCCTCCTTTTGGCCGTCGCACCGAACTACGCGGTCTTTGCGGTGATGGCGGTCGTTCTCGGCGCCGGTGCCGGTCTGCATTACACCGTCGCGACGTCGTTTCTGGCCCGACACTTCGACCGTGTCGGCCGTGCGATCGGGATCCACGTGACCGGCGGGCCGGTCGCCGGGTTGATCGCCCCGGTCGCCGCCGCGGCGGTCGCCGTTCGGTACGGCTGGCGGCCGGCGATCCTTCTGGGTGCGGTCGTCGCAGCTCCCGTCTTCGTGCTGTTTTGGCTCCGGATCGAACGGACCGATCCGGCCCAGCCGGACGTCGCCATGCGATCGCGTTTCGAGATCGGCCCCCTCCGCGAACTCTTGGCCCGTCCGGAGATCCGGTACACGACGGTGATGGCCGTCGGTGGGGCCTTCTGTTGGCAGGCGACGGCCTCGTTTCTCCCGACGTTCCTCATCGAATATCACGGACAGTCGCCCGCGATGGCGAGTGTGCTCTTTTCGGCGTACTTCGTCGTCCACGGCGTTTCACAGCCGTTCCTCGGCAACCTCTCGGATCGGGTCGGCCGGGATTCGGTCGCGGCGGCGGTGTTCGGCGTCGGGATCGTCGGCTACGGGGCCCTCGTCGTCGGCTCCGGGCTCGCCGTCCTCGTGGCGGTTCCGCTCGTCGGGATCGCGATGTCGTGGGGGGCGCCGGTCCAATCGCGGTTCATCGACGTCCTCAGCGCGGAGGAGCGCGCGACCGGGTTCGGACTGGTTCGCACCGTTTATATGCTGCTCGGCGCGCTCGGCAGCGTCGTCGTCGGGACGCTCTCGGACGTCGCCGGCTGGTCGGTCGCGTTCGGCCTCCTCGCCGCGGTGTTGGCCGTCGAATGTCTGCTGGCGGCGGTTCCCGCGATCGCGAAGCGGTGATCCGCGTTCGAACTCTCTTAAGTGATCCCGGATGCGGCGGGTTGTGTACTTAAATCAGTCGTAACGGATGGGTTATTTACATCGGACCGTATAATCCCGTGTATATGCCCCCCGAATCGTACGACATCGTCGTCGTCGGCGGCGGAACCGCGGGCTGTTTCGCCGCGGCGAGGGCCGCCCAAGACGGCCTCGATGTCGCCGTCCTCGAGCGGAAGACGGAGGACGAAGGCGGCCGCATCGCCTGTGGTGACGCCATCAAGGGAACGAGCACGTTCCCCGACGTCATCGACCTCGACTATCTCCGAGAGGAATCGTTCACAAACGAGGGGATCACCCTGGCCCGCTTCGAGAACCCGAAAACCGACGAGAACCTCGATATCGGTTTCCGGGGCGGAAACGGTGCGATCGTCGACCGCAAGCGCTACGGGGAGGTACTCTTAGAGGAGGCCGACCGCGCCGGCGCGGACATCCACTACGATACCGTCGTCCAAGACGTCGTCCAGAACGGCGCGGTCTCGGGCGTCACCGCGACGAAACGCGGCTCGGTCGTCGAGTACGACGCCGACGTCGTCATCGACGCCGCGGGGGCGCTGTCGCTTCTGCAGGACAAAGCGGATTTCGAGGGGTCCACTTTCGACACCAACGTCAACTACCAGCAGTTCTGTTCGGCCTACCGCGAGGTCATCGAACTCGATGAACCCGTCGAGTGGCACAACGCCATCGTGTTCAAGCCGACCGCGGAGCTCGGCTATCTGTGGTATTTCCCGCGGACGCCGACGGAGATCAACGTCGGGTTGGGTTTCCAGATGAACAAAGAGCCGATGCAACTGGTCGAACACCTCAAAAAGGACATCCGGAACCGTCCGGAGTTCGAGGGGGCGACCGTCAAGGACAAACTCGGCGCGGCGCTGCCGACCAGACGGCCCTACGACTCGGCGGTCGCGCCGGGGTATATGGCCGTCGGCGACGCCGCCGCTCACGTCAACCCCTGCACCGGTGGGGGGATCCCGGGCGCCGCCAAGGCCGGGACTTGGGCCGCCGAAGCCGCCATGGAGGCGATCGCCGAGGGGACGACGGACGACGAGAACGCGCTGTGGGAGTACAACCGACGCGTCCAGACGGACTTCGGCAAGCGCTTCGCCGCGATGGACCTGTACAACATCTGGGGCGGCACCTACGACGTCGACGAACTGGTCGATATCGTGAGCGCGATGCCCGGCCAACAGCTCGCTGACGCCCTCGCTTTAGAGGGAACGGCCTCGATGAGCTGGCCGCTGAAAATCAAGACCGCCATCAAGACGTTCGGTCACTGGGGGACGCTGTTCGAGCTGAAACGGCTCAACGAACTGGCGACGGAGCTGAAATCGGTTTACGACGACTACCCGGAGACGGGCGATAGCTTCGAGAGCTGGCGCTCGCGCCGCGACGACGTGATGGACGACGTCTACGAACTCTCCGGCGCCGACCCGAAGTACTGATCGCTCCGGACCGTCCTTTAGGTTCCAAACGCGGGCGGTACGGCCGGGAAAAGTATTTTTTCACCGAGTCTGTTCGATTACATAATGGTAGACGCTGACGGAACGATCGAACTCGAGACCGAGACGGCCTGGATCGCCGCCGCGGTCCTCCTCATCGCCTGTCTCGGTGGAGCTATCGTTCTCGCCGAATGGCCGCTCTGGGGGGTGACACCCGAAGATCCGGACGAGCCCCATCTCGTCGAACCCGCCCCGGGCGGGACACAACTGTGGCCCTACACCGCCCGGGCGCACGATTTCCAGAGCCGAACGCTCGGTATCAACATGATCTTCTATGGCTCACCCGACGACGTGCACACGGCGCTGACTGAACGATCGGCCCTCGAGTGGGAGGACGAACAGCTTCACGAGGGCGACGCGGACGCCGAGACGGTTTCGCCGGAACGGTTCAAAGTCGACCCGGACGCCGAGGAGATCGGTAACGTGATCAGGTGGGATGACGCCGAGGGTTCGACCCGGTATACGTACTTCGAGACCGACGGCGACGGGGAGTGGGTCGACGAGTCATACGAGCTACACGCCGGCACGTATCTCGGCGACCGACTGCATATCCGTGCCTACGAAGACCCGGCCGAGGAGTGGACCGCCGTCCAGATCCACGAGGAACACTGGGACTGGTTCCGGCTCCGTCACACCGTCACGGGGATCAGCGACTCCCAGCGCGAACTCGAAAGCGAGTTTATGAACGACCCCACCGTCGAGACTGTCGTTCGGATGCCGTTCGAAAACGAGACGGCCGACAGCGACGGATGGGTGACGGGGATCCACCTCGTCGGCGCGGCGATTCCGTTCGTCTTGGTCGGGATCACCGTTCGCCCGAGACGGCTTGTCCGGAATGTGTCCCGTTCCCTCGATCGCCGCCGCCGAGAGATCACGCTCGGAGCCGCCCTCTTCGGTCTCTACACGGCCGTCCGATGGCTCGGTATCGCGGGCGAGCTCGTATTCTCCGACGTCTCACCCAAGGTCGTCGCCGCACCGCTCTATGTCGCGCTCGTCCTCGGCGTTCCGGCGATCGCGTATCTGTTCGGGAGAGGTAGCGACGCGACGTGGGCCTTCGCCTTCGCGACGCTCGGACTCGGAGCCGCGATCGTCGCCGATTTCGCGGCGATGGGTGTCTCCGTGCTCCCATTGCGAGTCATCCTCCATCGCGTAGCGGTCCTGATCGCCGTCGGGCTGATCGCCGTCGGTGCCGCGATGTACACCGACCGATCCGGACGGCCGCGACCGCTCTTTGTCGGTCTCGCCGGCTGGTTTGTGGTGCTTTTCGCGCCGCTTTTCGGCTACGTGTAGTCTCGATCGGGCCTTCCGAAACTATCGAATACAACCGGTATCGACCGCTCTACGGCGATCGACTTGTTACCACTTCGTTTCCGAACGGCCAGCCGGACAAAGAGGTTTATATGCTTTCGAGCGCGAATACTATAGAGAATGGAGACCGAGACGTCGTGTCGGCGCCGAGCAGTTCTTTCGGGAGCTGCGGGTGCGCTCGTCGCCACGAGCGGCTGTCTCGGGGAGGTCCGAAACCTCGCCGGCCGAGACCGGGCCACACAGCTGTCGCTTTCGATCGAGACGCTACCTGCCTCACACGATCCGTACGCGATTCGGATCGCTAACCGACTCGCGGACAACCTCGAAGCCGCCGGAATCGACACCATCGTCGATCCGGTCCAGCCTGACGTCCTGTTCCGTGACGTCCTCATCAACCACGATTTCGATATCTACGTCGCACGCTACCCGAGCCAAGGGGAACCGGACGAGCTCAGGTCGATGCTCTACTCGACGTACGCCGAAGAATCGGGATGGCAGAACCCGTTCGGATTTAGCAGTCTCCCCTTCGACGACTTGCTTGACGAACAGCGAACTGTCGGAGAAAGTGATCGGACCGAGAGGGTTCACGAAATCCAACACGAGCTGCTCAGAGAACAGCCGTTCACCGCTGTCTGTTTCCCGGATTACCTCGGTGCCGTCAGAAACGACCGCTTCGAAGGCTGGCCGAGAGGAGGGCTGAAGGAGCCGATCGACTATCTACAACTCAATCGCGTCGGCGAGGAAACGACGCTCCAGCTGCTACTCAGAAACCCTCGTATCACGAGAAACAGGAATCCGATCGCCGCCGAGTACCGCAATCAGGGCTATCTCGTTGAACTCATCTACGATCCACTGCTCCGGACTGTGGAGGACACAACGGAGCCGATCGAGTGGCTCGCCGAAACGATCTCGTGGGATACCACCGGCCGGATGTCCGCCACCGTCACGATCCGGGAAAACTTCTGGCACGACGGGGAACCCGTAACCGCCGGCGACGTCGCGTTCACCTACGAGTTCCTCCAGGATACGTCGCTCGGGGAGTTCGATACGCCGGTACCGACGCCGTGGCGGCGTGGACGGCTCTCGCTGGCCGAATCGGTCGAGGTACTCGACGATCGGCAACTCCGGATCGAGTTCACGACGACGAACCGATCGATCGCCCACCAGCTGCTCGCCGTTCCGATCCTCCCGGAACACATCTGGCAGGAACGGACCGGTGCGGCGGACATCGCCGGACTCGATCTGGTCGGACAAACGACCGAAGCGCTCGTCAGTTCAAACGAGGACACGATCGGATGCGGCCCGTTACAGTTCGTCGAGGCCACGACTGACGAATCGCTCTCGCTGGAGCCATTCGAGGATCATTTCCTCTATACGGGTCACGACGACGGTATCCCCGACCGGTTAAAAACCGGTCCTTCCTTCGACCGACTCGAGTTCGAGATCATGCCGTCCCACGACGCCGCCGTCCAGATCCTTGAGGACAACGGTGCCGACGCGATCGCTGACGGGGTACAGGCGAGTGTCGTTCCGCGGATCATCCGTTCGAGCGACATCTCGTTGCGGGTTCGATCGGTCGACTCCTTTTATCATCTCGGATATAACTGCCGCCGAGCGCCGCTGACCGACCCGACATTCCGAAGAACGGTCGCCAGACACATCGACCGCGACGCGGTCGTCTCGGAGTCGCTCAGCGGCTACGGCACGCCCACCGAAACACCATTGAAGGACCGGTGGGTACCCGAAGACCTCGAGTGGGACGGCGATGCGACGTTCCCGTTTCTCGAAACCGACGGCGACTTCGACGCCGAGCAGGCGCGCGAAGTGTTCAGGGAAGCCGGGTACCAATACGACGGCGACCAACTCGTCAGGAGGGGTAGCTGATGTTCCGAATCCTCGTCGTCGGACAGCTCGTCGGCGTTATCGTTCTGTTGCTTGCCGTCGCGACGCTCACGATCGTCGGCCGCGACCGACTCGCCGAAACCAGGGCGGAGTATCGCCGGCGTTTCGCGGCGGTCGCCCCCTACGTCGGCCTCTTGGCAGTCGTTTTGGTTGCGAACAAGATCGCCCGCGACGTCGGCCCGGATCTCTCGTTGCTCATCGGCTTCCGTATCACGGGACAGCTTCAGCGTATCGATGGACAGCTACTGTGGCCGTTGTACCCCGACGACACACCGCAGGTCGTCGTCTGGCTGCAGTCGATGGCGACCCCCGAACTCACCGCGTATTTTTCGTTCATCTACATTTACGGGTACGTCTTTCTGCTCGTGTTCCCGCTCGTCGCCTACTTTGCGCTCTCGAAACCGGAACCGCTCCGTCGGACGATCGTCGCCTACGGCGCGAACTACGTTCTGGGGGTGATCTGTTATATACTCTTCCTCGCGTACGGCCCGCGGAACCACATCATAGAACAGGCCGATCAGCTGTTGTACACTCAGTATACGCAGTATCAGTTCATCACGATGGCGGTCAACGACGAGACGAACGTCTTCCCGTCGCTCCACACATCGATGGCCGTGACGGCGGCGCTTTTGGCGTGGACGACGCGCCGGGAGTATCCGATCTGGGTACCGATCGCCGCCGTTCTCGCGGTCAGTGTCATCGTTTCGACGATGTATCTCGGAATCCACTGGGCGACGGACGTGATCTTCGGGGTCGCGCTCGCGTGGATCAGCGTCGTGATCGGAACACGACTCGAAAACACGCCGCCGACGATCGGCGGGGCGAAACGCCGGCTGTCGGCGCTACGGGACGTTATTCCAGTCCCGTCTCGATGACGTCGCGTAACGACGCGATCTGCCCCGCCGTATAGCTGATCGTTTCCGCTCCTACCGAGATTTCGAGCCGTCCGGTGTCGGTCGCCGTCCCGAGCGCTTCGACGGGAACGGCTTCCGGGACGTGCTTTTCGACCTCGTCGGGATCGGTCGTTTCGACGACGACGCGGCCGACGGCCTCCGAAAAGAGCGTCCCGAGCACGTCGTCGGTCGGTAGGGGCACGTCGGCGCCGGCCGTACCGACCATCTCCGCGAGCGTGACGGCCACTCCGCCGTGGCTGACGTCGTGAGTCGACAGCGTGCTCTCGAGATCGGCGATCTCTGTGATCGCGTCGATCAACGCGGCGGGATCGTCCGCGGTCGTCGGGAAGTGGTCGGTCCCACCGAACTGTGCGAGCAGTTCCGAGCCGCCGAGCGCGTCGGCGTGGCCGCCGACGAGGACGAGTTCGCCCTCACCGTCCAGTTTCGCCCCCGGAGCGTCGTACCCGGTCTTGGTTCCGGTCAGCGCGAGCGTCGGCGTGGGTGGGATCGGTCCGGCCACCGAGTCGTTGTACAGCGACACGTTGCCGCCGACGACGGGGACCCCGAGCGCGCTACACATGTCCGCGAGGCCGTCGACGATCGCTCGGAACCCTCCGTACACGTCCGGCTTCTCGGGATTCCCCCCGTTGAGACAGTCGACGGCGGCAAGCGGTGTCGCCCCCTTCGCCGCGACGTTCGTCGCGTTCTCCAGGGCGATCGCGCGAGCACCCTCATAGGGGGCGGCGGCCGTCCAGTTCGGGTCCGCCCCCGATGAAAAGGCGAGCCCGACACCCGCCTCCCTGACCGCGACGATTGCGGCGTCGTCGCCCGGCTTCATCGCCGTTCGAGTGCCCACCTCGTGGTCGTACTGGCGGTACACCCACTCCTTGGAGGCCGTGTTCGGGGCGGCGACGACCGCCTCGAAAGCCGAGTCGACGTCGACTGCCGGGCGGTCCGGCTGTGGCTTTTCGGGTTCGACGTGATCGAGATCGTTCATCGGGGCGCCTTCCGCCAGATACTCTGCCTCGACGTCGACGACCGTCTCCCCCTCGAACGTACAGACGTAGTTCCCTTCGGTCACCTCACCGATGACCGAACAGCCCAGATCGTACTTTTCGGCGATCGCCTCCACCCGGTCGACGTCCTCGGGACGGACCTCGTAACACATCCGTTCTTGGGATTCGGCGAGCAGGATCTCGAGGGCGTTCATGTTCGGCTCGCGCTGGTGGACCCGGTCGAGTTCGATGTGTGCGCCGAGCCCGCCCTTCGCGACAAGTTCGGAGGAAGCGCCGCCGAGCCCGGCCGCTCCGAGGTCCCGGGCCGCCCGGAGCAGATCGCCGTCGAGGAGTTCCTCGTTGGCCTCGATGAGCCGCTTTTCCGCGTACGGATCGCCGACCTGCACGGCGGGTCGGTCCTCGGTTTCGGCGTCCTCGGCCAGGTCCTCGCTCGCGAAGGATGCTCCGCCGAGCCCGTCCCGCCCGGTCGCGTTGCCCACCAGCACGAGTTTGTTCCCCGGCTTCGTCGCGACCGCCGTCACCAGCCGGTCGTCGTTCGTCAGACCGATACAGGCGACGTTCACGAGCGGGTTGCCCTCGTATCCGTCGTGGAAGGCGACGCTTCCGGTCACCGTCGGAACGCCGATACAGTTGCCGTAGTGTGAGATGCCCTCGACGACGCCCTCGAAGAGGTATTTGGAGTGTTCGCGGTCGAAGTCGCCGAAATAGAGACTGTCCGCCAGTGCGATGGGGTAGGCGCCCATCGACAGCGTATCGCGGACGATCCCGCCGACGCCGGTCGCGGCGCCGTCGAAGGGGTCGACGTAAGATGGGTGGTTGTGACTCTCGATCCCCATCGTGACGTAGGTCTCGCCGTTCTCGCCGGTTTCGGGATCGGGGAGGGCGACGACCGCCGCGTCGTCGCCGGGGCCGATGACGACCCGTTCGCCCTCGCTTTCGAAGGCCGAAAGCAGGGGCCGAGAGGAGCGATACGCACAGTGCTCACTCCAGAGGTTCTCGAACAGCGCTTCCTCTGCGGGCGTTGGATCGCGGTCGAGTTCCTCGATGACGAGTTCGCGGTCCGACGGCGGGAGGCTCATGCAGTTGTATGCTTCCTTCGACCGGATAAATCGCTTTTCATATGCACGTTTTTGTATACTGTTCGCGGCTCCGCCCGGTCGACCGGGGTTCTTTTTAAGGACGGCGTCGAACGGGTATCCGTGCTCTCGGTCGAGCTACATACACACTCGGAGTTGTCCTACGACGGCCGCGACCCGGTCGAACTCCTCTTGGAACAGGCCGAAGCGGTCGGACTCGACGCGCTCGCCGTCACCGACCACGACGAGATCGACGCGTCCCTCGAAGCGGCGGCGCTAGCCGAGGAATACGGGCTCGTCGGGATCCCGGGAATGGAGGTCTCAAGCGCCGCCGGCCACGTACTGGCGCTCGGCGTCGAGGAGCTCGTCCCGGCGGGGCTCCCGTACGACGAGACGCTCGATCGGATCCACGAACTGGGCGGTATCGCCGTCGTTCCGCACCCGTTTCAGACGTCGCGACACGGCGTTGCGGCCCACATCAGCCGCGATCAACTCGCCGCCGCGGACGCGATCGAAGTGTACAACTCCCGTCTTTTCACCGGCCGGGCGAACCGACAGGCCGAACGGTTCGCCGAGGCGCGCGGTCGCCCGATGACTGCCGGTAGCGACGCTCACATCGCCGAGATGGTCGGACAGGCCGTCACCGAGGTCGACGCCTACCACCGGAGCGTGGAGGGGATCCTCGACGCGGTCGCCGAGGGTCGAACCAGCGTCGTCGGCAAGCGGACGCCGTGGTTCATCAGCGTCCGGCAGTTCAGCGGCGGCGTCAAACGCCGGATCGCGTCGATGCTCCCATGGCGATAGACGGCGCCGACCCCGATTCAGTCCGCCGGGCGCTTCAGACGGAACGGGCGCTGTCAGGGATCGACGGCTTCGCCGGCGAACTCGACGGTCGCCTCGTTCGGGACGTTCTCGGTCGATACCCGGTCTTCTCGGAGGCGGACGATCCCACGGCGTGGAGCTTCGATCCCACAGAACTCGCCACACCGGATCCCGTTCCGGCGGGTCACGTCCGCACCTCCTAAGGCGACGAGCCGGTGTGGTCGCTCCCGGATCCCGAACCGGCCTCCGACGAACGATCGGCGATCGGGGCCGTTCGTGCGGCCGTCACCGGCGCAGTCGACGCGGTCGAGGGATCGCCGCCGATCGCCTTCTCGGGTGGAATCGACTCGTCGATCCTCGCCGCCCGTCTCGGAGGACCGGCATACGTCGGCGGATTCGAGGGGAGTCACGACGTCGAGGCCGCCCGCTCGGCCGCCACCGAACTCGGGGTCGAGCTCCGTGTCGTCGAGTTCACTCACGACGACATCGAGCGGGCCGTCCCGGCGGTCGTCGAAGCGACCGGTCGGTCCCGACCGATGGACGTCGAAATCGCGCTGTCCCTGTATCTCGTCGCCGAGGCGGTCGCGGCCGACGGTCACGACAGGCTCGCTCTCGGTCAGGGCGCCGACGAACTGTTCGGGGGATACGCGAAGGTCGCGAACGCCCCGAGAAGCGACCGCGTGTCCGCGAACACGGCCCGTGGGGCGGCCCGAGAGCTCGTCGAAACGCTGCCCCAACAGCTCGAACGGGACGTGTTGGCGCTTCGAGCCGCCGGGATCGAGCCCGTGACACCCCTCTGCTCGGATCGGGTGGTCGAGACGGCACTCACGCTCCCGGAGTCGCTTTTCGTCTCCGGCGACGAACGGAAAGTCGCGCTCCGTCGAGCCATGGATTTCCTGCCGGACGAGATCCGATCGCGGGACAAAAAGGCGGTCCAGTACGGGAGCTTGCTAGCCCGCGAGTTCGATCGGCTGGCCCGCCAGGCCGGGTTCAAACGCCGGATGGACGATCATCTCGGCCAGTACATCGACTCGCTCTGTGAGGCTGACGGCCGTCCCCGGTGAGTCTGATCCGTCCGATTTCCCCCGCCAGTATCAATCATCGGGCGTCGGACAGAACAGCACCGGCACCTCGCTTTTCAACATCACCATCTGCGAGACGCTTCCGAAAACCGCCTTCCCGGCCGGCGTTCGGTTCCGCCCGGCCATCGCGATCGCGTCCGCACCCTCGCTTTCGGCGAACTCGAGTATCTGTTCGGCGGGTGATCCGCTCGCCTCGGCCAGTTCGACGTCGATCCCTTCCCGTTCGAGTACGCCTTTGGCCGCCCGAGCAGCACCGATCTGACTCACTGCAGCGCCCTCGGGGTTGTCGGTAAAGACGTGCAGTATTAAAACCCTAACCGAGTCCCCGTCCCAGCCGAGCGAGGCGACCCCTTCGGCGGCCGAACGCGCCCGGCTTTCGTCGTCATCGACTGCGAGTACGATCCGTGTCATCTGTTCGGTCGGATTAGCTGTCGGTACAGTAAATAGTGCGAGGGCAGCTCCCGGTCGGCGGGATCGCCGACGCCCCCGGCAGACACCGATACCCGTCGATCGGCAGTGTTGGCACCTCGAATCGTAGCTGACACATTCGAAACGCTTAGTGACGGCGCACGCCCAGCCACGAGTATGACTGTCGACGAGGCGGAGGTCCGCCACATCGCGTCGCTCGCCCGGATCGAGCTCGATGAGGGAGAGATCGAGCAGTTCACAGAGCAGTTCGGCGAGATCCTCGAGTATTTCGAGGCGCTCGAGGACGTTCCCGAACTCGAAAGCGACGCCGATCTCACCAACGTGATGCGATCGGACGAGGTCCAAGAAGGACTGACACAGGAGGAGGCGCTACGGAACGCACCGGAGACGGAGGACGGCTACTTCAAGGGTCCGAACGTCTCATGAGCCACAACGCCTTCATCACCCGGGAGACGATCGAAGGTGACGGCTCCGGCCCCCTCTCCGGTCGGACCGTCGCGGTCAAGGACAACATCTCGACGGCGGGCGTTCGGACGACCTGTGGGTCGGACACCCTCGCCGACTACGTCCCCCCCTACGACGCGACGGTCGTCGAACGGCTCATCGACGCCGGTGCCACGATCGTCGGCAAGACGAACATGGACGAGTTCGGGATGGGAACGACGACCGAGACCTCCGCGTTCGGGCCCACGGAAAACCCCGTCGCCGAGGGACGGGTTCCGGGCGGCTCCTCTGGCGGGAGCGCTGCCGCGGTCGCCGCCGGCGAGGCGGACTTCGCGCTCGGTTCGGACACCGGCGGCTCGGTCCGCTGTCCCGCCGCCTTCTGTGGCGTCGTCGGTATCAAACCGACCTACGGGCTCGTTTCGCGGTACGGCCTCGTCGCCTACGCGAACTCCTTAGAACAGATCGGGCCGCTGGCGCCGACCGTCGAGGGCGCCGCCGAACTGCTCGAGGTCATCGCCGGCCCCGACCCGAACGACGCCACGACGCGTGCTCCCCCGAACGATGTCAACACGGAGTATGCGGCCGCCGCCGACGGCGACGTCGACGGCCTCTCGGTCGGCGTCCCGACGGAACTGCTCGAGGGGGCAGACGACGGCGTCCGGAACGTCTTCGAGAACGCACTCGGCGATCTCGAGGATCGGGGTGCGACGGTCGAAACCGTCTCGCTCCCCTCCGTCGAGACCGCCGTCCAGGCGTACTACGTCATCGCTATGTCCGAGGCCTCCTCGAACCTCGCCCGCTTCGACGGCGTCCGATACGGCGTCCGCGGCGATTCCGACGGCAACTGGAACGAATCCTTCGCCGCCGCCCGCGAGACCGGCTTCGGCGAGGAGGTCAAACGACGCGTGTTGCTCGGCACGTACGCCCTCTCGGCCGGCTATCAGGACAAGTACTACAAGCAGGCCCAAGACGCCCGGGCGTGGGTCAAACGGGACTTCGATGAGGCGTTCGAGTCCGTCGACGTGATCGCTTCTCCGACGATGCCCGTGCCGCCGTTCGAGCTGGGCGAGAGCCTCGACGACCCGCTCCAGATGTATCTGGCGGACGCGAACACGGTGCCCGTCAACCTCGCGAACCTGCCCGCGATCTCAGTTCCGGCTGGCGAGACGGACGGCGGCCCCGTCGGGATCCAGTTCGTCGGCCCCGCCTTCGGCGAACCGACGATCGTTCGGGCCGGCTCGGCACTCGCCTGAACGCCCCTGTCATCCGAGCGTTCGCGGTCCGTCGCTGTCGACCGTGTAGGCGAACACCGGAAGCGCCGGGAGCACCTTCTCGATCGGGCCGCGGTTGAACGTCGCAAAGAGGTCGGCGAAATCGCCTATCGCGGACGTATCGAATCTCGCAGCCTCGAGCGCGCTCGGAGTGACCTGTGGCGTGTAGGGGAGCGTCTCGACGTGTTCCTCGACGACCGCGGCTGACTGCTCGACGGCCGACTCGAAGCCCTCGGATCGCAGCGTCGGCTCCAGATCGTCCCACATCGGATTCAGATAGTCGGGCCACTGGGCCATCGTCCGGTAGATGCTCGGAAACCCGGAGTCGAGACCGTGAAACGCCCGGATCGACTCGACGGTCCCCTCCAGCGTGGGCGGGACCGCGTCGGTTTCGATCATCGTCGGAGGGCGGCCGCGGTCGCGATCGATCGACGGCGAAAGCGGCTCACAGGCGGCCCGCGTCCCGTCCGGCTTCGTCCCGACCGCTCCCCCGTTGAGCGACCGATCGACGGTCTCGAAAAGCACCGCGAGCCGCGGGGAAACGACGTCGTAGGTCGCGATCTGTCCCTGCAGCTCCCGGAACTCCGCGGGGGAGACGTCGAGTTCCCCACAGCGGTACCGTTCGACGCGATCGTCGACGCCGAGTTCCTCGAAGACAGCCGCGCGGTGGGCGACCGTCGTCCGGCCGAAGCTTTGGGTCCCGAAGACGGGTTTGACCTGCGCCCACAGATGCCGCGTCAGTTCCGGATGGTTCGCGACCATCGTTCGGAAGATCCAGTTGACGATCGGCGCCCGAAACGTCCGTTTGATGTCTTCATAGAGCCCGCGCTGCCAGCCGGTCGCCTCCTCCTCGTAGAGCTGTCTGTTCCGATCCATGCGGGTACCGCGGCCGGCTACGGCGTAAGCCTTGCCACGAGGTGGCTCGGTCGTCAGTGTTTGAACGCCCGCTGTCCGGTGAACGCCATCGCGATGTCCCGTTCGTCGGCGGCGGCGACGACGTCCTCGTCGTTGACCGAGCCGCCGGGCTGGATGACCGCCTCGATCCCGGCGTCAGCCGCCACCTCGATCCCGTCCGGGAACGGGAAGAAGGCGTCCGAGGCCATGACTGCCCCCTCGGCGTTTTTCCCCTCGGCGTGTTCGTCGGCCTTCATCGCCGCCAGTCGGACGGCATCGACACGCGAGACCTGTCCCATCCCGACGCCGACCGTTTCGGTGCCGTCGGCGAAGAGGATCGCGTTCGATTTGACGTGTTTGATCGTCTGCCAGGCGAACCGCATCGATTCCAGTTGCGCTTCGGTTGGTTCGCGCTCGGTCGGGATCTCCAGATCCTCGACGTCGATCGACTGCGTATCGCGCTGTTGGACGAGCCGTCCGCCGACGAGATCGCTTTCGACGATCGGGTCGGCACCGACGGCGAGTTCGGCGCCGTTCCCGACGTCGAGCACGCGCAGGTTCTCCTTCTCGAAGAGGACATCGAGCGCCGACTCGGTGTAGCCGGGCGCGACGACGACTTCCTTGAACGAGTCGGTGATCGCCTCGGCGGTTTCGGCGTCGCAGTTCCGGTTCAACGCGACGATCCCGCCGAAGGCGCTCATCGGATCCGTCGACAGCGCGGCGTCGTAGGCCTCGGAAAGCGAGTCGGCCGTCGCACAGCCGGCGGGGTTCGTGTGTTTGATGACCGCGGCCGCGGGTTCGTCGAACTCCGAGATCAACGATAACGCGGCGTCGGCGTCGTTGTAGTTGTTGTACGACAGCGCTTTCGCCCCCTCGTTGTGCTGGGTCGCGTCGACGACGCTCGGCGCCTCGCTGGTCCCGTCGACGTAGACGGCGGCCGCCTGATGGGGGTTTTCACCGTATCGGAGCTCGCGTCCCCGGTCTTCGCTTTCGAACCGACGGGCGGGGAACTGCCCCGATTCGTCGCCCTCGACGGAGACCGTCCCGTCCTCGAGTGAGACGCGGTCCTCGGCGAACCACTTGATGACGCGTGGATAGGCGCTGAACTCCGCCTCTCGGAGGACGCGCTGTTTGAGATCGTCGGTGTCGTCGCCGTCGTAGACCGGGACAGGTTCCTGTGTCACGATCGGTCCGCCATCGACGGTCTCGTCGACGATGTGAACGGTACAGCCCGTCACCGAGACGCCGGCTTCGAGTACCTGCTCGTGGGCGTCCATGCCGGGGAAGGCGGGGAGAAGCGAGGGATGGACGTTGAGCGTCGTCGGCGCAGCGTCGAGAAACGTCTCGGTGAGGATCCGCATATAGCCGTCCAGACAGACGAGATCGATGTCGTAACTCCCCAACCGTTCTATGATCCGCGCTTCGTGTTCTTCCCGTGTTTCCTCGGGATCCCGTTCGACGACCTCGGTCGGGATTCCCCGCTCGGCCGCTTTCTCGATCACCGGAGCGCCCTCCTCGTTGGAGAGGATCACCGAGAACGACGCGCCGCCGGGGGCAGTGTCTGCGATGTGTAACAGGTTCCGACCGCGATTCGAGGCCATACCGGCGAGTTGCATACCCGAAACGGTCGCCGCCGGAAGCAAAGTAGTTGCGATCCGTAACCGGTAGGTATACACCGACGTGAATACACCTCGGTCGGATACTGAGCTATCTCCCAAGAGTATGCACAGACGTGGCCCTCAGAGCCACTCGCGCAGCCGTTCCCGGTGGAACGCCACCGCATCGTTTCCGGTCCGTTCCGGATAGCCCGGTCGTGTCACCTCCCCGTCGCCGTCGACCGCCGAACGGAACACTGCGGCGAGGCGTTCGGCTCGGGTCACCGTCGGCAGCGGGCGAACGGAGCTGTATCCGCCTCGAAACGTCGATCGGAGGCGCTCGCGATCCCCGCCGTACCAGTCGGCAACGAGATACTCCGTCTTGGCAACCGATAGACCGGCTCCGGCAGCCAGCGGCTGCCCCCAATCGAGGAAGGCGGCGACGCGACCGTCCTCGATCACCACGTTTCCGGGGCGTAGATCCCACGGGAACAGCCGCGGAGTCGGCGATGCGGAAAACGATACGGACTCGATGGACTCGAGGATTGCCTCGCTCAGGCGGTCGAACGCCGGCGGCAGCGCATCGACCCCGCTCTCGGCGTAGCGGCGAAACCAGGGCTCGTACTCCGTCGGTCCAGTTGCTTCGAGCCGGCCCCCGCCGGACGCGACACGCCCGAACCGGTCGAACCTGAAGGCCTCGTGCAACGACGCGAGTGCGCCTCCGAACCGACGCGCGATCCGGGCTCTCCGTTCCGGGCCGAGATCGGGAAACCGTTCGTGGAGGTTTTCGCCCTCGACGCACGCGGCGATCCGGTATCCGGTTCCGTCGACCGATCCGGTGTCGATCACGTTCGGGACCGGAACCGCCGTCCGTTCGGGGATCTCGCGTGTGAGCCTCGTTTCGGTCGCCGCCGCTTTCGGATCGTCGGACAACTGGACGACGACCCGCTCGCCGTCGGCGGCCGTTACGATCGTCGTCTCCTTGCGGTTCCCCTCGTCAGGTTTTTCCGTCGAGCTGATCTGGCGATCGGGAAACGCCGCGGTGAACACCTCTCTTCCGTTCACGACACCCCCTCCGCTTTCCCTTCGAGTATCTCCCGGATCTCGTCCGGCGACCCGATGACGTACTCCGGGCTGTAAGGGGCCGGATCGCCGTCGCCGTCCGACGGATACCACGCCGCCGCCATTCCGACGTTCTGTGCACCGACGACGTCGTATTCTAGCGAATTACCGACGTACACCGCCTCGTCGGCTCGAACGGAAAGCGCCGAGAGAGCGGCCTCGAACGGCTCGCGGTTCGGCTTCCGTCGCGGCAGGTCACCAGCGTAGACGACCGTCTCGAAGTCATCGCCGAAGGGAAGCGTCTCCAGCTTGCCCGCCTGCCTCCACGCCGGACCGTTCGTCACCAGCCCGATCGATCCGTTTCGTTTCGCTGCCTCGACGGCGGCTTCGGCCCCCTCCCGTGGTCTGACGTCTGAGTAATCGACGGTTTCGAGAAAGCCGCGGGCGAGCGCGACCGCGTCGACGGGCGTTCGTCGGTGTTTCGCGGCGACGGTCGCGAATCCGGCGGCGAAATGACCGACCGGATCGTCGTGATCCGGCGGCTCTTCGAGGGCCGCCCACAGCTCCTCGGGCTGGCCGAACGGGTCGATCCCGGCCACCTCGAAGGCCCCGCCGTACACCGACTCCGCCGACTGGGCGTGCTCACAGAGGGTCCCGTCGAGATCGAACAGTACGGCGCGAAACGACACGGAGACAGTACGACACCGAGCCACAAAACGTTCTTCAATCCGGAGAGCCGTCCCGGCTGCCGACCGACATCCTTTTTCAGAGGCTCGACGCACTCGTAGATATGACTGAACGGGGTTCGCTGTACGCCGTCTCGCCGCTCGACGGCCGGTATGCCCGCTATACGGAACCGCTCACCGAGTTCGCGAGCGAGGCGGCGCTCATCAGAGCCCGCATCGAAGTCGAGGTCGAGTACCTGATCGCGCTCGCGGATCTCGGGGTAACGCCGCTTTCGCTTTCGGGATCGGCCCGCTCGGAGCTCCGGGCGCTGTACGAGGCGTTCGACGCCGAGGACGCCGAGATCGTCAAACAGCTCGAAACCGACGGATACGGCGACTACGCGGCGACGAACCACGACGTCAAAGCCGTCGAGTACTTCATCCGAACCCATCTCCCCGACGAGAAAAGACAGGGGCCGTGGGTCCACTTCGGGCTGACGAGCGAGGACGTCAACAACCTCGCCCACCGGTTGCTCGTCGGCTCCGCCATCACCGAGGTGCTCGCCTCGGAGATCGAAGCGCTCCGGGATACGCTCGCAGCCGACGCGCGGACGTACCGCGACGTTCCGATGTTGGCCCGGACGCACGGCCAGCCGGCGACGCCGACGACCTACGGGAAGGAACTCGCCGTCTACGCCGCCCGGCTCGGACGGGCCCTCGGGCGACTCGAGGCCGCCACGGACGAGCTTTCGGGCAAACTCGCCGGCGCGTCCGGGACGTACGCCGCCCACCGGGCCGCCTACCCCGACGTCGACTGGCGGTCGTTCTCGAAGTCCTTCGTCGAGTCGCTGGGCCTCGAACACACCCCCCTCTCGACGCAGGTCAACCCCTGTGACGACCTCGCCGCCGTCTTCGATGCGCTCCGCGGCGTGAACAACGTCCTCCGGGATCTCGATCTCGATATGTGGCTCTACGTCTCGGATCGCTACCTCGGACAGGACGCCGCCGAGGGCGAAACCGGCTCCTCGACGATGCCGCACAAGGTCAACCCGATCGACTTCGAGAACAGCGAGGGGAACCTGACGAAGGCCAACTCGGATCTGACGTTCCTGGCCGACTACGTGACGACCTCTCGGCTCCAGCGGGATCTCTCGGATTCGACGGTCAAACGGAACGTCGGGGCGGCCTTCGCACACTGTCTGATCGCGTACAGAAAGACGGCGACCGGCCTCTCGAAGGTGACTCCCAACGAGACGGTCATGCGCGAGGAACTGGAGGCCAACCCCGAAGTGATCGGCGAGGCCGTCCAGACGATCCTCCGTCGGGAGGGTGACACCGACGCCTACGAACGGATCAAGGCGCTCACCCGTGGTCAAAGAGCCACACTCTCCGACTTCCGGGCGCTGTTCGACGAACTCGACGTCGAGGAGTCGGTCCGCGAGGAGCTCCACGCGCTGACCCCCGCGGGATACACCGGGTTCGGCGAGGAGCTAGTCGACGAACTCGAGTAACCGGCGGAGTCTCTCTGCGATCCCCGATCGCCCGATCACCACTCGGCGACGGCCCGGACGGGCGATCCGTCGCCGTCGGCCAGCGGGAGCGGGAACGCGTACAGCGTCACCCGCTCGGGTAGTTCGCCCAGTGCGGTCAGGTTCTCGACGATCGGTAAGCCGGCGCCCAGAAGCGATCCGTGGGCCGGAAACCCCTCGGGTTCGTCCGGATCGGCGTCCCCCGTCGGCGTTGGATCGGGATTGAGCGCGTCGATACCGACGCCGCAGTCGACGTCAGCCAGCCGTTCGGCCGTCGCGGGTGTCAGGTGGGGATGGTCGAGATAGGTGGGTTTCCCCCAGTGTTCGTCCCACCCGGTGTGAATCAGGAGGATGTCCGCTTCCGGCTCATCGGGGACGACGCGCTCCGGGATCGGCGCCCGAGGCGAGATCGGTGTCGCGTCGACGACTCTGGCCCGAAAGACGAACTCGTCGATCGATCGCTCGTCGATCGTCTCGCCGTCCGCTTCGGTGTGGCCCGGTGCGTCGATGTGGGTGCCCGTATGGGAGCCACAGTGCAGACTCTGGACGCGGTAGCCGTCCGCCTCGATCGTCGCGGCGGCGGCGAGTTCGACGGGAGGATCGCCGGGGAACGTCGGCATTCCCGTCCGGATCGGCTGTGAGAGATCGCGGTACATACCGCGACGTCGAGGACGGAGGAGAAAAAACGAGGGTTCGACGCTCAGTGTAGCCCTTCGGCTTCGTCCTCCAGCCGCGTCAGATCCTCGAACGTCTCCCGACGTCGGGTCATTCCCTCTTTTTCGCCCTCGATCGCCACCTCGGCCGGTTTCGGCTGGGAGTGGAACTGGCTGGCGAGGTTGATCCCGTAGGCGCCGACGTTGCCGATCGCCAACAGATCGTTCGCCTCGGGACGGGGGATCGGCCGGTCGGTACAGAAGACGTCGGCACTCGTACACAGCGGTCCCCCGACGCTCGATTCGACCGCCTCGCGATCGCCGCCGGTCACGTTCCTGATGTGGTGATACGAATCGAACATCGCCGGGCGGATCAACGAGGTGAGTCCGGCGTCGACGCCGACGACCCGCGTCTCGGTCGTCTCCTTGATAGTGTTCACCCGGGTCAAAAGCGCCCCGGCGTCGGCGACGAGATACCGACCGGGCTCCAGCGCGATCGTCGCGTCGACCCCTTCGGTCACCTCTTTGACCATCTCCGCGGCGGCCTCGATATCCAGCGGCGGCTCCTCGGGTCGGTACGGCACGCCGAAGCCGCCGCCGAGATCGAGGAACTCGAGATCGCCGACCCGCTCGGCCAGTTCCGCGACTTTCCGGAGCGCACGTCGGTGATCGGCGAGGTCATCGGAGAGGACGCCGCTGCCGACGTGGGCGTGTAGACCGACGAAATCGAAGCGTTTGCGGGCCGACTCGACGAGCCCCGGGACTTCGTCGTAGGGGATCCCGAACTTCGCGTCCTTGCCGGTCGCGACCTTCTCGTGGTGGCCGGTCCCGATCCCGGGGTTGACACGCAGCGCGAGCCGGCCGTCGAACCCCCTGGCTTCGAGGCGGTCGAGCGTCATCTCGGCGCCCCCGGTGATCGTTAGCTCGGGGGTGTCCTCCCAGAGCTCGACCGCGAAATCTAGATCGCCGTCCGGCGGGTTGACGGCGGTGTACTGGAGGTCTTCGGGAGCGACACCGGCCGCGAGCGCGCGGTGTAGCTCCCCGGCGGCGGCACACTCGATGTCCGCCCCGGCGTCGTAAAGCGTCTGAACGACAGCCCGTCCAGTGTTCGCCTTGACGGCGTACATGACGTGGGCGAAATCGAACGCCGACTCGAACCGCGCGAAGTTCTCCCTGATCCGGTCGTGGTCGGTCACGTACAGCGGCGTGCCGTGCTCGTCGGCGAGTCGCTCGAGGCGGTCGCCGTCCCAGTCGGCGAGGCGTTTGACGGCCGCGGTGTCGACGAGGCTCATTGTCAACGTTCGGGGGACGGCCGATAACAAGGGTTCCGTTTCCGGAGCCAGTTCGGAGGGAGCTCAATCCGCCGGCTGTGGGTTCGGATCCGCTTCCATCTCGCTCGTGTCGTCTACTTCGAACGTTTCGAGCGTCGACTCGAGTCGGCCGGCCTGCTCGGCCAGCTCGGAAACAGTTCTGGTGGCGTTCTCGAGCCGCTTGCTGCTTTCTCTCGCCTCACTGGCGACCGTTTCGGCTCGTTCGGCCGTCGAATCGCCGATCTCGGCGAGTTCGTCGACGGTCGCCGAGACGTCGCTCGCGACCTTGGCCTGCTGGTCGGTGGCGTCGCTGATCTCCGCCGCGCTGTCATCGACTACAGCGGTGTCGTCGGCGATCGTGTCGAACGATTCCGAGACCGATTCGACGGTTCCGACGGCCTCCTCGATGTGTGTGGTCAGTTCGTCGACGTCGTTAGCCACGGCGTGCGTTTCGTCGTCGATATCCGCGATGAGCGCCTCGATCTCGCTCGCGGACTCGTGAGTCTCCTCCGCGAGGCTTTTGACCTCGTTGGCGACGACCTCGAACCCGCCCGTGTCGGTGTCGGTGTGAGCCGCCTCGATCGAGGCGTTGATAGCGAGCAGGTCGGTCCGGCTCGCCACCTCATCGATGAAGGCGGCGATCTCACCGATCGTCTCGGTCCGATCCACGAGCCGGGAGACGGCTTCGTCGGTTTCGTGGGCGATCTCCGCCGCCGCGCGGAGCTTTCGGGTCGCCTCGGTCGCGGCGTCGGCCCCGTCGGCGGCGTTCGTCGCCGTCTCCGTGGCGATCGTCGAGAGCTCGTTTGACGTGGCCGCGATCTCCTCGATCGTCGCCGAGAGCGTCTCGGCGTCGGCCGACAGCGACGTGAGCATCTCGGACTGTCTGACCGCGTCGTCGGCGATCCCCTCCACCTGTCCGGCGTTTCTCGCGCTCGTCTCGCTCACCGACGAAACCTCACGCTCCGCCGCGTTGCTGGTCGCCGCGACATCGGTCGCGAACGGTTTCGCCTCCCCGATCGCCGCCCCGAAGGCGTCGAGCTGGCGGTTGTACGATCCGACGACCCCCTCGAACTGCTCGTCGACGGACTCGGCAGGGATCCGGACCCGAAGATCACCGTCGCTCGCCCGATCCGTCGCCCGCTCGAACTCCTCGATCAGCTGAGTCAGCCGGGCCGATCGCTCCTCCAGTTCGGAGATCGCCTCCGAGAGGTTCTGTGACATCCGATCCAGCGAATCGCCGAACGCTCCCGGAACGGACTGATCGAGCACGGGGGCGTCGAACTCCTCGTTCGCCAGCGCGTCGGCCTGTTCGGCTGTCGTCGTGAGCGTCCCCTGCATCCGGTCGAACGACGTTCCGAGCGAGCCGACCTCGTCGCGCTGTTCGATCCCGAGCCGTTCACCGTCTAGATCGCCGCCGGCGACGGATTCCGCACCCGATTCGATCCGCCGAAGCGGACGGATCAGGTCCTCTCTGACGATGAGTGCGGTGTTGAAGAAAGCGACGAGTGCCAACAGCAAAAGCGCCCCGATCACGGCGGTCGCCGTCGTTCCCTCGAGGAACAGCGCCGCACCTCCGAGTGCGATTCCGGCGGCGAACTGGATCGCGACCGCGGCCATGAGCTTTCGCCAAAGCGAATCGTCGATCCCCAACGCTTTCATGGTCCCCCAGAGCGCCCGTCTGTATGCCGACCCTACGCCGTCACCGACGGCTTTGATGTTCATATTTGACGCTTCCGTGGACGGTGGCTAAAACAGTCGTTCCGACTCACTTCACGAAACGGCGGTTGACGGTCGAAAGCCACCCATCGCGTGTGTATCGATCACATGTATGCCGCGTCCCACCGGGTCGGTTTCAGTTGGTTTCCGCACTCCTCACACGAGAGCCGCCCCATCGTGTCCATCGACGTGATGAGCGACTCACAGGAGCCACAGTAGTAGCTGTAGCGGTTCTCGCGGTCCTCGTCGGTGTACACTGTATAGAACGGCCCCGAGGAGCCGCGCTCGGAGTCGCCCCGGTCGATGTAGAGCTCCCGGTCGTCGACGACGATCGGACGGAGTTCGATGTCGTCCTCGTCGACGTAGACGTTCTCGACGAAGGCGGTGCCATCGATTTCGGCGGTCCCTTCGCCGACCTTTCGGAGTCCGCGGTTCTCCCAAAAGCGGTTGCCCTCCGTGTTCATCGCGAGTACCAGCCCTCGGATCGTCTCCGCGCCGGCGGCCTCGAGGCGTTTCCGTGTCTCCTCGTATAGCTTCTGTCCGATACCTTCCCCCCGGTACATCGCAGCGACGTGAATCCAGTGGATATCGCCCCGGTCGTCGACGAGGACGCTCTCGGAGAACGCGACCGGTTCGCCGTCCGCTTCGACGATGAGGAGGTGTATCTCCTCGTCCTCGAGCATGTCACGGAAGCTATCGGCCCCGTACCACTGCATGATCGCGCTCTCGATGGTACTCGGACTCAGCGAGTACGACGCCTCCATCGATCGCAGTGCGATCGATCGGATCGCCGAACCGTCCTCGGCAGTCGCTTCTCGGATTTCCATACTCGCCGATACGTTACCAGTTATAATAAAACCGGACGGAGACGACGGATGCTGGACATTCGTCCGATTTCAGCGCCCGACGGGGTCCCGGTACCGTTCCGGGACGTACTGCGACAGCGGGCCGGGGACGTACGCGAAGACGGCCGGTGCCAGTTCGGCGAGATACCGCCGGAGCAGCGTATAGACGACGCCGACGAGCAGCGCGACAGCGACGACGAGGGGGAACGGATCCACGGCGAGCATGAAAAGCGGGACTGCGACGACCGCCGACAGCGCCAAGTCGGCCGGTGAACCGTCGTAGGAGACGAGCCGTCGGGGGCGGATCCACTCGCCGCGGACGTGATCGTAGACCGCCCGCTCGGAGTTGCCCTCCCACGGTCGGAGCTCAAGTCCACTTCCGTAGACGTCCATCCGACAGTGTGCGGCCGCCGCCGCGAGTCCGACCGCGAGTCCGACCGTCACCGGCGACGGTATCACGAGTGCGACGAGGGCGGTCGGGACGAACGCGATCGAGTACAGCGTCGGATAATGCAACGTCCGTCGGTGGCCCGCGTACAGATCCAGATCCGGGAATACACCGCCGAGAAGCCCCGCAAGGAGCGCGACCGGGGCGAATTCGGGGGCCCAAAGCGCCACGGGGAGTGCGAGCGCCATCCCCACGAGCGCGTGCGTCGGCAGCATCATAGGCTGAAATGTACGCGGCAGACCAATATAAACATAGCGTCAAATATATAATTTATATATATGGCTGTTGCGGTTGATTCCCTAACGTTCGATAGGCGATCCCTTTTGTCGAACTTCGCTCGGAACTCGGTATATAAACGATCTCGGAGTCCGTTCCGTTTCGAGATGTGCAGATCTCTTCCGGACAGTAGACGTCGATAGCTCCGTCGACCGCACCGCCAATAAAAAAACTCCGGGTAAGGGATCCGTCTACGAGTAGACGAGCCCAACGAAGAGGGTGAGCGTCGTCGACATGACGATGAAGCCGGCGATCATCGCGATGAACGTGTACCCGAGCATGTCGCGGGCACGCAGATCAGCCAGCGCGAGCGCCGGGAGCGCCCAGAACGGCTGGATCATGTTCGTCAGTCCGTCGCCGAACGCCTCGAGGATCACGGCGACGTACAGCGGCATTCCGAGTTGGTTCGTCGTCTCGAGCAGGATCGGCCCCTGTGCGACCCACTGGCCGCCGCCCGAGGGGACGAAGATGTTCACGAGCCCCGTGGTCATCAGTCCGAGTATCGGCCAGGTCATCGGTGTCGCGACGTCCGCGAAGAACTGCGAGATCATGCCGCCCAGCGGCGTTCCGACCAGGAGACCGGCGATGCCGGCGTAGAACGGGAACTGCAGGATGATCCCCGCACAGTTCTTGATGCTCTTGTCGATCTGGTTGACCAGCTTGACCGGATGCATCCAAAGCAGGATTGCGGCCGTAAGGAACATCGCGTTGATCGCGTTGAGCGTGAACCCGAGGATTCCGCCTCTCGCGAGCGATTGGATGAAATAATACGCGGGGAAGATCGCGATGATGGCCCCGAGTATCCGCATGCGGTTCAGCTTGTCTGCGATGTAATCCCCACCGCCTTCGACTTCCTGCCCGCCGTCGGTCGCGACCGGATCGGACGCCTCGCCGGCGCCGGCATCCGCGCCGTTGGCGATCTTCGCGTCGAGTTCGTCGATCACGGACGTCGGGAGCGTCTTGATGCTGTCGTCGTCGTTCGGGTGCAAGGCTGCCATTATCGGCGGGAGCACGACCAGAAGCGTCGCCGCCGTCGCGATGTTGACCGTGCTGCCGATCGTCTCAGCGAGCGGGATGCCGTCCTGTGCGTACTCCGGGAACGTATCGGGAATTGCGGCCGGGTCGGTCATCAACAGTCCACTCGAGGTCGTAAGTCCCATGTGCCAGATCATGAGCGCGGTGTAACCGGCCGCGACGAGGAGCGGATAGTGGACCTTGATGCCCCGTTTGTGGGCCCTGTAGGCGACCTGTCGCGCCATCACGGCGCCGACGATGAGGCCGATCGCCCACGAGATGAGCCCCGCGATGAGCGAGACGATACACACGATATAAACGGCTGTAAACTGCGATCCAGGGATCTCGGCGATCCGCTGGAACAGTTTCGTCGCGAGTCTGGATTTCGCGATCGCGTCACCGGCGATCAATGTAATCGAGATCTGCGCCATGAACGTCAGCAGATCCCACACGCCGCCGGTCCAGGCGTCCATCGCTTCGACGGGCCCCGTCCCGATCGCGAGGACGGCGGCGAACGACGTCAGTGTCAATAGAATGAGAAGGACCCACGGATCGGGTATAATACGTGTCGATACTGCTGCCGACCGTTCTCCGAGTGCTTTGAGTGGTTTAGTGATCATCTGTAACTTTGAGCGGTTTCGTGATCATCTGCAATTACCTTGGTGGCTCGTGCAACCAACGCACAAGCCATCCGTTGGTTGATTTGTATATAAAATTTGTGGAGAATAGCTCCCGCTTTCGGCGGCGTATGTCGGAGACAGCAGCAGAATTTGCGGTTCGATCTTCCCCCGGTTATAATCACTCCACGACGGGTCCCGGCGGTCGATCCCCGCTCTCGCGTTCAGTCCTTGAGTGGGATCGTGATTACCGGAACGTCCGACAGGCGAACGACCCGTTCCGTGACGCCGCCGAGCAGCGGGCGCCCGAGTCCGGTCCGGCCTCGCGTTCCCATCACGATTACGTCGACACCGGTCTCCTCGACGTACGCCAGAATGCGTTTGTGCGGTGCACCGCCGGTCACCTTACAGACCGTCTCGATTCCGGCGTCCTCGACCCGTTCGATGTACGGTTCGAGTACCTCACGCCCTCGCTTCAGGACCCGCTCGTTGAGATCCTCCTGCTCGATATCGCCGCCGAAGGATCCCTCGTGGAAGCTTCCCCGACTCGAGAGGTTCTCGGTCACGTGCAGGAGGTGGATCGTCGCGTCGTTTTGTTTGGCCAACTCGATACCGTACTCGACGGCCTGATCAGTTCCCTCGTGGTCTTCGATCGGGAGCAGTATCTGGTCGTGCATAGTGGCGTAGTCTCTCTCATCATTAATAATATTTTTCCGTGACGCCCCCGGTCTGAAGAACGATCCTGTCGTCCAGTGACGGACCGAACAGAGTCCTGTTGTTTCGTTACGATCAGATGATGACCACTACACCACGGCGATCAGAACTCCTGTTCGCGCATGTACGTAAAAAACAGAAACAGTCCGGCCGCCACGAGGCCGAACGCCGCCCAAAAATACGATCCACTCCGGAACGCGTCCATCAGCAAGATTCCGAGCGAGAGGGCCGCGATCGCGGCGATCGTGGATCGCTGCATACTCGCCCGTTCGGACGGTCGGTATATCTTCCTTCGGGTGTCCCTTCCAGCCGCTCGTTGCAGCTACTCGAAGCCGATCGACCGCTCACCGTCGATGATCGCTTTCGCCCGGCGGCTGACGTCCGGCACGACTGTTTCCATCCGTGGATAGAGCGGATCCTCGCTGTCGCCCTTCCGGTACCGAGCGTAGAACATCTCGCCGACGGCCGTGAGCATGTACAGCCCCAACACGACGTAGAACTCGAGATCGACGATCTCGATCCCCGAGCGCCCCTCGTACCGCTCGAGAAGTGTCCTCAGATCGGGGTATCCCGGCCGGTCGAGGAACGTCGGCATGAGGTCCTCGATGAGCGGATCGGTGTCCCAAAAACAGCACAACCAGCCGATATCCCTGAGCGGATCCCCGAGCGTACTGATCTCCCAATCCATGACGGCGACCAACTCCGGCTCCGGTCCCGGTCCGTACATCACGTTATCGAGCTTGTAATCGCCGTGGATGAGCGTGTGTTCGGACGACGCCGGAACGTTCGACTCCAGCCACGTCCGCACCTCCTCGACGTGTGGGACCGACCGCTCGATCGCCGTCGTTCCGTGGGCCCACTCGAACTGTGAGCCCCACCGGTCGATCTGTCGTTTCAGGAACCCGTCCGGCCGGCCGAGATCGCCGAGTCCGGCCGCCTCGTAGTCGACGCCGTGAATCGCGGCGAGCGTATCGACGAGCTCCTCGGCGACCCGCCGTCTGCGGTCCGGCTCGGCGAACCGATCCGGCTCTTCGGCGCGGATGACCGTCCCCTCGAGGCGATCCATGAGATAGAACTCGCTGCCGACCACCGATCGGTCCTCGCAGGCCGCCACCGGCGTCGGGGTCGGTACCGCAGTGTCCGCCAGCGCGTCGATGATGCGGTGCTCCCTGAGAACGTCGTGGGCCGTCTGAGCCGTCTCGCCGGCCGGTGGCCGGCGCAAGACGAGATCCCGGTCGCCCCACTTCACGATCAACGTCTCGTTCGAGTGCCCTTCCCCGAGACGTTCGATCTCGAGGCTCGCCGCCGGACCGACGGTCCCGGTCAGATACTCCCGGAGCGCCCGCTCGTCGACGAGCCGCCCCACGTCCGATTCCTCCGCTGTCATATCAGTATCTCTGACGCTCGACCGCTTAGTTCTGGCTTCTTTTCGATCCGTCAGTCCTCACCGAACGTCGGCAACGGCCCGAGTTCCTCGGGGTCGACGTCCTCGTAGGCGTTCCGGGCGATGACGCGTTTGTGCACCTCGTCGGGGCCGTCGACGATCCGGAACTGCCGAACGTTCTCGTAGAAGTCCGCGATCGGGAGATCCTTCCCGAGTCCGCTCGCGCCACAGAACTGCAGCGCCGTGTTGATCGCCTCCTCGACGACATTGGCGGTGAAGTACTTACACATCGAGACCTCGATCCGGGCTTCGTTCCCTCGCGAGATCTCGTCGGCCGCGTGTCGGACCATCGCCCGCGCGGCGTGGAGGTTCGTCTCGGCCTCCGCGATCTCGAATCTGACGCCCTGTTTGTCGGCGATCGGGCCGCCGAACCCCTCGCGTTCGCTCGTGTACGCCTTCGCGACGTTCAGGGCTCGATCCGCCATTCCGGAGTACCGCATACAGTGAGTGAGCCGGGCCGGCCCGAGCCGTTTCTGTGCGATCGTGAACCCCTCGTCTTCCGCACCCAGCAAGTTCTCTTCCGGGACGCGAACGCCGTCGAAACGGATCTCCGAGTGAACCGTCGATGTGATATCGTCGCCGAGGTGGGGGATATCCCGTTTTATTTTCAGCCCGGGCGTCCCCTCGGGGACGATAATGAGCGAACAGCCCCCGTACGGGTGGGCGTCCTGATTCGTCCGTGCGAGTGTGATAAAGAAATCCGCCTCGCCACCGTTCGTGGTCCACCACTTGTGACCGTCGATGACCCACTCGTCGCCGTCCTTCTCGGCGGTCGTTTTGATCATCTTCGGATCCGCACCGCCGCCCTGTCGGGGTTCCGTCATCGAAAACGCCGAGGTCAACTCTCCACGAACGAGCGGTTCGAGCCACCGCTCACGCTGGCTTTCGGTCCCCGCGAGTTCGAGCGTGTGCATGTTCCCTTGGTCGGGCGCGTCGACGCGCATCGCCAGGGGCGCGAGAAGGCTCCGTCCCGCTTCCTCGAAAAACGGGAGCACGTCCCGAAAGTCGACGCCCATCCCGCCGTGTTCTTCGGCGATCTGGGGTGCATAGAGGTTTCGAGACTGCGCCTTCTCGCGGAGGTCGGCGACGACGTCGTCGGGGACTTTCGTTCCACCTTCCAGCTCGCGCTCGCGCGGGATGACGACCTCGTCGACGAACTCTCGTGCGCGCTCGGCCAACTCCGTTGCTCTCTCGGAATCTTGGTACTCCATACGTACCTCTTCGGTAGCATCGACGTAAAAGCATTCATGCGGCCCGCGCACGGCCGTCCCGATCGGGACGGGTCGCTCTCGCCGTGATTGATCAGACGACGTCGTCCGTTTCGAGCGCCGCCAGTTCCTCCTCCGAGAGCACTCGCGAGAGCACCTCCTCGGTGTGTTCGCCGAACTCCGGGGCCGGCGAGCGCATGTCGTCGATCCCCTTCGAGGACTTCGCCGGGAACCCGACGTACGAGAACGTCTCGCCGTCCCCGACGTCCATCTCGTCGACCATCTCTCGAGCTTGCAGCTGTGGGTGTTCGAACGCCTCCCCGAACTCGTTGACCGGCGCGAACATCGCCTCCTCGGAGAGGTGTTCCTCCCACTCCTCGCGGGTCCGTTTCTCGAACTCCGATTGGAGCTCTTGGCTCGCGTATTCGGCCTCTTCGCCGGTCGCGAACTGGTATTCGAGGAGGTCCTCGCGGCCGAGCTCCTCCAGGAGCTGCTCCCAGAACTTCTCCTCTCGCGGCGCGATCGAGACGTGTTTGCCGTCCTTCGTCCGGTAGACGTTGTAACAGGGCGCCTCCATCGCGGCCGGCGAGCGCTCCTCTTCGGGGAGCTTTTCGCTCATGAACGCTCGCCAGCTCTGTCCGGTCGAAAACGACGTGACGACGTCGGTCATCGAGACGTCGAGATACTGGCCGCCGTTGCCGGCCTCCCGATCGAGCAGCGCCGAGACGATCATGAAGGCGCTGAACATCCCACCGGCCTTATCCCCGATCTGGTAGGCGGGCACGGCCGGGAACGTCCCGTCCTTCGAGACGGTCTCGCCCAACAGTCCCGACAGCCCGACGTAGTTGATATCGTGGCCGACCCGGTCGCTGTATGGTCCGTCTTGGCCGTAGCCGGACAGCGAACAGTAGACGATCTCCTCGTTTACTTCCCGGACGTCGTCGTAGCCGATCCCGAGCCGATCGACGACGCCCGGCCGGAACTGCTCGAAGACGACGTCGGCCTCCGCGGCCAACTCGAAAAACGCCTCGAGACCCGCCTCGTCTTTGAGATCGAGCGTGACGCTCTTTTTGTTCCGGTTGACCGAGTGGTACAGCGCGCCCGAATCCGTCGGCTCGACTTCCGGTTCGATCCAGCGGGCGTAATCGCCGCGGGTCGGCTCCTCGATCTTGATGACCTCGGCGCCCATATCCGCGAGCAGCATCGTTCCATAGGGCCCGGGCAACAGCCACGTCAGATCGAGGACCGTGTACTCTTCGAGGTTCATGGATCGCGTTTCACCGATTCCACTAATAAGTGTTGGGCGGGGGTTCTCCTGCCAGCGGTCACGAGCGGCTCGTCCGCTCCATCCGGAGCCGTGTCGCCATCGCCAGATACAGCGACAGGATCAAAAGGAGGACGGCACCCGTCGCCGCGATGCCGAGGGCGTCGGCGCCCAGAAACATCGGCTCGTCGCGTGCGACCGGCAAAACGGTGTGGTGGAGATCCCCCCGAACCGGGACAAAGTAATCGACGGTCGTATCGATCGAATACCAGAGCGTCGCGATTCCGATCGCTCGCGTCCCGAACGTCCCGATCCGGTGGAGGAAGAAGGCCTGGAGAACCATGGCGGCGTGACTCCAGATGAGGAACTGCCGCATGGGCTCGCCGAGGTAGCCGAACTGTTCGTAAAAGGCGAGATGCACCCAGACGGTCCACCCACCCAGGATGACGTTCCCGAAAAACGCCAACGCGATGAGCCACTGCTGTGGCCGTCCGAGTTTCCAGCTGGCCAGCGCCAGGGCGATAAAGAGCGTCGCCATCGGGCTATCGGGGACGAACAGCCACATCTCGACGGGGGTCCGAGAGAGCTGGCCCCCGTAATAGTAGAACCCGAACGCCGTTCCGAGCAGGTTGATCGCGACGATCGGCCACGCGAGGTTGAGCGCGAGGTTCTCGATCGGCTCCGGGAGCGGCGCGAGGTACCACGGGAGGTCGACACGGGGGACGTCCGACTCGAAGAGCCCGCGGAGATCCATACGCGTCCCTCTCGGTCGAGGGATAAAAACGTCGCGCGATACCGGTATACAGGTGCGGAAAGACACCGGTTAAGTGGGTCGGGCCCTTACATGTCTCCATGAGTGAGACGGATCTCGAGGAACTCAAGCGCGGGACCGACCTCGTCAAGCGCGGTTTCGCGAAGATGCAGAAGGGCGGCGTCATCATGGACGTCGTCACGCGCGAACAGGCACGCGTCGCCGAGGACGCCGGCGCGGTGGCCGTCATGTCGCTGGAGGCGGTCCCGGCCGACATCCGCAAACGCGGCGGCGTCGCCCGGATGGCTGACCCGGGGATGCTCGAGGAGATTATCGACGAGGTCTCCATCCCGGTGATGGGGAAAGCCCGGATCGGCCACACCGCCGAGGCGCAGATCCTTGAGGCGACCGGCGCCGACATGATCGACGAGTCGGAGGTGCTGACGACGGCGGACGAACGGTACCACATCGACAAACGGGGGTTCACCTCGCCGTTCGTCTGCGGCGCCCGAAACCTCGCCGAGGCGCTGCGCCGGATCGACGAGGGCGCGGCGATGATCCGGACGAAGGGCGAGGCCGGCACCGGCGACGTCAACCAGGCGGTCACCCACCAGCGCAACATCCAGCGAGCGATCCGCCAGCTGACGGGAATGAGCCACGAGGAGCGAGACGAGTGGGCCCGCGAGCACGGTGCTCCCCGCCATTTGACCCACGAGACGGCCGATATGGGTCGGCTTCCGGTGGTCAACTTCGCCGCGGGCGGCATCGCGACGCCCGCCGACGCCGCGCTCATGATGCAGCTCGGCTGTGACGGCATCTTCGTCGGCTCGGGGATCTTCGGCGCCGAGAACCCGCAGGCGATGGGCGAGGCGATCGTCGAGGCGGTCAACAACTACGACGACCCCGACACGCTCAAGGAGATCGCCAAATCCCCCGGCAAGGGGATGAAAGGGCAGGCAAACGAGACGATGCCCGAAGAGGAGAAACTTCAGGACCGGGGCGTCTAGTCGGATTCAGTTTCACACAGCACCCGGTGTAAAAAGCTATATTAGGCTCCGATCCCTGTCGTTCGGTATCGATGTGTCGCGAGATGAAACGCGAGCCGGCGTGGGTCTCTGCGATCCGGCTGGCGTTTCTGCAGGGCCGGGTCGACGTCGACAGCGTGATCCGCGAGGCGAACCTTCAGCCGGGACGCGAGCGGACCGTCAGAGACGTCCTCGAGACGATGTGCCGTCGGCGTCTGCTCACCGCCGTCGAGGGAACCGAGGACACCTACGTTCCCGGACCGGTGTTGCTCGAGTCCGACCGGTTCGATCTGGATTTCGAGAGGGCCTCGGACGGCGGCGCCCACCGCTGGAACTCGGCGGTTTGAGCCCGCCTTTCTGTATCCGCTGTCGTTCGGGCCTTCCTCTTTGTATACTCATAGCGTAAACTATGTACTCCCCCCCTCCGTGTGCGGAAACGATGGGAGTCCTCTCGAACACCAAGGTCTCGGAGAAGAACCTGACGACAGTCCCCAAACCGGTGCGGAACTTCCTCGACGTCGGTGCCGGTGATCGTGTCGAGTGGCACGTCGAGAACGGCGATGTCCTCGTCCGGAAGGTTTCGAACGAGGAGTAGCGTCCGATCGGACGGGTCCGTCTCACTCCGCCGGCAGGTCCCCCGACTCGTCGACGTCCCGACGGACGCCCGGATCGTCGACGGCGACGAGGGCGGCCGAATCGCTCTCGAGCAGTATTTCTCGTCCCCCGATGTCGCCCTCGATTCTGCCTAACGCCTCGAAGAACCGGCGATCGAACAGCACGGGGTTCCCCCTGACGCCGTCGTGGGCTGCCGCCAGCACTTGTCCGGCCCCGCCACGATACGCCGCGACGATCGTAGCGACGGTGTCGGGATCGACGAACGGCATGTCCCCGAGCGCGACGATCGCCGCGTCGACCGCCGGGTTCGCGGCGAGTTCCGCGATGCCGACTCCAACGGAGGAGGACTGTCCGGAGGCATATCGGTCGTTGTAGACGGTCTCGACAGGGAGATCGGCGACCGCGGCTTGAACGGCGTCGGCCTCGTGACCGAGGACGACGACGATCGGCTCGACCGACGCGTTCAGAAGCGTCCGGACGGCGTGGCGGACGATCGGCTCGCCGTCGACGGTCGCGAGGAGCTTGTTCGACTCGCCGAACCGGCTGCTCTTGCCCGCCGCGAGCACGATCCCGCCGACGGAGGCTTCGCCCTCCGATCGGCCCCCACCGAACGGCGGTTCGACGATGGGCACTCCGCCCCCGGTGGAGTGCTCATCGCTCATCGCTCGACGACGGGATAGGGGACGACCTCCACCGGCTCGCCGGCCGTCAGTTCACTCTCAGTGAGTACGATCCCGTCGGCTCGCGTGGCCCGCGTGCTCGAGGAGATGACGCTCGGGTCGAACGTCTCCTCGTAGATCGAAAGCGCCGAATCGGCGTGTCCGAGCGGCATCGCCTCCCCGTCGTTCAGGAGCACCGGGATGGCGTACGTGAACCCGGGGACGGCGATCCCGACGTCGCGGGCGATCGTCGCCTCGACCGTCGAAAGCGTTCGCGGCCCGGTAAAGAACGGCCCGGCGACGAGCGCCGTCACGGCGTGTGCGCCGACCGGCTTGCCGGGGATCGCGAAGACGATCGCGTCGTGGGTCTCGAGCTCGGCGACCGCGATCGGTTTTCCCGGACGGAGCCGGACGCGATGGAAGCACACCTCGCCCAGTTCCGACAGCGCACGGATGACGTAGTCCTTTTTTCCGACGCTCGTCCCGCCGGTCGTCATGACGACGTCGTGGGCATCGGCGAGGTCGCCGATCCGATCGCGGACGCGCTCGTAGTCGTCGGGAACCGTCCCCTCGTAGCTCGCCACCTGCCCCCAGCCCCGGACGAGGTTTTCGAGCATCGGCGAATCGAGGTCCGTCTGTCGCCCCTCGTGGATCTCGCTGCCGGTCGCGAGCAGGCCGACCGAGAGCCGTTTTCGAACCGGAACCGCTTCGATCCCGAGATCGCCGAGCAAGAGGGCGTCCTTCGCCCCGAGTCGCTCGCCCGCCTCGAAGAGTCGCTCGCCTTCGGCGACGTTGCTGCCGCGCTCGTAGACGTAGGTTCCGGGCTCGATCTCGCTCCCCGACAGCTCCCCGTCCTCGACGGTCGCCTCCTCCTGTTTCAAGACGGCGTTAGCAGAAGGGGGAAGCGGCGCGCCGGTGAATATCCGGACCGCCTCGCCGGCATCGATCTCGGGGGGATCCCGTTCAGGGAAGACCTCGACGTCGTGAAGCGCGTAGGGATACCCCTCGCCCGCGTCGAACGCGTAGCCGTCCATCGTCGCGTGACTTTTCGACGGACGGTCCTCGGGGGCGTCTATCGGCTCGGCGAGGGTCCGCCCGGCGATCTCCCCGAGTGAAACGCGCTCGGTCTCGAAACGGTTTAGCCAGCGATCCCGGAGTTTTTCGACCCGCGATACCGCCTCGGAAAGCGTCAGGATGTCGTCGTGACCGTGATCGTCAACCGCGCCCTTCTGTTCCGCGTTTTTTTCAGTCATCGGTGCCTCCCCTCGCTCGGGTCATTTCGGTTCGCATTGTCTCTGATCATCTGTGATGTTCAATAACGTTTATTATGGTGCTTCGAGATACCATCGATCGTGGTAATAGTATGCTCATAGTGACGGGGTATAAAAAGGCTGTGCTGGAGACGGAGTCGAACGGATCGATCGGAGGTGTCGTCTGATGGAGTTCGAAGGCGAGTTCGAACTGGCCGACGTCCCGCCGGAGAAGGCGTGGGTCGTGCTTTCGGACCCGATCGCGGTTCGGAACGCGCTCAAGGGATGTAAGTACATCACCCCGATGGACGAGAGCTTCGAGTGGGACAGCTACGAACCCGAGGAGGGCATCGAAACGCTGCCCGAGGCCGATCCGGAAGCGGTCGCTGCCCGGGCGTTCAGAGCCGGCCAGAAGTACGCCGCATTGATGCAGGTCGGTGTCGGCAGCGTCAAACCGAAATTCGAGACGGAGGTCACGATCGAGGACCGGAACGACGAGACCTTCGAGATGACTGCCTCGGGCTCCGGGTCGGCCAGCTCGAGCGGGTTCAGCATGAACTCAGGGATGAAGATCCACCCGGCGGAGGACGGCGAAGGATCGAAAATCGAGTGGTGGACGGAAGCGGACATCTCCGGACGGATCGCACAGTTGGGCGGTCGGGTCATCAACCCGGTCGCCAACAAGATCGTGAACAACTTCTTCACCGAGATCGAGTCACAGATGAGCGACGTCGAGGAGACCGACTCCGGCGTCACCGACAAGATCAGAGGGATGTTCGGATGAAATCGGCACCGTTCGAGCATTACGAACCGACGACGATCGGCGAGGCGACGAGTCTGCTCGAGAGTCTCGACGACCCGACGATCCTCTCCGGCGGTCAGAGCCTCGTTCCGATGTTGCGGTTCCGACTCGCGAACCCCGACGTCGTGATCGACATCAACGGGATCGACTCGCTCGACTACCTCCACGAGGAGGACGGCTATCTCAAGATCGGCGCGCTCGCCCGCCACGCGGATGTCGAGAAGTCGGACCTGATCGCCGAAAAGTACGGTAGCTTCGCCGACACCGCGCCGCTCGTCGCCGACCCACAGATCCGAAACCGCGGGACGATCGTCGGCTCGGTCGCGCAGGCGGATCCGAAAGGCGACTGGGGGAGTGTCCTCCTCGCTCACGATGGGACCGTCGTCGCACACGGCCCCGACGGCGACCGGACGATCCCCGCGGACGAGTTCTTCCTGTTGCCCTACGATACGACGCTCGGGGAACACGAACTCATCACGGAGGTCCGCGTCCCGACGCCCGAGCCGAACGAGGGGAGCGCATACCACAAACTGAAACGGAAGACCGGCGACTACGCGATGGTCGGCGTCGGTGCGCGGTTGATATTCGACGACGACGGTCGGATCGAGACGGCCGGAATCGGGATGACCGCCGTCGATATAACGAACGTCAAAGCGACCGACGCCGAGGAACACTTAGCGGGCGAACGACCCAGTTCGGAGCTTTTCGCGAAAGCCGGCGAACTCGCCGCCGAACAGTCCCACCCCGAATCGGACGAACACGGCGGCGCGGAATACAAAGAACGGATGGTCGACGTCCTCACCCAGCGCGCGCTCGGGGACGCCGCCGAACGCGCCGGAGCGGCCAAACGGAGGGTTACACAGTGACAGACGAAACGGAGATCACGCTGACAGTCAACGGAACCGAACACACCGTCGAGGTGGAGCCACGACAGCTGCTGGTCCACACGATCCGGGAGGAACTGGATCTGACGGGCACACATATCGGCTGTGACACCGGCAACTGCGGCGCCTGTACGGTCGTCAAGGACGGCGAACCGATCAAGTCCTGTCTCATGTTCGCCGCCCAGGCGGACGGCGCCGAGATCCTTACCGTCGAAGGGATGGAGGACCTCCCCGAATCGGGACCGGAGATACACCCGCTTCAGGAAGGATTCAAGGAAGAACACGGCCTCCAGTGTGGATACTGTACTCCCGGCATGCTGATGGCCGGCAAGGCCCTGCTCGACGAGAACCCCGACCCCGACGAGGCGGAGATCCGCGAAGCGATAAGCGGCAACCTCTGTCGGTGTACCGGCTATCAGAACATCGTCAAATCGATCGAGTACGCGGCCGAGAAGCTCGAAGGTCGGACGGCGACCGACGGCGGTGCGGTGTCTCAGTCCGGCGACACCGCCGACGCGGACACCTTCTGTGGCGTCGAGGACTGCTGTGGCGGCCCCTCGGCTGACGACGCCGGTCCCGGCGATCAGTTCGAACGCGAATATCTCGAAGGTGATTCCCAATGAGCAGCGAACCCGAGAACGTACCCGAGGCGGATACGGAGTATCAACACCCTGAAGACGACGGGCCCGACCCGGAGAAACACTGCGGTCACGGTCGCGGCGGTATGGGCGAGGAGGTGAAGCGGAAAGAGGACAAACGCTTCATCACCGGTCGCGGCAACTACGTCGACGACATCAAGAAGCCGGGAATGCTCCACTGTGAGATCGTCCGGAGCCCGCACGCCCACGCCCGAATCGAGGAGATCGACGGCTCCCGAGCGGAAGCGATGGACGAAGTCGTCGCCGTGTTGACGGCCGAGGATCTCCTCGAACACGACCTCGCGACGATGCCGACGCTGATGGCCGACACCCAGGACGTCCTCGTCAACGACAAGGTCAAGTTCCAGTCCCAGGAGGTCGCCGCCGTCATCGCGACGGATCGCTACACGGCGAAGGACGGTGCCCAGAAGGTCGAGGTCGACTACGAGGTGCTCGATCCCGTCGTCGACGCGGGGAAGGCGCTCGAAGAGGACGCGCCGCTGATCAGGGACGATATCGAGGGACAGGAGGACAACCACTGTCTGGACTGGGAGACCGGCGACGAGGAAGCCACCGCCGAGGTCTTCGACGCCGCCGATGTCACCGTCAAAGAGCAGATGGAGTACCAGCGACTCCACCCCGCGCCCATCGAGACCTGCGGGGCGGTCGCCGACTTCGATCCCGGTAAGGACAAACTGACGGTCCACATGACCTCGCAGGCCCCGCACATCCACCGAACCCTGTTCTCGCAGGTCTCGGGGATCCCCGAACACAAGGTCCGGATCGTCAGCCCCGATATCGGGGGCGGGTTCGGCAACAAGGTGCCGATCTACCCCGGCTACGTCGTCGCCGCCGCGGCGTCATACGTTCTGGAGGAGCCGGTGAAATGGATCGAGGAGCGCTCGGAGAACATTCAGACGACCGGGTTCGCCCGCGACTACGACATGACGGGCGAAATCGCCGCGACCGAGGACGGCGAGATTCAGGCGGTCAGGACCGACGTGCTCGCGAACCACGGCGCCTACAACGCCGTCGCCCAGCCGTCGAAGTTCCCTGCCGGGTTCTTCAACATCTTCACCGGTTCCTACGACATCGACACCGCCTACGGATCGCTGACGGCAGCCTACACCAACACCGCGCCGGGCGGCGTCGCCTACCGGTGCTCGTTCCGCGTGACGGAGGCCGTCTACCTCATCGAGCGGATGGTAAAGGTGCTGGCCGACGAACTGGGGATGGATCCCGCCGAGATCCGGCGGAAGAACTTCATCCAGCCCGATCAGTTCCCCTACGAGAGCCCGACGGGGTGGAACTACGACTCGGGCGACTACGAGAAGGCGCTGGATAAGGCCCTCGAGATGGCCGACTACGAGCACTACCGCGAGGAGCAACAGCGCCGGATCGACGAGGACGCCGACAAACTCCTCGGTATCGGCATCTCCTCGTTTACGGAGGTCGTCGGCGCGGGTCCCGGAAAGACCTGTGACATCGCGGGCGTCGAGATGTTCGACTCCGCCGAGATTCGGGTCCATCCGACCGGCAACGCGACGGTTCGGGTCGGCGTCCAGACGCAGGGACAGGGTCACGAGACCACGTTCGCCCAGATCGTCGCCGAGGAACTCGGCATGAACGTCGACGATATCTCCGTCGAGCACGGGGACACCGATACCGATCCCTACGGCCTGGGGACCTACGGCTCGCGGAGCACGCCCGTCGCGGGCGCAGCCGCGGCCGTCGCCTCTCGCAAGGTCCGCGAGAAGGCGAAAGCGATCGCGGCCAACGAACTCGAGGCCGCGGAGGAGGACATCGAGTGGGACCGACAATCCGGCGAGTTCCACGTCGCGGGTGCGCCCGACCGCTCGATCACGATCACGGAGATCGCGGCCGGGGCGTATATGAACAAGCCAGCCGGCGAGGATCCGGGGCTCGAGGCGATCAACTACTACGATCCGCCGGAGATGACGTACCCGTTCGGCTCCTACATCGTCGTCGTCGAGGTCGACCGCGAGACCGGCGAGGTCGACTTCGAGAAGTTCGTCGCGATCGACGACTGCGGCAACCGAATCAACCCGATGGTCATCGAGGGACAGATCCACGGCGGACTCGCCCAGGGGATCGGTAGCGCGATGATGGAACACGTCACCTACGACGATAACGGTAACATCACCGGCGGCGACTTCATGAACTACCTGCTGCCGACGGCCAACGAAATTCCGAACTTCGAGACGGGTCACACCGTCACGCCGTCACCGCATCACCCGATCGGCGCGAAGGGCGTCGGCGAATCGCCGCTCGTCGGCTCGCCGCCGGCGATCGTCAACGCCGTCGTCGACGCGATGAGCCACGCCGGCGTCAGCCACATCGAGATGCCCATGACGCCCGACAGGGTATGGGAGACGCTCGATGACGCCGGCCTGGACCACAGCCCGGCTCACAACCTCGAGTTCGACGTCGAGGACAGTCCAGCCGACGACTGAGTTCCAGCTAGACTGGAGCCATTCGGCATTCACTACAGATATATTATCGATGACATACGACGAGACAGAACACGGGCGTTCCGGGCCGACCGACGGGCAACGCGACGACAGTGGCATCGACGACGGCGACGTCTCCGCCCTCGAGGCTGAACTGACACGGCGCCGTGAACCGTACGCGAAGGCGACGGTCGTCAGACGGGAAGCGCCCGCCTCGGCCAACGTCGGCGATTCGGCGATCGTGACCGCCGACGGCGAACTCCACGGCTGGATCGGCGGCGTCGCCTGCGCACAGTCGATCGTGGCGGGACAGGGCCGTGAGGCGATCGAATCGGGGACGCCGCGTCTGATCGGGATCGCGCCCGACCCGGAGACCGTCGATCGCCCCGGGCTTGAGGCGTTCCCGATGACCTGCCACAGCGACGGCGTGTTGGAGCTTTTTGTCGAGCCGGTGACGCCGACGACGGAACTCGTGATCGTCGGCAACTCGCCGCTGTCCAGGTCGCTCACCAGACTCGCATCCGAGCTGACACTCGACATCACGGTCGTCGGATCCGACGATCGCCCGTCCGATCTCCCCGACGGTATCGAGTTCGTCAACGACCTCGATCCGGGATCGGTCGCCGATCGGCTCGGCCCCGATCCGCTCGTCGTCGCCGCCTCGATGGGCGAATACGACGCCCGGGGGATCGCGATCGGCCTCCTCGCGGATGCGCCGTACGTCGGGTTGATCGCGAGCGACGAACGGGCCCGAACGGAGATCGAACGCGCCGCCGGCCTCGTCGATGTCGACGTCGACACCGTCGAAGCGGCGGTGACGAACCCGGCCGGCGTCGACATCGCCGCATACACGCCGGCGGAGATCGCGGCGAGTCTGCTGGCTGAGATCGTCGATATCCGTAACACGGCGTCGGCTGTCGATACCGCCGCCGGATCCAAGGCGTCGGCCGACGGTACCGAAACTGACGGTCCGGCCGCGGGTGCAGAGGAAGAAGCCGTTTTGGATCCGGTCTGTGGGATGAGCGTCGACCCGTCGGATTCGGCGGCGACCGTCGATCACGGCGGCGAGACGTATCATTTCTGCTGTCACGGCTGTGCGGATTCCTTCGAAAACGATCCCGGATCGTATCTCGAGCGTCCGGAGGGGCACGCGTGAGCGATCAGATCGAACGGGAGTCGTTCGACTCGCTGACCGAGACGGAGCTCAGAGAGCGGTTCGACCGGGTCGATTACGTCGCCGACGACCGGACGGTGACGACGGTCAACCTCGCCTTGCGACTCGGCCGCCCCCTCCTCGTCGAGGGGCCGCCGGGAAGCGGGAAGACGGAACTCGCCAAGACGCTCGCCGAGGGGTTCGAAACGGAGCTCATCCGACTGCAGTGTTACGAAGGATTGACCGCGGAGAACGCCCTTTACGAGTGGAACTACACGAAACAGTTACTTGCCGTTCAGGCCGAGGAGGGATCAGTCGCCGGGACGGACGAGCGAGCCGGCTCGGTCTTCGACGAGGAGTACCTCCTCGAACGGCCGCTGTTGCGGGCGCTTCGGGCCGACGGCGATCGACCGCCGGTGCTCCTCATCGACGAGATCGACCGCGCCGACGAGGCGTTCGAGGCGTTCTTGCTCGAACTCCTCTCGGACTTTCAGGTCTCGATCCCGGAGTTCGGAACCGTCCGGGCGTCGGTTCCGCCGGTCGTGATCCTCACGTCCAACCGGACGCGGGGGCTCAGCGACGCGCTCAAACGTCGGTGTCTGTATCTCCACGTCGAACCGCCGTCGTTCGAGACCGAACACGAGATCGTCCGACGGAAGGTGCCCGAACTCGATGCGGCGGTCGCCGCCGAAGTGTGCGCCGTCGCCGAACGGCTCAGGGAGGAGTCCTTCCTCAAACGCCCCGGCGTCGCCGAGACGCTCGATTGGGCGCGCGCGGTCGCACAGCTCCGTCACGGCGAACGCGACGAGCCGCTGTCGACAGACGAGATCGAGCGAACGATCGGTTGTCTGTTGAAGGAGGCCGAGGACGTCACGCGAGTCGACACCGAACTGCTCGAACGGTTACACGAGGCCGCCGCGGCCGCGACGAGCCGGATCGAGTGACCATGCCTCGCGAGGAACCCGAACCCAACCGAGGGAACGACGGTCGTTCTAGGGGATATCTCGGCGTCGGTGGGGACGACGGCCTTCCCGATTTCGGCGGCGCCCGGAAGCACCTGCTCACGGAACTCGTCCGGTTCGTCGCGGTGCTCAGAGACGAGGGGGTCGACGTCCCGGCTTCGGGGGCGCTCGAGGCTGCGAGAGCCCTCGCGACGGTCGGTCTTGCCGACGAGGCGCACGTCTCGGCCGCACTTCGGGCGACGCTGCTCTCCGAAACGGCGGATTCGGAGGCGTTCAAGGAGGCGTTTCCGGACTTCTGGCACCGGCTGCGCAGCGGTCTCGGCCGGATCGTCACGACCAGTAATAGCCCCGAGGGAGCCGACGACTCCGGGGGCGGGACGGACGCGGATCTCATGGGCGACACCGATAACGGCGATCCCGGAACGCTGGCCGAGGCTGACCCACCCGACGCGGACGGGAGTGGTGACGAGGAGGTCTCGGTCCGGATCCCGACTGACCGCCGCCACGCCTCGGGGGACCGACCGGCTGCCTCCGGTGATTCGGACAGCCGCCGATACAGCGCCCGCGGCGAGCGGGAACTGATCGACACCGCGATTCCGGTACCGTCTGTCGAAGCGCTGGCGGCGATCGATCGGTTCGTCGACGCCCTGACCACGCGGCCCGGCCGGCGCCACCGACGCTCGGTTCGGGGATCGGCGATCGACGCCAGGAGTGCGCTTCGAGAGAGCCTCGAGACCGGCGGCGCGCCCCTGAAGTTGCCCCACACCGCACCGGTGACGAGCGAACTTCGCTGCTGTCTGTTGATCGACGTTAGCGGCTCCGTCCTCGATACGATCGACCGGGGCGCGTTGCTCGCGCTCGCCGAGCGGCTCGTGGCCCGTGCCTTCGGCGTTCGGGTGTTCTTTTTCGACACCGAGTTGCTCGAGGTGACCGAGACGTTCTCGAGAACGGACGGTGCCCCCGCCGCCGCGCTTCGAGCCGCCGAGATCGAGTGGGGCGGTGGCACCAAGATCGGAGCCGCCTTGAGTTCCCTCCGGCAAACCGCCCCCCATGCGGTCGATCGTCGGACGGCTGTCGTGGTGGTGAGCGACGGGCTCGACGTGGGTGATCCGGGCCAGCTCGCCGACGGTATCACGTGGCTCGCCGATCGATCCCACAGCATCGTCTGGCTCAATCCGCTGGCCGTCTCGCCGGCGTTCGAGCCGAAATCCCGCGGAATGTCGACCGTCGAGCCCTACATCGATGGGTTGTTCGGCTTCGCCGAGGCGGCCGATCTCGCGGAGGCGGCCAGACAGATCGAGCGCCGCGGGCTCTCCGGCCGGATCGGCTACGAACACGACGGCCGACACACCGGTACGGCGTCCGGCGGGGGGCGATCCGCGTGACCGACGGCGTTCTCGGGGCGGTACTCGAAACGCTCGAGGAGCGGAATGCGACCTCCGGCGTCCGACTCGATCGGGTCTCTGTGGGCTCTTCGGCCGTACTCGTCGAACTCCTCGTGAAGGGCGAGAACGAGCGACGACTCGCCGGGCTCGCCCACCGACCGTCGGGGACGGCCGACGCCGCGACCGGGCACGACCTCGAGACGTTGCTCGCCCCGATCCGTCATCCAGAGACCGGTTCGGGGCCCGGATCGACCGACCGGTCCGTGGCCGTGGCGGCGCTGAACGCGCTGTCGGTCCCGTACCTCGAGTGGCGGACGGGCGATCCGATGGCGCTTCTGGCCGCCTCGGTCGAGACGGTCGTTACCGTCGGGCTCTTCCGTCCCGCCTTCCGGAAGTTCGACGCGATCGAGGTCCGTGTTATCGAGCGGAAAGCGTCCGGTCCGATCGCGGCGCCGGAAACAGTCGCCGTCGAACAGTTCGATCCGTCCGAAACCGAGGCGGCGATGCGTGACGCCGACGTCGTCTTCGTGACGGGGTCGACGCTCGTCTACGGCGGTCTCGAGACGTATCTCGAGGAGGCGCCGCCGTCGGCCACGCTCGTCGTCGTCGGCGCGACCGCGTCGATGCTTCCGGAGCCGTTTTTCGACCGTGGCGTCGACGTTGTCGCCGGCGCCGAGGTCGCCGATCCGGATCGGATCAGAGCGGCCGTCTTGGACGGGGCGTGCGGCACCGATCTTCACGATCGAGGGGTTCATAAAGTGTACAACGCGACCGAACGATCGACCGATATTCACCTCGCATAACATGTCAGAAAGCAACTGGAGCGTTCCGGAAATCGAAGTCGTACAGCGAATCCACGAACGGATCGACGCTGGCGGGACTGACGTCCTCGCCACGATCGTCGACGTCGAGGGCAACGCCTATCGCCGTCCGGGAGCGAAGATGCTCCTCGACGATTCGGGGCTGGGTGTCGGTTCGATCACCGCCGGCTGCCTGGAAGACGAACTCCTGTCGGCCGCCGACGCTGTCCGAGAGAGCGGTCGCCCGGAGATCGTTACCTACGATCTGATGGACGACGACGAGGACGTCTGGGGGTTGGGCGTCGGCTGTAACGGCGTCATCGACGTGCTACTCGAACCGCTCGATGAGACGTATCGACCCGCAGTCGAGGCCTTCGAGGCGGGGACCGACATCGCCGTCCTGACCGTCCTCTCCGGGGACGGATCTGGACTCGAGATGGGTGATCGAACGTACTACATCCCAAGCGAGGACCGGTTCCACGATCCGGACGGTTCGGACGTCGACGGATGGCCGACGGAAGCGCTCTCGGGTGCGGCCGGTGATCTCGCGGAACGCGGCCGTGCGGGAACGCTCTCGATCGACCGGGACGGGACGACGCTCGAACTCTTCGTCGACGGACTCGCCGCGCCGGCGGAACTCGTCGTTTTCGGAACCGGCCACGACGTCGGGCCCGTGACCGAACTCGCCGAACGGAACGATTTCCGCGTCACGGTCGTCGGTTTCCGGGGCGCGATCGACCTCGAATCGCGGTTCCCCGCCGCCCACCGGACCGTGACCACGTCGCCCGGAACGATCGAAGCGGCCCTCGACCTCGACGGGCGTACCTACGCGGTCGTGATGACACACAACTTCGTCGACGACCGGCTGACCGTCGAGGCTTTGCTCGACTCGCCGGCCCCCTACGTCGGACTGATGGGGCCTCACGAGCGTTTCGAGCAGATGTTAGAAGAGTTCGAAGCCGAAGGGCGAACGTTCAGCGAGTCCGAACTCGCCCCGCTGTACACGCCGATCGGGCTCGACCTCGGCGGCGGCTCGCCGTATCAGATCGCTCACAGCATCGTCGCGGAGGTACTTGCGGTCAAAAACCGTCGGACCCCACACCATCTCACCGAACGGGAGGGCCACATCCACGAGCGGATCGAGATGTCCTCCGAGCCCCAGTGATCCGCGGTCCGACTCCCGGTCGTCGATAGCCCCGTCCGGATCGCCGGTGCCGACGATTTATTGTCATCCGTGCCGAACCGTCGAAGGACACCACCAACGATGGACACGATATCCCTTCCCTCTCGGCGATCATGAGCGACACGTCGCTGGAGTTTCGGTACGAGCAAAGCCCGATCGTCCGAGGACTGAAGGCCCGCCTCCTCGCCTGTTGTGAGGGGATCAGCCTCGAGTTCGAGGGGTACGGCGAGGAACACACCCGAGGTCCGGGACTCTATTTTGCGATCGTCTCCGGACGATCGGTCGCCCCCTTCGCCGAGCCGATGGGGTCGAACGTCTGGCCGACCGACACCGCTTCGCACGCGATCGACGACTGGGACGCCTTTTATAAGTCCGCCTCGACCGTCGCTCGATCGTGCGACGGCGGCGTCTGTCTCGGCGTCGACGGAACGATCCTCGAACAGATGGTGCGGTTTCAGAACGTCCGCGACGACGAACTCCCCGACGGCGTGAGCGTGAGCGATCTCGAGTACGCCGACTGGATGGGAGCCAGACACATGAGTGCCGTCGAGATCTCGCTCCGCCCGGAGGTACTCGCCACCGTCACGTTGAGCGAGGAGACCGGTCGTGTCACCACGTTCAACGACGGTCGCTACGTCACGACGTCCCGGGGGGAACTCGGTTCGCCTTGGCGAGAAGACGGCGTCTGAGTGGGCGAGAGATCTTGACAGACCGTCCTGTTTGTCTCCGTCGAACCGTTCGTCACCGCGCTGTCGGCGAGGTCGTCGGCTGGTCGGTCCACTTTGGGACGAAGCCGCCGACCGTCATACTAAATGGATGTGAGGTCGGTCACCAGCGCAAGGTCGAGGATCGTTCAGCTATACCTGTAGCCCTCCGGCCCGGAAATAGACGTATCGGCACGGACGGCGGATCGGCCTCGTTTCGGTCTCCCGTACGGAAACGAGTTTACCGTTGCTCGAGATCGAAGCGATCGAGCTTCATCACCTTGCTCCAGGTGTCCGTGAAGTCCTCGACGAGCTTCTCTTCGCCGCCGGCGCTCGCATAGACCTCCGCGAGGGCCCGCAGCCTGGAGTTCGAGCCGAATACGAGATCGGTACGTGAGGCCGTCCACTCGATTTCGCCCGTCTCCCGGTCGCGTCCCTCGAAGACCATACCCGATTCCTCGGCCTGCTCCCACTCCGTGCCCATATCGAGCAGGTTCACGAAGAAGTCGTTGCTCAGGGTTCCCGTACTGTCGGTGAAGACGCCGAGATCGGAATCCCCGTAGTTCGCGCCCAGCGTTCGCATGCCACCGACGAGCGCCGTCATCTCGTGCGCTGTCAGGTCGAGCAGGTCTGCCTTATCGACCAGCGCTTCCTCCGGCGGCCGTTCGAGTTCGTCGCTCCGGTAGTTGCGGAACCCGTCCGCGTTCGGTCTGAGCGCCTCGAAGGACTCGACGTCGGTCTGCTCCTGTGTGGCGTCCGTTCGCCCCGGCTCGAAGGGGATCTCGACGTCGTAGCCGGCCCCGGCGGCCGCCTCTTCGATCGCCGCGTTGCCGCCCAGCACGATCAGATCGGCCAGCGAAACTCGGACGTCGTCGGACCGGGAGCCGTTGAACTTCTCTTTGATCTCCCGGAGCGTATCCAGAACCGCCGCGAGCTGCTCGGGCTCGTTCACTTCCCAGTCACGCTGCGGGCGGAGACGGATCCGAGCGCCGTTGGCGCCGCCGCGTTTGTCGCTGTCGCGGTACGTCGAGGCAGACGCCCAGGCGGTCTTGACGAGCTGTTGGGTCGAGAGATCCGAGTCGAGGATATCCTCTTTGAGCTCGGCGATCTCCGCCTCACCGACCAGCTCGTAGTCGGCGTCGGGAACAGGATCCTGCCAGATCATCGTCTCCTCGGGAACCTCCGGACCGAGGAATCGCTCCGGCGGACCCATATCGCGGTGTATCAGTTTGTACCAGGCCTTCGCGAAGGTCATACCGAACTCCATCATGCTGTCATTGAAGCGCTCGATTATCTCGCGATACTCCGGATCCCGCTTCAGCGCGACGTCCGTCGTCAGCATCATCACGTCCTCCTTTTCGGCGGCATCCGAAACGCCCGGCGCGGCGTTATCGAGTTCGCCGTCCTTCGTGGTCCATTGCCAGGCACCACCGGGGCCCCTTTCCGGCTCCCACTCGTGTTCGAGCAGATTGTCGAGGTAGCTCATATCCCACTCGGTCGGCGTGGTGTTCCACGGACCCTCGATCCCGCTCGTGATCGTGTCGGGACCCTTCCCCTCGCCGTAATCGCTCTCCCAGCCGAGACCCTGTTTTTCCATCGGGGCCGCCTCGGGCTCCGGGCCGACGTGTTCCTCGGGGTTGGCGGCGCCGTGGACCTTCCCGAAGGTGTGGCCGCCGGCGATGAGCGCGGCCGTCTCCTCGTCGTTCATCGCCATCTGGCCGAACGATTCTCTGATCCGTTCCGCCGATTTCTCCGGATCCGGCTCGCTGTCCGGTCCCTCCGGGTTGACGTAAATGAGCCCCATCACGGTCGCGCCGAGGGGATGGTCTATTGTCCCGTCGTCACCGATACGGTCGGACGTCTCCATCTCGTTTTCAGGGCCCCAGTAAACGCCTTTGTCGGCCTCGAACTCGTCTTCGCGGCCGCCGGCGAAGCCGAACGTCTGGAAGCCCATCGATTCCATTGCGACGTTCCCGGACAAAACGAGCAGGTCGGCCCACGAGAGGCTTCGTCCGTACTTTTGTTTGACCGGTTCGAGCAGCCGCCGCGCCTTATCGAGGTTCGCGTTGTCCGGCCAGCTGTTGAGCGGCGGGAAGCGCTGCGTCCCGCCGGCAGCGCCCCCCCGGCCGTCCGAAATGCGGTACGTCCCGGCGCTGTGCCAGGCCATCCGGATCATGAGCGGGCCGTAGTGGCCGTAATCCGCCGGCCACCACTCTTGGGACGTCGTCAGCACGTCTTCGATATCCGCCTTGACTTCCTCGAGGTCCAGTTTCTGGAACTCCTCGGCGTAATCGAAGTCCTCGCCGTAGGGCCCGACGTCGCGGGCGTTCTGGTCGAGGATATCCAGCTTCAGCTGGTTCGGCCACCAGTCTATGTTGGTACTATACGTCATCGGGAGCACGCTGTCCTGGTCGTCCCCATTCATGGTCGATAGTTTGCCGCTTCGGCATATTAATGTTGTTCAATTCGGTAACGATTCTTCGTGGCAACCCAAGCAATCTATCGGATCGATGAATTTTTCTCAGTAATCGAAGCACGACGGATCACGATTCCCGCCCGATACAGTCGTCATCAGACGTACTATCGGGAGCGTCCGCCCCGGACTTCACAGCGGTAACAGCGCGGAAAGCCACCCGTCCACGGCTGTCTCTTACTCGAAGACCGTCGCGCCTTCACCGATCCGGGTCTGATACGCCCTCGCCTCGACGTCGACGTCGGCGAAGGCGTCCAACATCGCGCTCGCGATCGATTGCCTGTCGCGCTCCCGACAGGCGGCGATAACTGCCGGGCCGGCTCCGGAGATCGTGACGCCGGTCGCGCCGGCTTCGAGGGCGACGTTCCGGACCGATTCGTATCCGGCGATGAGTTTCGCCCGCGCCGGCGTTACGATCGCGTCCTCCATCCCCCGTCCGACGAGCCGTGGATCGTCCCGGGCCATCCCGACGGCCAGCGTCGCCGCGTTGCCGACGACCTCGACGATCGCCTCCATGCTGGCGTCCTCCGGAACGACCCGCCTCGCGTCGCGGGTCGAAACGACGATCTCCGGGAGACAGGCCACGAGCGGGATCGACGCGTCGATCGCCGTCACGCCGTCCGGGCGAGCGATCGTGAATCCCCCCATTATCGACGGTGCGACGTTGTCGGCGTGGGCGGCTCCGGAGACGACCGCCTCGCCCTCGGCGGCGATCGGGACGAGGTCCTCCCGCGTCAGCCCTCGATCGTACAGTTCGTTCAGCCCGACGGCGGCGGCGGCCGCCGAGGCCGCCGAGGAGCCGAGCCCCGAGGCCGGGCGAACACCCTTGTCGATCTCGATGTGGGCCGGCGCGTCGAGCGCTTCCGCGACCGCCCCGACGGTGTTCTTTTCCGGATCCTCCGGGATATACTGACTACCGACGCCAGTGACGCTGATCGTGGTGCGGTCCGCCTTTTTCAGCCTGACGACGTCGGCCGGCCGGCCGAGCGCCGCTCCGAAAACGTCGAAGCCACTCCCCAGGTTCGCGCTCGTCGCGGGTGCCCGCACCGTTACCATGCACGGAATATCCGGACCCCTCCGGATAAAGGTATCCGCTTTCGTTTCGTTCGCGTTCGATCTCCCGCTCGTTCCCCGTCGAGCTTCCCCGCCGTATCTTTCCACCTGTCGATGCGGTCTCAGTCGTGTCAGATCCGGTCGTACTCTTTCCGGAACGTTTCGAGGGTCGCGGCGAGCACACCGATCGCGATCGGGCCGACGAACAGCCCGGTGAAGCCGATCGAGTAGACCCCGCCGAAGACGCCGATGAGGATCACGCCCGGATTCAGCCGCGCTTGCTGATCGATGAGTATCGGCCGCGCGTAGTTGTCGACCATGCTGACGATCGCGATACCGTACACCGCGAGCAGTATTCCCGCGGTCACGTCGTCGATGACGACGAGGTAGGCGGCGGCGGGGCCCCACACCAAGAAGGCGCCGATGAGCGGTAACAGCGCGAGTACCGTCATCACGAACGTCCAGAAGACGACGTTCGGGATCCCGACGGCCCACAGGCCGACACCGGCGATGAGCGCCTGCAACACCGCGACGGAGATATGTCCGATGACGACTCCCCAAGTCGTCGCGTCGACCTTCCCGAACAGATCTTCCGTGACGTGTGGCGGTAACGGTACCGTGTCCTTGGCCCACTCGACGAACTCCGGGCCGTCCTGTAGAATGTAGTAGACGAGAAACAACATGAGTGCGGTTCCGAGCGCGGCCTGCAGCGCGAACGTAAAGATGCCGGTGTAACTGCCGAAGAGCACCCGTATGAGCTGATCGCCGGCCATCGCGAGTAGCTCAGCGAACTCGATCTCCACTTCTTCGCCGAGGAGCTCCGAGAGCCGACGTTCGATCACGTCCGTCTCCAGGTCAGTCTCGCCGCCCGCGATCGCCCGGAGATCGCTGACGAACACCGAAACGATGTACGCCAGCGGGACGATGACCGCGACGATCGTCCCGACGATGAGGGTTATCGCCGACGGTGCTTCGCCAATGCGCCGCTCGAGCCGCCGATGAAGCGGGTAAAGGACGTATCCGAGAATGAGCGAGGCGATAACGTACTCGAGGAACGGTACGACGATGAGAAGCGTCACCACCGAGACGAGTCCGATGACGACGAGGAGGAACGCTTGGCCGCGGTTCATACCGCCACCTCACCGTCGCAATTTAAAAGGGTACGGTGTGGAAGCGTGCTGCCCTGTCGGATCGTCCGTCGGCATTCGGCTCTGTTGATCCGTCCGCACCCCTGTCCGTGCGCTCGATATAGGACTGCTGGCAGTATTTATTTTGATTTTCAGCTTCGCCCGTCATCGACGTGACGCTCCGGCGGCGGCGGTTGCTCTCCGTCCCTGTAGTACAGATAGGCCGCGCCGAGGCCGAGACTGCTGAGAACGATCCCGAGCAGTGCGCCGACGATCGGGATCCCGCCGACGATCGCCGACGCCCCCATCGCGACGAGGAGCGCGACACCCCAGTTGTCGCTCACGACACGGCCGACGGCGAGATAGCCGATCTCGCTGAATACGAGCGCCACGAGCGCCAGCGGGATCGCCAGCAGGATCCCGGCGATCGTCACGATCAATACGACCAGCACGATCACCAGCGCGATCCCGATCCCGATCCCGTACAGGAGCGCCCCGATCGGTTCCTCGTGAACTAATCGCGTCGTCCGATCGGTGAACGTCGGCGCGAACGCGATCAGTCCCCCACCGATCACGAGGGTGATGAGAACCGCGCCGAGCGCCTCACCGGCGAGTGAAACACCCGTTTCCGGCCGCTGTGCCGCGGCCGGGGCGGCGAAAAGAACCGTCGTGAGAAGGACACTTACCGAGATGGCTGCTAGCCGGCGGAGTGGAGGGCCTCTCATATCCGTCCGTTCGGCGCTCCTCTGTTAACTGCTTTGAAAATCGATTCGGTTCCGGCTGTATCCTCCGATCACCGGTCGTCTTTTTATTCCCCTTCGACGTCCTCGGGCTTGACACCGGGGGCGTCCCTCGGATCGATCCCATCGGGCTCCTCGGTGTCACCGCCGACGACCGTCTCTCCGTCGGCCGTCTCGACGTACACGTCGTCGGCGAACCCCGCGATGGCGTTTTGATACTCCGGCGTCTCGAGCTTCTCGGGTGTTTTCGGAGCCGAGGCGACACCGCCGGGTGGCGCAAACGCGCCCAGCGGATCGTCGATCGTGATCCCGTGTCGTTCGAAGAACGACTCGTACCGGCGGTAATGGTCCTCCAGTTCGTCACCCGGGATCTCCATCATCTCCGTCCATCCGTGGTTGAAGAAATCGAAGTTCGCCTGGATGTGGGTGATCTCTCTGGCCTCCGCTTCCGTGTATCCCGACTCGAGCCCGGCCACGTAGCTGTCCATCGTCGCGTCGAAAAAGGAATCGAGGTGCGCACGACGCTCCTCGCGGTGGTTCTCGTCGGCCTTCCCGAGAAAGATCTTCGTATGCATTTTCACGAGCGCGTAGTTCGCGACGTTCCGGACGCCCGGCGTCGTCAACGCCTTCTTCGAGGCCCAGTGCCGTGGGTTCTGTACCAGCTTCATAACTCCCCTAGCGGCCGTGTCCCCTTCAACTCCCTGTTGGCGGAACGCCTCCGGATCGATCCGACGGCTCAGACGTTTGTTCGTATCCGGCCGCTCGATTGACGAACCACCACTCGAATACGCTTTCGTCGACCACCTGTCCACCGACGTCTCTGTGTGGGAGCTCTTTGCACGGCTCTCCGCGTTCCAGATGGCAATCCACATTAACCAGGATGATATATTGTCGTGTATGTGTGCGTCGCACGTAATCATCGGTGACGGCATCGCCGGCGCTTCGGCGGCCGAGACGATTCGGGAAGCCGACCCGGATGCCGACATCACCGTCGTTACCGAAGAGGGGGAGGCCCTGTACAACCGTATTCTCATCAAGGAGTTCGCCAAGGGCAAGCTCCCGGAGGCGCCGGTTTCGATCCACGAGCCGGACTGGTACGACGAGCGGGATATCGATCTCCGTCTCGATACGGTCGTCACCACCGTCGATACGGACGCCCACGAGATACACATCCACGGTGGAGACACTCTCGAGTACGACAAGCTTCTCATCGCCACGGGCGGAACGCCGATCCAGCTTCCGGTCGACAACAGCGACGCCGAGGGAATCCATCACTTCTGGACCTTCGAGGACGCCCGGGCGATCAAAGAGAGCGCCGAGGCGGCCGACAACGGCGTCGTCGTCGGGGCGGGGCTGCTCGGTATTGACCTCGCCGCTATCTGCGGCGCACAGGGCGTCGACGCACACTACCTGATGCGCGGTCAGGCGTGGTGGCGCTACGCCCTCTCGAAGGACGGCGCGGAGATCATCCACGACGCGCTCGAGGAGATCGGCGTCACGCCTGTCTTCGACTCCGGTGTCGACCGCTTCGAAACCGACGACGAGGGCCACGTCACGGCCGCGATCGATCCCAACGGGGAGCGGTTCGAGGCGGACTTCGTCGGCGTCGCCATCGGACTCGATTTCAACACGGAGTTCATCCAGGACACCGACATCGAGACGGACAACGGCATCATCACCGACGAGTACATGCAGACGAACGTCGAGGACGTCTACGCCGCCGGCGACATCACGCAGTTCCACGACCTGATCCTCGGGGACCGCGCACAGAACGGCGCCTGGGGATCCGCGAAGGAGCAGGGCTCCGTCGCGGGCGAGAACATGGTCGCCGACGGGCCCGAAACGGCGTTCGAATGGGTCTCATCGTACTCGATCACACATTTCGATTTCCCCTTCCTCTCGTTTGGCCATCCGACCCGCGGAGACGATTCGGTCGAACGGAAATACGACGACGGGACCTGGCGACGCGTCGCACTCAAGGACGGTCGCGTCATCGGCGGCGTACTCATCGGCGACCTCTCCGCACAGTCGGTATTAAAAAAGCTCGCACGGAAACAGCTCGACGTCTCCGACCGAACCCACCTCCTCTTGGAGCAGGGCGTCGGAATCGAGGCCTTCGAGGACCCCGCGACCGCCGAGTGATCCGACAGGACTTTCTCCGGGCGTCCCTCTTTTCCGGATATGGATGGCGGCGGCTCCTCAGATATGACGCTCGCGTTCGAGTTGGAAGCGCTCAAAGAACTGGCCGATCCGGAGGCGGTGTTCTCCGATGCCCGTTCCTGGAGTGAGTACGTCGGCGTTATCTCCGAGGAGCCGACGTACGTGGTGACGAACTTCACGCGGAAAAACCGGATCAGACAGGACTTCTTCTCCGGACCGCGCGGGCGCGCGGAGAGTCTCGAGAACGTCAAATCACAGTTCCAGACCGATCGGCACGTTTTCATCGGCCTGACCGACGAGGACGAGGCGCTCGCCGAATCGGTCGACTGGGAGTTCCTGCCGCTCGAGACGGCCGCGGAGGCGGCCGACTGGGCGCTCGCGGCGGACGAAACGCCCGAGGAACCCGAGGTCGAACGCCGCGACGACTGGCCCTGAGTCGCGATATAAGGCTCACAGACAGACTTTAAAAGGAGAACTGATATCGAGTATCCGATCCGGCGGAGGGGGACTGTGAACCACGGTCGGAGCGAAGCTTCTCCCCGATTCGAATCCTACTTCGGCGTTCATCAAAAAAAGCCGGAGGAGGAATTATGAACCACGGTCGGAGCAAGCTCCTCCCTGATTCAAATCCCTCGGTCGTGGCTTTCGCTGCTCACGTTCGTTCGCAGCAGAAAGCCGGAGGAGGGATTTGAACCCTCGACCTAATCCTTACGAAGGATTCGCTCTGCCAGCTGAGCTACTCCGGCGCTCGCGTTCACAACTGGGAGGATAATCGGCATAAGGGTTGCGAACTCTCCCAGCGGACTATCGGGTCAATCGGACGTCCAGACAGACGTTCAACTCGTGTGGCGCGTACGAACGGACCTCGTGTCGCGTCTCGATCGTGACCTCGTATTCGGGTTCGGCGGCTGCCCTGATGGCCGCCTCGCCGGGACCGAAGGGATCGGTGTCCGGCTGGATATCGTAGTAGTGGAGCACGCAGTCGTCGGCGGCGAAACCGACGGCCGCCCCGAGGAACTCGTCGGCGCTGTGGGGGAGGTTCATCACGATCCGGTCGGCCCACCCGTCGTAGCCCGACACCTCCCGAACGTCGGCGTGGTGCGCCGTCACACGCTCGGCGACGCCGTTTCGCTCGGCGTTTCGACGGAGATACTCGACCGCGACTGGATTGAGATCGACGCCGACGCAGTCGGCGCCGCGTTTCGCCGCCGGGATCACGAAGGGACCGACGCCAGCGAACATATCGAAAAAGTGCTCGCCGGCGCCGACGGAGTCGACGACACGGTGACGTTCGGTCGCGAGCCGCGGCGAGAAGTACACGTCGGCGATATCGAGTTCGAACGCACAGCCGTACTCGCGGTGGACGGTTTCGGTGTCTTCGCCGACGAGGACGTCCCACCGTCGAACCCGGAGTTCGCCCTCGATCGGTGACGCCCGGTTGACCACGGTCCGGGCGGGCAGGTCCGACTCCCGGATCGCCTCGGCGATCGTCCGGGCCCGTTCGCCGTCGTCCTCGTCGATGATGACGATCTCGCCGAGCCGCTCGTAGGAGGGTTCGAAACCCAGAATATCTTCGGGAAACGTCTGAGTTTCGCGGCGATCGACGGATCGCTCGACGACCTCGAGATCGGATCCGAGCGTCTCGGGATCGACCGCCGGATCGAGCGGGAGATAGATCTCGCCGTCCTCGACGACGATCTCGTGGTCGCCCGAGAGCGCCCCGCGTTCGGCGAGGCGCTGTCGGATCGCCTCACCGTTCTCGCGGGCAGTTCGGACACAGCGAACCGACATATCGAACCGTCGGCGAGCGGTGGCGGTAAGTGTAACGCTCCGCCACGGAGGAGAGCGGTTCGAACGGGAGAGCCGGAACAGGACGCTTTTGTCCGCGGACGGCCGAACGGGGGTATGCTTACCTTCGTTGGCCTGGGACTCTACGACGAGCGATCGATCACCGTCGAGGGGCGCGATGCCGTCGCCGAGGCCGATCGGGTCTTCGCGGAGTTTTATACGAGCAAGTTGGCCGGTGCGACCGTCGAATCGCTCGAGCGTTACCACGGCGTCGAGATCGAACTCCGGGACCGAAGAGGGGTCGAAGAGCACCCGGAACCGATCCTCGAGGCCGCCGAAAGCGGGGATGCCGTCTTTCTCACGGCCGGCGATACGATGATCTCGACGACGCACGTCGACCTGCGGCTTCGGGCCGACGAGCGGGGGATCGATACTCGGATCGTCCACGGAACGACTGCCGGCTCGGCGGCCGCCTCGCTGACGGGGTTACAGAACTACCGCTTCGGAAAGGCGACCACCTTGCCGTTTCCGTACGCTCACGGCGGCGACGGGGTTCCGAAAAGCGTCCTCGGGACGATCGCGGCAAACCGAGAGCGCGGCCTGCACACGCTCGTCTATCTAGACATCAAGGTCGGTATCGGCCCGACGGGTCGGGATCCAGAACACGAGGAGTATATGAGTGCCGATTACGCGGCGAAGCTTCTGGCCGACGAACTCGACGCTGTCGGCGTCGCCGTCGCCCGGGCCGGCGGTCCGGATCCGGTAGTCTCCGCCGATCGGCTGTCAGCACTCGCCGATCAGTCGTTCGGGGACCCGCTCCATCTCCTCGTCGTCCCGGGCGATCTCCACGTCATCGAACACGACGCGCTCTCGCGACTCGGTGGGGCACCCGAAGGGACGCTTCCGGACCCCGTCTGACCGCGTTCGCCATCTACCAGTAGTAGATCTCGTCGGCCCGGTGGCCGGTGTCGTACGCCGCGAGTCCCTCGCCGCGGATCGACGTCAACCGGAGATCGTCGTACAGCGTCGAGTAGGTGTAATCGAGAAACGTCATCGGGAACCGGAGCTCGCCGTCCTCGCGGATCGCGCTGATGACGCCCGTGTAGGCGTGTTTGTGTCGGCGATCGCTCACGTAACAGGCCGCGACCGGGACCGTCTGTTCGACCGGTGAAACGGCGTGTAACGCCTCGATCGAACGGAAGACCAGTTCCCAACAGAAGATCCCGGTTCCGTCGGCCTCGATCAGCGATTCGAAGTCCACGTCGTCCTCGAAGTACTTTCGGAGGTCGTGGACACCGAAGACGACGTTGTCCTCGATCGATCCGGCGAGATATCTGGGGACGTCGTAGTTAGTGTGCCGGCGGAACCCCTCGACGAGGCCGTCGACGAGTTCGGAAACGTCGGTCGGATCGGCCTCGGCAAAGCGCTCCACGACGTCCGGATCGGTGGTCCGGTCTCGGGCGCTGCGGATCGCGGTGACGACCTCCGGTCGGGCGTTCGCTTCCCCGACTCGTTCGAAAAACTCCTCCGGCTGTGAGAACTCGAAGGTGTACTCGCCACGGTGAAACGCCGCGAGATCGGTGAAAAGGTCCTCGAGTCGTCCCTCGGCCCCGATCGAGCTATCGTACGCCGCGACGTCGGATCGGTCCGTCCCGAGCGGAAATCGGGTTCCCGAATCGGAACCGACGACGACCGCCGAGTCCTCGTAGCTTACCCGCGTTCCCTCGATCCGCTCGTCGTAAACCACCGAAAGCCGATCGGTGACGAGCGGTTCCAGTTGCTGTTCGCGGAGGTTGGTTCCCATCCCGAAGTGACCGTAGCCGAGAACCGTGTTGTACGCCGCCCGCCCACCACCGACGGCGGCGATGGTTCCCCCACCGCCGAGGAGGAGCCGCCGTCTGGTGACCCCGTTGGTGTCCTCGGAGCGAGGGTCGTCCGGCTCCCCGTCCGTCCGCTCGCTGTCCGTCACGGCTCCGGCTCACCTCCGTCGGGGGCCACGTCCGGGCTCCGGAGTGCGATCTCGCGGCCGAGCAGTACGAAGAGTAACTCCTCGCCGATGTCGAGCAGTTCGGGCACCCACCGTGAGACGTACCAGGCGAGTGCGGCGAGCGCGAAGACGGCGAGCCCCTGTGCGAGGATCCGGTCGGCGACGAAAAACGAAACCCGGGAGACCTCCGAGAGCCCGAACAGGAACATGACGGGGCCTTCGAGCCACTGGATCGCGAACCACTGGTAGCCGTTTGCCAGCGCGATAAAGACGTTTCGAGCGATGTTGAGCACCCAGATGATCGCGATCGAGACGGCCGCCGCGATCAGCTTCTTCCGACGCGGCGCGTCGACCGCGGCGATGAGACCGCCGAAGATCGCCATCGCGCCGATCCCGGTGCACTCGAAGACGACCCGGGAGGCCTGTCCCGTTTCGGTGAACCAGAACGTGTTCATAAGCGTCGAGTCGGGCGCCGGATCTTCGACGAACTCGACGCCGTCGCCGAGGCCGAACAGATCGATCGCGAAGGACGTCTGGAAGGCGACCGTCTCGATCAGAAAGCCGCGGGCCAACGCCGACGTCTCGAAGGGCAGATAGATGATCGTCATGAACGCGATCGCACGCGAAAGCGTCAGGAGCGAGTCACGGCCGCCGAGGATCCGCCAGCCGACGTAGAGACACGACGGGACGGCGAAGACGACGAGCGCCGTCTGTATCGCGCTGCGGTGGACGAAGGCGAAATGCTGTATCAAAAGGAACCAAAAGAGCGCGAAGAGCCCCCAGGCGGCGGCGGTCAAACGACGCGCGAGATCGAGATCGTCGCGCCGGTGAGCGATCACGCCGGCGACGAAGACCCCCATCACGACCCACGCGAGGACATCGGTGTACGGTAACACCGAGATCTCCGAAAGCGACTGCGCCGGAAGGGCCATTAGTAGAAGCATGCGCTACGACGGGTATATGTCTTATCGTCGGTGACGTGCCGATCGCACAGCCGTCAGGGAGGAAGGTGCGGTCACTTCCGGGCGACGATCCGGAGAACGTCTTCGTCCTCGAGTTCGTGACCCCGGCCGACCTGCTGCTCGTCGTGTTTCGCCGACGGGCCGGTGACGCGAGCGAACCGGAACCGTTCCTCGAAACTGCCGCCGAGTTTCCCGAGGGCGTCCTCGACGGTGTTTTCGCTCTCGGTCAGGATGAGCGGCTCCTCGCGGTCGACCCCGCGGCCGGGTTTGTCCATATAAATACGGATCAGGCCGAGATCGTCCCAGATCGTCTCCTTCAGCGAGTCGAGGCCGCGCCCGTCCTCCGCGCTTATGAAAACGGCTTGCTCGGGATCGATGTCGTGTGCTCTGAGGTTCTCCTTCACCGTGTCGACGTAGCTCGGGTCGATGAGGTCAACCTTGTTGACCGCGACGGCGGAGGGGAGATACTCGCGGTTGTCCTGCAGCGAGTCGACGAGTTGATCGATGCTGAGGTCGTCGCGAATCGTCACGTCGGCGTTGACGTAGTCGTACTCCCGCAACACACCCATGATCGTCTCGTCGTCGAGGCTCACCCGATCGGAGGTAGTGAGGTTGATGCCGCCTTTGTGTTTCTTGCGGACGTTCACCTGGACGGGCTGGGTGTCCAGTCGGACCTTGTTCTTGTAGAGTTCCTCACGGAGCCGTTCGTATTGGTCGATCTCGAACGCCGAGAGAACGAACAACACGAGATCGGCGGTCCGGACGACCGAGAGGACGGCCTGCCCGCCGCCGCGGTTCTCGGCGGCGCCCTCGATGAGCCCCGGGACGTCGAGCAGCTGGATGTTCGCGCCGCGATACTCCAGCATGCCCGGGTTGACATCGAGCGTCGTGAACTCGTAGGAGCCGACCTCGCTGTCGGCGTTCGTCAGGGCGTTCAGAAGGGTCGATTTGCCGACGGAGGGAAAGCCGACCAGCGCGACCGTCGCGTCGCCGTGTTTCTCCACCGCGTAGCCGCCGCCACCGCTTCCGGAGGATTGCTGGCGCTCGAGTTTCTCCTTCTTCTCCGAAAGCTTGGCTTTCAGCCGACCGATATGCTGTTCGGTCGATTTGTTGTACGGGGTTTCGGCGATCTCCTCCTCGATCGCCTCGATCTCCTCTTTGAGCCCCATCAACTGGGACCTATCGCCGGTACCGAAAAAGGCGTTCGGTTGTGCGACGACGGCCCCGACGGTGGTGGACCCAGCCGCGAACGCATAGACGGATATCGGCGACCGCTTCGTCCGCCTCGGCGACCCGATCGGGCGAGACCGCCCCCCGACGGATGTGTCCGGCTGACACGGCGAACCGAATCGACAACCCTTAAAACCGCCGCGACTGTTCGTTCGTGTATGGCTGGAACTATCGAGGTACTCGTCCCCGGCGGCCAGGCCAACCCGGGGCCGCCGCTCGGGCCGGAACTCGGCCCGACACCGGTGGACGTACAGGCCGTCGTCAACGAGATCAACGAACAGACCGCGGCGTTCGACGGGACCGAGGTCCCCGTCACCGTCGAGTACGACGACGACGGTTCCTTCGAGATCGAGGTCGGCGTCCCGCCGACGGCCGCCCTCATCAAGGACGAACTCGGCTTCGAGACCGGTTCCGGTGAACCCAACGAGGAGTTCGTCGCCGACATGTCCGCCGAACAGTTGAAAACCGTCGCCGAGCAGAAACTCCCCGACCTGCTCGCCTACGACGTCCGGAACGCGGCCAAGGAGGTCGCCGGCACCTGCGCGTCGCTGGGCGTAACCGTCGAGGGCGAGGACGCCCGCGGCTTCGACGACCGACTCGACGCCGGCGAGTACGACGACACCTTCGGCGAAGCGGAAGCCGAAGCCTGACCCGTCGACGCCACCGGATCGATCGGACACGCACGTTTCTCAGATCCCCCGACGCCCCGAGCGACGCGTCGATCGGCTGCCGATGTCGGTACGTATTCAACGATCCGATCCCTATTTGTGGCCGTGACTGACGACACCTCCGACGCGCCGATCGTGCTCTTCGACGGCGTCTGTAACCTCTGTGTCGGATCGCTCCCGTGGCTGATACGGATGGATCGGCGCGACCGACTGCGGTTCGGGACGCTCCAATCTGAGGCCGGAAGCGAACTGCTTCGCGAGTGTGGGCTGCCCGAAGACTACGACGAGAGCATGGTCCTCGTCGAGGGCGATCGGGCCTACACCGAGTCTGACGCCGTCGTCAGGATCGCCTGGCAACTCGGCTTCCCGTGGGCGCTCGGCTCGATCGCTTCGATCGTCCCGAAGTCGGTCCGTGACCGGCTCTACCGGTGGGTGGCCGACAGCCGTTATGAGTGGTTCGGCAAACGCGAGCAGTGTCTCGTCCCCGACGAGGAGCTCCGATCGCGGTTCGTCGACGGGATCACCAGCTGACGCGGACGGGTTCGTACGGTTCTTCGAGGTACTCCATATCCGAGTCGGATAGCGAGATCTCCAGCGCTTCGACGGCCTCCTCTAGATGCTCGACGCTCGTCGTTCCGATGATCGGCGTGTCCACCCATTCTTTGTGAAGCAGCCACGCGATCCCAATCTGCGCCATCGAGACGCCGTGGTCCGCCGCGAGTTGCTCGACGCGTTCGTTCACGGCTTTGCCGCCGCCCTCCCGATACGGTTGTGCGTACATCTTTTCCTCCGTCTCCCCCCGTCTGGTCGCGTCGACTTCGGATTCCGGCCGGGAGAGATAGCCGCGAGCGAGCGGGCTCCACGGCATGACGGCGATGCCCTCGCGCTGACACAGCGGGAGCATCTCCCGTTCCTCCTCGCGGTAGGTGAGGTTGTAGTGGTTCTGCATCGAGACGAACCGTTCGAGACCGAGCAGATCGCTCGTCTGAAGCGCGTCGGCGAACTGGTGGGCCCACACCGACGACGAACCGAGATAGCGGACCTGTCCGCGACGGACGGCGTCATCGAGGGTCCGCATGGTCTCCTCAATCGGCGTCTCCGGGTCCCACCGATGGATCTGATAGAGGTCGATCGTGTCCATCCCCAGCCGGTCCAGACTGCTCTCGATGGCTTGCTCGATCGACTTCCGCGAGAGACCGCCGCCATCCCCGGACTTCGGATAGCTGTCGGGGCCTTTCAGGGGATGGACCTTCGTCGCGACGACCTGGGAGTCGCGGTCGTACTCGGCGAGTACGTCCCCCAGAACGGCCTCGCTGTCGCCCATCGAGTAGACGTTCGCGGTATCGAAGAAGTTGATCCCGAGATCGATCGCCCGTTCGAGGATCTCGTTGCTCTCGTCCTCGCCGAGTACCCACTCGCGCCAGTCGCTGTCGTCTTTGCCGAAACTCATACAGCCGAGACAGAGTCGGCTGACTTCCAGTCCCGTGTTACCGAACGTCGTGTACTCCATACTGTAGACGTCAGGCCACCGGCACAAAACTCTACCTCCGAGGGGTGACATTGACCGTCCGGCGGTTCGATCGCCGAGATCGAAACCACGACGCCGTGAGAGGGCTCGGCACACCCGTGACGGTCCGACGCGCTTAAGTGCGTTATCCACCTCCGAAGAAACGAGACAGGCGTAGCCTGTTTCACGCCGTAGTAGCCCGTAAGGCAGAAACTACGGAGGTGAACGATGGCAGATTCGATACAGGACGCAGTATCCCGCGCACTCGGCGAATCACCCGAGCGGAACTTCCGCGAGACGGTGGACCTCGCTGTCAACCTGCGCGATCTAGACTTAGCCGACCCCAACAACCGGGTAGACGAGAGCATCGTCCTACCGTCGGGTACGGGCCAGGACACGCGTATCGTCGTCTTCGCGGAGGGCGAAACAGCCCTCCGAGCCGAGGACGTCGCCGACGAAGTACTCGACGGCGACGACCTCGAAGACCTCGGAGACGACGACGACGCGGCGAAAGACTTAGCCGATGAGACGGACTTCTTCATCGCGGAGGCCAACCTGATGCAGGATATCGGCCGCTATCTCGGGACCGTGCTCGGTCCCCGAGGGAAGATGCCGACCCCCCTGCAGCCCGACGACGACGTCGTCGAGACGGTCAACCGGATGAAAAACACCGTCCAGGTCCGCTCCGGCGAACGACGCACGTTCCACACGCGCGTCGGCGCCGAGGACATGGACGCCGATCAGATCGCCGACAACATCGACGTCATCCTGCGCCGACTGTTCACGGACCTCGAGAAGGGTCCCCAGAACATCGATTCGGTGTACGTGAAGACGACGATGGGGCCGGCGGTGGAGGTGCCCGCATGAGCGCCGAAGCCGAACGCAAAACCGAGACGATCCCACAGTGGAAGCGTGAAGAGACCGACGCTCTCGTGAAGTTCCTCGAGCGCTACGAGTCGGTCGGCGTCGTCGATATCACGGGGATCCCGAGCCGGCAGCTACAGGACATGCGCCGTGAGATTCACGGCGTCGCCGCGCTGCGCGTCTCCCGGAACACCCTGATGGAACGTGCCCTCGAAGAGGTCGACGACGGCCTCGAGGCCCTCACCGAGTACATCGAGGGTCAGGTCGGACTCATCGGGACGAACGACAACCCCTTCGGGCTCTATCAGCAACTCGAGGAGTCGAAGACGCCCGCGCCGATCGGCGCCGGGGAGGTCGCGCCGAACGATATCGTGATCCCCGAGGGCGACACCGGCGTCGACCCGGGGCCGTTCGTCGGCGAACTCCAGACTGTCGGTGCCAACGCCCGGATCGATGGCGGATCGATCAAGGTGGTCGAGGATTCGACCGTGCTCTCCGCCGGCGAGGAGGTCTCGGCCGACCTCGCGAACGTGCTCGGCGAACTCGGTATCGAGCCCAAAGAGGTCGGGCTCGACCTCCGCGGTGTCGTCTCCGAAGGCGTGCTGTTCTCGCCGGAGGAACTCGACATCGACATCGAGGAGTACGTCGCGGACCTCCAAGCGGCCTCGAGCGCCGCGCGGAACCTCTCGATCAACGCGGAGTACCCGACGGCACGGACCGTGCCGTCGATGCTCGCGAAGGCAGCCGGCGAGGCCAAATCGGTCGGCCTGTCGGCGGCGATCGAGAGTCCCGATCTCGCGGACGTTCTCGTCTCGAAGGCGGACGCACAGATGCGTTCGCTGGCGGCGGCGATCGACGACGAGGAGGCGCTCCCCGAGGAGCTCCGTGGTGTCGACCCCGCTCCATCCGAGGAGACGGCGGACGACGCGACCAACAGCGACGGAGACGACGAGTCCGAAGCGGATGCGGCTGAGGAACCGACTGACGAAGACGATGCCGAGGACGACGCCGACGACGGCGGCGATGCGCTCGGCGACATGTTCGGGTGATTACCAATGGAATACGTTTACGCAGCACTCATTCTGCACGAGACCGGCGAAGAGATCAACGAAGACAACCTGACAGGCGTCCTGGAAGCGGCCGGCGTCGACGTCGAGGAATCCCGCGTCAAGGCGCTCGTCGCCGCGCTGGAGGACGTCGACGTCGAGGAGGCCATCGAGACGGCCGCCGCGGTTCCGGCCGGCGGAGCGGGCGGTGCCGCCGCGGCCGACGACGCCGGAGCTGACGAGGCCGACGAGGCCGACGAGGCCGACGACGCGGAAGCGGAAGCGGAAGACGAAGACGACGATGAGGACGACGACGACGGCGGCGAAGGCCTCGGCGAGCTGTTCGGCTAACGCCGATCCGATTCTCCCGTTTTATTTTCGCGTGTAGCGACGCGTCCGCCCACGGATATTTATATATCGTGACGGGACCAGACCGTCTCGATGGAGATCACCTTCGCCCCGCGGGCGACCGCGATCGCGCTCTGCTTCGTCGCTGGCGGCGTCGCGCTCGGCACGGTAAGCGGGCTGGTTCCGGGGCTTCACGCGAACAACATGGCGCTCCTTTTGGCCGGCGTCGCACCCTCGATCCCGGGGCCGCCGCTGTACGTCGGAATGGCGATGCTCGCGGCCGGCGTCGCCCACACGTTTCTCGAGATCGTGCCGACGCTCGCGCTCGGCGTTCCGGACCCGGCGATGGCGGTCGCAGCGTTGCCGGGACATCGCCTCGTCCTCGAGGGGCGTGGCCGGGAGGCGCTCCGGTTGTCGGCGCTCGGAAGCACGGCGGCGGTCGTTTTGGCGGTCCCGCTCGCGATCCCGATCACGCGGGCGATGACCGCGCTCTGGCCGACGGTCCGGGCCAACCTCTCGATAGTTCTGGGCGGGGTCGCCGCCGGACTCGTGTTGACCGAGCGGGGTCCCGAAGCGAAACTCGTCGCCGCGGTCTCGTTCGGTCTCAGCGCGCTGTTGGGGATCGCGACGCTCGATCTCTCGCCGGCCGCGCCGCTCGCCGCCGGTGGGATGCTCGCGCCGCTTTTTGCGGGGCTGTTCGGCGCACCCGTACTGATCGACGCCATCGGGGGCGAAGGGGTTCCGCCACAGGACGATCCGAACGTCACGACCTCCAAGCGGGGTCTCCTCGGTCTCTCTGGGATCGGAACGTTCTCGGGGGCGATCGTCGGCTACGTACCGGCCGTCTCGAGTGCCATCGCGGCGACGTTCGCGTTGCTCGCCGTCCCGGGCCGGTACGGCGCCCGCGGGTTCGTCGTCACGACGTCGGGGGTGAATACCGCCAACACCATCTTCGCGCTGTTCGCACTCGTCGCGCTCGGATCGCCACGAACGGGCGTTCTCGTGGCCGTCGAAGCCGCCTCGGTACCGCTTTCGATCCCACATCTGCTCGTCGGGGTTGCCTTCGGGGC
>LKMJ01000006.1_pt1 | contig 116170 bp, 108 predicted proteins | sample 643391 | NCBI WGS metagenome assembly LKMJ01 (sample SAMN04112250, study PRJNA286221) | soda lake metagenome | biome: soda lake; feature: Kulunda Steppe; material: water; isolation source: sample PL-Br10 brine of Picturesque Lake | place: Russia: Kulunda steppe | collected 2010-07 | reverse complement strand
TGAGCCCGGGTGGCTTAGCTGGACATAGCGCCGCACTCATAGGGTACGAGGCGGTAGCCGTCATGTCCTGAGACGCTGCCTGCGTCTCGTTCCTGGGACATGCGGAGATCGAGGGTTCGGAGCCCTCCCCGGGCATACTCAAAAGGGTTCATACCCTTTCTACCCTGCTTCCGACATACGTCGAGAGGGGTTCGTGTATCGGTACCGCTTTTTTATATAGGGACAGTTATCGGTCGTGTCGATCGGCTGCTTCCGTGAACTCGAGCCGCTGGTATTCGAACGAGTTAGTGTATACAAAGGATATTAGGCCCGCCAGTTCAAGTATGTGTATGAGTATCGGATCAAACGTTTCAAGGCGACTCGCCGATTTCGGCTCACGTTCGATCGTCACACACGTGCTTATGGGGCTCGGATTCGTCGGTGCGGTCGTTTCGGGACTGTTCGTCGACGGTCAGATCGGAGTGATCTCCATGGTCGCGTTTATCAATTTCACCGCTGGGCTGTGGATCTGTCAGTCGATCCATTCGCTCGGTAACGCCGCGACCGACGACGAGTACAACGGCGTTCTCATGGAGGTACTCGACCGTGTCTAGTGAACCGGGTATCGACATCGGCCGGTTCGGGCGGACGTTAGTGTTGGTCAGCTTCGTTACCGCGGTGTTTTTGATACTAACTGCCAATCGACTCGGTGACGAACTCTTTCGAATCGGCGCTTTCGCGATCGGAACCGTCGCGGTTGTCACCGCCATTATCGGTTTCTTGATCGCCGCCGGTAGCGCTCTTGACGCTTGATTTTCTCTCGCCGGGAACGGCTTCCGGGTCGAGCGTTCGTACTCGACCCACACGATTCGTCGTGTTTCGAGGGGACGGTCGGTCGGTAGTTCCCACGACGACCCGATGTTTCGCTTTGGATCGTCTCCTCGAGCGCAGTCATCAGAATTTATACGACCGGGTCCGTAGCCCTCGGTAGTGTTGGCTATCACGTTCGCCATCGTCGGGGTCAGTCTCCTCCTGCATCTCGCGGCGGCGAGGCATGTCTACACAGATTCCGAGCAGTACGGGATGTCTCGGCGGAAGTGGACCGGTATCTCGCTTCTCGTTCCCTTCTTCGGCTTTTTTGCGTACCTCTTCGAACGCGATTACCGGACCCGAGAACCGGACGATCGCTTCACAACGACGGCGGGCTTCGAAATCCACGAGTCCCGCGCCGACGACATCCGGCCCGACCCTGGCAGCACCGACGACCAACAGTCGACCGACGAACGCGAGCCCACGGAACGGAAAAACTAGACGTCATCGAACTCGCAGGACCGACGGCTGGCGCGCGCTCAATACGTTCCGTTTCGGTCGTGAGAGTAGCCACAGCGGACGTACGCCCGAAAACGCGGTCGGATCATGCCTCTAATAACAGCGATCGGATCGCTTCCGTATCGTCGACGATCCGCGACAGTTCTGTGATCGAGCTGTCGATCGCATCGGCGAATTCGTCCACTCCTCCGAACCGCTCGATTTCCTCCGGCGGCAGGAACTTCAACAGGAGGTCGGGCGTACCGGAGGGAATCCCGACGAAATGTACCGTGATTATCCCGTGGTCTCTGAGCAGAATCATCGAAAGCGCGCCGGTCGCCTCGATGGGTACCAGTGACGTTTCGGTAATTCCTGTGCGGTCCATTGCCGTTCTGAGGATCTCTTCGCCAGTCAGCTTGATAATCGAGTCCGTCCGCTCGATATGAATCCCCTCACGTCGCCGTAGCTCGGAACCCAATTCCATCGTCGTCTCGTGGAGTTCCCGTACACGCTGTGGATCGTACCGCTGTAGCGACCGGACCGCTGCAACCATCGCGGTCGGCCGCGCTTCGAGACCAAGTTTCCAGGCCTGCGATCGAATCCGTGAGACGAGATCACTTCGACCACCCATGACACCGAACCGAGGACCGTACACGCCGTACTTGTCAAGTCCTGTCGAGACGACGTCGACGCCGAGTTCGAGACTCCGGGGTCGATCGAACAGCGCCGGAGCGACGCGTGCGCCGCCGGCATCGTCCATGTAGACGAGGGTGCCGTGGTCGTGTGCTGTTTCGATGACTCGTTGGACTGTGTCAGCATCGAGGATCTCGTAGGTGACGTCCATCCGCGAAAGCGCGACCAGCCCGATCGATTCCGCTGAGTCGAACGCTCTGCGGAACTCCTCGTAGCTGTTCGTATCGACGAACTCCGCCCCGGCGACGTCTGCCGCCCGGACGACGCTGGCATGGCTGTGGTTCGGGGCGACCCCGATGACGGTCTCCCCAGCGTCGACGAGCGTCAGAAATGAACTCGTCGTCGCGGCGGTCGTCCGATTGGCTAAAAACGCGTCGTGTTCGTCGGCCCTCCCGCCGAGATGTTCGAGCGTCAATTCGGTCAACTGATCCTCGTAGAGCGCCGGTGCCGTCTCGTCATCGAGCGCTCCGATGTCGTCGGCTTCGACCGGGAACCCACGTTCGAGTCCGGAAAAATTGTAAATCGACTCCGGCCCCGCTGACTGCCATCGGTTCTCGATGATCCGTCTCGCCGCTAACGCCTCGTCGTACTGGTCCTGTCCCGTCTCCAATATCTCTCCGGTCGCGTAGGATAGCTCCGGATCGATGCGGTTTCCTAAACTGTCGAATGGTGACATACCTCGTACATCTCCGAGCCGTATCATAAAGAGTTCCCCACCAGCGGTTGCTTGGCTACAGGCTGTCCGGACTGTCTCACCACTGCCTTCAGCGATCGATCCGGAAACGGATCGAGACCGCCCGAGGTTCGTCGTTCTGATTCACCATCGACTCGAAGAGACGTTCGTGGGGGATCTGCTGGCTCCCGGGAGCCGATACGCTGATGACGTCTGAGACCGCCCTCTCGAACGTGGAATCGGACGACTTTGCCGACGTACGTGTGCTCGCGGTGACGGTCGGAGACGTGGTCGCGGCACTGGAGGCGAACGAACGCCGTGACGCCGGCGCAGTGTTGCGTGTGACACCGCCGTTCAGCGGCCGGATGCGGGCCAGACTGCACCTCGACGGTGCCGAGAGCCGATACGACGATCCGTCCCCGATACACGTCCCTCCGGAGCAGTTCGTCGAGACGATACCGCCGTTTCCGGACCCCGACGAGACCGAGGACGACCTCCGGGCGGATCCGGACGTCGCCTACTCGCCGGAGCGCCACCGTACGTATCACGAATCGGTCGTCGAAAACTGGCGAGAGCAGGTTCGAGAGGCGCTCGTGGAACGAGTGACGATCGAAACCCTGGCGGGTCAACACGCTGTCCGCATCACCCCCCTCGGCTGATCGACCGACGCAACACCCCGAGACGAACACGATCGGATTAAACGTCGGAATAAAACGTTTCGGCCGGTCTGAGGTCGTCGTAAAACGTTACGTATTCTCGGATCGAGGCGGTGAAACGTGGTAAAACCGGCCGAACCCTCTGACAGTTATATGTAGATACTGCACGTACCGCTGTATAACATGACACCCTCCACATCGACGAACGAACGGGGCGTCTCGGTCGGCGGTTCGCTCCCCGCCTCGATCAGGGCCTGCGCCTTCTGGTCGGCCGTACTGTTGCCGTTCTGTGCGCTCGCGTTGCTCGCGAGCGGCCTCTCGAGCACAGTCGAGTATCTGCTCCTCGTTTCGCTGGTCGCCGTGAACGTCGTGGCACTGGTCGTCGGCCACGGCTACGGGAACGAATAGTCTCCCGGCTGCTCAGGTCTCCGATCAGTCGAGCCGTTGCCGTATTTCGCTCCGTACCGCCCGCCGTTTGATCAACACGAATCCGACGAGGATGATCACGAACCCGCCGACGGTCAGGGGGTCGATGTGTTCTCCGAGAAAAACGAAGCCGGCAAGCGCCGCGAACACCGGTGCGACGTAGGAAACGAGATTGATCTCGATCGCTCCGAGTCGCTCGAGCAGATCGAAATATATCAGAAAGCCGAACGCGCTGGAGACGACGGCGAGATAGAGGAGTGCGACGCTTTCGGCGATCGGCGGCGTTCCGGAGACGGATTCGCCGAGCCCGACGCTGAGGCCGTGCATGAGTATCGCGCCGCCGATCATCGACCACGCCTCGAGCGTCTCGATCGGCAGCCCGGTATCGAACCGCCTCGTCAGGACGCTTCCGAGCGCGAAACAAAGCGCGGCGGCGAAGACGAACGCCTCGAACCGCGACCCGACGAGGTTGGCCGGTTCGGGACGCGCGAGGACCACGACGCCGATGAGGCCGAGCGTCATCCCGGCGACGCCGACGAGCGTGAGACGCTCACTGGGTAAGAACATACGCGCGAAGGCGGTCGTCAGGACCGGCGACAGCGAGACGATGACGGCGGCGGCGGCGCTCGTCGTTCCGCGCTGTCCGAGGAACAAAAGCGAGTGATAGCCCGCGATGATGAACACCGCACCGATGGTGACCGCGAGCCATTCCGAACGCCCGCGCGGCCGCCACCGTTCCGTCGTCCGGACGGCGTACACGAGCATCAAAACGCCGGCGATGTCGAACCGGACCGCGGCGAAAAACACCGGCGCGTCGAAGAAGTACGCGGGCGCCCCCGGCTCGCCGACGCCGGCTTTGATCGCCATGAACGCCGATCCCCAGATGGCCGCGAGCAGTAGAAACGCCAGGAGATTACGATAGCGCACGCTCGGATCTGGAGCGAAGCGGATCTCAACGTTTCGACATCCGTACGGCGACGCCCATCCCAGTCGCCGCTATCGCTCCGGCGCTTCGGCGTTGCGCTCGCTTTTGAGCGCCCGGAGCAGGTCCTGGCGGGCGATGATTCCCAAAAGCGCTCCCGCCTCGTCGACGACCGGGAGGCGGTTGATATCGCGTTCGTCATCGGCCAGCAGTGCGAGCAACTCGTCGACCTCGGCCTTCGGACCGACCGTGACGACGTCTTCAATCATCACTTCACTGATCGGTCGGCCGACGTTCCTCGCCAGATCGATTCCGAGATCGAGGTCGTCCCACGAGATATCGATCGCGTAGGTGAGCGACTCGAGGAACGGCGGAAAGCCGATCGGGATCCAGAGCGTCCGATCGCTGGGTTCGAACAGATCGACGAGGTCTCCCTGTGTGACGATCCCGACGACGAGCCCGTCTTCGGTGACCGGAAAGCCGTTGAAATTCGCCCGGGCGAGCCGACCGAGGACTTCGCCCACGTCGTCGTCCGGTGAGACGGTTTCGACGTCCCGCGTCATGATGTCGTGTGCGTTCATACGGCAGCGTTACGGAGGACACCGCATAGCCTTTGGGAAGAGATCTGCTCCGAATTCCGGTCCCGGCTAGCCGAGAAGCCAGGCGTCTACGATGATCTCCTCGAGTGTGAACATCACGACGACGCCGATGACGAACGCGACGACGGTTCGCCGGGTCACGAGCGCGCCCGCGTCAGAACGAATGAGCCCGCGCATCTCCCAGAGAACCTGTACGATCGCCCCGAACGCGATCGAAAAACACAGCGCCGCGAAAAGAGCTGAATCGACCAGGCTCCCGAGCCACCCGCCGACGATGACACCGCCGCCGGCCAGCGTGCCGAGGGCGATGAAATGTCTGATGGGCGGCGACGTCGCATCGCGTGCCACAGCTGAAATGACGGCTGGACCCTCCGTGACGTTGTGGAGAATAAAGCCGACGGTCAAAAGCACGACGAGACCGCTCTCCCCGAGCACGAACGCGCTTCCGATCGCGAGCCCTTCGCCGACGCTGTGAAGCCCGAGCCCGATCGCGATCAGATACGCGACTCGGAGCCCCTCGCCGCCTGAGCTTGCGGATTTGCCACGTCGCCATCTGCTGGCGACCTCCATCAGTCCGATCGTCCCGGCCCCGGCGACGAGAACGACAGCTTCCCCGAGTATCGGGGTCGGGACCTCGATCGCGTGTTCGATCGCTTCCTCACCCATCTCGAAGGCAATAAACGCCAGTATCCCGGCCGAAAACGCCAAAATAGCGTGAATCCATCCCGGATCGAGCTGTCGGATGTAGGGAAACCAGAGCATACCGAGAAAGACCGGTAAGATCCCGGCGATGATCCCGATCACGGTCAGCACCGCGAGGACGTTCGAGGTTTCAGTCGCAGTCAACCAATCGAAGTCGGCAACCGAAATAACGGTAAAAGAGAGCGCGACGACGGCGCCGATAACAAAGAACGGCCCGAAGGCGAGCACCCAGTTCGGGAGACCGCTCCGTTCCGACGTTTTGTCACTCATAGCATCTATTAGACGTGTCTAAAATAAATATGTGCCATATACAGGAATCTTTGGTGGGTTCGTTGTTACCTTGCGAAGTCACGAACCTTTTATTCGAATCCGAACGAGTCCGGTGTATGGAAAGCCTCAATCGGATGGCAGTGGAGTTGGTCGACGAGGCGATCGACTTCGCCGACGAGCTCGCGATCGACGTCCACGAACTGGAAAACGGCGCCGTCGTCTGTGATTTCGGTGTCGAGGCCGTCGGCGGGGTCGAAGCCGGTCTCCTGTTGACGGAGATACAGACGGGCGGTCTGGCGACGGTACAGACCGGAATGGGGACCGTCGGCGACGCCCCGATCACGCATGTCGAGGTCTCGAGTGACCATCCCGGTCTGGCGTTCTTGGCCGCACAAAAGGCGGGTTGGGAGCTCTCAGTCGAGGAGTTCGAGGGACTTGGAAGCGGCCCCGCCCGGGCGCTCGTCGCCGAGGAGGGAGAGTACCAGCGGATGGGGTATCGCGACGCTTCGGATTTCGCTGTGTTGGCGATCGAAAGCGAGGAGCTGCCCGGCGAGGCGGTCGCCGAACACGTCGCCGAAACCGCGGGTGTTCCGACCTCCAGTGTCTTTTTGCCGACGTTCTCGACTTCGAGTGTCACCGGGAGCGTCGCTCTGGCGGCGCGGGCCGCCGAACTGGCGACGTTTCGGCTCTCCGAGCTGGGGTACGATCCGCTCGACGTACTAACGGTGACCGCCTCCGCCCCTGTCGCCCCGGTGGCCGAAACTGACCAGGCCGCCATGGCGAGAACCAACGACGCCCTCACGTACGGCAGTCAGGTCCACATGACCGTCGACGAGCCGTTCGATCGGTTCGGCGATCTCCCGTCGACGGCCGGGGCCGAGTTCGGCGTCCCCTTCGCCGAGATCTTCGAGGAGTACGGCTGGGAGTTTTACGACCTTCCGGTCGAGGTGTTTGCCCCTGCACAGGTCACCGTCGATGTCATCGGGCAAGGTCCCGTCGTTGTCGGCGATACCGACGAGGGAATCCTCACAGAGAGCTTCGGGCTTCCCGGCGACCACGATTGAAACCGATACGGATCCGTCGACGAGAGACACCCGTATCGAGGTGATCGACGCCATCCAAACCGTTTATACTACACCGACGGAAACCGATTGGTATGCCGAAAGAGCAGACCGAAGTTCGTGAACTCCAGGAGGGTAACTACGTGCTGATCGACGACGTGCCCTCGAAGATCACGTCGTACAGTACGTCGAAGCCGGGCAAACACGGGAGCGCGAAGGCTCGCGTCGAGGGGACCGGCGTCTTCGACGGGCAGAAACGGAACTTCACCCAGCCCGTCGACGCGAAGATCTGGGTACCGATCGTCAACCGGAAACAGGGACAGGTCGTCTCCGTGTCCGGAAACGACATGCAGGTTATGGATCTCGAAACGTACGAGACGATCACGATGCGTATCCCCGAGGATCTCGATCCCCAGTCGGACGACGAGATCGAGTACCTCGAGTTCGAGGGCCAACGGAAGGTCGTCTGAGCGCCCTCGCCTCATGGCCGAATTCCCCGGCGCGAGTGCTCCCCTAGACGATGCTGAGTACGCGGTCGTCGGCGCGCCGCTGGACGTTTCGACGACGTTCCGCCCCGGAGCGAGGTTCGGCCCGGACCGGATCCGACGGTTCGCCCGACCCTTCGACGATTACGACCCTCGGACGGAGCGGCGTTTCTCAGATCTCGTCGCGGACGCCGGTGACGTGACCGCTTGGGACGACGCGGCCGAGTATCTCCGGTTCCTCGAGGGGACGCTCTCCGACCACCACGAGGCCGGCCGGTTGCCGTTGCTCGTCGGCGGCGAACACACTGTCACCGTCGCCGGGGTTCGGGCCGCCGATCCCGACGTCTACGTCTGTCTGGACGCCCATCTCGATCTCTACGACTCTTATGCCGGAAACGAACTGTCACACGCGACCGTCACGACCCGCGCACTGGAGACGGTCGATCGGGCGGTCCTGCTCGGCGCCAGAACCGGCAGCGAAACAGAGTGGAACCGTGCGGGACAGGCGGACGTGACAGTCGTCCCGCCCGAGGAGATCTCGGAGTGGTCGCCGTCGACGACCGGGGGGACGGACGTCTATCTGAGCGTCGACATCGACGCCGCAGATCCGGGATTCGCGCCAGGGACGGGAACTCCGGCTCCCTTCGGGCTGACGCCGAGGGAGCTCCGTGGCGTCGTTCGGTCGGTCGCACCGAACGCCGTCGGCTTCGATATCGTCGAAGTGAACGACCGCGACGACGGCCAGGCAGCCTCGCTCGGGGGAAAACTGTTACAGGAGTTCGTCTTCGCCCACGCCGACCGCTGATTTATATACGATGACGGGACCACTCCGCCCCGGATGAGCACTGACGAAACCCCCCGACGAACCGTACTGAAACGACTCGGCGCGACCACAATCGGAGTCGGTGTCGTTCTTGGGGTCGGATACGCCGGAAGTCGTCCGGCCGTCGCGGTCGGTACCGACGATCAGTTCCTGGCCGACGACGTTCGGATCGAGCGAAACGACGGCGACCTGACGGCGGTGACCGTCGCGCCGGAACTCGAGATCCGCTGGAGGGATTTCGGCGGCGGAATCGAAACTGTCGACGTGACGCTGTCGGCGGCCTTACAGGAGGCGAACGGCTTCGACGTGCTCCTCGAGACGTCGATCGAAGACGAGGAGGTCACCGTCGAGGGGGATCTGGAGGGGACCGACGGGGACGCCACTCTCAGAGTCGACCGACACGACCTGACCGCCGTCGGCTCGGACGTGACGGCCGATGATTTCGGCGGCGATCTCTCGCCCGGGGAATCGGCCACGACCGCAGTCGAACTCACGATCCGTGTCGATATCACCGGCGGACAGGACGAGACCGTAACCGCACTCGAGACGTCGACGTTCGATGTCACCGTGCACAACCCCGAAGGGAGGGCGACCACGACCGGCCGGGCGAACGCCGACGCCGAGTGATCCGGCGTCGAATACAAGGGGATGCCCCGAGAGGGATTTCACATGCAGCTCTCGGAGTTTCGGGACCGACTGAACGAGCGACTAGAACACGATCAGTACGCCGACGTCGACGCGAGTTCCAACGGGTTACAGATCGGAGACGGGTCGAAGACGGTCGAGCGGGCCGCCTTCGCGGTCGACGGGGTCGAAGAGACCGTCGAGGCGGCCGCCGAGGTCGATGCGGACGTCCTGGTCGTCCATCACGGGATGATCTGGGGTGGGATCGATCGTGTGACTGGACGCGAGTACGACCGGATTCAGGCCTGTATCGAAAACGACGTGGCACTGTACGTCTCTCATCTCCCGTTGGACGGACACGGGGAACTCGGAAACGCCGTCGGATTAGCGGAGTTTCTCGACGGCGAACCGACGGACCCTTTCGGCGAGTACGGGGGAGTCACGATCGGACATCGGGCGAGTATCGATCCGTGCTCTGTCGGGACGCTCCGGAAGCGACTCTCGGAACTCGACACCGGTGGTCGCCCCGTGCAACTGCTCGATTTCGGCCCGGACCGAGTCGAGGAGATCGCGATCGTCACCGGATCGGGCGCCGACTGGATTCGCGAGGCAGAGGCGGCCGGGATCGACGCCCTGGTGACCGGTGAGGGGAAACAGCAGGCTTATCACGAGGCAAAAGAAGCAGGATTGAATGTCTTTATAGCGGGCCACTACGCGACCGAGACGTTCGGCGTCCGCCGGCTGGAGACACTCGTCGGGGAGTGGGGAATCGAGACGACGTATCTCGATCGGCCGACCGGACTTTGAACGCTCGGAAAACCGAACAGCCGATATCCTGTCAAGAAAGCCGGCCACTGCTGGTGTTGCTATCCCGAAGGCTATAGTAGCCACTAGAAGTCAATGCACAGCCGTCGTGCGATCGGTGCATAAATAGTTTCAGTTGTTACCATACCTTCGGATCACCCCTTACCACAGATATCATCTCAGATGAAATTCATATTCTCCACATACAATATATTTGATCTATACAAGTGTAGATAAGCGCGCAGATGAGACTTCGACGTGATCGCCCGTCCCATCCAGTGACATGATCTTACACCATTACTTCTGCGTCTGTCTGCCGTTCTCGACGTAATCGCGGACGTTACGTTTTAATCCTCGACCGAACGCCCGAGGGTCGAAATGGAGCCACTCGCCGTTTCCGTACGCCGCCGTGATCTGTGCGTTCGGGTAGTTCCCGATGGCGAACCGAAACGAGGCGTCGATAGGGACGTACTCACGACCGCCCAGTTCGATCGGCTCGACGTCGCGGAATCGGTCGGGGACGTCGCTTGCGGCAACCGCAAGGAGAACGTGTGCCGGCTGAACGCACAAAGCGACATCACATCCGAAGGGGGGCGTGGACAGTAGCCCTGCGAGGAGATACGACTTGTCCTTGCAGTCGCCAACGCCGTCGACGAGTGTCTCTTCGACCGTCCGGTTGTACTCGTAGACGTCCATCGACTCGAAGTCGCGGGCGTACCGGACGTCTTGGACGAATCTGACGAGCAGTTCGAACCGCTTCCCTCGCGAAAGATCACCGACTACAGTGCCGTCGGACTCCCGGGTCGCCTCCGAGGCGATCGCGTTCGCTAGATCGCGGACGTGCGGGCTCGACAACGATTCCTCGAAGGTGCGCACGTATCCGCGCTCCCGGCCGATCGCCGCCTCGTACAGCGAACGCCGGAGTCGGTACTCGAACGACCACTCTTCCAGTTCGGAATCCCGCCACGAGTATCGCAGGACGAGGTCGTTTCCGTCCCGCTCACGCGCGAAGCGGTCGCGACGCACTGAGGTCGGCGCGTCAACGAGCCGTTCCCCCACGTTGACCCGTCCGCCGGACCCCCTCGCCCACCGGTAGGGAGCTGATTCGCAGAGGAAGGCGGCGCCGGTCGGCGACTCCGACGCCGTCGAAAGGAGGTAGCTTTCGTAGAACCAGGTCCCTGCTTCCTGGCCGTCGCGAGGAACGGTGACGTCGACCGTGATGGCCCTATCGATCCGAACGCGATCGCTGACCGCCCGAGCGAGGACGTCCCCGGCAGGATACTCCCGTCGGACGAGAAGGAGCCGGTGAGCCTCGCTCGGCTTTCGAGGTCGCAACTCGACCGAAACCGTATCGCCCTCGACGGTGTCCACTCGTCCGGCCACGTTTCGGGCGCGCGGAGAGACGGCGATCGTCTCGTCTTTCTCTCCCGATCCGAACCCGAGGTTTCGATCGGCGAGCGAAACGGTGCTACTACCCAGTAAAATACCCATAACGGCGGTAGAAGCACCGAGAAACTGACGTCTGTTCATTGTCAAACCTTGGACTGGGCGGCGGGACCGACCATCTCGATTGAACGAACGAGTATGTAATGATAAGCTTTCTGCTCCGATAATGGAACCCTACCGGCTCGTGGTACTGTCCCATTGAGTAAAATTCACGGTACGAGCGCGCCTGTCACTCGTGCTGTACTAACCCTCTGTATCAGCAAAAGCGACTGGAACGAATCCGTTATCTGCAACGCTGGCAGAGACGCCGGTCTACGCGACGTCCGATCAGAGGTCGGCCGTCGTTACTAACAGAGAGATATCTTCGAATAAATTGAACCTTACCGAAGATATGCTCCGATGAGAAAGTGTAACTACCGTTCCGATGGAACCGGAACTATCTGTTTATAATGTATTCTTCTTATAGTACCTATACCGCTCGGGAACGCTGAATGTCCGGCGTGGAGAACGTTTTTAACCTGCATGAATCATATACGATCTATGTTTGACGGAATCGGTTCCATCGACACGATCAACACCGTCGAAAGCCCGAACGAACTCGCGTACGGAATGGGTGCCGCAGCCGAACTCACCGAGTTCGCCACCGAGGAGGACGTCGACTCGGCGCTGGTTGTCACCGACGAAATCGTCCTCGATGCCGGCGCAGTCGATCCGGTCTTCGCGGCGCTCGAGGCGGCCGACGTCGAGGTCTCGACGTACGACGGCGTCCAGCCCGAACCGAAGATCAAGATCGCCCTCGAGGCTGCAGAAATGCTCCGATCGGTCGATGCCGACATCGTGGTCGGCGTCGGCGGCGGAAGCAGCCTCGATACGACGAAGTTCGCATCGGTGCTCGCCGAACACGACGAGTCGCCCCGCGAGATGCTCGGAATGGGGAACGTTCCCGGTCCCGGGCGACCGACCGTTCTCCTGCCGACGACGGCCGGGACGGGCAGCGAAGTCTCACATATCGGCGTGTTCGCCGACTCCGACAACGGTGGGATCAAGAAGGTCGTCTACTCCGAACACCTCTTTGCCGATCTGGCGCTCGTCGATCCGGAACTGACACGCACGATGCCCCCGGGCGTCGCGGCGGCGACCGGGATGGACGCACTCAGCCACGCGATCGAATGTTACGTTTCGACCCTTCGGACCCCCTACACCGACGTGTTGGCCCGTCAAGCGATCGAAACGATCGGTTCGAACCTCCGACCCGCGGTCCATCAGGGCGAACACAACGATCAGGCACGGTATCGGATGAGCCTCGCAGCGACGACCGCCGGCCAGGCGTTCGTCAACTCCGGGCTCGGTGCCGTCCACGCGCTCACGTATCCGCTGGGAATCGAACACGGCGTCGGCCACGGCCTCGCGAACGCCGTGTTGCTCCCACACGTCGTCCGATATAACGCTCCCGCCGAACCGGAGCGGTTTGCGGACGTCGCCCGGTTGCTCGAGGGGACCGACGACGGTCGATCGACCGTCGATCGCGCATACGACGCCGCCGACGCGATCGAGGATCTCAACGACGACATCGGGATCTCCAACCGGGTCCGGGATCTGGGCGATATCGACCGATCCGAGTTCGAGACGTTCGCCGACATCGCATTCGAGCACTCGAAACACAACATCGATCGCAACCCCCGGAACCTCTCGCCCGAGGACGCGATCGGGATCTACGAAGACGGATTCTGATTCCGTTCAGAGCGCTGACTGGACGAACCCGCCGTCGACGGTGACGATCTCACCGGTCACGTATCCGCTCGCGTCCGAGGCCAAAAATACCGCCGTCGAAGCGATGTCGCCCGGTTCCCCGATCCGCCCGCTGTACGTTCGCTCCGTCACTTCTCGATACCGATCCGTCCCCTCCGCGTAGGCCTCGGCCGTCTGCTCGGTTCGGATAAATCCGGGTCGGATCGCGTTGACCCGCACCTCGGGCCCGAGTTCTCTCGCTGCGACCCTGGTGTAGGAATCGGTCGCCCCTTTCGCAGCCGTGTACGCCGCAAGCGACTCGATGGCTGTCACCGACGACACCGAGCCGATGTTGATGACGGTTCCGCCGCTATCCTCTTTGAGCGTTTCCGCGAACGTCTGGACGGCGCGGTGTGGCCCCTTCAATTGAACGTCGAAGACCGTGTCCCACTCCTCGTCGCTGACCTCGAGTACCCCTTTTCGGGCGATCGCGCTCGGCGAGTTCACCAGCACATCGACGCCGCCGAACGCTTCGACGACGCGGTCTCTGACCGTGACGAGCGACTCCCGATCCGTGACGTCACAGGTCTCGCGAACGACGTCCGCGCCGAGTTCCTCGAGCTCGTCGGCCGTCTCTTCGACCCGCTCCGGGGTTCTACTCGTCGCCGCGACGTCGGCCCCTTCAGCCGCGAACGCCCGCGCGATCCCGCGTCCGATCCCGCTCGTTCCGCCGATGACGACGGCTCGCTTGCCGGCCACCGTGACAGGTTCGTGTTCGTACTCGGTCATAAGATAACGATCCGGGGGATGTCACTTATAACGACCGCAAATCCGGTCCGTCGGGCTTCACACGCGGGCCGAACGTAGTGTCGACATTCGATTACTGATCGCGGTTGTCGTAGCCAGCCGGATTTTTCAGGGCCGTATCTCAGCACTGTCTCTCAAGCTTCGCAGAGAAATTATGCACTCCTACGATGATCCCTCTGAACTAGCGATCAGTCCCGGACCGTCGAGTGCCCCGTGAATGTAGCTCCAGCTGTTACTATATTCGGTTGGGCCCATCGAAACGGAAGAAACAAACGCTGAATCGAGACGCGAAAACCTTCGAGTGGCTACGACTCCCTACGTCTCTTCTTGCTCCGCTCCGGGTCCGTTGCGTTTGACACTGTCAATTCCATCCTCGGCGGCCGATCTCGAACTGTATCCTTCGCCGGAATCGGCCAGGATGTTACCGTTACGGTGACGAAGTCGCCAGCGCCACTCCTCGGCGTTGTCTTCGTACAGTTCGAAGGCACTCGAGGTCACATCCAACAGCGGGGCATCAGCGCCGTGTTGTTTGATCCGTTCGATGGCCTTCTTTGCGCCACTTTTCGAGGCATATCCTTCGCCGGAGTCGGCGATGATGTTCCCGTTGTCGTGGCGGAGTCGCCAGCGGTACTCCTCGGCGTTGTCTTCGTAGAGTTCGATGGTTGCGCTCATTGTTCTTCGACCTCCGCGTCGGCGATGTTTTCACGCACGCTTTCGACACCGTTTCGGGCGGCGGAACGCGAGGCGTATCCTTCGCCGGAGTCGGCGATGATGTTCCCGTTCTTGTGGACGAGCCGCCAGCGCCACTCGCTGGTCGAATCGCGGTACAGTTCGTAGCCGACCGGATCGAGGTCGAGATACGTGGCCGAAACGATGTGCTCGCGGATCCGGCTCACTGCGCGCTTCAGGTTGGATTTCGAGGCGTATCCCTCGCCGGAGTCGGCGATGGTGTTGCCGTTGTCGTGGCGGAGTCGCCATCGCCACTTGCCGCCGTTGTCCTCGTACAGTTCGAAACCGGCCTTACTGGCCACGTTTTCGGCAGTCGTTGGTACCGCGATTTCGGGATCGTCGGCGTCCTCGGGCGTCTCGACGTCCGGCTCGATGCGGAGCGTGCCCGCACCGAGGGCGTTGCGGCGGACGCTCTGCATTCCCTTCTGGGCGTTGTGTCGGCGGGTGTATCCCTCCCCGGAGTCGGCGATGACGTTGCCGTTGCGGTGGCGAAGCCGCCAGCGGTGTTCGCCCGCCTTGTCCTCGAACAGTTCGAAGCGGGCCTGGCTGGCGCGGATCCCTTCGAGTTCGGCCTCCAGTGCCGTCACCTTGTCTTCGAGCGCGTCGGCGCGGTCGGTCTCCTCCGTGAGTTCTCGGTCGCGGGTTTCGAGTTCCTCTGCTGTCGCGGCAGCGTCCTGCTGAAGGGTCTCGTGTTCGCCACGGATCGGATCGGTCAAAAGAGGGATGAACGCGCCGGCGATGCCGAGGAGGAAGAGGCCGAAGATGTAGGTGAGGATGATACCCGTGTCACCGACGGTCAACGACCACCCCTCCGGGAAGATCACCAGAAACCAGACGATAGCGGCCACACAGATGAGCGCCCCGAGAGCCGCGATAGCCGTCGCGGCTCGCCGGAGTGGGAATCGGATCACCGCTCCGAGCATGATCAAAACGGGCGACAGCGCCAACAGGGCATAGCCGATCCCACGCCCCATCGTCGCCGGCGTGGTCGCGAAGAACGCGAGCATACCTAACAGGCCCGCAAGTACCCCTACAAAAAACAGCCAATAGCCGTTCACTTCGTCATCTGTCGTCGCGTCGCCGATTCTCGACTCGTACCACGAGTGGAGAGCGCCACCCGATTTTGAGCTAGCCATACCATACTTGTATTAGTCTCTTGTTTATATAATCTTCTTATTAAAATAATGACAACATTCAGTGATTTTTTGCATATAAATAACATCATAAAGGGCATGAGAGAAGCATACAAACTCTACGAAGACAGTACAGACGGGTACCGCCGGGGCTTATAGGCTGAGCAGGCGCAATACCACACAGCAGTCCACCACGCCGACGCTGTGGGACTCCCCGTGCCGGAAGGAGTGGTAGTCCGTCACTTGGACTGCAAACCTGAAACTCCCACCGCTCGGGATTTTTCCGCGTTCACGCGGAGAGGATGTCAAACGGACGCGTTCATCCACTCGATTCAATCAAGAACAGTGCGGCCGGCTCGGAACGTCAATCGAAACGACCGCAACACACCGTAACGAATTGATCCGATGGATTGATATGATGGCTCCCTGATATCACCTATGTATGTCCGACGAGAAGAAAGACCGGTTCAAACGGATCGACAGTGCGATCGACAAAGTGCGCGAGGAACTTGACGAGGCTGCCGACGAGTCGAAGGAACTCGGCGGCAAAGCAACGAAAGAAGTGCGTGAGGCCATCGACGAACTGGAAGCCAAGGTCAAAAACCTGCGAAAGAAAGACGACTAACGGGCGGACGGATCCCGAGACGGTTTCGGCGAGCCGGGACCACGAACGCCAGCGCAATCTTTGCGTGGCTCGTCGAGTTTTAATACCGAATGCGTAGCTCGACAGATGCAATGCTGGTAATTAGCCCCCACTTATAAAAACCCGCATACAACACGTGTCCATATGAGTGATCGACCGAGTGGGACGAACATACAGGGCGGGACACCCGACGCCGAACCCGTCGTCGAGACCGACGAGGCGACGCTCACCGACGATTCCGAACTCGAACGGACGCTCGGGCTCACCGGCGGGCTCGCGATCGGGATCGGAACGATGATCGGCGCGGGAATCTTCGTCTTCCCCGGTCTCGCCGGCGGACAGGTCGGGACCGCCGCGACGGTCTCGTTCGCGATCGGTGGCGTCGTCGCACTGCTGGTCGCGCTGCCGACCTCGGAGCTGGCGACGGCGATGCCGAAAAGCGGCGGCGGATATTACTTCATCTCGCGCGGACTCGGGACGCTTGCGGGCACCGTCATCGGACTCTCGCTTTGGTTCGGCCTCGTGTTCGCGACGGCCTTTTATCTCGTCGGACTGGGGTTTTACGCGCTGGATGCCCTCGCCGAGGTGGGGATCACGATCGGCGCGAGTCCGGGCGCGATCGTCTCCGTGATCGCCGTTCTCGCCGGGATCGGGTTCACCGTCCTGAACGTCACGGGGACCGAGAACGCGGCGAAACTCCAGAACGGCATCGTCGCGTTGCTGTTGTCGATGCTCGTCGCCTTCCTCGGGTTCGGCCTGCTCGAAGCGTTCGGGCTCGTTGACGCCGGCACGCCGCCGGGGGAGGCCGCTAACGTCTGGGAAGCCGTCCCGATCATGTCCGTCGCCGCCCTGGTGTTCACCTCGTATCTGGGGTTCGCACAGGTCGCGACCGTCGCCGGCGAGATGAAACAGCCGGGACGAAACCTCCCGCTCGCGATGATCGGCTCGGTGTTGATCGTCACGCTACTGTACGTCCTGACGATCTTCGTCGCCACTGACATATTCACACAGCAGCAACTGCTGGATGCGGGTGAGACGGCGATGGTCGAGGTCGGCCGGCAGTTGCTCGGGGCGCCGGGGGCGCTGATAATCATCGTCGGCGGCCTGCTCGCGACGATGTCCTCCGCGAACGCGTCGATCCTGAGCACCTCCCGTGCCATCTACGGCGTCTCGAAGGACGCGCTCTTGCCGAAGTGGGCCAGTCGGATCAACCTGAAATACGGGACGCCCCACGTCGCACTCGGGATGGCCGGCGGGCCGGTCGTGGTACTCGCGGCCACCAGGCAGGTTCAGCTGCTCGCCGAGGTGGCCTCGTTCCTGCATCTGATCATGTACGGGCTGATGTGTGTCGCGTTGCTCGCGATCCGGCGCGACCGTCCCGACTGGTACGATCCCGACTTCGTCGTGCCCGGCGGTCCGGTGATCCCGGTGTTGGGGGCGCTGGCGAGTTTCGGCCTGATCGCGTTCATGCAGCCGACATCGATCGCCGTCGGTATCGCCGTCATCGCCGTCACGTCCGGGTGGTACTTCTATTACGCTCGCGATATCACGCTCAAGGGGGCCCTGTAATATGACACGCATACTCGTTCCGGTCGAAGTGCTCGAGGGGAAGACCGTCTCGCCGGGGCTGATGAACCTGCTGGGGACCGTCGACGTGACCGTACTCGGCTACCACGTACTGCCCGAACAGACGCCACCAGACCAGGCTCGGCTCCAGTACGAGGAGCGGGCGACCGACGCACTGGCGGATCTCCGCCAGGAGTTCGAAACGGCCGGCGGCGCGGCCGACCACCGGCTCGTGTTCACTCACGACCGAGAACAGACGATCACCCGGGTCGCAAACGAGATCAACGCCCGGGCGTTCGCGATCTCGGGCATGACCGGCGACGTCGATCGGCTGCTCGTTTCGCTGTCCGGCGATGTCGCGACCGAGCGGATCCTCACCTTCGTCGAAGAACTCGTCGGCGGCCGTGAGATCGGCGTGACGCTGTTTTTCGCGGGGGAAAACCCGGACGAAGAACGGATCGAAGACGACGCAGACCGGCTCCGGGACGCCGGGATCGACGTTCGAACCGAACTCGTCGCGAGCAACTCGCCATTCAAGGCGCTGATGGAGGCAGTTCCGGGCCATGACGCCGTGGTTATGGGTGAGAACGCGCCGTCCATCCGCTCGTTGGTCTTCGGCGATCAAGCCGACCAGGTCGCCTCGGCCTCGGTCGGTCCGGTGTTGGTCGTCCGGTACGACGAATCCCTCGACGGGTGATCGGTATCGGGGATTCAATCGGTGAAGTCCCAGATCGTCGCGATACCGGCAGTGGTCACAACCACGGGCATGGGACCTGCTCCGCCGGTCTCCCCCATCGCCACCCAACGGGACAACACCGGTCAAAAGCAAAGTGACGTTCCAGGCGACGACGTCGTAGACGTCGGCCGTCGAGAGACATTCGGTAACAACCATCGAGAGAACGTCCCCACAAGCGGCGATAACGACCGGGACGAATTCGGCGCTGTCGAACCGATAACCGCTACCATAATGACGACGGCGAGCGTACCTGACGTCTCGAGCGCGTGGTAGACGGAGTCGAATCCCTAATGCGTCTGTAATGAGAGAGAGTATGTATGTCCAACGGGGAAACGAACATCGCCATCGCCTGTCAGGGCGGAGGAAGCCACACAGCGTTCACGGCCGGAGTCCTGCGTGAACTGCTCTCGGAACTGCCCTCGGAGTACAATATCGTCGGATTCAGCGGTACGTCGGGCGGGGCTGCCTGTGCGACGCTGGCATGGTACGGTCACGTCCACCCAGAGAAGGATCCCGGTGCACTACTCGAGGGGTTCTGGGACGACCTCGCGGCGTCGTCGCCGCTGCACCGCACCGCCAACAACCTCCTGCGGTGGAGTATCCAGCTCCAGCGGGCCGGTATTCCTGTTCCCGAAGTGAGTCCCGCAGATTCACCGGGGGCGAAGTGGGGTGAAGGCGAGTTTCGAAAAATACTCGAACGGTACATCGATTTCGAGTCGGTTCCCGATCTGCTCGACGACACCGAACCGGGGCTGTTTCTCAGTTCCATCGACGTCTGTGCCGGAACGTTCGAAATTTTCCGTGAGGAGGAGCTCTCGACCGACGCCATTCTGGCCTCCGCGGCAGAACCACACCTCTTCGAGGCCATCGAGATCGACGGCCGTCACTACTGGGACGGGTTGTTCTCGAAGAACCCGCCGCTGGAGGATTTCATGCGGGCGGACGATATCGTCGATCCCGACGAAATCTGGCTCATCAAGATCAACCCACAGGAGCGTCCCGAGCCGCCACGGACGATGGAGGGCATCGACAACCGCCGGAACGAACTCTCCGGGAACCTCTCGATGAACGCCGAGGTCCAGTTCATCGAGCGCATCAACGACTTCATCGAGAAAGGATACCTGCCCGACCGGTACACGCACACGGAGATCAAACGCATCCGGTTCTCGAAGGGACACAAACTCGATTGGCGGACAAAACTCGATCGCGACCCCGAGTTTCTCGACCGTCTCGTTCGCGACGGCGAAAAACAGGCCAAGACCTTCCTCGAAGAGCTCTAGAACAGCGTCCTAGAGGACGGCGAGGAACAGCGTCAGCCAGCCGCAGACGATAACCAACCCGACGAGCATGGCAACGGTCGTGTAGCCGATGATATCACGCGCCCGGAGGTTCGCAATCGCGAGCAGGGGGATCGCCCAGAAGGGTTGAATCATGTTCGTGAGTTGATCGCCCAGCATCTCGATGAGAATCGCGTCACGGGGTTCCATGCCCATCTGCTGGGTGATCTCGAGCATGATGGGCCCCATCGCGACCCACTGGCCGCCGCCGGACGGGATGAATATGTTGACCGCTCCAGCGAGGAGCACGCCGATGGCCGGCCAGGTCATCGGTGTGGCGAACGCGCCGACGAACTCGACCAGCAGTGTCGCCAGCCCCGTCCCGGTCAAGATGCCTGCGATCCCGGCGTAGAAGGGAAACTGGAAGATGACGCCCGAAATGTTCGTCACGCTCTCGCGCATCTGGTCGACGAGTGCGACGGGACGAACCCAAAGCAGGACTGCGAGCGTGATGAAAAGCGCGTTGATGCTGTTGAGCGTGAGGTTCGAGATCCCACCGGGCTGGAGTATCCACGCGTCGATGACGAAGTAGGCGGGGAGCAGCGCGATCGAGAGACCGATGAGCCGCGAGTTGTTGAGCTTGTCGGATACCCGGTCTCCGCCTGCGGATTGGCTCACTGTGCTTCCGACGCGTTTGTCCGGCTCGTCGACGGGTTGGCCGCCGTCGGCGACCGCCGCCGTGTCGATGTCCTCGGGATCGGTGACGGCGTCGATCTTTCGGTAGGCCACTGTCGGCAGTTCGCGAACGTTCTCCTTCGGGTGGAGTAACCCCATCACCACGGGGATGACGACCAGCAGTGTCCCCGTCGTCACGATGTTCGCGAGGCTGAAGATGGTCTCGGAGATGGGGATCGGTTGGCGATACTGTGATTCCCAGGCGGCAGGGATGAGCGAGGAATCAGCCATCATCAGGCTCACCGAGGACGTAAGCCCGCCGTGGTACACCATCAGACTCGTGTACCCCGCGGCGGCCAAAAGCGGATAGTGGACCTCTATGCCCTTGCGTTTGCACTCGTATCCCACGCGCTTGGCCATGATGGCACCGACGATGAGGCCGATGGCCCACGAGATGATCGCGGCACCCATCGCGACGAAGCCGACGAACCAGACGGCGGTGAACTGCGAGTTCGGGATCCGGGCAAGCTTTTCGAGTTGGACGGTGAACTTCGGCGACTTCGCGATGGCGTCGCCGGCCATCAACAGGACGGCGATCGAGGCCATGAAGGGCAAAAGCGTCCAGACGCCACCGTTCCACGCTCGCAGAGTCTGCTGTGGCCCGGATCCGGTCGCCAGGGCAGCCGCGATCGCGACGAAGGTCAACACGATGGCGATGACGTACGGATCTGGGATGAAGCGCTCGGAGAGGTCCGAAAACCGTTCCCCCATACGACGGAGAATACTAAACATACGACCGATCACGAAAGCGACTGTGATCAAAACTTCGACCGGAAGATCCCAGTGTCGCTGGAACGGGGTGATCGACGAAGCGGTAACGACGGGAATCAAAAGAACGACGGACGAACTTTATTTAAATACCCGATCAATCGCCGACAATAGCCTCCATTCCGATGGTGTTACGGCGAATACGGCGAGCGCGGCGCGAGACGGAAGAATCTCGGGCCGTTGATCAGTTTCGTCAGTTTGACATCTTCCTCCGCCTGAAGGCGGAAAAATTCCGAGCGGTGGGAGTTTCTCCGTAGGACGGTTCGGAATCCGCTCCGTTCCGACCGATTCCTACTATTTGATAGAGTGGCCTGTCACGTAAACGTCACCGTAGGAAACTCACAGCAGGCATTTGAACGATGGACGCTTCCCAGAGTGACGGCACGTATCCACGGCCTGAAGGCCGTGGTATTGCGCCTGCTCCGCGTATAAATCTGCGTACAGAGAGGTCTTGGAGGCTGTAGAAGACGCCGGTGGCGAGGACGCACAGGACGAGGTGAGCGAGTGGCTCACCGGGTGGACCAAACAACGAAACCGGTTTCCGGAGCCGGAAACGCTCCGCGAGCACGCCAGAGACGTCCTCGCCGAGCGGAGCGTTGAAATACCGGAGCGGCTGCGGGCCGAATAAATTCGACAGAGAACACAACGAGTGCGTATAGATCGTTTAAATTATGACTCTATCGCGGTCCCTCCCGAAGCAAGAGCTTTGTAGGCCGGTCACGACGCGCCTATCAAGGATGACTGGAGACAGGACGTTATCAGCCGAACGGCAGGCCGTAGCAGCGCTCGGTCGACAGTTACTCGAAACCGGTTTGACGAGGGGTTCGGGCGGGAACGTCAGCGTTCGTTCCAGCGAGCGGGTTGCGGTCAGCCCGTCGGGAATCCCCTACGAGGACGTTTCTCCCGACATCGTTCCGGTCGTCGATCTCGACGGAGCCGTACTCGAAGGTGAACTGGAGCCGTCGAACGAGACGCCGATGCACACGATGATCTACACCGAACGCCCCGAAATCGGTGGAATCGTTCACACTCATTCCCCGTACGCGAGCACGTTCGCTTCCCTCGGCGAACCGATCCCGGCGTCGCACTATCTCATCGCCTATGCCGGACGAGAGGTGCCCGTGGCGGGCTATGAACCGCCGGGGACCGAGGCGCTCGGCGAGTTGGCAACCGAGGCGCTGGGGACGGAGCACAACGCGTGTCTGCTCCAGAATCACGGCGTCATCGCCGTCGGCGAGGACGGCGAGGACGCGATGGAGGTCGCGGAGATGGTTGAGTTCGTCGCCCGGATCCATTATCAGGCGTCGGCCATCGGCGAGCCGATCGTGATGGACGACGAGGATCTGGACGATCTCGTCGACATGTTTCGCTCCTATCGACAAAAGAGCGCGTGATCACGTCCAGTCGGCGCCGCCGTCCCTGACGGCACCGAAGTAATCCGGCGCCTCGTTCCAGGTCCCGATCTGGCCGCCCTTGAGCGCGACTTCCAGACCGTCGAACGTCGACCGCCCCGAATAGAGCCGACACAGCGGGGCCCCGGGTCCGATCGGCGCGATCGCTTCGAGGGCCTCGGCATCGAGGACGGGGATCGCGTGACTACTCGTGTCGCCGCCGGCGACACAGACGCGCTGGAGATCCGCCCGCTCGATTATCTCAGCGAGGATCGTTCCCTGCTGTCGACCCAGACGGGTCTCGAGTCCGACGTCGGTCTCGAACACCCCGGACGCTTTCAGCGTCTCGAACCGATTTCTCGTGGAATCGATGACCGGATCGTCCGGTCCCCGCGCCGAGTACAGAACGACGCTCCGCCCGTCCGCGAGGGTATCGATCGCCCGATCGACGGCGCTCCTGTGGGCCCCTTCGGCGGTCTCGGGGTCGATCAGGCGTTCGGTGTCGAGTCGGACGGTCTCGAACCCGTTCTCCTCCGCCCATCCGATCTGTCTCGCGGTCGTCGGCGAGGCGCTCCCCGAGACGACGGCGATCCGATCGAGCGCTTCTCGCGTCCTGTAGAGCGTCCGCCCCCGATCGATCAGTCCCGCCTCCGCCCACGCCGACACGAGCGCGTGATGCTCCAGTCCAGAGGAGCCGACCACGAACAGCGGGTCCGAACGATCGACCGAGTGTCGCCACAGGAGTCGACCGATGGTCGAGAGGTGGTCGGTGTCGAGAGCGTCGAACACCACGATCTCGGCGTCCGTCTTCGCGTCTTCGAGCGCGTTCCGGGCGGTTCTGTCTGACTCGAGATCGCCGACTGAAACCCGACCGATCGGCCGGTCGGTCTGTTCGCCGAGATGGCGGCGAAGATCGGCCTCCGCCATCGGCGTCACGGGATGGTCCGCCATCGTGGGATGACGATCGATACGATACGTTTCCCCGTCCTCGACGGCGAAGAGGTTCGAGAACGCGACGTACCGTCCCAACGGGACCTCCGTTCCCTGTGAGACGGGGACGAACGGCGATCCGAAGACCGACTGTCCGACGTCGATCGCCCGGCCGATGCTGCCCACCGACGGCGAGGAGTCGAACGTCGAACAGACCTTGTAATGAACGACCGCCGGATCCAGTTCCGCGAGCGACTCGAAAACCGGTCGTAGTTCCGCCTCCATCGCCTCGGAGGCCATCGATCGGCTCGCACCGGCGACGCCGAGGGCGTCCAGACCGTCGAAGGCAGCCAGATCCTCGGCCGTCGGTGGCTCGAAAAAGAGGACCGCTCGGACACCGTTGTCCGCGAGTCCTTCGAGGGCGTCCGTGGAACCGGTAAAGTCGTCACCATAAAAAGCCAGCAGAACGCGTTCGTCCACGTCGGTCGGGTCGACACTCATCGTCTCCGATTACCTCGCATCCACGGTCGATCGGTCCAGTTCATTCTGAAACCGATATCTCCCGTCCGATACTTGATTCTTCTCCTTATATAAAACGGAGCTCTCGACCCTATCGAGCAGATGTGTTCTGCCCGTAGCGTAACACGTTTATTCTTGTTATCGAATTCAGCGTTCCGAACAGTTGCACTGTCCGCGCTCGAGGAGTTCGATGGCGTCGAACTGCGTGTTACAGTCCTCACAGACGACCCGTATATCGACGAGAGTCCGGAAATCCCCGAGATGGAGTCGGTCGGTCTCGGCGAGTTGACTCAGCTTCCCCTCGGTAACCGAATCGATCCGGCCCCGAAGCTGCTGGATGTTCGCTATCTCGCGTTCGATCGGATCGGTCTGATCGGGCGTGTACTCGGCGCCCCGGTGTTTCTTTAGATACGTTCTGATGGCTTGATACGTGACGAAATCGCTCTCGATCGTTTCGATATCGACCCCGTCACGTTCGAGCCGGCGTCTGATGCGGGTTCGATCGGCGCCACCGTCCCCCTCGGTCAACAGCCGATAGATGTTTTCGACTTCCCCGTCCAGCGGCCGGACGTCGGCGTCCTCCAGCGCCCGTTGCAGCAGCTGTCGGTTGAAATACGACGCCAGGTCACGGAGGCTCCGTCGGTCCTCCTCGGCGGTCCAGAGCCGCTCCAATTCGGCGCCCAACGGGTCCATCCCGTACTCCTCTATGAGGCGGGCGACCTTGCTTCGCCGCCCCCGTCCCGAACTCGAGGGCCCATCTGCCTCTCCCATACCCCCATCTCGAACGGCGGTTGTTAGTAAGTTTCCCTCGGCCTCGAGGCCCGATCTGTTCCATTATACTTATTCTTCGAGGGCTCGAAACGGTGATCATGAGCAGCGAACAGACGGTCGCAAAGACACAGCTTCAGGTTCGGAACATCGGGGGGATCGACGAGACCTCGGTGTCGTTTCCTCCCGGCGTGACGGTTCTGGCCGGAGAGAACGCGACAAACCGGACCTCGCTGCTGCAGGCCATCATGGCGGCGCTCGGGAGCGATGACGTCTCGATCAAAGGTGACTCCGACACCGCGACCGTCGAACTCGAGTTCGCGGGGGAGACGTACACGCGAACGCTGAAGAGAAGCGGAACGGCGATCGTCGACGAGGGGGAGGCGTACCTCGACGATCCGACGCTGGCGGATCTCTTCGCGTTCCTTCTGGAATCGAACGAATCACGGCGAGCCGTGGCGACCGGCGGCGATCTCAGGGACCTCATCATGCGCCCCGTCGATACGGACGAGATACAGGACGAGATCGACCAACTCATCCAGCGGCGGGACGAACTCGACAGACAACTGGAGGAGGTCGACGGGCTGAAAGACCGACTGCCGACCCTCGAGAAACGCCGAACGGAACTGCAAGCCCAGATCGAGGAAGCAAGCGCCGATCTGGCGGAGAAGGAGGCCGAACTGGAGGAACGCGACGCGAACGTCGAACAGACGCGGGAAGAAAAGGCCGAACTCGAGGAGCGACTCACCGAACTCCGCTCGAAACGCTCGGAACTCGAGGAGATCCGATACGAACTCGAGACCGAGCGCGAAAGCCTCGAATCGGTTCGCGCCCGCAAGCGGGAGATCGAACGGGAGTTCGAAGAGCTCCCCGAGACGCCTGTCGGCGAGATCGAGGAGCTCGACGAGCGGATCGACCGGCTCCGAAAGCGAAAGCGAACGCTCGAATCCGAGGTCAACGAAGTCCAGAGTGTCATCCGGTTCAACCAAGACATGCTCGAGGGCGACGACAGCGATCTCCTCGACGCCATCGAGAGCACCGAGGACGGCGATCTCACCGACGAGCTGCTTCCCGACGACACTGTGACCTGTTGGACCTGTGGCAGCGAAGTCCCCCACGATCAGGTCGAAACGACCGTCTCCCGGCTGCAGGAACTGAGCCAGACCAAGCTGGGCGAAGTCACCGATATCGACGACGAGCTCGACGAACTCACAGCGGAGATCGACTCGCTCAGAGAGAAACAGCGTCGCAGAGAACAGCTCGAACGGCGCCGCTCGGACCTCGAGACCGAACTCGACCGTGGCGAGTCGACTATCGACCGACTCACCGACCGCCGAGAGACGCTTCAGGAGGGGATCGAAACCCTCGAATCGGAGATCGAAGATCTCGAGGACGATAGTTATCAGGAGGTACTCGACATCCACAAGGAGGCCAACCAGCTCGAATACGAGCTCGGTCGTCTCGAAGGCGAACTCGAAGACGTCGAATCGGAGCTCGCGGACACCGAAGAGCGGCTCGACGCCGAAAGCAAGCTCCGGACTCACAGAACGCAGATCACCGAGGAGATCGAAGATCTCAGAACCCGGATCGACCGGATCGAGCGCCAGGCGGTCGAAGAGTTCAACGAGCACATGGACTCCGTCCTCGGGATCCTCGGCTACAGCAACCTCGAACGGATCTGGCTCGAACGGCTCGAACGGGAGGTCCGTGACGGACGACGAACGGTGACGAAAACCGTCTTCGAACTCCATATCGTCCGACAGACCGACTCCGGTGCGACCTACGAGGACACGATCGATCACCTCAGCGAGAGCGAGCGGGAGGTGACCGGGCTCGTTTTCGCGCTGGCCGGCTATCTCGCACACGAAGTGTACGACATCGTTCCGTTCATACTGCTCGACTCGCTGGAGGCGATCGACTCCGAACGGATCGCCGCCCTGGTCGAATACATCGAGGAGTTCAGCGACTACCTAGTCGTGGCGTTGCTCCCCGAGGACGCCGCGGCGCTTTCCGACGAGTACCGCCGGGTCACCGACATCTGAAATTCGATCCGGCCGTCACTCCGGTTGCGGCGATCTGTTATCCGGGCGTGGCGACCGAAACGTTAGACTACTTATATGAAACTGGGTGGATTTAATATATAAAATTATTATCACTGCGGAGAACAGAACGGAATGGAACGGAAGAGAGTCCGCAAATCTGATGATACTGAGGCCAGTTTTCGACCTCGAAACAACGCCGAAACCCCGACCGATCGACGATCAGAATATCTGACAGTCGGCGCGACAGCTGCCGAATGAACCGATACTGTGGGTCGTTCTATAAAAAAGGTGCCGCGGTCCGGTGGGCGGGCTACGCCCTCGAAGACCGAACGCCTTCGACGCTTGTTATACTTATATAAAGATGACGTCTGGAGTCCGTTTTTATCCAATGAACGTCTGATTAAAATATACTTATTCTTACTAGATATTTAATAGATATCTGATATTTCTGCTACGGAATCCGCGGTTCAATTCGTTATCGAAAACTTCCCGAACGACTGGATCATGACTTCGTCGCCTCGAACGTCCCGTACAGTTCGAACTCCTCCGGGATCGTGTCGAACCGCCCGTAGCTGAACGGTTCAAGCGGGAAGGGACACTTCTCACCCGTGATAAGCGAGCGGACTGCCGTGGCTGCGATCGGTGAACTGACCATTCCGAGGCCGTTGTACCCGGTCGAAAGTACCAGTCCTTCGGGCAGTTCGTCGGGGGCGTCGACGATCGGACATGCGTCCGGCGTCGCGGAGTCGATTCCGGACCACCCGTTGACGAGTTCCGCGTTTTCGAACCCGTCCAGGAACTGTGGGACCGTCCTGGCGACGTGATCGCGGAACGCCCCGTCTATATCGCCTCCATCCACCGCAGTCTGTGGATCCGTCTCGATGTACTCTCCGCCGCCGAACAACACCGTTCCGTTGTGCTCGGGTCGGAAATACAGCTCCTCGCTCGCATCACGACCCAGCGGGAACTCCTCGTCGATCCTGCGTTGGGGATCCAGGGTTACACACTGGAGTTTGAACGGGAGCGATGGGAGCGTCAGGTGTTCCGAGACCAGCTCTTTCGTTCGCCACCCTGTCGAGAGAACGACGCTCGACGCCCCGTACTCCCCGTTATCCGTCGCAACACCCTTGACCTCACCGTCGTCGGTTATGACCGATTCGACGGCGACGCCGGTCTCGACGTCGGCTCCCCGACGCTCGGCGTCCTCCTTCAACGCGACCGTGTACGTATACGGGTCCACCCAGCCGGTGTCCCGGTACTCGACGATGCCACAGAACCTCGAGAAGTCGAACTGGGGGTACCGATCCGCCGCCTCGCGCGAGTCGATAAACGAAACGGGGAACCCATCGTCAGCGAGTCGTCGTGCTTTCTCTCGGGCTTGCTTTTCGTGTTCCGGTAGCCTGAGCTCGATCCGTTGACGTTCGTTGAACTCGAACTTGCCCGTTCCGTCGAACGCTCTAAAGTACCGGTTTGCGTGCCTCGCCACCGCCGGGAGGTCCGAATAAAACAGGGTCGGAGCGATGAGCCCAGCCGCCAGCCCGGACGCTTTTCCGGCTACTTGGCCCTCGTCAAGTAGTATGACGTCCTGATCGACGGCCAGCTCTCGGGCGGCCGCACATCCTGCGACGCCGGCGCCGACAACGATCGTGTCGTACTGTTGGTCCGCATCGGCCATGCTTTCGTTTTTTATCGTCTATGTATAAATAGACTTGAAATTTACCGTTCCGCTATATTTTATCGTATTATCACTGAATCCGAAACGGAAACTCACAATAGAGGTCGCGGAGAAGTCACCGTGTCGCCTTCTTCCACTCACGCAGTCCGACGACCGTGCCATCGATCGTCTCGCTGTCGGCCTCCGTCGCCGCCCACCAGAACATCGGCGCGACGTCCGCCGGCTTTCGCCCTCCGTCTTTCCCCGTTAGCTCGGTTTCGATCTGTCCGAGATCGAGGACGGCGGTCGGCGTCCCTGAATCGGCGGCGAACTGGCGGGCGACCGCCTCGGCGCCGGCCTTCGAGATGGCGTAGGCGCCGTAGCCGGCCATCGTCTCTCGGGCGATCCGACCGGAGGGGACGAAGCCGCGGGCGTTCGCCGAAAGGTGTGGTTCCGCTTCTCTGAAAGTCGAGAACACGCCGCGAACGTTCGTCCGGAGCGTGTCGTCGAACGCCGAGTACGACTCGGACGCCAGCGGCGTCTCCCCCGACGGGCCGTGATAGACGCCGGCGTTCGCGACGACACAGTTGATCGCCCCCGTCTCGCCGGCCCGGGCGGCGGTCTCCATCAGCCGTTCGACGTCGAACTCGTCGCGGACGTCCGCACGCATCGGGGTCACGGTCCCTTCGATCGTCTCGCTCTCGGCCGCCACCGCTTCGATACCGTCGCCGTCGCGGGCGCACGCCACGACGTGCACGCCGTGTTCAGCGAACAGTTCGGTGACCGCTCTCCCGACGCCGCGCGACGCACCTGTCACGACTGCTGTGTCCATGTCCGGTGTACGGCCGGCACGAGTAAGGTCGTTTCCCTGTGGTATCATCCTCCACACCCGTTTTAATGAGGCAGCCACACGTAGACGATAGCATGTCTCGCTCTCCATCCGTCGTGGTGGTCGGTTCGGGCTTCGGCGGCCTTTCGACGGCCTGCTATCTCGCCGATGCCGGACTCGACGTGACGGTACTCGAAAAGAACGAGCAGTTCGGCGGCCGTGCTTCGGTGCTTGAGATCGACGGATTTCGTTTCGATATGGGACCATCGTGGTATCTGATGCCCGACGTCTTCGAGCGGTTCTTCGGTCACTTCGGCCACGAGCCCTCGGACTTCTACGAACTCGAACCGCTCGACCCCCACTACCGGATCTTCTTCAAGGACGGCGACCGGATCGACGTCACCGCCGACCGCGCCGAGATGCGGACTCTGTTCGAATCCTACGAGTCCGGCGCCGGGGAGGCGCTCGACGAGTATCTCGACACCTCCGAGGAACACTACGGCGTCGCGATGGAGCAGTTCGTCTACGAGGACCGGTCCCGGCTTCGTGACTGGATCGATCTCGACGTCATGCGGGCCGCGCCGGTCGGCCTCCAGTTGCTCGGGACGATGGACGACTACGTGGCCGGGTACTTCGAGAACCCGAAGCTCCGCCAGATCATGCAGTATACGCTCGTCTTCTTGGGCGGGGCGCCACACAACACGCCCGCGATCTACAACATGATGAGCCACGTCGATTTCAATCTCGGCGTCTACTATCCCGAAAACGGGCTTTCGAGCGTGGTCGATGCCTGTGTCGAGTTGGGCGAGGAACTCGGCGTCGAGTACGTGGCCGACGCCGAGGTCAGCGAGATCATCAACCGGCGCGAGGGCTTCACCGTCGAATCAGCCGCCGGCGAGTTCGACGCCGACTACGTCGTCAGCAACGCCGACTACGCCCACACCGAACAGGAGTTGCTACCCGAGCACGAACGGCAGTACGACGACGACTACTGGGATTCCCGCACGTACTCGCCCTCTGCCTTCCTGCTGTATCTCGGCGTCGAGGGCGATGTCGAGCCGCTCGAACATCACACGCTCGTGTTGCCGACCGACTGGGATCAGCATTTCCGGCAGATCTTCGACGATCCCGCCTGGCCGGAAGATCCCGCGTACTACCTCTGTGTGCCATCGAAGACTGACGACAGCGTCGCTCCGGAGGGCCACTCGAACCTCTTCGCGCTCGTGCCGATCGCGCCCGGCCTCGATGACACCGAGGAAGTCCGGACGTGGTATCGCGATCTCGTTCTCGACGACATCGCCGAACACACCGACGTCGATCTCCGAGATCGGATCGTCTTCGAGGAGACGTTCTCGGTTACGGAGTTCACGGATCGGTACAACAGCACGCAGGGAACGGCTCTCGGACTCGCCCACACGCTTCGACAGACGGCACTGTTCCGGCCGCCACACCGATCGAGCGCCTGTCCGGGGCTCTATTTCACGGGCTCGTACACCACGCCCGGGATCGGCGTTCCGATGTGTCTGATAAGCGGCGAACACACCGCCGCGACACTGCTTGACGACACCGCATGAGCGATCTCGCCCCGACCCGACTCGTCCCGAGCGACGACACCACGGCGGGATATCTCCTGCGCCTCTCGCGGCCCCGATTCTGGCTGTATCTGGCCGGCCCCGTCGTCGTCGGCGTCGCCTACGCCGCCGAAAGCTCCGCGGAGCTTTTCGCTCCGATCGCACTCGCGCTTTTCGTGTACTTTCTGTTGCCCGCCAACGTCTTTCTGTACGGTGTCAACGACGTCTTCGACGCCGACATCGACGCCGAGAACCCGAAAAAGGAGGGTCGGGAAGTTCGGTACCGCGGCGATCGGCTCGTCTCCGCCCTCGTCGCGGTTGCCGGATTGGCCGGACTCGCCTTCCTTCCGTTTTTGCCGGTTTCCGGTGTCGTCGCGATGCTCACCTTTCTATTTCTGTCGGTCGAGTACAGCGCGCCGCCGTTGCGGTTCAAAACGACGCCGTTCCTCGATTCGGTTTCCAACGGCCTGTACGTGCTGCCGGGGGTCATCGCGTATGCGGCTCTCGCCGGGGAAGCGCCGCCGCTCGCCGCCGTCGGCGGCAGCTGGCTGTGGGCGATGGGAATGCACACCTTCTCGGCCATCCCGGACATCGAACCCGACCGGGCCGCCGGAATCGAGACGACCGCCACGTGGCTCGGGGCGGCCCGAACGTACGTCTACTGCGGTGGGTGCTGGCTCGCAGCCGCCGTCATCTTCGGAACGGTCCATCCGTTCTTTTTTGGCGTGCTCGCGGTCTATCCTGTTTTCGTGCTGTTTCTCGCCCTGACTGATATTCCGGTAGACCGCGCCTACTGGTGGTTTCCAGCGCTCAATACCCTCGTCGGAACTGCCCTGACGCTTGCTGCCCTGCGGGTGATGCTGCATGGCTAGCGTCGAACTGCCCGCTCGGCGTCGCCTCGAGCGAACCCTCGACGGGATCGTCGAGGACAACCGGTTTACGATCGCCGTCGTCTTTCCCGCCGTCGGCGCCGTTACACTCCTGGCTTCAGCCGAGGCGTTGCTTCCCGGCCCGCTGAATTTCAACCCATACTTCCTCCTTTTCGGCGTCGCGGTGATGCGGCTGCCGCTCATCGCCGGAATCGCCCCGCTCGTCACACGGCGGGCGGCCGCCGGATTGGTCGTCCTCTGTGGATACACCTACGCGATCGAGTTCATCGGCGTCTTTACCGGCTATCCGTACGGACATTTCGCCTACGGCGTCAACCTCGGGCCGATGCTCGGCGGCCACGTTCCCGCCGCGCTACCGTTGTTCTTCCTCCCGCTGGTCGTCAACGCATATCTCTTATGCCTGCTTTTGCTCGGTGCCTCCGCGTGGCGGGCGCTCGTCCGCGTTCCGGTGGTGATCGTCGCCGTCGTCGGCATGGATCTCGCCCTCGACCCGGCGGCCGTCTCGCTCGGTTTTTGGGCCTACGACGCCGGCGGGGCTTACTACGGTGTCCCCTGGACGAACTACGCCGGCTGGGTTCTCTCGGCGACCGTCACCGTGGGTGTCCTCGATGCGGTCTTCGATCGCGAGGCGATCCTGACGCGGCTCGAAGGCTGTGGGTTCATGCTCGACGATCTGGTCAGCTTCGTCATCCTCTGGGGAGTTGTCAACGCGTACTTCGGCAACTGGGTCCCAGCCGCGCTTGCGGCCGCGTTCGGCTACGGCCTGTGGCGGACGGACCGATTCGACTTTCCGGAGCGGTAAAACGAAGGGATGTCAGCTCGTCGGCAGCGGATCGCCGGGCCGGGTCCTCGGCGTCCGATCCTCCTCGACCATGGGCACCTCGCTCACCTTCGCGAAGACGGCCTCGGGGTCGCTGTTCCACGCCCAGTAGAGCCGCGTCTTCGCCACAAGCGCCACTTTCCGGAGGGTTCCGAGCGAGGGTGTCTCGGTAACTGTATCGTTGCCCCGGTTCCGGATGAGTCGGTGATGGTCGGCATAGAGGACGGCCGCCGTCAGAACCGGGAGCTGACAGTCTCTCGGGAGATATTTGATCCCGGAGACCCCTTCGCGGTACAGTTTCTCGGCGCGTTTCAGTTCCCGCTCGATCGCGGCGCCGATCTCGTCGGTGAAACGCTGTTTTTCGATATCCGCCGGATCGGCGCCACAGGCGTCCAGCGTCGATTGCGGAAGGTAGATCCGGTCCCTGTCGGCGATGTCCTCGCCGACGTCCCGAAGGAAGTTCGTCAACTGAAACGCTTCGCCCAGTCGGCGCGCTCTCGGGATTGCCGTCTCTGCGTCGTCTACCTCCATGATGATCGTCATCATGACGCCGACGGCGGCGGCCGAACCTCGCATGTACGACTCCAACTCGTCGTAGGTTTCGTACCGGGATCTTTCGATATCGGTCCGCATCGCGTCGACGAACACTTCGATCTCCTCGTCGGGGATTTCATACCGTTCGTGGATCTCCGAGAAGGCGGCTAAAACCGGATCGTCGGCCGGCTCGCGACCGAGGGCGGCCGCTTCGATCTCGAGGAGCCGCTCGTGTTGTTCCGCGGGCGACAGCCCGTTCGGGTTATCGACGACCTCGTCGGCGATCCGGAAGAAGGCATACAGCACGTACGTCGGGCGGCGTACACGTTCGGGCAGCAGCCTGGTCGCATAATAAAAGGTCTTCCCAGTCTGCCGGTGAATCGATTTACTTTCCGCAAGCTGGGTCGAATCGACCATTTGCCAATAGACGATAGGGTCGGACGCGTCTTATGTGTTTGTGCCCCGGTAGTTGAAGGGGCCAATCCCGACCGCAATTAGGCCGTCTGTTCGTCGTACTCCGACGGCGAGAGGAGCGATTCGAACTCGCTCCCGTCGGTCGGCTCGATCTCGAGCATCCAGCCCTCGCCGAAGGGATCCTCGTTGACGAGCTCGGGTGCGTCGAACAGGTCGTCGTTGACAGCGACGACCTCGCCGGAGATCGGCGCATAGAGATCCGAGACCGCCTTGATGGATTCGATCACACCGAACTCCTCGCCCCGTTCGATCCCGTCGCCGGCCGTCGGCAGCTCGACGAAGACGATATCACCGAGTTCGTCCTGGGCGAAGTCGGTGATCCCGACGCGTACGGTCTCGCCTTCCTCGCGCGCCCATTCGTGTGTCTCTAGGTACCGACAGTCCTCCGGTATCTCGAAGCTCATACCTACCGTATCTTCGGTGGGGATTGTAGGGTTATCGACTTCGGTTGCGACGTGGACACGATGGCGCATATTACCGAATCGAATTCCCCGTTCCACGGACGGGCGGTTCGGCCTCCGCACGCCGACGTCCCGAACGGTCAGTAGAACGGGAGCGCTTCGACCACGGCCCGTTTCGTTTCGCCCCGAACGACGATTCTCAGTTCGGTTCCCGGTTCGGCACGAGCGGCGGGCACGTATCCGAGCCCGATCGCCTCACCCAGCGTCGGACTCATCGTCCCGCTCGTGACGGTACCGACCGCTTCGCCGTCGATCTCGATCCCGTAGCCGTGGCGGGCGACACCGCGCTCCTCGAGTCGAAAGCCGACGAGCCGTTCGTCGGGGCCGGCTTCGTCGACCGCGGCGAGTGACTCCCGGCCGACGAACTCGGTCTCGAGGTCGACGGCGAACCCGATCCCCGCCTCGTAGGGATTGCGGGGGTTCGATTCGGGATCGAAATCCTGCCCGGAGAGCAAAAATCCGGCCTCGAGCCGAAGGGTATCGCGGGCGCCGAGGCCGCACGGCTGACACTCGAGCGCCGACCAGATCGCGCTCGATTTTTCCGCGTCGAAGAGGAGTTCGACGCCGTCTTCGCCGGTGTAACCCGTTCGCGCGAGGAGACACTCGACGCCGGCGACCTCTCGGGGAGCGACAGTGAACCGCGACACCGATCCGGGGTCCTCACAGAGCCCCGCCAGCAGATCGATCGCTTCCGGTCCCTGAACCGCGATCATCCCGTAGGTGTCGGTCTCGTTCTCGACGGTGACGTCGAGTCCCCACCGGTCGGCGTGGTCGACCCACCGGTCGTACATCTCGGCGTCGTGACCCGCGTTCGGAACGAAGAGGTACTCGGCCTCCGACGGGCTCCCTTCGGGGAGTCGGTAGACGACGGTGTCGTCCAGCATGACGCCGCTGTCGTCGGTGATCGTCGAGTACTGCGCGTCGCCCCTCCCGAGTTCGGCGACGTCGTTCGTCGTCAACCGGTTCAATAGTTCCGTCGCGTCGGGGCCCGAGACCTCTATTTCGCCCATATGCGAGACGTCGAACTTGCCGACGGCCTCGCGAACGGCCTCGTGTTCCGTTCGGATCGAGTCGAACTCGACGGGCATCTCCCAGCCGCCGAAGTCGGTCATTTTCGCGCCCGCATCGGCGTGTTCGGCGCCGAGAGGCGGCGATCGAAGTGACATAGTCCCCCTGCGTCCCCCCGAAGTAAGTATTTATTTGTCGGGTGGGCACGGAAGCGGCGTATGGGACTGTTCGACCGGCTCTCCGGTCGCGGCACGCGCGTCGGGGTCTTCGTCGACGGGCCGAACGTCTTCCGGGAGGAGTTCGACGTCGACCTCGACGAACTCCGGGCGCTCGCCCGCGAGGAGGGGACCGTCGCGATCGCCCGGGTCTACGTCGACGAAAACGCGGGCAGCGGGCTGATCCAGGCCGCGGAAGCCCGCGGCTTCGAGGTCGTGACGACGAGCGGCGACGTCGACGTCAAACTCGCCGTCGAAGCGGTCGAGGCGGCCGTCGCCGGACGGATCGACACCGTCGTCGTCGTCTCCCGGGATACTGACTTCAAACCAGTTCTTGAGACCGCCGCCGAGCGCGGTCTCAGGACGGTCGCCGTCGCGCCCGGGATCCACGGCCGTTCAGACGCGCTCCGGAACGCCGCCCACCACGAAATCACGCTCGAATGATATGACTGGAATCGGGTTACTGTTGGGGATCGGAGTCGTGGGGACCGCCGTCGTCTGGGTCGGCTCCTCCGCGCTCGAACGCGCGTCGGCACGGCTGGCGAAACATTACGGACTCCCGCGGCTGATCCAGGGGGCGATCCTCGCGGCGGTCGGCTCCTCGGCGCCCGAGATCGCGAGCACGATCATCGCGACGGTCCGGTACGGCGAGTTCGAACTCGGGGTCGGCGTCATCGTCGGGTCGGCGGTGTTCAACATTCTCGTCATCCCGGCGCTCTCGGCGCTTCTATCGGAGGGAACGCTCGATACAGGCCGTGACGTGGTTTATAAAGAGGCACAGTTCTACATGCTCTCGGTCGCCGCGCTCTTTTTGATATTCGCGCTCGCGGTCATCTACTACCCCGTCGAGGGATCGAACCTCGAAGGGATGATCACTCGTCCGCTCGCGGTCTCGCTTTTGCTTTTGTACGGGCTGTACGTTTTCGTCCAGTACCTCGACGTGAGCGACGCCGACATGACGGCGATCTCGTTGCCGAGACGGTCGCTCTTCGTCGAGTGGGGGATCCTCCTCGGCGGCGTCGCACTCATCATCGCCGGCGTCGAGGCGCTCGTCTTCGCCGCGATCGGCCTCGGCGACGCGTTCGGGACGCCGTCCTTCTTGTGGGGGCTCACCGTCGTCGCCGCGGCGACGAGCCTCCCCGATGCACTTATAAGCGTGGCGGCGGCCCGCATCGACGAGCCGGCCGTCTCGCTCGGTAACGTCCTCGGGAGCAACGTCTTCGATCTGCTCGTGGCGATTCCGGCCGGCGTCATCGTCGCGGGCGCGACGCCGGTGTCGTTCGTCGCCGCGGTCCCGATGATGGCGTTTCTCGTCGTCGCGACGGTCATCCTCTTCGGGTTCGCCCGGACCGGGATGGAGATAACCGACCGCGAGGCGGTCGCGATGTTGGCACTCTACGGCGTCTTCGTCGGCTGGCTGTTGCTCGAAAGCGTCGGCGTCGTGAACATCGTATAGCGCCCTACGGCCCGAGAGCGGTGTCGTTTTCATACAGGCCGGCGAACTTCCGGGTATGTACGACGGTCCGGTCCTCGATAACCATCTCCATCTCGATCCGATCAACGGCCGCGGCGCCGAGGCGGCCGCGGCGTTCGCCGACGCGGGCGGAACGCATCTCAACGTCCTCAACAAACCCTCCTGGAATCTCGTCGGCGAGGTATCGGACGAGACGGGCTTTCGGGAGGCGTTCGATCTCACGATCGAGGTGACCGAACGGGCCGACGAGTCCCTTCCCGGTCGTGCCTGGCCCGTCCTCGGCGTCCACCCGGCGCTCATCTCACAGCTCGTCGATCGGGGATACGACCCCGAGGAGGCGGCTGAATTGATGAAAGCGGGGATCGACGTCGCTTCCGAGTACGTCGCCTCCGGCCCGGCGCTGGCGATCAAATCCGGCCGCCCGCACTACGACGTCGAGGAGGCGGTGTGGGAGGCCTCCAACGAGGTCATGCGTCACGCCTTCGCCCGCGCCGCCGAAGTCGGCTGTGCGGTCCAACTCCACACCGAGGGCGGCGAGGAGTTCGAAACGGTCGCCGAGTGGGCCGAAGCGGAAGGGCTCGCCCGCGACCGTGTCGTCAAACACTACTCGAGCGGGTACGTCGAGGGACCGATCCCGAGCGTGATCTCACACAAGGACGAACTCGAACGCGCCTGCGGCGGCGAGTGGCCCTTCCTCATGGAGACTGACTTCATCGACGACCCCGACCGTCCCGGCGCGGTGTTGGGCCCCAAGACCGTCCCGAAACGGACCCGATGGCTCGCCGAGTCGGGCCACGAGGCGGCGCTGTACCGGGCCCACGTCGAGACGCCCGCGAGCGTCTACGGGATCGATACCGAGGCGACGCTCTCCGAGCGATGAACCCACCCTGAGGCGGCCGATAACGTCTACCGCTCTCGCTCTTCTAGCCTGTGTCGCTGGATCTTTCCCGTGGCCGTCGTCGGTAGTTCCTCCGTGAGTTCGATCTCCCGCGGATAGGCGTGTCTCGCCAGCCCCTCTTTGACGTGTGCTCGGATCCCCTCGACCGTCGCGTCGGGGTCGTCCGGCTGTTCGACGGGGACGACGAACGCCTTGACGACCTGTCCGCGCTGTTCGTCCGGAACGCCGATCACGGCGGCTTCGGCGACGATCGGATGCTCCAGGAGGCTGCTTTCGACCTCGAAAGGGCCGATCCGATAGCCCGAAGAGATGATGACGTCGTCGCTTCGGCCCTCATACCAGAGGTAGCCGTCCTCGTCTCGGCGGGCGAGGTCGTCGGTGAGATGCCAGCCGTCGTGGAACGTGGCCTCGGTCTTTTCGGGCATCTCCCAGTACTCCTCCATGAGAAGCCACTCTCTCGGCTTGACCACTATCTCGCCGACCTCGTCGGTCCCGACCGGTTCTCTGGTCTCCGGGTCGAGCAGGTCGATTTCGAAACCCGGTGCGGGCCGCCCCATCGAACCGACCCTGACGTCCATCTCGATGCCCGCGTAGTTGTTGACGATCATCCCGGCTTCGGTGAGCCCGTAGGTGTCGTGGATCGCCAGTCCGAACTGCGATTCGAACCACTCGTAGACCTCCGGATTCAGCGGCTCACCCGCGCTGGAGAGGACCCGGAGACTCTCGAAGGATCTCCCTTCGAGGATCTCGTCACCGGCGGCGACGATCCCCCGGTAGGCGCTTGGGGCGGCCCCCATGATCGTGACGTCGTGTTCGTCGAGGATCCCGATCCAGCGTTCGGCGTCGAACTGCCCCGCGTGAAGCAGCCGCGTCGCACCCATCGCCATCGGCGCGAACCCGGTGGTAAAGAGTCCGTAGGCCCATCCCGGATCCGCGGCCCCCCACACGAGGTCGTCCTCGGTCGCGTCCAGTGCGTATTTCGTGTGTGGATACAGCGTCGGAAGCGCTCTGTGGGGGATGACGACGCCCTTCGGCGGTCCGGTCGTCCCGGAAGTGTACTGCATCGTCGAGGGGTCGTTCATCGCCGTCCGGACGACGTCGTACTCGCTCGATTGCCCCTCCACGAGGCGCTCGTAGGCGTACTCGGCCGCGTCGTCGTCGCCGTCGCCAACGCCGATCGGGACGGGATCGGCTTCGGTCTCGAGACTTCCGACAGTGTCGTCGTGGTCGGTGTGGTACACTAGCGCTTCGGGCAGACAGTCGTCGAGTCGGAACTCGATCGCCCGCTCCTCGAAGGCGGTAAACAGCGGAACGTGGATCGCGCCCGTCTTCCAGACGCCCAGCACGGTCACGATCGTCTCGGGGATCTTCGGCAGAAGCGTCGCGACCCGATCGCCGCGTTCGACGCCGAGTTCGGTCAACGCGTTCGCGACCCGGTTGGAGGCGTCCCGAAGCTCGGCGAACGTGTACTCGGTCAGATCGCCCGCTTTGTCGACCCACGCGAACCCGACGCTGTCGCTTCCGGCGTGTCTATCGCAGGCCTCGTGGGCGATGTTCAGCGCCGTCGGCGCGTCCCAGTCGTAGGAATCCAACACCGCATCCCACTCGAACGACCGATACGTCGTCTCGTAATCTATCCCGTCTGCCATTGAAGACCGTGTTTCCGAGTGCGTGTATTAAAGATACCGTCGGGGCGGATCTCTCGGGCGCTCTTTCCGTGACCGACGCTACGGGACGACGGCCAGCTTGCCGAAGAAGCTCTCGTCCCAGATCCGACGGTGGGCCTCGGGAAGCTCCGAAAAGTCGTAGGTGTCGGCGATCTCGATATCGAGCCAGCCGTCCGCGAGCAAGCGTCCGATCCGTTCGAGCCGATCGGAGAGCCCAGGCGTGTTCGTCGCGCTCATCACGTTGAACCGTAGCTCCTTCCCGCCGACCGACGGGAGGTCGGTGAACTCGGCGCTCGAGTGGCGGTTCCGGTAGGCGACGATCCGAGCGCCGTGGGCCGCCACGTCACAGTCGAGCTGGAGGTATCGCTCGGGCATGTGATCGACGACGACGTTCGGCGCCCCGTCGGCAGCCTCGGCGATCGCGGCCGCGAGATCGTCCCGCCCATAATCGACGACGGCGTCGGCGCCGAGTTCGCGGAGCCGGTCGTGGTACTCCGGCTTCGCGGTCGTCGTGACCCGGCTTCCGAGGCCGGCGGCGATCTGGACGCCGACGTGACCGACACCGCCCGAACCGCCGTGGACGAGGCTGTGCTCGCCGGGTTCGAGCGAGGCGTGATCGACGATCGCCCGCCAGGGAGTCATCGTTGCGACGCCGGCGACGCCCGCTGTCTCGAAATCGACGCCCTCGGGGAGCGGCGCGATCTGTCCCGTCGGCGTCGTCATGTATTCGGCGGTGCTACCGTGGGTGCCGCTCCCGAGGTTCGCGCCGAACACCCGATCGCCCGGGGCGTAGTCGGTGACGTCCGGGCCGGCCTCGTCGACGACACCGGCGAAGTCCATCCCCGGGATCGACGGCATCGTCGGCGGCTGATAGTCGCCGCTTCGGAAGTACGTATCGACCGGATTGACGGAGGCGGCCCGCACTTCGATTCGGACCTCACCCGCCTCGGGTGTCGGCGTTTCGATCTCCTCGACTTCGAGAACGTCCGGATCGCCGTGCTCGTGGAACCTGACTGCGCGCATGTTCCTCACCACGTGGAGGGTGTTCAAAACGTTACCTTTCGGGACTGTCCGAGCGGAACGGGCCGTCGGCCCGGCTACCGATAGCGCTTTTCGGGCCGGCGTGGAACCGACTCTCATGGTAACTGTTCGAGAGATACGGGAGAAGGCCGGCGTGGAACCGATCACAATGGTAACGGCTTACGACGCGCCGGCCGCCGAAGTCGTCGACGGGGCGGGCGTCGATATCGTCCTCGTCGGTGATAGCCTCGGAAACACGACGCTCGGATACGAGACGACGATCCCGGTTACCGTCGACGATACCGCCAGACACGTCGGGAGCGTCGTCCGGGCGACCGAGGACGCGCTGGTCGTCGCGGACATGCCGTTCCTCTCTTTCGGCGTCTCCGAAACGGAGAGCATCAAAAACGCGGGTCGGATGCTCAAAGAGGAAGGTGCGAAAGCGATCAAACTCGAGAGCGGACCGCACACGGTCGAGCTAACCGAGCGGTTGGTTCAGTTGGGGATTCCGGTGATGGCACATCTCGGTTTGACGCCCCAACGCGTCAACGAGTACGGCGGTTATCCGAGACAGGGGACCGACGAAACGGCGGCGAAAGAGATCCTCGAGCTGGCGACAGCGCACGAGGACGCCGGCGCGTTCTCGCTCGTGCTCGAGCACGTCCCCGCGAACCTCACACGACGGGTGACCGAAGCGCTGGAGATCCCGACGATCGGTATCGGCGCCGGCCCCGACTGTGACGGACAGGTGCTCGTCTTTCACGATATCGTCGGCTTGAGTGAGTGGTCACCGTCGTTCTCCAAACAGTACGGGAACGTCAGAGCGGAGATGGAGGACGCAGCAAAAGCCTACGTTGAGGACGTTCGTGGGGGCGTCTTTCCGGGGGCCGAACACAGCCACGAAGCCGAAGAACTGGACGACCTCGAGTCGTTTTACTGATCGAACGAGTCCACCGACGGATCAGGCATCCTCGCTCTCTCGATCCCAGTGATCCGGCTTCTCCTCTTTTTCGCGCTCGCGGAGCTGCTGTTTCTGTATCTTTCCGGTCGGCGTGTAAGGGAACTCCTCGACGAACTCGATGTATCGCGGGATCTTAAAAGAGGCCATCTCGCCACGGCAGTGCTCGATGATGTCCTCCGGGCCGATCTCGTGTCCCTCCTTGACCCGGACCAGGGCCTTGACGACCTCCGTGTAGAACTCGTCGGGGCTCGGGATGATCGCGACCTCTTCGACCGCGTCCAGCGATTTGATGACCCCCTCGACCTCGTAGGAGGAGATGTTCTCGCCGCCCCTGCGGACGATGTCCTTCTTTCGGTCGAGGAAGTAGACGAACCCGTCCTCGTCGATCTTGCCGTAATCGCCGGTGTAGAACCAGCCGTCCTCCATCGCCTCGGCGGTCTTTTCGGGCTGGCCGTGGTAGCCGGCCATCAGCGCGGGGCAGTTCTGGACGATCTCGCCTTTCTCGCCTCTCGGAACCGGATCGCCGTCTCCGTCGACGACCTCGATCCGCTTTTCGGCCGGCGGCAGTCCGATGCTTCCGATGCGCCGCTTTTCAGGGTCCGTCGGGTTGAGCATCAAGAGCGGGTCCTCCGTCAGCGAGTATCCCTCGACGACCCGCAGATCGAACCGCTCCTCGAACGGTTCGATGAGTTCGGCGGGCGTTCCCGCGGAGAAGACCAACTCGACCGGGTTGTCGGCGTCGTCGTCGGATTCGGGCATGTTATCGAGCATCTTCAGCATGCTCCCCATAGCGTTGAACTCGGTGACGCCGTGCTCCCGGCACCACTCCCACCACTGTGAGGACGAAAAGCGCTCGTGGATGACGACCTCGGCGCCGGCCGCGGCGGCCCCGAGCGTCGAGTAGATCTGCGCGTTGGCGTGAAACAGCGGCAGCGCGGTAAAGAGCGTGTCCTCGGCGGTAAAGCCCATCCGCTTTTGGAAGTCGATCGCGCTTATGGTCCAGTTTTCGTGCTGACATTCGACCGCCTTCGGCGGTCCAGTCGTTCCGGAGGTGTACATATGGAGTCCGACCGTCTCGGCGTCGCCGTCGTGGGGGGCAACGTCGACCGACTGGTCGGCGGCCAGCGCCGGCAGCGAGTCGTACTCCCCCGAGATCTCCGTGAGGAGGATCCGTTCGACGCTCGTTCCCTCCGCGGCATCAGTCGCGATATCGAGCAGCTCCGGCGTTGTGACGAGGATTTTCGGCGATGAGAGCTTCAGCGAGTGTTCCAGTTCGCCGGATTGATACTCGGGGTTCGACGGGGCACTTACGCTGTCGAGATAGGCGTTGGCGAACATCGAGAAGACGAACTCGGGGCAGTTCGGGAGAAACAGCGCGACTCGGTCGCCGGATTCGACGCCCACCTCCTCGAGCGCGTTCGCGTATCGCTTGGCCGTCTCGGCCGCCTCTTCGTAGGTGTACCGTTCGTTTTCGAACGTCAGGAACGGCTTCGACGGCGTCTTCTGGACCCTGGTTTCGAGGAGTTTTTCGATACGCATCATACGATGCCGGAGGTTCGTTTCGGGTTCATATGTAAATTATCGTTTCCCCGGGTCGTCGACTGCCTTCGGTTTCGTCTCGATCCCGATCGAAACCGTCGTGTGACACCCCGAGACAGCTTTAAGTCCGCCACCGGCCAACGTCGGCCATGCGATCTGTCAGCATCGTCGGAACGGGAACGACGGAGTTCGGCGAACTCGGTGCCGGCGTCAAAGAGCTCGGAATTACGGCCGTCTCGAGAGCGCTTCGCTCTTCTGGCGCCGACACGGAGGACGTCGACGCCCTCTTTCTCGGTAACTTCGTCGCCGGAATGCTGGAGGGACAGGAAGCGATCGCGCCGCTCGTGGCCGACAGCGTCGGGCTCTCGGGGATCCCGGCGATGAAGACCGAGGGTGCCTGTGCAAGCTCCGGGATCGCCTTCCGGCAGGCGTACGACGCCATCCGAACCGGCGTTCACGACGTCGTCGTCGCCGTCGGCGTCGAGAGCATGACCAACGCCGAGACGGCAGAGTTCACACGTGCGCTCGGCAGCGCGGCCGATCAGGGCACAGAGGGTGGCTCGGGGCTCACGTTCCCCGGGTTCTACGGGCTCGTGTTGGACCGATACATGTACGAGTACGGCGCGACCCGAGAGCAGGTCGCCGCGGTCTCGGTAAAGAACCGACGGAACGGCGTTTCGAACCCCAGAGCGAGGTTCCGCTCGGAGGTGACGATCGAGGAGGTCGTCGGGTCGCGTCCCGTGGCCGATCCCCTCCGGCTGTACGATTGCTGTCCGGCCGCCGACGGCGGCGCTGCGGTCGTGCTTGCAGCCGACGACGTCGCGGCCGAGTACACCGACGCGCCGATCCGGGTGCTCGGGAGCGGCCACGCGACCGGTCGGAGCGCCGCCTACCGATACGAGGATCTGACGACGCTCGAGGCGACGACGGCGGCCGCCGAATCCGCCTACGAACAGGCCGGTATCGGTCCCGAAGACGTCGACGTGGTCGAACTCCACGACTGTTTTTCGGCGGCCGAGATCGGCGACTCGGAGGACCTGGGCTTCTTCGAGAAGGGCGAGGGCGCGGCGGCTGTCGCCGAGGGCCGAACCGCGGTCGACGGCGAGATACCGATCAACCCCAGCGGCGGGCTGCTCGCGAAGGGCCATCCGGTCGGCGCGACCGGGATCGGACAGATCGACGAGATCTGCAGACAGCTTCGCGGCGATCACGAAAACCAGATCGGGGACGCCGAGATCGGGCTGGCGCACAATCTCGGGGGGAGCGGTGCGGTCAGTACGGTCACCGTCCTCGGAGGGCCGGCCGATGTCTGAAACCGACGCGTCGTCGTTTCCGGCCTCGCGGTGTGCCGACTGCGGAACGCTCTACGGCCACCCCGTCTACGCGTGTCGTGAGTGTTCGAGTGAATCCCTCGAAGACGCCTCGATCGACGGCGACGGGACCGTGTACGCCCGGACGACGATCCGGGTGCCGGGATCGGATCACCAGGGCCAAGAACCGTTCGAGGTCGCGATCGTCGACGTCGGAAGCGAGGAGACGGTTCGGGTGACCGGACGAATCCTCGAGAACCCCGAACTCGGCCCCGACGACCCGGTGACGTTTCTCGAGCGGCGCGACGGGACCTTTTATTTCGAGGCCGCCTGACGGAGCCGAAGCCACCGTCGGAGGCGGTCTCCGCCGCCCGATCAGTTGACGTTCCGGTCCGTTCCCTCCCAGTACTTCTCCCGGAGTTCGGTCTTGAGGACCTTCCCGTAGGAGTTCCGCGGGAGTTCCTCGACGATCTCGATCTCTTTGGGGTTTTTGTAGCCGGCCAGTCGGCTTCCACACAGTTCGTCGATCCCCTCTGTGAGCGTCCCGGACTCGACCCCCGCGTCCGGCCGTGGTTCGACGATCGCGGTCACCTTCTCGCCCCAGTAGTCGTCGGGGACGCCGATCACGGCGGCGTTCGAGACGTGCTCGTGCTCGACGATGACCTCCTCGATCTCGCGGGGGAAGACGTTCATCCCGCCGGTGATGATCATGTCTTTCTTTCGGTCCATGATGTACAGGTAGCCGTCCTCGTCGAGACGGGCCATGTCTCCGGTGTGGAGCCAGCCATCGGAGAAGGCCTCCTCGGTCGCTTCCGGGAGGTTCCAGTAGCCGGGCGTCACGTGCGGTGCCTTCACGACGATCTCGCCGACCTCGCCGGCCGGGACCGACTCGCAGTCCTCGTCGACGATACGGAGGTGGGCGATGTCGACCTCGCGGCCGGCCGACTGGAACCGCGATCGATGGGCATCGTTCTCGGCGGCGATCCGGTGGTCCTCCTGATCTAAAAGCGTCACGAGCATGGGGACCTCCATCTGCCCGTAGGACTGAACGAAGACGTTCCCCAGCTTCTCGATCCCCTCCTCGATCCGGGCGGCGGTCATCGGCGAACCGGCGTAATAGAGCGATCGCAGCGAGTCCGTCTCGTACGCCTCGCCCCCCTCGTAGTTATCCAGTAATTTATAAATCATCGTCGGGGCGGCGAAGACGGTGTTGACCCCGACGGCTTCGACCGTCTCGAGGAACTGCTCCGGTTCGAACCCGTCATGGATGTGGTTCGTGCCCTCCGAGAGCACCGTCGATTCGACGAGAAAACCCGATCCGTGCGTCAGCGGTGCCGCATGCATCGTCACGTCGTCCACCCGCTGCTCGAGAGCGCTTATCAGTCCCAACGCGACCGACAGCCACGTTCCGTGGGTGTGTTGTACCCCTTTCGGGCGACCGGTCGTCCCGGAGGTGTACATGAGCGCACAGTTCTCGTCGAGAGCGACGTCCGATATCCCGGTTTCCGGCGGCGTTTCGGCGACGAGTTCCTCGTATCCAGTCGTGGTCTTTGCGAACGGGACGTCGGTTCGCTCGCCGTCGACGCTGACGACGGTGTCGAACTCGACGTCCATCGCCTCGCAGTGATCGAGAAACGACGCCTCGACGACGAGCGTGTCGGCGTCGGCGTCCGACACGAGCAGTTCGTGCTCGGAGGGGGTGAGCATCGAGTTGAGCGGGACCTTGATCGCTCCGAGCCGATAGGTCGCGAACGACGTCTCGACGAACGACGCGTGGTTCTTCATGAGGATCGCCACTCGATCGCCGGCTCCGACGCCGAGTCGATCCAGCCCGGTCGCCAGTCGTTGGACCCGCTCGGCCACCTCCGCGTAGCTTCGTCCGCCCTCGGCCCCTCTACCGGAGAGTGCCCGCGTCTCCGGGCGGTGTCGGGCCGTCCGTTCGAGTGCGTGTGCCAGGTTCATCCGTTCGGAGTACACTGACGGACGGCGAATATAAACGTTCACCCGCGCCCCGGTCCGCGGCGGTTCCCTTTATCAACGACACCGCCGTATCCATCGCCGATGTCCGGAGAAACACACTATTACGACGAGCTTTCGATCGGCGACACCTTCGAAACCCGGGGGCGGACGGTGACCGAGACCCATCTCGTTACCCACGCCGGCAACACCGGCGACATGAACGAGCTCCAGATGAACGCCGAGTTCGCGGCCGAAAGCGGGTTCGAGGGACGACCCGTTCACGCCCCGCTGACGTACTCGATGATGGAGGGGTTGATCACGAGCGATTTCCGGAGCGAGGCGTCGAACGTCTGTTATTACGGACTCGACTCGATGCGTATCCCGGAGGCGACGTATATCGGCAATACGATCTCCGTCCACCGGGAGGTAATCGACAAACGCGATAAGGATCCGGGCGGAATCGTCACGTTCCGCGACGAGGTCACGACGACCGGGGGGAAGACGGTGCTCGTCTGTGAGACGCTCGAGTTCATTCGCTCTCGTCCAGAGTGATGGGTCCGGGCTACGGTTCGACCCGAAAGCGCATCTCGATCCCGTCCGGTCCCGTGACCGAGATCCCTCCCTCCGTTTCGGTGGGCGTATACCGACTGTCCGCGATCCGCTCCCGGAGTGCATCGATCGCTTCCGGTTCCGGAAGGAGGATCTCGAACCAGGACAGCCCTCTGCCTTCGAGCGGTCCGGATCGGCGGTTCCACGTGTTCGCACCGACGTGGTGGTGGTATCCGCCGGCGGAGACGAACAGTGCACCCGACAGTTCCGTTTGTCCCTCGAACCCGACGACGTCCACGTAGAGGTCCCGGAACGCCCCCAGCGAGGACACTTCGAGATGAATATGCCCGACGTCCGTGCCGACCGGGGCTTTTTGATCCTCTGTGCCGGCAGCCGCTATCGGTTCGAGATCGAGCGGATCGGTCCCCATACGGACTGTTCCATCGGCGGCGAAGGACCACTCCTCGCGCGGGAAATCCCGGTAGACCTCGACCCCGTTGTCCTCCGGATCGGAGAGGTACAGCGCTTGACTGACCCCGTGGTCGGACGCGCCGTCGAGCCGCCACTGCTCCCGTATCCGACCCAACGCATCACCCAACGCGGCACGCGAGGGGACCCGGAACGCGTTGTGAAAGAGTCCCACACTCGAACGGCGCCGTTCGGGTGCGTCCGAGTCCGCTTCCAGGACGAGCAGCGGCGTGTCCCCGACACCGAGAACGGAACCGGTGTCGGTGTGACGCAGTAGACTGAGTCCGACGACGTCCCGGTAGAACCCGGTCATCTCCTCGAGGTCGTTGACCCGGAGCGCGGTCCGTCCCATACGCGTCCCCTGTGGGAGTACGTCCGGGTCCGGTTGGGCGGTCATGCTCGTCGTGTTCTGCCCGCTGTCGGCACTTGAATGGCTCGAAACCTTCCGCGAGCGGTGTCGTAAACCTAAAGAGTCGAACCGACCTTCCTTACGCTAAGATGGTTACCGTTCACGTTTTTCGCGCTTCGGAGGTGGATACATGGGTGTCGAAATAAGGAAATCGCCGGTCTCCGAGGAGGAGTTCGAGGAGATGAAGCGGTTCGTCCGCGATTATCTCAGGGCCAGCGTCGAGAGCGAAACCGGCGGCGGCCGCATGCGGTGGTATCCCTGGCATTCGGCGGAGTACCGATACAACCACATCCTCAACGTCGCCGAGATCGCCGCGGAGATCGCAGATCGGGAGGGAGCGAACGTCGACGTCACCCGCGTCGCCGCGCTCTTTCACGACGTCGCGAAGCTCGAGGCCGACCAGGACGTCCACGCGGAGGCGGGCGCCCACATCGCCCGAGAGTATCTCCAGTCGCGCACCGACTACCCCGAATCGTTCATCAGTCAGGTCTGTGCCGCCGTCGCCGATCACTCCTACGAGGGTGATCTCGACGACGTCCCCCTCGAGGCGCAGTGTCTCATGGAGGCCGATCTCCTCGATAAGGTCGGTGCCAACGGAACGGCGCTCATGCTCCTCCGGATGGGGTATGAATCCCGGACCCACATGGACGCAAACGAGATGGTCGGCCGGGTGCTCGAACGCGGCGAGGATGCCGTCGAGCGAGTCCGATCAGAGACCGCCGAAAGCATCGCCCATCAACGGATCAAACGCGTCCGATGGTTCAAAGAGTGGCTCGAGGGCGAAGTCGCCGATATGGAGCCGCTCGACCCACTCGACGGGGACCTACCGTAAGAGAACGCCGAGAAGGAAGTACGCGCCGAAGCCGGCCAACACGACCGCGCTTCCGTACGCGACGACGGGGGCGAGCGTCTCCGTCCGCGACTCCGCAGTCGTGAGGGCGGAGGGAAACCCCACGATCCAGGCCGCCACGCCGCCGAACAGCCCGACGACCAGCGCCGGATGTCCGGTTTCGACGACGACGATCCCGGCGAGGCTATCGTTCACATACGAGAGTACGTCGGTCCGACCGGGCGTCAAAAGCCCGACGCCGGCGGTGAGCCAAAAGAGGATCTGGTAGGGGTTAGTTAACGAGAGGACAAACGCCTTCGAGAACCCTCGACTCTCGGGGATCGACGCGCTGCGGAACTGTCGTCCGGCACCTCTGGCCGCCCCGTAGGCGAAATACAGCATCAACAGCCCGCCGACGAGAAACATCGCGTCCTGCAGTCGCGGGAGCCGTCGAATGAACGTGACGACGCCGGCGAGCGCCAATCCGAAAAAGAGCAGATCGGCGGTCATCGCGCCGAGACCGGCTTTGAACCCCGCTTTCCAGCCCCGGAGGACGGACTCCTCCGCGATGATCGCGTTCATCGGTCCCGGCGGCGCGGCGAGGGCCAGACCGAAGAGCACACCGGACAGAATCGTCGCGAGAAGCGCCATCGGCGCTCACTTTTTCGAGGGACGACAAAAGGCTGACGTGGTGTGTGTCCGAGAGATGGTGTCTCACTGATCGCCGAGCGCGGGCGATCGGTGGTGGTTCCGTTCACCGCGATGGAACGCTATCGAACGGTCATCCCGACTCGGGCGTCTTCACCGCTGAGAGCCGCTCGAACTGGTCGTCCGAAAGCGAGACGGCGGCGGCATCGAGGTTCTCTCGTAGCTGCTCGACCGAACTGGCGCCGATGATCGGGGACGTGATGTCGGGATGGTGAAGCTGCCAGGCGATGGCCACCTGCGCCGGCGTCGCGTCGACCTCGGCCGCGACGGCTCTGAGGACGTCGAGCGCCTCGAAGTTCTCGTCGGTCAGATACCGGTCCGCGAACCGGCTGTCCTCGGCGGCGGTCGAGTCCTCGTGGCCGGCGTCGCCGCGCTCGTATTTGCCGGTCAGAAACCCCCACGCCAGCGGGCTCCAGGGGACGACACCGAGTTCGTAGTCCCGACACATCGGGAGGTAGCTCGAATCGATCGCCCGATCGACGAGACTGTACCGCGGCTGGGTGACGGTGAATGGTTCGTATCCCTCACGGCGTGCGATCTCGTTCGCCTTCACGATCTTCCAGGCGTCCGGCTTGCCCGAGGAGATCCCCAGATAGTTCACCTTCCCGGACTCGACGAACCCGTTCAGGGTGCGCATGAACTCCTCGGCCGGGGTGTCGTCGTCCCAGCGGTGGCAGTACAGCAGATCGATGTAGTCGGTGTTCAACCGATCGAGACACGTCTCGATCTGCTGTCGGAGATGCCGTCGGTTGAGCCCCCGGCCGTTGGGGTCGCCCGGCCGCCGGGGCCGGTGGATCTTCGTCGCGACGACGTAATCGAGGCGGTCGCGGTCCTCGAGCCAGTTGCCGATCCACTCTTCGGCCCGCCCGTCACCGTATTTGTCGGCGGTGTCGATGAAGTTCCCACCCGCCTCGGCGTAGGCGTCCAGCAGCTCGTAGGCTCGCTCTTCGTCCGTCTCGACGACTCCCTCCTCGTCGTAGCGCTCCTCGCCGTCCACCAGCCGACGGCCGAACCGCCACGTGCCCAGCGACAGTTCGCTCACTTTGAGTCCTGTGTTGCCGAGTGACACTTGATCCATTGGTACGCCTCCGAACGGCCGCCGCCGTCTTAAATATCCGGTGTGGCGCCGCTCGCTTTTATGAATGTGGCGACGGTATCCCGGGCGATCTCCCGACATACCGGACAGTCGTTCGGAGCGAAGCGTCGACAGACCGTACGGATGAACCGCCGCACATCAACGCTTTTGACGGAGAGTCACATCGGGTTACACTGTCAGAGATAACAATTATGACAGATACCGATACAGCGGACCGACGGTTAGTCGAGGGATGGCACGGCCGGTACTTCGAGGACTTCGAGGTCGGCGATATTTACAAACACCCCTTCGGTCGCACCGTCACCGAGACCGACAACGTGTGGATGACGAACGTCACGATGAACCTGAATCCGATGCATTTCAACGAGGCGTACGCCGCAGACACGGAGTTCGGCGAGCGCCTCGTCGACGGAACCTTCGTCATCGCGCTGGCGGTCGGGATGTCGGTCATCGACGTCTCGGTGAACGCGACCGCGAACCTCGGATACGACGATATCAGACATCACGCGCCGGTGTATCACGAGGACACGCTCTTCGCAGAATCGGAGGTAACCGCAAAGCGAGAGAGCGAATCCAGGGATCACGTCGGGATCGTCACGACGGAGCTCCGCGCCTACAACCAGGACGGCGAACTGGTACTGTCGTTGGAGCGAACACCGATGGTACTGAAACGCGAATACGCTAACCCCTCCGCCGTACAGCCTCCGGGCTGGCTTGAAGGGATCGGCACTACTCCGGAGGACGTATCGTGACGAAGGGAGCGACTGACCGGATCGCTGTCCCGACAAACGGCCGCGGAAGCCAAGCGGATCTCCCTCGGTAGACGTGACGACTCCCCCTTATCGAAGTACGCCTGAGTGACAGCAACACGAGCGATTGCCGAATTAACGCTCTCGAGTGCCGTCTGGACGTCCCCCTGCACGTGCGTCGTCAGCGGAATACTGCCGGCGCGACGACGCCCGATCAGATCCCCTGGCTCATTAGTCTGCTGCGGACGATGTCGGCGTCCTTGTTTCCGGTCGCCGTGTTGAGGACGACGACGGTGTCGTCCGGATCGAACGCGTCACGGTCGGCGAGTTCCCAGGCGCCGGCCGCCGCGGTCCCGCAGGCGACAGACACCTCGAGTCCCTCGTGTTGGGCGACGGTCGCGGCGCTGTCGAGGAGATCTTGGTCGTCGACGGCGACGCCCGCCCCACCGCTGGCTCGGACGGCTTCGACGGCCGGCAGACCGCCCGCCGGATCGGGCACTTCGAGACTTCCGACGACGGTGTCCGGATATTCCCACGGCTCGGGGTCCTCCCTCGATTCGATCGCTTCGACGACCGGCGCACAGCCGTCGGGCTGGGCGGCGTACAGTTGTGGCGTTCCGGAGACGGCGCCGATATCCTCGAACTCCTGGGCGCCCTTCCAGATCCCTGCGATCGTCGCTCCGTGACCGACGGGGACGACAACGGCGTCCGGTGCGGTCCACTCCAGCGCTTCGACGATTTCGTAGTAGATCGGCTTCGTTCCCTCGTGTCGGAACGGCGAGTCGAACGGCGCGGCCGGGAACCACGTCTCCTCGTCGGCGGCCGGTAACTCCTCTCGCTCGGCTTCGTAAGCCGCCTTCGCGTCGTCGAACCGACCCTCGACGACGCGCATGTCGCCGCCGTGGACGTTTATCATCGCTTTGTTGATGAACGTCGCCCGGCTCGGGACGAACGATCGCGAGAGCAATCCGGCGCGGGCGGCGTAGGCGGCCGCCGACTGTCCGCCGTCGCCGGTCGTCGGCAAGGCGAGCGTGTCGGCGCCGCTCCGGACCGCCGCCTCGGCGACGAGCGCCAGCCCTCGGTCGGTGACGGTCCCCGTCGGGTTGTGTGCTTCGTTTTTTATAAGAACACGACCGACACCCAGTTCCTCGGTCAGCCGCGGGGCCTCGACGAGCGGCGTCGCCCCCTCGCCGATCCCCTCCGGGACGAACGGCAGCAGCTCGCGGTGCTTCCAGCCATCCGCCCGTGACTTGAACGTCTCTCTGTCGATCCCCTCGGAGAGATCGTACGTCGCATCGAGCGTGCCCTCACAGTCGGGACAGCGCGTCGCGCCATCGCCGGCGACTGTCCTCGCACAGTCCGTACAGCGAAACCCCTCGAAACTCGTCATGCCCGGGCGTTCGCTCGCCGGCGGCAAAGCCCTGTCCTTCCCGGTCGTGAACGAGTGGGCGTCCCCTCTCAGCTCTCAGGGCCACAGTCCCCGACTCTCGTGGGCGGCGGCGATCCGCGAGAGCGCGACGACGTACGCGGCGTCCCGCCAGGTCACATCCCGTGTCTCGACCTCGTGTCGGACCGCATCCCAGGCCTCGATCATCACGGATTCCAGCTCCTCGTTCACCCGATCCAACGACCACGTTCGGTGGTTGATGTCCTGGACCCACTCGAAGTAGCTGACCGTGACGCCGCCGGCGTTGGCGAGGATGTCGGGGACGACCTCGACCCCTCGCTCGTCGAGGATCGAGTCGGCGACGAACGTGGTCGGCCCGTTGGCCCCTTCGACGATCAGATCGGCCTGGATGTCGGAAGCGTTCTCTTCGGTGATCACGTTCCCGATCGCCGCCGGTACGAGGAGATCGACGTCGAGTTCGAGCAGCGCCTCGTTGCTGATCGTCTCCTCGGCGTACTCGGTGACCGCCTCCGGTTCCTGCTCGTGTGAGGGGATCGAACGGGTATCGAGCCCCGTCGGATCGTACGCCGCCCCGTTGACGTCGCTGACCGCGACGACGGTCGCACCCCACTCGTCGAGCAGCCGGGCGGCGTTGGCACCGACGCTCCCGAACCCCTGGACGGCGACGGTCGACCCCGAGATCGGGTAGTCGTAGTACTCCAGGACTTCCCGGCCGATGATCGCGACGCTCCGTCCGGGTGCCTCCTCGCGACCTTCACTGCCGCCGACGGCGGTCGGTTTTCCCGTCACCACGGCCGACGTCGTTTCGGCCTCTTGGACGCTGTAGGTGTCCATTATCCACGACATCGTCTGTGCGTCGGTCCCCATATCCGGCGCCGGGATATCGGTTTGCGGACCGATGACGTTGCGGAGTTCGTTGGTGAGACGGCGTGTCAGCCGCTCGGTTTCGTCCTCGCTGAGATCCTTCGGATCGACGTTGACGCCGCCTTTCGCCCCGCCGAACGGGAGATCGACGACCGCACATTTCCAGGTCATCCACATCGCGAGCCCCATGACCTCCTCGCGGTTGACGTCGGGGTGATACCGGAGTCCGCCCTTGAACGGACCGCGGACGCTGTCGTGTTGGGCCCGGTAGCCCTCGAACATCTCGACGGTCCCGTCGTCCCGTTCGAGGGGGACCCGAACCTCGTGGACCGCCATCGGGTACGTGAGCCGTTCGACCACGTTCGGATCGACGTCGACGTGCGTCGCGGCCTGTTCGAGCTGGTGACGTGCGGTTTCCAGCGGCGTTTCCGGTGGCTGTTCGACCTCTCCGTTTACTGATGCGGTCTTCTGAGACATCTTATCTGAGTAGGTTATTCGAGCGATTTCGCGCGGTTCTGGAAGTCTCCTCCGCACTCCGAACACGTCCCGGGGTGCGTTCCGGCCTCGACAATCTTCCCGCAGTGGAGACACTCGTACTCGGAGGCGATCTCCGCCGTGTCGTGTTCGATGTCGTGCCCTGTCGGCATACACTCCCGTTGGTGGTACAATTATATAAATATTAATAGTATAATGTGTATATATCTCTATTAATATTTTGTGGGGAGATCACGCCACCGTCTGCGGATGCCGGCCCCGAAACGGACGGAAACCGGTTTGTCGGACCGCTCCGAAGCCGAGGTATGTACGTCGTCGTTGTCGGCGGCGGCCTCGCCGGGTTGGTCGCCGCACGACACCTCGCCGAGGCCGGTCTCGAAGTCGAGTTGCTCGAACGTCGCGACCGCGTCGGCGGACGCGTCCGATCCCGGACCGTCGACGGGTTCACGCTCGATCGGGGGTTTCAGGTGCTTTTCACCGCCTACCCGGCGGCGAAACGCGAACTCGACTACGGCGCCCTCGAGATCCGATCGTTCGCGCCCGGCGCGACGATCGCCCGACCGGGTCGTCGGTCGACGCTCGCCGATCCGTTCGGCGACCCCCGGGCCGCGCTTCCGACGCTTCTGAACCGTGACGTCCGTACGGCCGACAAACTCAGACTCTTCGCCCTCCAGCGCGGGCTCCGGCGGCGCGATGCCGATGAGATCTTTCCCGAACAGGGGGCGACCGATGGCGAACCGGAGCCGACGATCCGCGCGTATCTCGCCGAGCGCGGCTTCTCGACGGCGTTCGTCGAGCGCTTCGCCGAGCCCTTCTATGGCGGTATCACGCTCGATCGCCCCCTCGAAACGTCGAGCGCCGTCTTCGAGTACACCTTCAAGATGCTCTCGGAGGGAAAAACCGTCGTGCCGGCCGACGGAATGGGCGCGATTCCCGAACAGCTCCGTGATCGGGCCGTCGAAGCCGGTGTGACCGTTCGGACGGGGGTCTCCGTCACTCGTCTCGACGAACGTGAGGAGGGTGTCACGATCGAATCCAACGACGGAACTCGATCACCCGACGCTGTCGTCGTCGCGACCGATCCCGAGACTGCGGCCGAACTGACCGACGTCCAGACACCGACCGGTTCGAAGCCGTCCACGACGGTCCACTGTTCGCTCCCCGAACACCAGTCACTCGATACGGGTTCTCGGATCGTGTTGAACGCGGCCGACGACCGGCCGAACACGGTCGCGCCGATGAGCGCTGCTGCCCCCGAATACGCGCCGGAAGGCGAACAGCTTCTGAGTGCGACGTTTCTCGAGGCCGCCGACGAGGACTCGAAAACACTCGGCGAAACGGTCCGGGACGCGCTGGGTTCGTGGTTCCCGGAGAACCACTTCGGCGACCTCGAGGTGATCGACGTCGATCGTATCCCGTTCGCCCAGTTCGCCCAGCCGCCGGGGTTCCGTGCCGAACTACCGTCCCCGGACGCGCCCGATGGACCGGTCGTTCTTGCGGGCGATTATACCGAGTGGTCCTCGATTCAGGGAGCGCTCTCGAGCGGTCGACGTGCAGCGGAGTTAGTCCTCGACGGTTCGTGACCGTCCATCGATCCGTTCACTGCTGACAGCCCCCGGCGTTCGGGCTTCCGTATCGGCGTCTCCGATCCCGATCTGGATGACCGATCACAGGTACTGCCGAAGCTCGGAAAGCGGCGGAAAGGTGTGTGTCTCACCGCTGTCGTCGTCGTACACGATCGGCCTGAGCGATCCGGAGTCGGTGACGAGCGGCGATTGGAACTCCGCTGCGGTCATTTCGCTCACCCGAACGCCCGCCGGGAGCCGACTGAACGACGGCAACATCACCACCCCCGCCCCTCCGTACTGGTCCGTCCCGTACAGATAACAGGGCCGACGGACGCCCTCGATCTCGATCGTCGGGTGATCGTGGCCGACGACGTACCACTCGGCTGCCATCGCGGGGGTGACGTGACCGTGAGTTATGACCACAGAGGTTCCTTCCGGTCGGTACTCCGGCGTGATCGGGCCGTCCCACAACTCCTCGAGTAGGGTGTCGTGGTTGCCCGGGGTGACTACGACCCGACAGCCGGCATCGTCCGCGAGGCCCGCGAGCGTCCGGACAGTGTCGGCCGCGCCCGTCGGGACCCGATCGAACGAATGAAGCAGATCTCCGGCGACGACGACCGTCGAGGGCTCGTACCGCGACAAAAGCGCCTCGAACCGCGAGGTGAGATCCTCGTGTTCACCGAGTTCGAGTTCGATCTCGGAGGTCACGTCGCGTCCGACGTGGAGATCTGCACAGACGAGCGTCCCCAAGTCGGGGAGATAGATCGCTCGATCGCGGGGCTCGAACTCCATACCGGACGATCGGCCGCAGCGGGCAAAGCGCTGACGGAGCGTCGCGACAGAACCACACGCCAGACCGCCTTCGGAGTCGCTGAGGTTTATAAACACCCGAGCCGAGATCACCGTATGGTCGACGTCCTCGACAACAAACGGGCCGCGACGAAGTTCCGCGTGCTCGTCGAGATCGCCGAACGGCAGCCGGCGGTCAACCAGGGTGAGATCGCCGACGCCGTCGGCGTGACGAGTCAGGCCGTCTCGGAGTACATCCGCGAACTCGTCGACGAGGGGTTCGTCGAGAAGGAGGCCCGCTCGCGCTATCGAGTGACGAAGCGCGGCGTCGACTGGCTCTTTCAGCAGGCCTCCGACGTCCGACGGTTCGCGGATCACGTCACCGAGGACGTCCTCGGGAGCATGCAGGAGGACGCCGCCTTCGCGACGGACGACATCGAGTCCGGCGAGACGGTCTCGCTCTCGATCGAGGGGGGATTGTTGCACGCCACGCCCGGCGATGGCGGCCCCGCGACGGGCGTCGCGACGACGAACGCGACGGCCGGATCGGTCGTCGGCGTCACCGGCTTTGCGGGCATCATCGATCTCGACCCGGGCGATGTGACGGTGTTTCAGATCGCGCCGATCCGATCGGGACAACCCGGCAACTCCGAACGGCTCGCTGCAAAAGCGACTGAATCCGACGTCGTGGCGGCCGCCGGCGTCGAGGCCGTCGCCGCGCTCCGGGTGTCGGGGATCGATCCGGACGTGGCCTTCGCAGCCGGGGCCGTCGCGGCCGACGCCGCAGGGCGGGGAATGGACGTCGTCGTGGTGGTGACGACCGATCTGGCGGGTCGGGTGACCGACGCACTCAGGGACGCGGGGCTGGCATACGAGGTCGACGATTTATAAACGTACGACGATTGCCACGCCATGTCGCCGTCGGCGATTCGCCGAGAGACGGCGTCTCTGTCTCGTTAACTTGCTCCGAACTCGCCGTCGAAAACTGATTTAAACCGCTTACAGTACGTCGCCGAACTCGTACCAGCCGGGTTCTTTCCTGGCGAGCCATTCGGCCGCATCAACGGCCCCGGCGGCGAAGACCCGCCGCGATTCCGCACGGTGGGTCAGCGTCAGTACTTCGTCGTTGCCGGCCACGAGCAGTTCGTGTTCACCGCGAACGTTGCCCGCCCGTCGGACGTGAACGCCGATCTCGTCGTCCGCACGGAGATGTTCGCCGTCGCGTCCGTACGTTCGATTGAGCTCCTCGCCGCGGGCGGAGTCGACGGCATCGAGGATCGTGTTCGCGGTCCCGCTCGGCGCGTCCCGCTTGCCGTTGTGGTGTGTCTCGACCAGTTCGATATCGTAGCCGGGGAGCGCTTCAACGCCCGCCTCGACCGCCGCCAAAAGCGCCTGCACGCCGCGGGCGAAGTTCGAGGCTTTTAGTACGGCCGTCCGTTCGCTGGCCGCCCGCAGCGCGTCGAATCCGGACTCCTCGAACCCCGTCGTCCCGACGACGTACGGGACGCCCGCCTCGGCGACGGTCTCGGCGTGTTCACGGCTCGCCTCGGGGAGCGTGAAGTCGATGACTGCGTCTGCGTCCGCCAGCAACTCCGGAAGCGCACTTTCCGGACGAACCTCGACGTCCCCGACGCTGTCCGAAGCGGTCGCGACGCCGACCACCTCGTGGCCCCGCTCGTCGGCCTCGGTGACGATTCCGCTGCCCGTCCGCCCGGTGGCACCGATAACGACGAGCTTCATCGTTCGAGCGCCTCTATGACCCCACGGAGCGTTTCGCGGTGCTCCGGCTGAAGCGGGCTGAGCGGCGATCGCATCGTCGCGCTGTGGATCCCCCGCATCTCCATGGCCTCGTTGATCGGGATCGGGTTGGTCTCGATGAACAGCGTTCGGAAGAGGTCGCCGAGTTCGTACTGCAGGTCCCGGGCTCGGTCCAGGTCGTCGGCCAGCGCCGCCCCGACCAGGGCGACGGTGCGTTCGGGCTCGACGTTCGCCGCGACGCTGATACAGCCCGAGCCGCCGTTGGCGATGACCGGCAAGGTCAACGCGTCGTCGCCGGAGAGCACCGCGAAGTTCTCGGTTCGGGTTCGTTCGATGACTTCGCCGATCCGGTTGAGATCACCGCTCGCGGCCTTGTAGCCGACGATGTTCTCGTGTTCGGCGAGCGAGACGGCGGTCTCCGTGGCGATGTTTCGTCCCGTCCGACTCGGGACGTTGTAGATTATCTGCGGGAGCTCGACCGCGTCGGCGATCGTTCGGAAGTGTCGCTCCATCCCGTCGGGTTCTGGCTTGTTGTAGTACGGCGAGATGAGCAGCAGGCCGTCGGCGCCGGCCGCGGCGGCCCGCTCGGAAAGTTCGAGCGCCTCCCGGGTGTTGTTCGAGCCCGATCCGGCGATGACCGGGACGTCCTCGACCGTGTCGATGACCGTCTCGACGACCTCGATGTGTTCGTCGTGGGTCATCGTCGCCGATTCGCCGGTGGTGCCGACGGGGACGAGCCCGTCGACACCCGCGGTTTCGAGTCGCTGGGCGTGTTCGCGAAGCGTTTCGTGATCGATGCTCTCGTCGTCGGCAAACGGCGTCGTCATCGCGGGGAAGACGCCGGTGAACGTGTCGTGTGTCATTGCTGTGGTGTCGGTGTTGTCGATAGTTTCGGGCCGTACGTCCGGAACCGGTGTCGACCTACGACGGGGGCGCCACGCCCGCCGGAGACCGTTCTATGGACGTTTGCCTTTCTTCGAAAAAGCCGAGGCGCTGACGTGCTCGTGGGTAGCCGTCCGCGGGCTTCCGGCGAGCACGCTGGGCTGCATACGTACACAGGCTGCGGCAATCAACTTAGGCTTTGTGAGTTTTCTGTGAGGTGTGGTACCACATGCGCCAGAAGCCATTTGATCCTCAGATTCCTAACGGGGAGTACGCATGTCACACACTGGACTCAAGGCTCGAATGGCGATCGTCGGGAGCATCCTGTTCGCCTTCTACGCGCTCGTCGCCATCATCGCCGTCGAGGCCTTCGGTGTCGGACTGCCGATCGTCTTCCTTGGGACGATCGGCTTCGCAGGTTTTCAGTACATCGTCGGCAAGAAGATCGCACTCTGGAGCAGCGGCGCGGAGGATATGCCCGAAGACCGGTATCCGGAGATCCACCGCTCGGTCGAGCGGATCGCAGACGATATGGATCTCGAGAAACCCCGTCTGATGATCGCCGATATGGGCGTGCCGAACGCTTTCGCCGTCGGTCGCCGCGGGGCGGGCGTCGTCGTCGTCTCCTCGGAGCTCATCCAGCTGCTCGATCACGACGAGCTCGAGGGCGTGCTCGCCCACGAGTTGGCCCACATCGACAACCGCGACGTCGTGATGATGGTGATGGGCCAGTCCATCGCCTCGATGCTCGGACTGGCGGCGTACTTCGCGATCGCCTTCTCCCGCGATGGCGGCATCGGGAACATCCTCCTCGGCTATCTGGCCAGCGTCGTCGTCCAGATGGTCGCGATGGTGTTCGTATTGGCGATCTCGCGGTACCGCGAGTACGTGGCGGACGACGACGCAGCCCAACACGTCGGCGGCGACTCGATGGCACGAGCCCTCGAGAAGATCTCGACCGCAAGCGAGCGTTCCAACGCCGAACTCGACGACAACGTCTCGGCGCTTTGTATCTTCGGCGGCGATCGATCCGCACTCCAGCGGCTCTTCGCGACGCATCCGCCGATCGAAAAGCGGATCGAAGCCGTCCGCGGCGTCCAGCGGAGCTACTACTGATCCGGTTCCGACGGCCTTTTATTTGATCGTCCACCGGTGGTCGACACCTCCACCGATACCGGGAATCTAAATGACTTCCCCGAGGGGTTATAAGTTGAGCTGCGTAGGGCGATGTGTACATCGGCCTGTCCGGGTTCGGTCACGAATTGCCGCGATGGTGTTCTTTGGCCGTATCAACATAGGCAACTGGTGTTCGGTTTCGGAGGTCGGTAAGGACGCATAGATCGGCCGGGGCGTGCCAGCGACGAACCGGATCACAACCGGTCGATCACCCGGCCGATGACGGGGATCGTCGGCCAGGGGTCCTCGAGTGCCCGGCCGAGCCGAACGGCGGCAGGGGTCGAGATGAACGAGACGAGGTGGAGCGCCCACGCCCAGGAGCGTTGATGGGGTGGCTGCACTTCGTATTTCGGTGCGTTCGGGCGGTCACGGTGATACGTCGACAGCATTCGTCTGACCAGCTCGACACCCTTCTCGGCGTCGTAGTCCACCTTGCGGTAGTGCTTGATCGGATGGGTAAAACTCGAGCGTTCCCAGTGGCCGTAGAGATCGATGGCGTCCGAATCCTCCCGGGCGTGGCTGACGACGTGGAGCTGCATGTCGGCCGTCAAAGATTCGCGCCAGACCCAGGAGCCGTTCTCCGTGTTGCGGTCGTATCGTATTTTTAGGGCAGAGAACAGGCTGGGTGAAAAGTCCTGATCCTTGAGAACCTCCTCGAGTTCGCTCTCGGAACAGTACAGCGTGGCGGCGTACTCGTCTTCGGTGGAGTGTGACACCGCGAAGCCGCCGAAGAGGCGTTCCTTGACGGCGTCGATGGCGGGGAGGGTCGCCCGTCGCACGGCAGTAATTGGCATCGCGTGACTTTCGACTCACAGAGGGATAGGGATTCCGCAGACGTAGCTATTCGTGATGACGTACCTAAACAAGGCCCACCCTCTGTATTCAACAGACCTTCCGTATCAGCGATTGAGGAGCTCCACAGAGTGCGTTCGTTTATATACTCAGTAACCTCCCGGCGGGTCCATCCGCCGCCGTTCGTTTACACACCGTCATGATACAGTTAGATACCTCGAGGGCTCTGACGGACCAGTTCGACCTGCCGTCGACGGGTACCGTTCCCTCTCACCGTTAGAGTAAAGAACGCGCGAAGAAAACCGCTGGACAATCACAAACCATGACAAAAGATATCGAGGCGTTGCGCGATGAGGTCGTCTACGAACCCGACGAGGCGTTCGTCGAATCGACGAACGTCGCGGCGTTCATGGACGAGTACGACATCGCGGATTACGACGAACTCATCGAACGGACGACGACCGATATCGAGTGGTTCTGGGACGAAATCCCCGATTATCTCGGCATCGAGTTCTACGAGGAATACGACACCGTCCGGGACGACACCGACGGCCCGCAGTTCTCGAAGTGGTACCCCGGCGCCGAGTTGAACATCGCTCACAACACCGTCGATAAACACGCAGCCCCCGAAAACGAACGGCGGAACAAGGTCGCGTGTATCTGGGAGGGAGAGGGCGGCGAGATCCGGGAGCTCACCTACCACGAACTGCACAGACAGTCCAATCAGGTCGCGAACTATCTAGAATCCGTCGATGTCGGGGTGGGCGACACTGTCGGGCTGTACATGCCGATGGTTCCAGAGGTCATCTCGATCCTCTATGGCTGTTTCAAGGCCGGTGCGATCGCCGTGCCGATCTTCTCGGGGTTCGGCGTCGACGCGACCGCCACCCGGATCGAGGACGCCGAGTGTACGGTCCTGTTCACGGGTGACGGCTTCTATCGCCGGGGGAGTGAGGTCACACTCAAGGACGCGGCCGACGAGGCCATCGCCGAGGTCGGCCACGTCGAACACACCGTCGTCTACGACCGACTCGGCGCCAGCGACGACGCGACCGATCTCACGGTCCCCTGGTCCTCCCGCGACGAGTGGTGGGACGACGCCGTCGAAACCCGATCCGACGACTACGAGACGAAATCGCTCGCGAGCGACCAGGAGTGTATGCTGCTTTACTCCTCGGGGACGACCGGCAAGCCGAAGGGGATCGTCCACACCCACGCGGGCGCCCAACTGCAGCCCGCAAAGGAGCTGCATTTCGCCTTCGATCTCAAACCCGCCGATCGGTTCTTTTGGGTCTCCGATATCGGCTGGATGATGGGTCCGTGGACGCTCATCGGTACCCACACTTTCGGCGGCACGATGTTCATGTATGAGGGCGCGCCCGATCACCCCCAGCCGGATCGCTTCTGGGAACTGATCGACCGCCACGGGATCACGCAGTTCGGCATCTCGCCGACCGCGATCCGGGCGCTCCGGAAACAGGGAGACGAGTGGATCGAGGGTCACGACCTCTCGTCGCTCCGACTTTTAGGTTCGACCGGCGAGCCGTGGGACCCCGAGTCGTGGCTGTGGTTCTACGAACACATCGGCGGCGGCGAGCGGCCGATCATCAACATCTCCGGCGGGACGGAGATCGTCGGTTGCTTCCTGATGCCGATGCCGATACAGCCGCTGAAACCCTGTACGCTCGGCGGTCCCGGTCTCGGGATGGCGATCGACGTCGTCGACGAGACCGGTGCCTCGATCAAGGAGAACAACGAACGGGGCTATCTCGTCGCTCGCGATTCGAACCCGGGAATGACGAAATCGCTGTGGGGCGGCGACGAACGGTATCTCCGCGAGTACTGGTCGATGTTCACCGACCCGCCGATGTGGAACCACGGCGATTGGGCCCAGAAGGACGAAGACGGCTTCTGGTTCCTGCATGGCCGCGCCGACGACGCGTTGAACGTCGCCGGTCGGAAGGTCGGCCCCGCCGAGATCGAAGGGGCGGCGATGGAACACGACGACATCAACCAGGCCGCCGCCGTCGGCGTCCCGGACGATACGACGGGGACCGCGGTCGTCCTGTATCTGATCGTCGAGGAGGGGGTCGAGGAGACCGACGCGCTCCGCGCGGAGGTCCGCGAACTCATCGGGGAGGAACAGGGGAAACCGTTCCGCCCCCGCGAGGTCCGGTTCGTCGACGAGTTCCCGAAGACCCAATCGGGGAAGATCATCCGGCGGGCGATCGAAGCGACCTACACCGGCGAGGACCTCGGCGACATGAGCAGCATCGAGAACCCCGACGCACTCGAGGGGATCGAGGACGCCCGATAGCCTCTTTTTGTGGCCGCCGGCGAACCGTTCGAATTCGCCCGTTCGAGGGGTCCCCGGCGATGGATCTCACCCCCGTCCACGCAAAACACTAAACGGGTGGCCGACCGAGTCACAGGGAGAACAATGACGTTCGAGACGAGCGCCGAACACTCGATGATCTCCTCGACGGCGACGGAGATCGCGACGGAGTTCGGCCCGGAATACTGGCGGGAAAAGGAGGAACACGGCGAGTTCGCCACCGGCTTCTGGGACGAACTCGCCGACGCGGGGTTTCACGGCCTGTTAGTTCCCGAGGAGTACGGCGGCGCCGGGATGGGGATGAGCGAGCTCGGGCTCGCGATGGAGACCCTCTGTGCGGAGGGCTGTGGGATGGCCGGGACGTGGTATCTGGTGTTGACCGCCGGGATGGCGACCGTCGGACTCAAAGAGCACGGTACCGACGAACAGAAGGGGACGTATCTGCCCGACATCGCGACCGGCGAACGGAACTTCTCGATCGGGATCACCGAACCCGAGGCGGGAACGAACACGCTCAACGTCGCGACTCGGGCCGAGAAAGACGGCGACGAGTACGTCCTCAACGGGCAGAAGGCGTGGATCACCTTCTCGGATCGGGCCGACGACATGATCCTCGTCACCCGGACGACGCCACGGGGGGCGGTCGATCACGGTACAGACGGGATCAGCCTCTTCATCGTCGACATGGACTCGTCCGGCATCGACGTCTCGCCGATCGAGAAACACGCGATGAACTACTCGAAGTCCTGTGAGGTCTTTCTGAACGACGTGCGCGTCCCCGAGGAGAACCTGCTGGGCGAACTCGACGACGGCTGGTGGGCGCTCGTCAGTATGCTCAACCCCGAACGGATCGGCTTCGCGGCCGCGGGCACCGGGATCGGAAAGCTCGCTGCCCACAAAGCCATCGAGTACGCGAACGACCGGGAGGTCTTCGACGTGCCGATCGGGACCCACCAGGCCGTCTCCTTCCCGATCACGAAGCCCTACGCCAGACTCGAGGCCGCCGCGTTGATGCGTAAAAAGGCCGAGTGGCTCTACGAGCGCGGCGAACCCTGCGGGTACGAGACGAACGTCGCGAAGGCGACCGCCGTCGAGGCCGGCATCGAGACGGTCAAACAGTCGATGCAGGCCTTCGGCGGGTGGGGGTACGCGACCGAGTACGACGTCGAACGCTGGTGGCGCGAGATCAACCTGACCCGGCTCGCGCCCGTCTCCCAACAGATGGCTTACAACCACATCAGCCAGGAGATCGGATTCCCGAAATCGTACTGAACCATGTCGGAGACACTCTCAACTGACGGGGGAGCCGAATGAAAGTACGCGTCGCCGCCGAGATGGACGAGGAGACAGCCCGCGCGCTCGCGGAGGCGCTCGTCGAGCGGTTCGGCGAGGACGCGACGGTCGTCTCGGAGGACGGCGAAGAACTGGGGCATGCGAGCCACGACGGGGATAGCGATTCCGAACCGGAACCCGAACCGGAGGACGAACTCGGTCCCACGAACCGCGAAGCACAGCTGTGGGCGGAGATCGAGGAGATCGAATCGGGCGGGAAACAGAAGTACAAAGACCAACTCCCCGAGCAGGGGAAGCTGTTCGTCAGGGACCGGCTCGATCTGTGGTTCGAAACCGCCGACGGCGACGGCTTTCTGTTCGAGGACGGCAAGTTCGCCGAGTTCGACGACGACGACGTCCTCCCGGCGGACGGCCTCATCACCGGCGGCGCGACCTTCGAGGGCCGCGACCTCCATTTCATGGCCAACGACTACACGGTCAAACGGGGCAGCATGGCCGCCAAGGGCGTTGAGAAGTTTCTCCGCATGCAACAGCGGGCGCTGAAGACGGGACAGCCGGTCCTGTATCTGATGGACTCCTCCGGCGGCCGGATCGACCAGCAGACCGGCTTTTTCGCCAACCGGGAGGGGATCGGGAAGTACTATTACAACCACTCGATGCTCTCGGGGCGGGTGCCACAGATCTGTGTGCTCTACGGCCCCTGTATCGCCGGGGCGGCCTACACGCCCGTCTTCGCCGATTTCACGGTCATGGTCCGGGGGATGAGTTCGATGGCGATCGCCAGCCCCCGGATGGTCGAGATGGTCACCGGCGAAAAGGTCAGCTTGGAGGAGCTGGGCGGTCCCGACGTCCACGCTCGACACTCCGGCAGCGCGGATCTCGTCGCCGACGACGAGGAACACGCCCGCGAACTCGTCGCGAAACTGATCGGCTATCTGCCGGACAACAGCGACGAGAAACCCCCACGAACCGGCGGCAAGCCCGCGGAACGTTCGCCCGACGGGATCGACGGGGTCATCCCACAGGAACCGAACCGGGGCTACGACATGGTCGACCTCATCGACCGGATCGTCGACGCCGACTCGTGGTTCGAACTGCGCCCCGAGTACGGCAAGGAGATCCTCACCGGGTTCGCTCGTATCGACGGTCGCCCGGTCGGGATCGTCGCCAACCAGCCAGCCCAAAGAGCGGGGGCGATCTTCCCCGACGCCGCCGAGAAGGCCGCGGGATTCATCTGGACCTGTGACGCGTACAACGTTCCACTGCTGTATCTCGCCGACACGCCGGGCTTTATGGCCGGCTCGCAGGTCGAAAAGGAGGGCATTCTGGAGCAGGGCAAGAAGATGATCTACGCCACCTCCTCGGCGACGGTGCCGAAACAGTGCGTCGTCGTCCGGAAGGCCTACGGCGCCGGCATCTACGCCATGTCCGGCCCGGCCTATGACCCCGAATCGACACTGGCGCTCCCCTCCGGCGAGATCGCCATCATGGGTCCCGAGGCGGCGATCAACGCCGTCTACGCCCGTAAGCTCGAGGCGATCGACGACGAAGCCGAACGGAAACGAACCGAAAATGAGCTCCGCGAGGAGTTCCGCGAGAACATCGACGCTCGCCGGATGGCCAGCGACGTCGTCATCGACGAAGTCGTCCCGCCGAGCACGCTGCGCGAGGAGCTGACGAACCGCTTTGCCTTTTATGAGGATATCGAAAAAGAGCTCCCCGACAAGAAACACGGAACGATCCTCTGAACCATGACCGGGAAATACTACGAGGAGTTCGAGATCGGCGAGACTTTCGAACACGACAAACGGCGGACGATCTCGGAGGCCGACAACCAGGCGTTCTGCGATATGACGATGAACCAACAGCCGCTGCATCTCGACGCCGAGTTCGCCGCCGACACGGAGTTCGGCGAACGGCTCGTCAACGGGCTCTACACGATGAGCCTCGCTGTAGGACTGACGATTCCCGACACCACCGACGGCACCATCGTCGCGAACCTCTCGTATGACAACGTCGAACACCCACATCCCGTCTTTCACGGCGATACGATCCGCGTCCAGTCGACGGTGACCGACAAGCGCGAGACGAACGACGGCGAGCGAGGGATCGTCACGATGCACGTCGAGGTGTTCAAAGTGAACCACCCGGAGGAACCGCTCGTCTGTTCGTTCGATCGGACGACGCTATCGCTGAAGCGAGCGGACGCCGAGTGACGAGAGGCGATCAGCATAGAATAGCGCGGATCTCCCTTGTTCAACGAGCAGCGCAGAGAGACGACAGTCTCTCAAGCAGCGCAATAGGGAGGGATATTTACGCCGTCACGAGCGTTTCCTGATAGGCGCCGTAGTGATCCTCGAAGACCGCCATGATCTCGCCCATCGTCGCGTAGGCCTTCACGGCGTCGACGATCGACGGCATGACATTCTCGTCGGCCTCGATCGCTTCGGAGATCGCCCCGAGAGCGTCCTCGACTGCCCCGTCGTCGCGCTCGGCTTTGACCGATTCGAGACGATTGAGTTGCCGGTCCCGGGTCGAGGCGTCGACTTTGAGAAGCTCCGGCTCCGTGTCCTCCTCGATCTCGTATTTGTTCACGCCGACGACGGTCTCTTTCTCCGCGTCCACCCGCTTTTGATACTCGTAGGCGGCCTCCTGGATCTCGCGGTGGAAGTAGCCGTCCGGGATTCCCTCGAGAACGCCGTCCCGAATCGAGCCGTCACCCATCTCCTCTATCTCCTCGATGTAGGCCATGATCTCGGCCTCCATCTCGTTCGTGAGCTTTTCGATGGCGAAGGAGCCGCCCATCGGGTCGACGATGTCCGCGGCGCCGGACTCGTCGGCGATGATCTGCTGGGTCCGCAGCGCGACACGGACGGCGTCCTCGCTGGGCAGCGCCAGCGCCTCGTCGTAGCTGTTGGTGTGCAGCGACTGGGTGCCGCCCATCACCGCCGCGAGCGCCTGGATCGTCACGCGAACGATGTTGTTGAGCGGTTGTTGGGCGGTCAAAGACTGGCCGGCCGTCTGGGTGTGGAACTTCAGCCGCTTCGATTCCTCGGCTTCGGCGTCGTATCGGTCCTCCATCACGCGGGCGTAGACGCGTCGGCTGGCCCGGAACTTCGCGATCTCCTCGAAGATGGAGTTGTGCGAATTGAAAAAGAACGAGAACAGCGGGGCGAACTCGTCGATCTCGAGCCCGCGATCCAGACAGTCCTCGGCGTAGGCGAAGCCGTTGGCGAGCGTGAAGGCGGCCTCCTGGGCGGCCGTCGACCCGGCTTCGCGGATGTGATACCCGGAGATCGAGACCGGGTGGAACTTCGGGGTCTCCTCGACGGCGAACTCGATCGTATCGGTGACCACATCCAGGGACGGTTCGGGTGGAATGACCCACTCTTTCTGTGCGATGAACTCCTTGAGCATGTCGTTCTGCAGGGTGCCACGGATCTCATCGCGGGGGATACCCTTCTCGTCGGCCAGCGCGATATACATCGCGTAGATGACCGGCGCGGAGGGGTTGATGGTGAACGACGTCGAGACCTCGCCGATATCGATCCCGTCGAAGAGGATCTCCATGTCCCGGAGGGTGTCGACGGCGACGCCCTCCTTGCCGACCTCGCCTTGGCTCATTTCGTGATCGGAGTCGATCCCCATGAGACTCGGCATGTCGAAGGCGGTCGAGAGCCCGGTCTGTCCCTCCTCGATAAGGTAGTGGAACCGTTCGTTGGTCTCTTCGGCGGTTCCGAAGCCGGCGAACTGCCGCATCGTCCACGTCCGGCCGCGGTACATCGTCGGATAGGCCCCACGGGTGTACGGGGGCTCGCCGGGGAACCCGAGATCCGGCCCGAGATCGATATCGGCGATGTCTTCGGGAGTGTAGAGACGGTCGACCTCGTGGTTCGACACCGTCGCGAAGCGATCCTTCCGCTCGCCGTGTTCCAGGAAGGGCTCGAGCGTCTCCGCTTCCCACTCCGCCCGGCTCTCGCGGATCTGTCGTAGGTCCTCTTCACCGAACATTGATAACAATAACCACGTCTGCGTGCAAAAGCGTTGTCGTTGTTCTACCGTTCCTGACAGTACAGCCGACGGATCGATCGACGTCCGCCCCTCCGTCCGGAACGTTTAATCGCGGTCTGTGTGAACTGCCGGTCAATGACACGCGAGATCGAATCCGTCTCCCGCGTCGGTGTCGTCGGCGCCGGAACGATGGGAAGCGGTATCGCACAGGTGGCCGCCGCTGCCGGCTACGACGTCGTGATGCGCGACATCGAGAGCGAATACGTCGAAAGCGGGTTCGAAACGATCGAGGAGAGTCTCGGGCGGCTCACGGAACGCGGGGAGTACACCGAAACGGAGGCGGAGGCGACGGTCGATCGGATCACCGGAACGACCGATCTCGAGGCGCTCGCCGACTGCGACGTCATCGTCGAGGCCGCTCTCGAGAAGATGGACGTAAAACGGGATATCTTCTCGGAGCTCGATGAGATCGCACCGGAGGGGACCGTCCTGGCGACGAACACGTCGACGCTGTCGATCACGACGATCGCGGCGGCGACGGAACGGCCCGAATCCGTCGTCGGACTGCATTTCATGAACCCGGTACCGGTGATGAAAGGCGTCGAGGTCGTCTCGGGCGAGAAGACCGATCCGGCGGTCACGGCCTTCGCCCACGATCTCGCCGAGGCGCTCGGCAAGGAGACCTGGGAGTCCGACGACAAACCCGGTTTCGTCACGAACCGAATCCTGATGCCGTGGCTCAACGAGGGCGTTCGGGCGCTCGACGAGGGCGTCGCCACGAAGGAGGACATCGACCGGGGAATGAAACTCGGGACGAACGTCCCGATGGGCCCGCTGGAACTCGCCGATCACATCGGTCTCGACATCTGCCTGCACGCGAGCGAGACGCTCTACGAGGAGTTGGGCGATCGGTACAAACCCGCTTACCTGCTCAAACGGAAGGTCGAGGCCGGCGACCTCGGCAAGAAGACCGGGCAGGGATTTTATAAATACGACTGAAGCGCGCCACTCCGAAGACGATTACCTCCCGAGGTGGCGGGCGATGATCTCCTTTTGTATCTCGGAGGTGCCCTCGTAGATCGTCGTGATCTTCGCGTCCCGATAGTATCGCTCGACGTCGAAATCCTTAGTGTAGCCGTAGCCGCCGTGGACCTGGACGGCCTCGTTCGCCACCTCGACGGCCGTCTCGCTGGCGAAGTACTTCGCCATGCTCGCCGCCATCGGGTCGACGCCCGACTCGTTCTTTTCGGCGGCGTCCCGGGTCAAAAGTCGGGCCGCCTGGACGTCCGTCGCCATGTCGGCGAGTTTGTGCGCGATGGCCTGATGCTCCGAGATCGGCTTGCCGAACTGCTCGCGCTCGTCGGCGTACTCGACGGCGGCCGAAAGCGCCGCATCTGCGAGGCCGACCGCCTGACTCGCGATGGCGATTCGCCCGCCAGTCAGGATCGAAAAGGCCGATTTGAGACCGTCCCCGACCGCAGTGAGACGGTTTTCCTCGGGGATCCGGGCCCCATCGAAAAGCAACGTCGTGGTGTCGCTGGCCCGCAGGCCCAGTTTGTCCTCCTTCTTGCCGACCTCCAGCCCGTCGGTGTCCTTCGGCACGAGAAACTGCGTCACTGAATCGGGGTCGTCCCGGTCGGTCTTCGCAAAGAGGATGATCACGCCCGACCGTTCGCCGTTGGTGATCCACTGTTTCGTGCCGTCGATGACGTACTCGTCGCTCTCCTTTCGGGCCTCCGTCGTCATCTCGGCGGGGTTCGATCCGGCGTCAGGTTCCGAGAGCGCGAAGGCGCCGATCGGACGGCCCTCGGCCATCGACGGGAGCCACGCCTCCTTTTGGGATTCGGTGCCGAACTTCTCGATGCAGGCGGTCGCGAGACAGTGGACCGAAAGCGCCGTCGCGACCGAGAGATCGCCGCGAGCCAGCGTCTCGTTGACCACGCTGTAGGTCAGTTGATCCGCGTCGAAGCCACCGTACGCCTCAGAGACGGTCAGCCCGGTCAAATCGAGTTCCGCGAGGCCGTCCCAGACCGACTCGGGAAACGTCTGGGTTTCGTCGGCCGCCGCCGCTTCGGGCCGGACTTCCCGTTCGACGAAATCGGAAACAGTCTCCTCGATGAGCCGCCGTTCGTTCGCCGACGTCATACGGTACGATCGGCTCGGTCGGACATAATTGGTGTGATCGTTCGAGCGGCCGAAAGCAAAAAGCGATAAACCGCCCGCCGCACACCCTGAGATATGGAGTACCACGAGGCGGCGAACTTCCTGTTCGGTCTCCGTCGGTATCCGTCTCGGACGGGCGTCGATCCGACCCGACGACTCCTCGAGTATCTCGACCGGCCGGGCGCGAACCTCCGAATCGTCCAGATTGGCGGATCGAACGGGAAGGGCAGCACCGCCCGCATGGTCGAATCCGTCCTCCGGGAAGCGGGCTACGACGTCGGGTTGTATACCTCCCCGCATCTCGACGACCTTCGCGAACGGGTGCGGATCAACGGTCGCCCTGTCTCGAAGGCGGCCGTCCGATCCTACGTCGAGACGATCGAACCGTACGTCCACTCGCAGGCGCCGGAGGGACTCTCGCCGACGTTTTTCGAGGCGATGACCTGTCTCGCAGTGGAGACGTTCGCCCGTGAAGGCGTCGATATCGCGATCCTCGAGGTCGGGATCGGGGGGAAACACGACGCGACGAGCGCCCTCTCGCCGACCGCCGCGGCCGTCACGAACGTCACGCTCGAACACGCCGACGTCCTCGGCGACACGGTCGGAGAGATCGCCCGCGACAAGGCCGCGATCGCCCCCGAAGACTCGCCGCTCGTGACCGGTGCCGACGGCGACTCACTCGAGGCCGTCCGCGACGTCGCCGGCGACGTCATCAGGATCGGAACGGACGACGACGCGGACGTAAGAGTCGCCTCGAACGGTCGCGAGGGGATCGAACAGGCCGTCTCGATCGACGGCGACGGCTGGCGTGTCGAGACGCGGCTCCCGCTGCTCGGCGCCCACCAGAGCCGAAACGCCGGGATCGCCGCGGTTTTGGCCCGACAGATCGTCGACCCCACCGTTCGCGATATCGAGCGGGGGCTCCGAAACGCACACTGGCCGGGGCGTTTCGAGGTCATGCGGAGCGAGCCGCTTCTCGTCCTCGACGGCGCACACAACCCCGGTAGCTGTGCCGGAACGGCGGCGACGCTCGATACCTTCGATTACGACGAACTCCATCTGGTCTTCGGATCGATGGCCGACAAGGATCACACGGGGATGATCGCGGCGCTGCCGGCGGCGGACGTCGTCTACACGTGTCGACCGGATATCGGACGCGCCGAGACGGCCGAATCGCTCGCAGCCGCCTTCGAGTCGAACGGCCGCGCCGGGTCGATCGAGGTGTCCGCAACGGTCGACGACGCGCTCGGCTCGGCGCTAGCTGCGGCGAACGCGGGCGACGCCGTCGTGGTCTGTGGCTCGCTTTTCACCGTTGCCGAAGCCCGACGCCGATGGGGCCGCACGCACGTCACGGCCGAGGTCTCCGATCTCGAGACCGCCGAGACGACGCTCGAACGCGCAGACGTACCAGCCCGCGAAATCACGCGAACCCGATCGGGTGGCGTCCATCGAACTGTCACGGTCCGCGTTCGGCCCGACCGAGCCGACGTTCTCGAACGGGAGCTCAGAGCCCTCGGCGGCGAGTGTGCGGTCTCGGGTATCGACGTCGACGAGCGCGAACTCGTCGAGGCCGTACTCATGGGGACGAACGCGCAGTTCGGGTCGCTTCTGGAGGTGCTTGCGAACTCGGACGGCGGGCTGTCACACCTCGCCGGCGAGCTCCGCCAAGAGCTGGCGATGGAGGGGGACACCGAACGACCGGGCGGGGGGACCCCAGAGTATCCCTGGGAAGACGGGACCGCAGTGATGGGTATCCTCAACGTCACGCCGGACTCCTTTTACGACGGCGGTCGGTACGAGGCGACCGAGGACGCCATCGACCGCGCCGAGGCGCTGATCGAGGCCGGCGCCGACATCGTCGACGTCGGCGGCGAATCGACGCGGCCGGGGGCCGACCCGGTTCCGGCCGAGGAGGAACTCGAGCGCGTCGTTCCCGTTATCGAGGCGCTCTCGGATCTCGACGTCGACGTCTCCGTCGATACGCGAAAGGCCGTCGTCGCCCGGGCGGCGCTTTCGGCCGGTGCGGATATCCTCAACGACGTCTCGGGGCTCGAAGATCCTGAGATGCGAATCGTCGCGGCCGAACACGACGTCCCCGTGGTCGTGATGCACTCGATCAACACGCCGGTCGATCCCGACGCCGACATTGAGTACGACGACGTGGTCCGGGACACGATCGACGCCCTCACCGAGCGCGTCCTCCTCGCGGAGAAGGCGGGACTCGACCGTTCGCAGGTAATCGTCGATCCCGGGATCGGGTTCGGGAAATCCGCGACCGAGAGCTTCGAGTTGCTGGACCGGATCTCGGAGTTCCGCTCGCTCGGCTGTCCCGTCTTGGTCGGCCACTCGCGGAAATCCATGTTCGAGCTGATCGAGGGAAGCGGCGCCGAGGAACGGCTCGCCGCCACCGTCGCCGCCAGCGCGCTCGCGGCCGAACGCGGCGTGGACATCCTGCGGGTCCACGACGTCGCCGAAAACGTCGCCGCGGTCAGAACGGCGGCTGCCACCGAGACGCCCGGGCGGTTCGAGAACTGCTGAACGTCACCGGGCTTCGACGCCGCATTCCCTGAAGAGTTCGACGTACTTACCCGTGATAGCGGCGTGATCGAACGACTGGAAGGCCTTGTCGATGTCTCGGAAGCCCATCGACCACGACTCTTCGATCGCGTCGCCGAGTGAATCCATGTCGGTCACGCGGATCCCGCGCTCGCGGCGCTCGACGAGCTCGTGGGCGCTGGAGTCGCTTTGGATCTCGACGACGCCGACACAGCCGCAGGCGAGCGCCCACAGCAGCTCCTCGGCGAACGATGTTCGACGAGACGTCTGGACGAACGTGTGTGCGCCCCGGTAGGCGGCGATCCGCTCGTCGCGGCCGACGTCGCCGAGGAACTCGACACGGTCGCCGAGTCGGAGATCCCGGGCCTGCTTTTCGTACGCCGCCCGCTCGGGGCCGTCACCGATGACGGTCGCCGTCCAGTCGGTTCGACCCCTGAGTTCCGCCAGCGCCAACAGGAGGTCCTCGAGGTTCGAGTCATCGTCGAGCCCACAGGCGTAGACGACGTCGCGGCGCTCGCCCGGTTCCGTATCGACGACCTGAGAGATATCGATCCCCTGCGGGATCACGGTCGTACTTCTTTCGGTCCCACCGTACTCGCGGACGCGGGTTCGCTGGTGCTCGGAGGGGGTCGTTATCCGCGTCGGCAGGCTCGCGGCCCGCTCCGTCCAGCGCGACTCCGGAACCGACGGCTCGTCGCCGTACCAGTCACAGACGAGCGGAACGCGTGCCAGGCGGGCGCCGAGCCACGCGGAGACGACCGCTCCGGGCGGCGAGGCCGCCGCGAGAACGACGTCGGGGCTGTGGCGGGCGAGCAAGCCGGGGATCCGAGAGTAGTACAGCGCCGGATGCTCGAAGGTGACGCCCTCGTGGTCGAGGTCGTTGATCTCGAGCCGACGGCCCGAAGTTTCCCACCACGGGAGACAGTAGATCGTGACGTCGTGGCCACGGCCGTCGAGCGCCGCCGCGATACGTCGGAGCCGGACGGCGCCGGTTCGCTCTGACTGCGGCGGCGGATCCCTGAACACGACCGCGATTCGCATACGCCGGCTGACGACGGCCTGTATAAAAAAGGGACCGGAACGGACTCCACGCCGGGGTCGGGTCGAGCGGCCGTCCACCGAGTAAGGGATTGAACCGCGTTATCGGAATGGAAACAGCCTGTGTAGACCGTCTCTACGCTCACTACGAACGTCACGGGGAAGAGATAACATCATCCACCGGCGCGTCAAACGACCACCTTTCGATACTGGCCCTCGTTTCTCAGCCGCCAACCGATAAACGCCGATGATACTCCCGATGGGATCCATTACTTGTAGCCGCGACTCGCCAGGTGGTACTCGAAAACCGTCTCCATGCCCTCGATGAGCGCGTCGAGGTCGACACTTTTCGTGTCGTACTCCCGAGTTCTGAGGGCTCGGTACCGGTCAGCCCAGCGGTTTTTGAACCGCTGTTCGATATCGAGGTCTTTGATTTTCTCGATCGCCGCAGTCTCCGATTGGTTTAGCTCTGCCGGCGTGATGATACCTTCCTGAAGCGCGAGGACGACGACCCCGGCGGTGTAATCACCCTCCTTGACTTCGCGCTCCCAAGTCGTCACCCAGTTGCCGATCCGGGCCATCTCTTGGAGGTCCCACAGACAATCCCGAAGGAGGCCGAACTCTGAGAGTTCGAAATCGGGGGAATACATCAGATCCACGTCGGCGTATGGGAACATTACCATGTTGTGTGCACCGTAATTGGTTGCACCGTTAATGTTCGCGATACATGGATTCTCGTTGACGATACCGCTGTATTCCATGGCGTTGGTCGTCTGGCGGATATCGTACTCGAAAACGTCCACGAACTCCGAGTGGCGGGGTGCCCCGGAGACGCCGTCCTCGAAGGTCTCCCAGAGCCGCTCGATGAAGGCGAACTGTTCGGCGTCGACCGCCGCCGCGCTCGGGTCGACGGCTGTGGGATCGTACGGGAGCCTGCGGGCCTGCTCGAACGTCCGGCGATCGGCGTGTGTCTCGATCAGATCGTCGAGAACCGTCACGTACATCGTCAACACGGTTTTCTGCACGTGGACGTGGGTCGCGTGTTCTTCCGGTACCGATTGGAGGGTGAACTTCGGGAACAGCGAAAAGATCCACTGCCACAGAAACCGATCCCGTTCACCGAAGTACTGGTCGTAGTCGTCGGCCAGCGTCGCCACCGGTTCGGGCAGATCGACGCGAGTGATGCGGTCGAGGAAGTCGGCATCGTTCCCCCCCCGCGTCTCGCTTCTAGTTGCCATGACGACCCCCCCGACGGTTCCGCACGCACTCGGTTGAACGGCCGAACCCACCACGAGAACCGTCCGCTCGCCGAACGGAGTGGAGAAGGATGGTGCTACCGCGGTACCGGAACTCGTGCCCGATCGTAAACGCCTCCCAAAACGTTCCAGGGGTAATGCGCATAGATGAGTATGAACATCTTACTATAATAACCGTTTTTACCCGTTAGTGAGATGCGTTTCACGTTTTGAGAGCGTATGCATCCTCGATAGAATCCGATAGTTACGCCTTGGTGTCTATCTCGTTACCAGCGACACCATCTTACACCGAACGGCGTGTGCCCTTCGGTAGGGTATGTATAAGCAGATGCTCGCCTTCGGAAGGAAGACACTATTCGGAGAAATAGTCTATTACCGGTCGAAAAAATCGGCGGACGGCTCCGCCGGAGCTCCGTGGCCGTCGCCGACCGGACGATGGGCGATAAAAAGAGTGGAGTTCAGGCTCGTGCTTCGCTCTCCGTGACGGGACTGCCGTTTAGCGGTGTAAGGACGACTTTCCTCGTTTTCTCGATGTCGATACGATATCCAGCCATGGTGAACGAGACGCGGGCGTTCTGAAATCCTTTATTAACGTCGAACAGGCGATCGAGCGCACACGGATCGATGTAATCGTACAGTCGGACGTCGAGATCGATCGGGTCGACACACTTCGCGTCGGCGATCCCTCGCACGACTACATCACTGACTGATTCCTTCGCCGCCGGACGGTAAACCATTTTACACTGAGTCATCTTTGCTCTACTACCCTCCAGTAGCGATAGGATAATGCTGGTTATGGCTAACCTGATAACACTCGTGGATTAGTGACGCTATACAGTTAGCGTCCCGCTTCCTCGAAGATCCATTCGAAAAGCTTCCGTTCGCCGACCCGGAGGTGACGGCTCAGGGTCGGCTGTGAGATGTCGAGTCTGTCCGCGAGTTCTTGACCGGAGCAGTTCCGCGGCCAATCGAAGTATCCACTGAGGTACGCTGTCTGGAGCACCTGTCGCTGCCGGTCGGTCAGGTCTTCTTCGACTGCGCCCCGGGTACCCCCCGGAGTTCGGTCGGTAACGTCACGTTCCCGCCGAGCGAGGAGTTGCGCCTTCCGATATCGGTCGTCGAGACGCTCGATGAACCCTCGAACGTCCACCCCCGTCGAAAGGTGAACCGTCGCGACGGCTCCCTCGCCATCGGCGTCGATCTCTATCGAGATCATCCGGGCCCCCTCGTCGACGAGGGTCTGAGCGATCGTCCTGCCGGAGACGACGGCCTCGAAGAGTCCGCTTCCCTCCTCCGTGATCGCAGTCAGCGACTCGACGCGAGTTAGCTCGGCGCCGCACTTGGAAACGGATGACGCCGGAACCGTCCCGTCCGCCGCAGCGACGCTGAAAAACAGTCGCGTCACGTCCCCGGCCTCGGGAACCACCCCTTCACAGACGATCGGGGAGCCGATCCGTTCCGCGATCTGTCCCAGCGGGCTTCCCGGGACCGACAGCGAAATCTCCAACTCCATGACGGTCGCGGCCGATCGGCGCTGGCGTGACTCGACTTCCTGGATGGCGTTGGCGATCGTTTCGCCGAGTTCGGAGAACACGGACTGAAGCATCTCCCCGAACGCCGACTGCTCGGTTCCGTAGACGGTCAACACGCCGTAGGTGAAATCGTCGTGTCTGAGCGGGACGCTGAGAACCGACCGGAAGTCCTTGGCGACTGCTTTCGCCCGCCAGTTTTCGCTCTGAAGACCGTCGGCGACCGACGGAACGACCGTCATCGTTTCGTCCCGGGCCGTTCGAACCGCGGGAGGGCCCCCCGCATCGACTATCGACTGAGAAACTGAGTCGAGATAGCTCGGCGCGGCGCCCGCCCAGGCTCGGCGTTCGAGTTTCTCCGCCCCGACGCGGCCGATCCATGCGAACGAGATCCACTTCGACGCCGTGAGCTGATCGCAGACCGCCTGTTCGATCTCCGTACAGGTGTCGGCGTCGACCAGCACCCGATCGATGCGCCGGATAATGGCGTTGACCTCCTCGAGTTGTCTGAGCCGGCTGTTCCGTTCTCGGAGTTCGTCGTCGCGGTTCCGGAGCGTCTGCTCGCGGTCGACGCGCTCGAGTGCCGCGACGGCGTTGGCCGCCAACAGATCGAGCACTTCGAGGGTGTCTGAGTCGTGCTCGCCGACGCCGGCGTCAGTTACCACGTACAGGACGCCGTACTCCCCCAGCGGGAGACAGATGCCACCCTCCGCCGTGCCGCCTCCGAACGGATCGTCGCCGGCTCTGACAGGTATCCGTTCGTTATCGATGAAGCTCTGCCAGAGCGGTCCGTTCCCGGCCTTGATTGCCGAATCGGCGTCTGCACTCTCGGTAGCGCTACCGGAGACCGAAATCGGGCATAACGCGTGTTCCGCCTTGTCGAAGCGATAGATAGCCGCGCCAGTGATGTCCAGTACCTCCATCGCCGAATCAGCGACGAGTTGACTGACCTTCGAGGTGGTCTGTGCCTCGAGGAGTTCGCGGGTAGAGTCGTGCAGCGCTGTGAGGGTACGCTCGAAGCGTCTCCGGTTCGAGATGTCACGCAGAACTCCGACTTGTCTGTATCGGCCGTCGTCCATCGAGTACGTCGAGAATCGGGTTTCGATCGGGAGTTTGTCCCCGTCCGCAGTTTTTATCTCGGTCGTGAGCGTGGCGGCGTCGCGTTTCCCCGACAGTAACGCCTGACTCAGTTCCGTCGCGCGCACGATCGTCGATTCGTCGGCGAGCACCGTCGCACTCGCGCCCACCAGATCCGCCTCGTCGTAACCCGTCATCGATTCGACGGCGTTGTTGACCGTTTCGATGTTGAACGATTCATCGAGCGTGTATACGCCGTCCTCGATGGTCTCGACGATGCGCTCGTACTGTTCGAGCATCTGTTCACGTTCGTGGCGAGCGGTCACGTCGTGGACGGTTCCGACGATGAACATCCGGTCGGCCAGACGCTGCTGGTCGAACGTCAATTCGACCCACAGATCGTCACCGGTTTTTTTGACCCCCCGACAGGCGATGTACTCGCCCGCCCCCGCCGTACAGTTCTCCTCGATAGCGTCCGGGGAAAGGTCGGGAAACAGCGTTCGTAGCTGTTCGTTCACGAGATCAGATATCTCCCACCCGAATAGCTCCCCGAGATCGGCGTTTCCGGCCATGATTCTCCCCGACTCGGTCACGACGATCACCGGTCCGGGGATCGTCTCGATGAACTGTCCGAAAAGTTGTGAGTGCGGTACGGACTCGGTCGTCTCCCGATCCCCTCGCAGACGATCAAACAGCCTCTCCATACCGGGTATCGTTTGCACCCGAAGGAATGCTTGATTGATGTTTATTTACCGGGTACTCCCCTCTCGGGTACACTTTTCGCTACGAGTCGATCCAAACAGGATCGCCGATCCGATGAGGTAACGGATAGTACTACTTCGTAACCGGACGGAAAAACTCCCGTATTCGTTCCGGTACCCGTTCGGTACCAAACACCAGTCGTCCGGTGAATCGTACTAATTATATACGTTTTCGGTGTATCGCAGTGTATGGTTTTACGCACGGAGCGCCGCCGAACCGGATCCGGAGTTCCGGGGGCCGACGACGTGCTCGACGGCGGACTGTTGGAGAACTCGGCGACGCTCGTCAGGGGAGCACCCGGCGCCGGGAAGACGATCTTCGGACTGCAGTACGTCGCGACGACCCGTGACCCGGACGCCACGAACCTGTATATCAACCTCGGAGAGCCGTCGGCGTACCTCCGGGAGACCGCCGACGAGTTCGGGTTGGCCACCGATTCGGTCACGTTCCTCGATCTCTCCCCGTCGGGCGATCAGTTCCGAACGGACGGAACCTACGATCTGTTCCGTTCGGACGAGGTCGAAACACCCTCGCTTGTGGAATCCATCCGCGACGAAGTCGAAGCGATCGATCCCGAGCGGGTCGTGATCGATCCGGTGACCGAACTCAGACATCTCACGTCCGACGAGAGGCAGTTCCGGATCCGGGTGTTGAGCCTCCTCGATTTCCTCAAAGAAGGCGGCGCGACCGTGCTGTTGACGTCGCAGGCTTCCGATTCGATCGACGACGACGATCTCCAGTTTCTCGTCGACTCGGTGCTCGACCTAGATCTACAGGAAGATCGCCGGACGCTCTCGGTCTCGAAATTCCGTGGCTCCGACGCACGCCGCGGACGGCATACGGTGACGATCGACGCCGAGGGAATGAGGGTGTGGCCACAGTTGGATCCGACTCGACACGAGCGGGAGCGATCCCAGGGGACGCTCTCGTCTGGGATCGCGGAACTCGATACGCTTCTCGGTGGCGGGATCACGACCGGGACGATCACGTTTCTGAGCGGTCCGACCGGTGTCGGAAAGACGACCACCGGCCTGCATTTCATGAAAGAGGCGGCGAGACACGGCGACCGGTCGGTTCTCTACAGCTTCGAGGAGGCCCGACGGACGATGCTCGATCGGGCCGCCGCGATCGGGATCTCGGCCCGGGAGATGATAGCGGACGGAACGCTCGTGATCGAGGAGATCGCTCCGGACGAACTCACGATCGACGAGTTCACCCAGCGGATCCGAACCGAAGTCGAAGAGGAGGCCGCCAAGATCGTCATGATCGACGGAATCAGCGGCTTCGAGCGGGCGTTTCGGGGGATCGAAGGCGACCCCGCACGGCATCTGATGAAGATCGGACGCTATCTCCGGAACATGAACGTGACCGGGCTGGTAACCAACGAGGTCCACGGGATCACCGGCGAGTTCCGGGCAACCGAACAGAACGTGAGTCACCTCGCGGACAGCATCGTCGTCCTCCGACACGTCGAGTACAGGGGCGAACTCCGGAAGGTGATCGGCGTGCTCAAACGACGCACGGGCGATTTCGAGCGCGGGCTCCGAACCCTCGAGATCACCGAGGACGGACTGATACTCGGCGAACAGCTCACGGATCTCCGAGGAATTCTGACGGGGACGCCGGAGTGGTGAAACGGATGCAAACGAGCGCGATCCCCACGTCGAAGAACACACGATAATGTCGGACGAACCGGCAACGATCTATCCGCTCGTTTCCGATCCCGGTAACCAGCGGGTGCTCCGCGAGTGGATCGACGATCACGATTCGTATGCGATCGCCGACGGGGAAAGCCCCGTAACGGCGGGCGAGTTCGATCTCTGTATCGTAGACGCCGAAGGGCTGGAGGCGAACTGTGACGAACTCCTCGAGCTCAAATCCGATGCTCGCCCCGTCCTCCTGCCGGTCTTGCTGTTGCTCTCTGAGGTACAGTCGGGCGTCATCGAAACCGATCAAGGCGAGATCGCCGACAACGTGTTGCGGTCGACAGTCGACGAGATCGTCTCGCTCCCGATGCGACAGGCCGAACTCGAGTGGCGGATTCAGGCGCTGCTTCGGCTCCGGGATCAGTCCCTCGCGTTACGCGAGAAAACTGACGAACTCCGCCGGTTCCGGGAGGCCGTCGAGGCCTCCGGGCACGCGATCTTCATCACCGATCCGAACGGTATCATCGAGTACGCCAACCCCGCTTTCGAGGAGATCACGGGATACGACCGCTCGGAGGTGCTCGGGGAGACGCCGAACGTTCTGAACTCCGGCAAGATGTCCACGGAGTATTACGACCGCATGTGGGATACGATCTCCGAGGGCTCGGTCTGGCGCGGGGAGATCGTCGACCGACGAAAGGACGGCGATCTCTACACCGCGTTTCAGACGATCGCGCCGATAACGGACGACGAGGGGGTGTCGGCGTTCGTCGCGGTTCAGACGGATATCACCGAGCGCAAGGAGTTACGGGACCGACTCAAGCGTCACCGGGATATCGTCCAGCGGCTGGAGGACCCGATCATGCTTCAGGACGAGACGGGATCGTTCGAACTCGTCAACGAGGCGCTGGTCGACTTCGCCGGCGTTCCCGAGTCGGAGCTGATCGGAGCGGACGAAGGTCTATTCATGGACGAGGAGACGTCGACGGCGATCCAGCGGAAGAAATCCGAGGTGGTCGAGATCGAACGGTCGCTCCGATACTCGATTTCGCCGACGTTCGAGCTATCGGACGAGGAGGCGACGTTCGATACGAGCCGGTATCCCTACTACGACGAGGACGGCGAGCTGGCCGGGACTATCGCGATCTGTCGGGACGTGACGGATCTGGAGGCGCGGACCCGACAACTGCGAGTGATGGACAACATCCTCAGACACAATCTCCGGAACGATCTGACAGTCGTTCGTGGGTTGGCAGAACAGGTCGCCTCGGAGGCCGAGGGCGAACTCGCCGACGTCGCCGACCGGATCGTTGCCCAGGCCGACGGCCTGATGTCGACCGGTGAGAAATCCCGCGCGATCACCGATCTACTCAGCGACGATCCGAACACTGCGTCGATCGATGTCGCCGCCTCGGTCCGGTCGATCGTCGACGAGATCACCGTTGCCCGGCCAGATGCCCGAATCGAAGCGGACGTCCCGGACAGCGCCGTCGCCGAGACGACCCTGAAGGTCCGGGAGGCGATCGAGGAACTGGTGACGAACGCGGTCGACCACAGCGACCGCGAGCGACCGTCCGTCGTGATCCGGGTCGAACTCACCGACGACAGCGTCGGCATACGCGTTATCGACGACGGTCCCGGGATCCCGGAGATGGACCGGGACGTACTCCTGACCGGGCGAGCGATCGACGATCTCTACCACGGTAGCGGGCTCGGACTGTGGCTGGTCTACTGGATCGTCAAGCGGTCGAACGGCTCGATCGACGTTTCCGACGTCGAGCCGCGGGGCACCGAGGTAACGATCACCCTCCCGCGGGGAACGGCCGGTTCGGAGTAGCTTCGGCCGCGGTCGAGCGATCGGACGCTCGCGTGTTTCCGAGTCGGACTGTATATATAATATCCTCCGCCCCAACAGGCGGGTGTGTACGAGTACGACATCGAACGGTACCTGAACGTCCGAAGCGCCTTCGGAGCCGCCTTCAGGTCCGACGGAAGCCTCTCTTTTCGGATGGATACGACCGGCACGCCACAGCTTTGGACGCTCGAAGAGCCGGGCGGGTGGCCGACACAGCGAACGTTCTACGAGGAACGGGTGACCTTCGCTTCACCCTCTCCGGAGCGCTCCGAGACGATCTTCGGGATGGACGAGGGGGGCAACGAGCGACAGGGGTTGTTCCGTATAGACGCGACAGGGCGGATCACGCCGCTGACGCCGACCGACGCGAAACACCGCTGGGGCGGGTGGAGCCCCGACGGCGACCGGTTCGCCTTCGCCTCGAACCGCCGCGAACAGTCGGTCTTCGACGTGTACGTTCAGGATCGCGGTTCGGACCCTGAGGACGCCGAGCGTCTGCTCGAGGGCGACGGCTGGCTCTCCGTGGGCGGGTGGAGCCCCGACGGTTCGAAACTGTTGGTCCACGAAGCCCGGTCGAACTTCGATACCGACGTCTACGTGCTTGATATCGGTTCGGGCGAACTGACCGACCTCACCGAGGACGATGACGACGTTCGCTATCGGAGCCTCTCGTGGGGACCGGACGGCGACGCCGTCTACTGCTGTAGCGACCGCGGAGCCGATACGCTTTCGTTGGTCAGACTCGACGCCGACACCGGCGATCTCTCGACGGTCGAGGACGGCGGCGAGTACAACGTCGACGGTGTCGCCATAGACGACGACACTGGTCGGATCGTCTACTCGCGGAACGTCGAGGGATACACGGAGTTGACCGTCGGCGACCTGGTCGGTCCGATGGAGATCGACGAACGGCCGACACCCGAACTCCCGGAGGGTGTCGCCGGCGGTGTCAGCTTCGATGACGGGGCCGAGCGCTTCGCCCTGTCGGTCAGCACGGACACGGCGAACACGAACGTCTAGGTCGTCGACGTCGCGACGGGGGCAGCCGAACGCTGGACGTACGCCCCACTCGCCGGGATCCCCGAATCGACGTTCGTCGAGTCCGAACTCGTCCGGTATGACTCGTTCGACGGTCGGGAGATCCCCGGTTTCCTCTCCGTCCCTTCCTCCGATCCCGGGGACGACGGCTACCCGACGATCGTGGATATCCACGGCGGCCCCGAAAGCCAGCGACGGCCCTCGTTTTCGGCGATCAAACAGTACTTTCTGGCCCACGGCTACGCCGTCTTCGAGCCGAACGTTCGGGGATCGACCGGCTACGGGCGGGCGTACGCCGCCCTCGACGACGTCGAAAAACGGATGGATGCCGTCGCGGACCTGGAAGCGGCCGCGGCGTATCTCGCGGCTCGATCCGAGATCGACGGCGACCGATTGATCGCCAAGGGCGGCTCCTACGGCGGCTTTATGGTACTTTCGGCGCTGACGGAGTATCCCGACCGATGGGCCGCCGGGATCGATATCGTCGGGATCGCGAACTTCGTCACGTTCCTCGAGAACACCGGTTCGTGGCGGCGAAAGCTCAGAGAAGCCGAGTACGGGTCGCTGGAGGGGGACCGGGAACTGCTGGAATCGATCTCACCGATCCACGCAGTCGACCGGATCGAAGCGCCGCTTTTCGTCCTCCACGGAGCGAACGATCCCCGGGTGCCCCTCGAGGAGGCCGAACAGATCGCCGAACGGGCGAGTGAGGTGGGCGTTCCGGTCCGGACGTTGATCTTCGGGGACGAGGGGCACGGGATCTCGAAGCGTGACAACCGGATCGAGGCGTACTCGGCGATCGTCGAGTTCCTCGACGAGTACGTTTGAGCGCGAGGTCGTGCGTTCGCCGGGACCGGAACGGCAACCGTTTTGAATCTCCCGCCAGAACTGTCGTTCATGTACGTCCGGGACGCACGCAATCGTGACGAGGCCTGGCTTTTGGATCACATCGAGGCGATGGGCCTGGACGAGACGGCGTTTCGGTCCCGCGATTACGTTATCGCGGTCGACGAGGAGTCGAACACTCGCGCCGGCTTCGGTCGCATCCGGCTCCACGCCGACGAGGGCGAGGAGATCTGTGAGCTGACGAGTATCGGCGTTCTCGACGGCTGGCGCGGACAGGGTGTCGGCGCCCACGTGATCGAACGGCTCGTCGACGGGGCCGAAACCGAAGGGTTCGAGCGGGTGTACGCGTTGACGAGTACTCACGAGTACCTCACACAGTTCGGCTTCGAAGCCGTCACCGTCGACGATCTGCCCGAACAGTTGAACGAACGACTCGAGGCCAAACGGGAGTCGCTCGACCCCGAGGCCGTCCCGATGGCTATCGACATCGAGACGTTCCGGATGCCCGACCGGCTCAGGGAACGGTTCAAACGGGCCGCCGAGGACGCCCCCGACGACGAACCCGAAGAGACACCCGAGGATTTCGGCATCGATCCCGACTCGGCGACGTACAAATACGACACCGGGCGGTGAGACCTACCGTTCGAGTTGGTGAACTCGGTTGACGGCGGCTCGGATCGCCTCCGGTAGCCGATCGACCGTCATCGTTCGCTCTTTGGTCCCCCTCGCCCCGCTCCGCTCGTAAAGTTCGATGTCCCTTCCCGGCTCTGACGGGTCAGCAGGCCGCAACGTGAGCTGTGGATCCGCAAGCGAGCGGCGAAACAGCAGCGTCTCGGCGAGCGGTTCGGGGCCCGACTGGACGAGATCCGGTCTGACGCTCCATCCCTCCGGAAGTTCGGCGCCGATCCGATCGATGTCGACGCGGTCGGCGATCGTCTCGACGGATTCGGTCCCCGCGAGACGCTCCGACGTCGTCGATCCGTTCCCCACCCGTGCCGTGTCCGGTCGTGTGTCGCTGTTTCGTTCGTACATGGTTTATGACCCGTGATCGGTCAACCGCTCGGTACCACCAGCATGTCGCCGAGCATGTGAGTGACTTGATCGGAGATCAACAACCCGTTCCATACCGCGACTACTCCGAAAAGTACAGACAGCGTTAGATAGATCGATATCTGTGCGAACAGCGCAGTCTTCGGCAGTCCGAGGCGTCGACGGACCTCGACTCCGAGCAACTCTGCCGCACAGATAGCGAACAGCACGGACGCGAAACCGAGTACTGTCAGGCCTGTAAAGAGTCCCCATTCGATGAATACCTGGTCGGCGACGGGGTTTGCCTCCGTGATCGTCGGGATGTACTGTACGCCAACGACGGTCGTGACGACGTCCGCGAGCTTCGTCCCGGCAAGAAGCACGATTCCGTAAAACCGGATCGTTGTGTTAGCTCGCCACCAGCCCTGTTCAGTGTCGAAGCGTCGGCGCTCTTTGCCCCCATGGATAGCCGGCCGACAATCCCGTTTCCTTCCCGTCGACATGTCGTGTCTCTCTCAGTCTTGTCCGTGACCATGTGACCGTCACACATATATATTGGTTTGTTAAACTGTCTCAGTGTAGTTTAACGACCCGTTAACAGAGCTCTGCAGTCGATCTCTTCTCCAGAGATAACATCTGAACGAGTCACCAACCAGTTATCGACGGCGTGTTTCAGCACGATCCGAACGCATCCGACAGGCACATGTGGTTCTGTACCGAACCGTCCCGAGCGTACAGTGACCGGCAAACGAACGGCGTCACCCGGGAATAACGGACAGCGGTGTCGGGATCCGATCGAGCCGATCCCGACACGCCGGAGCCTTAAACGACATGATTGGACAGACACAACGACAGCACGGTGGAGTGGTAGCGTGAGCCGAGTACCGATCGCGGGCGTCGGGATGACGAAGTTCGGCAAACAGAGCGAGCGGACCTCGCGGGATCTCTTTGCCGAGGCCGCGAGTCTGGCCTACGACGACGCCGGACTCTCCCCGGAAGACGTCGATGAGGTATTCTACGGGAACTACATGGGCGAACTCGCCGAAGGGCAGGGCCATACGGGACCGCTGGCGGCGGAGGTGGCCGGCGTCACCGCACCTGCGACGAGGATCGAGAGCGCCTGTGCCTCGAGCGGTGCGGCGGTCCGACACGGCGTTAACCGGATCCGCAACGGTGATGTCGACGTCGTGTTGGTCGGCGGAGCCGAACGGATGACGAATCTCTCGACAGCGGAGGCGACGGCCGGTCTCTCGGCCGCGGCCGACGCCCTCTGGGAGATCAACGCCGGAATGACGTTCCCTGGGGCTTACTCGCTCATGGCCAACCGCTACTTTCAGGAGTACGGCGGTTCTCGGGAGGATCTCGCCCACATCGCGGTAAAAAACCACGAACACGCCGTCGAGAACGACCTCGCCCAGTTCCAGCGATCGATCGATATCGAGGACGTCCTTGAGGCGCCGTCGGTCTGCTCGCCGTTCGGCCTCTATGACTGTTCGCCGATGAGTGACGGCGGGAGTGCCGCCCTGCTGGTCAGTGAATCCTTCGCGGAACGACGCGACCTCGGCCCGGACGTCGCGATCGCCGGAACGGGGCAGGGCGGCGACCGGATGGCGCTACAGGATCGCGCCTCGATGGCGGCGTCGCCGGCCGCCGAACGGGCCGCAGCACAGGCGTACACGGATGCCGGTATCGGTCCCGACGCCGTCGACCTCGCGGAGGTCCACGACTGTTTCACTATCGCGGAGGTCCTCGCCATCGAGGCGCTCGGGTTCTACGACCCCGGTGAGGGGATCGGCGCCGCGACGGCCGGCGAGACGGCGGCCGGCGGCGAGTTGCCGATCAATCTCTCGGGCGGCCTGAAGGCGAAGGGTCACCCGGTCGGCGCGACGGGGTGTGGACAGGTCTCGGAGCTCACGAAGCTTCTTCGGGGTGACCACGTCAACAGCGACGCCGTCGCCGACGCCGAGATCGGTCTCACCCACAACGCGGGCGGGACGGTCGCGAGCTGTGTCGTGAACGTACTGGAGGTGATCCGATGACGGACGCCGTCCGCGATCTCGGCTACGACGACTTCCTCGATGCGCTCGCCGAGGGCGAGCCGTTCTATCTCGAAAGCGAAAGCGGCAACGGCTACCTGCCGCCGCGGCGGATCGATCCCGAGAGCGGCGAACGGGAGTTCACCGAGAAACCGCTCCCCGACACCGGCGAGATCCTGACCTCGACAGTCACCCACGTCGCCGGTCCGTCCTTCGCCGAGGACACCCCGTTCGTCGTCGCGATCGTCGATTTCGGTCCCGTCCGTCTCACCGGACAGGTCCGTGGAATCGACCACGAGGCCGTCGAGATCGGACAGACAGTTGCGGCGGCCGTCGGGACGAACGAGGCCGGTGAACGCCTCGTCGTCTTCGAGACCGTCTGAACGATCCATCGAACTCGCCTCGGGATCGATTCCGGGTGTCCCGTCGTGAACCGAGCGCGTCGCACAGAAAGTGGGTGTAGACGTTCGGTTACGGCTCGCGGGAGCCTAACGGATCTCTACGTGGCGATTGGGCGGTTTCGACGCCGGTGATCTCAAAGCGGGCGCCGCCGGCATCGGACTCGGTGACGGTGATCTCCCATCCGTGGGCTTCCGCGATCTGTTCGACGATCGCGAGCCCGAACCCGCTTCCCCCTTCGGCCACCGAAAACCCGGGTTCGAAGACGGCATCCCGCTGGTGTTCGGGGATCCCAGGCCCGTCGTCGGCCACGTAGAAACCGTCCGGCCCGGTCTCACCTACCCGTACTGTCACGTCCTCGGCGCCGTGCTCGACAGCGTTCCCGAAGAGGTTTTCGACTACGTGTCTGAGCCGTTCAGGATCCGCGTGGATCGTCAGTTCAGTTTCGACTCGAAGCTCCGCTGTCTCGGGTGTGACTGTCCGGAAACAGCGCTCGGCGAGGGCTTCGAGATCGACCGGCTCCGTCTCGTCGACGATCTGTCCCTCCCGAGCGAGCGTCAAGGTTCCGTCGATGATCTCCTCCATCCGATCGAGGGCGTCCCCGATCGCCGGGAGATGCTCGCTGTCACAGTCGCTCATCGCCATCTCGAGTCTGGCGTCGGCCACTGTGATCGGCGTCTGGAGATCGTGGCTGACGATGCTTGCGAACTCTTCTAGCCGCTCGCTCTTCTGTTCGAGTTCGCGCTCGCGCCGTTTCCGCTCGGAGATATCCCTGAAATTGACGATATACCGGTCGTCGTGGTGGGTCTTTTCGCCCCCCGTGACGGATTCGATCCACTGCCACGACCCGTCCGCGTCTCTGACTCGGTACTCCTGAGTCACGACTTCGTCCTCACTTCCCTCGATGATCTCCGAGAAACGCTCTACTACCCGGTCTCTCTCATCCGGGTGAATGTACTCCACCGCCGTCTCCCCGATCAGTTCGTCTTGTTCGTATCCGAGCACGCGTTCGACCGCCGGGCTCTGATACTGGATCTTCCCGTTCTTGTCGACGGCCGTGATGACGTCAGGCGAGTGTTTGACGAACGACTGAAACCGGTCTTTGAGCTGTTCGAGTTCCAGCTTCCGACGCTCGAGTTCCTGACTCGCCCGGTACTGTTCGACCGCGTTCGTGATCCGATTGGCGAGCAACGAGTAATGTTCCGTACCCTGCTGTTTCTGGAGGTAGTCAGTCACACCGCTCGATATCGCTTCGCTCGCGATGTCCTCGCTTCCCTTCCCGGTCAACAAAAGGAAGGGCAACGACTCGTGTTCCTCGCGCACCGCCCGCAAAAAATCCAACCCGTTCGTTTCCGGCATCGAGTAGTCGCTCACGACACAGTCGATCGGCTCCCCTCCGATCGTTTCGAGACCGACCTCGACATCGTTCGCCTCGATTACCTCGATTCTGTCGGATTCCCGCTCGAGCATCGTCGACATCATCTCCGTGAAGGACGGATCGTCGTCGACGTAGAGTACTCGAACGGTCTCGGTTATCCGTTCCATCCGGTGTACTCCGGGAACTCCCCGTCTTGTGTCCCCATTCCACTATCACGTGTACGCGATGACATATAAAATCTCAGTGCCGTTTCGAACTATGAGAGCTACACAAAGTATATATAGACATTCTCAACCGACTAACTGAAAACGTCGAACGTATTACTCGACTGCACGGCCCTCTCGAATGTTACCCTTCGAACCATCGGATGTCGACGTCCGTATCGGGCTCGTAGACGTACCGCTGTGCGTCACTGAAGACGTAGTACCGGGACTGTTCGAGGTCCTCGATGACCCGTTCGTCGGTATCGATGGCGACGTCGACTAGATCGCCGAGCGTGTCGGTACGGACGTACTCGTCGGTGGTCGACCACTCGTTGACCCGCGCCCTCGAGATCCAGTCGTCGAGTTCGCCCCGGGTCTCGGCGAATTCGAGGTTCTTCCGCTCGGCGTCAGTCAACGCAAAGACGTCCCTGTATCGTCCGACTGTGAGACCGATTCCGCCCAGAATGCCGATGAGTATCAGCAGTGGCCCGGAAACGTTTCGTGGCGTTCCGTGCGTCCGTTCGGTAACCACAGTGCCCGTCCGCTGATGTGTCTCGGGTCCGGCTGTTTCGGTTTCGACCGTGTGTACGTCCCCGCCGGGATCGATCCCGACGAAGTACGTGTTACTGTGTGTCTCTGACTGTCCGTCGATCGTCGCCTCGGCCGTGATGTCGTGTTCGATATCGATCTCGGTGGTACCGATCGCGGCCCCCAGTTCTTCTTCGATACGTTCCAGTTCCGCAGTCAGTTCCGGAACGTCCACCGAGACCGTCCGTTCGATCCCCTCGCCGGGCTCGAGAGTCGCGTTGAAACTGTCGAGTTGTTCGTCGGTCCGCCACAGTTCGTCCCCGTCCTCGTTGACTGACCGGAGTACGAGCGTCGATTCGCCATCGACGTCCAGTTCCCCTCCGTCGGCGACGAACCCATACTGGAGGTCGATCTCGAGATCCGGCGAAATCTGCGTGTAATACATCGACCGGTCGGCCAGCGTCGTTCCGGTCGGGAACACGGTCGTTCCGTTGACGACGATCGCGCTGTGTGAAATCTCACCGTTCGTCTCCCACTCGGCGACAGTCTCCTGCTGGGTTTCCGTCCCCGGTTCGACGTGCGTCGTGTACACGAGTATCCCACCCAACAGTACGGAAGCGACACAGAGAACGAACAGTGCCGACGATATCGCGTCGGACGGCGTCGACGACGTCGAACCGATACCGGACGTACTCGGCGAACGCGACCAGGAGGTACCCGACGAACGTGAGCGTCAGTCCGGAGGCCCCGAGTGAAAGCGCCTCACGGGGGATGGTGAGGTTCAACCCGGACAACACGAACGGAAACGAAACGAGGACGACGACGAAGACGGTGTAAAACAGCTGTCGGCGTCCGGTGAGCGCCGACAGGACGTAAACCGTCGGGACGACCAGGAGGTACGTCGTGAGGTTCCGAAACAGGTGTTCGCCGCCAGCGTGGACGAAGTTCGCAGTGAACGCCGTCAACAGCTCCGGGTCGGCGTAAAAAACGCAAGTCGCTCCCGGAGCTCCCACGGGAGGGGCCAGAGCCCGATGAAAAGCGTCGCCAACAGCAGTACGATCGGCCACGTCGAGGGGACGAGCTGACCGCCGTAGTGCGGTCCCGAACGGCTCGTCTGGGCCCGCCCCGGATTCGCGCCGCCGTGGAGCATTGATCGCCAATCACTGCCGTTATGTGACCTCCGCGTTCCCGACGAACACGTTAGCCACCCAGCCTCCCGATGCGGTAGGCGTACACGAGCGACAGGATGCCCGCCGTAATGCCGACCGCACCCAGCGAGAGTGCTGAGCCGAACCCAGAGAGTTCGAGCAGGCCGGTGACGGTATCCTCGTTCCCGGTGTCCTCGGCGTCATTGCTGTCGTCGCTGTCACCGTCCGCCGTCGACCCCGAGGGAGTCTCGTCTGTGGTCGGATCCGCTCCGGTGCCGATCATAGGCGGGGCTGCAAACAGCACCGCGAGACCGACCAACAAATACCAGCGCCGCCGCATAGTCCCGCCGTACACACGTCCGGCAATTAAGTAATGTCTACCCGTGTCGGTTACAGGCCCCTCCTGAAGCCGAAAATTCGCGATATCGGCGCAAAACCATCACCGTGATTTATATATCTTGAATCGGGCGACGCGGTGCATGGTTCAATCGTTATCTTTCTCGCTGCTGTTTCGGAGTATTTGTGTTCGAGTTGACAATCAGATACAGGAGACAGCCCGAAGGCGACTAACGCCTGTCTTCGGGGTCGCACGCCCCGGACGCCACCGTCTCCCGCTCGGCGCTGCGCCCTCGTGAGTTGGTGACTCTGCCCCGAACCGTGTAGCTGTCGTCAGGACCGAGTTCGACACCCGGTGGCGCAGAGAGCGTTTCCGGGCTCTCCATGTATTGGGCCATCCCGGAAACATCGATCGTCTTCCGGAGCACGGTCTCGCCGTCGGTGTTGATCACGCTGACAGTGAGAGTCTCCAGCTCCCGCTCAGGTTCCTCGGCGGCGAGTTTGCCGATCGCAACCCGTCTCGCTTCGGCGTCAACGATCGCCCCCTCCAGTGCCGTGATCTTCGGTCCCCTCCGGCGTTCTGGGACGAGTGTGCCCCAGGGAACTCGGCGGTAGCCGACCCCAAGCGCGAGACCGATACCGGCGAGCAATCCGATCTGGACGAGGAGTTCGAGATCCATCCCGAGCGTGTCGGTTGCGGCCTCCGCTAACGTCCCGAGCGGACCGAGCGCGACCGTATGCGTCGTCGTCGATTCCGCCCCGTACTCGTCGACGACGTGAAGTTCGACCTCGTGTTGGCCGTCATCGAGGGTGGTCTGGACCTCCTCGCCGGTCGCCTGTGTTCCGTCCGGGAACGTCCACTCGATTTCCGTCTCGCCGATTTCGTTTTCCACCTCGGCAGCCAGCGTGACCTCTTCGCCGTCGCGTTCGACCACCTCGATCGTCGCTTCGGGGACGTCGTTGGCCAACACGAGATAGTTCGTGGTGCTGACACGGTCGAAGGCGTCCGACACCGTCAACTCGAGGTCGTAGAGGCCCGGTTCCTCGAAAGTGTGATCCAACACGGCCCCTTCGTCGGTACTTCCGTCGGGAAGCGACCATTCGTATTCGACTTCGGGATCGGCGAAGACCCCGAAGATCGAGAAGCTAGGCGTCTCCGCCGCGAGGACGACGTCGTCGTCGGTGGTTTCGACCACCTCGCTCGTGAGTAGTTCCCAGCCGTCGTCGGTCCGATGTCCGATCGTCGCCTCCTCGGGGTCCGAATCACCGAACCGATCCAGATCGACCCGGAACTGGACCGTCGCGGGGCGGTTCCGTCGGTCGTCGGGAACGTTTAGATTGACAGCTCCGATCATCCGGTCGCGATCGGTGATCGCCTCCCCGGAGCTAACGGTCGATCGCTCCCCGGACAGCTCGATCCGTTCGCCGGCGGTCGTGATCCGGGTTTGCTCGGCCGAGAGCGTCACCTGCTCGCCGCCGATCGTCACTGTCCGATCCTCTTCCGGGGAGCTTCCACCCGCCCGCGGATGGATAACCGCCCGCGGCGGTTGATCCGCAGTCGCCTCATCCAGCGCGATTATGTCGTCGCCCGAAACCTCCGTTGCCGAGTACGACGGGTCGTCGTCCCCGAAGTCGACACTGGCCTGTAACGGCAGGTCGGGATCCGGCTCGAGGGCGTCGATGTCCCCCGGATCGGTTTCCTCGTCGGGATCGTCCGGATCAGATTCGTCCGGCCCGTCGGGGTCGCTCGGATCACTCGGATCGCCGGGGTCACCCGGATCGTCAGGATCGCTTGGATCGCCCGGACCGGGATCGATCGGGATCGACGTCGCGAACTGAGAGAAACCGGGTGTTTCGGCCTCGAAGACGTAGTGGGTGCCGGTCGTGTCGACGAGTTCGGCGTCGTCGCTCAGGTCGACCCATTCGTCGTCTTCATCGTTCCAGCGATACAGCGGGATCTCCTCGGGATCGACGCTGTTCGGGACTGCGTCCTGTCGCACCTGATACCGGAGCCCGGTGTCCCGGAACGTCGACTCGGAGTCCGTCTCCATGTGATCGATGTGGACGTATTCGTGGTTACCGTCGACGTCGAGTTCCTCGACGTCGGCCCGTCTCTGGTTGTGCTCGATGTTCATCTCGAACGTCTCTCTGTTGGCCCTGAACCGCAGTTCCTCGAACCCGACGGTCGACTGACTGACCGCTTCTGTCAGCACGTCGACGTTGTAATCGTCGCTGTCGAGGAGGTTCCGTGCCTCGAGGTTCAGCGTCGGGTTTCCGACCTCCTGGAAGTTGATGTACGCCTCCGTGTTCGAAAGCCACGTCTTGACTGTGGGCCCGTTCGTCCTGATATCGAGCTGAGCGTTTTTGATCCCGTCGTCGGTCGGGCTGAATTCGATCTCGAACTCGTGGGATTCTCCCGCCTCGAGCGTAATCGGGTCGTCGTCGGGCACGTCCCCGTCGAAGATCGAGAACGAGTCGGGGTTCGATCCGACGATATCGGACGAGTCGAGAACCAGATCCGCGAGCGAGTTCTGTTTGTTTTCGACCGTCACGATCAACGTCTGGGTTTCGCCTTCGGAGATCGCTCTGAAACTGAGCATGTCCCTGTCAACGCCGACGTTTGGGCCGACCGCGCGTCCGGACAGTCCGGCGGAGAACGTCTCCGCTTCGGGATCGTTGCTATTGATCTCCAGATCGGCGGTATGAGTGCCCGTATCGGTCGGTTCGAAGTAGAGATCAAACGTCGCCGTCTCGCCGGAGTTGAGTTCGGTGTTTTCGGGCGCACCCTCGAGCCGGTAGGCGCCCGCGCCGCCGCCAGTCAGGGTGATCTCCTCGATATCGAGAGTCGCGCTCCCACTGTTTCTGATCTCGATCGGGTCGCTTTCGCTGCTTCCGATCCCGACCGTCCCGAACGAGACGCCGTCGGGCGAGAGGCGGATCTGTGGTGCCAGTCCTTCCCCGCGGAGGGCAACCGACGCCGTCGAATCACCGTCGCTGACCCGGAGGTCGGCGGTCCGATCGCCTTCAGCGGTCGGATCGAACTCGACTTCGATATCGTGGGTGTCGCCCGCTTCGATCGTGACCGGGTCACCCCCGGTCGCCCCGCCGCTGAAGACCGAGAAGGCGTCCTCGCCGGAGCCCACGATTTCGATCTCCGAAACGTCGATCCGAGCGTCACCGGTGTTTTCGATCGTCACCGTCTCCGTTTCGCTCTCGTCGGCCGCGACAGAGCCGAAATCGACCGTCGAGTCGAGCGGTGCGAGATCGCCCTCGACCCCGGTCCCGTCCAGCTCAACCGGGGCGATCTCAACGGGGTTGTTGTTGTCTCCGAAGACGATTTCGGCCTCTTTGAGGCCCGAAACGTCGGGCGTGAACCGAAGACCGATCGTGCGCGTGTCGCCGGGGGCGACGGTCAGTTCGCCGTCATCGGCGTTGCCGACGAGTTCGAAGACGTCCGGATTCGATCCCTTGAGGCTGATGTCGTTCAGGTTCAACGGCTCGTTACCGATGTTTCCGATCTCGATGCTGTCGCCGGACGTCGAGCCGACGGCGACGTCGTCGAACCCGATCGCGTCTACCACCGGGCCCGCGAACGGACTCTCGATGGTGATCCGTCGAGTGGCGACAGCCTGGTTCCCGCTACCGTCAGTGACGGTCAACTCGACCGTATACCGCCCGGGGGCGTCGTAGACATGTTCCGTCTCGATTCCCTCGTCGGTCGTCCCGTCGCCGAAGTCCCACTCGTAGTCGAGATCCGACGGGTCGTCGACGTTGTCGGTCGTGTCGCTCGCGTCGAACTCGACCGGCCAGCCCTTGTCGCCGGCGTTGTAATCTCCAATGTCGATCTGGACGTCCGGCGTCGGCGGGTCGTTGTCATTGACCTCGATCTCGATCGTGTCGGTGTCCTGGTCGCCGTCGGCCGTCTCCGCGGTCAGACCGACCGTGTAGGTGCCCGGTTCGGTGTAGCTGTGGCTCAGCTCTTGTCCCTCGCCCGTCGTCCCATCGCCGAAGTCCCACTCGTAGTTTTCCACCGTGACACCGTCTGGAATGACTGTCCGGTCGGCGTTGAACTCGACCTCCGTTCCGACTTCGACCACGTAACTGCTCGCGCTGGGGCGGGCGTTGAGGAGTTGGTTCACATCGACCGTTGCGTCGTCCTCGTCGTCCCCGCTCGCCACGCGGACGTCCCGTTCGCCCCAATCACCCTGTTCAGTCCGCCAGCGCAGTTCGACCGTCTCCGGTTCGTCGACATCGAGGTCGATGGTCAGGGAATCCACCACGTCATCGTCGATCAACAGTTCGATCGTCCGTTCGCCCGCCGCATCGCCGACGTTCTCGATCGTTGCCTCGACGTCCAGCCGCTCGCCGGCGTCGATATTCCCAGCGACCTCGTCGATCGTCACCTCGAAGAACGCCTCCTCGACCGCCTCGACCGCGACGGTGGCCTCGGCGCGTTCGCCGCGTTCCCCGCGTTCGGGCTCAACGATGATCTCGAGATCCCTGCCCGAGTCGTCGGCGTCGGTTTCGTATTCGAACTCTACGGTCTCGGTCCCCTCGACATCGAGATCGACCGTCGTTTCGTCTACCACCTCGCCGTCGACGCGGAACTGGATCGTCTCCTCGCCGGCGCTGTTACCGATGTTCTCGATCTCGACCTCGGCGTCGATCGTCTGCCCCGTGACGACCGACTCGGGAAGGTCGGTGATGTCGATCTCGTAGAATGGGGTGTCCACGCGCGCGGAGAAGGTCACCGGCGTCGTGAGTTCGTCGGCCGTGACACCCCGACTGTCGATAGCGACGCTTACGGCCTTTCTGTCGCCGGGATCCAGCGCAATCGCGTTCTCTTCGCCTGCGATTGGCTCGCCGGTGGCGTCCTCATAGAGGCCCAGTACGTCCTCGTTCTCGTGAGAGATCCAGACGACGACCGGCGTCTCCGCTTCCTCGTTGACGATGTCGAAGACCCGGTCGAAATTGAACTGCGTGTTCCGGGTGAGGCCCGGGTCAGTAAAATCGAGCTGTAGTTCGCCGTCCTCGTTCTCGACGGCGTACTGACCGCCCGGCCCGTCGTGTGGCGTCAACACGACGTCTGGCTCGTCCTCGCCGAAGAGCGCGTCGGTGAACTGGGGGTTGACCGCCCCGGTCCCGATGAGTCCACCCGCAAGCAAGAGCACCGCTATACCGACTGCGAGTGTTGCCGTCCTGCGAAATTTTAATTCCATGTGTACCGTCGTTCAGAACCGATCACCGTCCACACCCAGCCGGTGAAGTCGGACTCCAAGGGATCGTTCAGTCGATCCGGGTCGTCCGTACTACTGTACGCCCGATCCGAACTCGAACTGAAGCGTGTCCGGGATATCGTCCTCGCTGAATTCATCGAAATCGTCGTTTCCGATCTCGAATCCAATAGAGACCCAATCACCGGACTCAAGAGTTACTTCGAAGTCTTCTCCAACGTCAACAATGTCGACACCGGTGTTATCGCCTACCTCTACCTCATCATCAACATTATCTTCCTCCTCTGGGTCAAGCACGTCACCGTCCAGAGTCGGAGTCGCTTGCCATTCGTTCGGCTCCTCTGCGATCAGAACCTTGGCTGCCTCATTGTCTTCACCCTCATTACGCCATTGGGTGCTGTCACCCCCGTCGTCTTCGCCACTGCTGATCCCGTCGAAAACGATGTCTTGGTCCCCGTTGTTGATTATGATGAACGTGTCGTTGAACGTGAACTGAGCGCTCGTGTTGAGGTCTTCGAAGGTGATTCCCAATTCATTATCGTCGTCGCCATCTTCAAGATCGGCGTAATCGCTTGTCGGCTGAAACCCGAGGATCGCCTGTGCATCGTCGTCGGCGAATTCAACTGACACGTCACGCTCCGCGGTCGCTGCCGTGAACGCGCCCGTCGCTACTGCGCCGGTTCCGCCGGCGGCCAATATGCCCAATCCGATTAGTGTGTTTCTTCTTGATGGCATTGTTATATCGTTTTGATTTCGTTAGTTATTATTCGGTGCTTTCGGCGGTGAACGTAATGTCGATATTGAACTCAGTGACGTCGTCACCAGTCTCAATTTTTAGACCAATGTCTGTGGTTTCACCCGCGCCGATCGTCTCTTCGCTGAACTCTTCGCCCTCCTCATCGACTGTTATGATCTCAATGTCGTCCGACTCCTCTACACCGACCGTAAGTTCGATATCCTGTTCGCCGTTGTTTGCGATCTGTATAAGCGGATTAAACGTGGTGGTTGCGTTCAGGTTCAGTCCCTCCGCGTCACCGAGGTTCTCATCACTGAGGTCGATAGTGATCGTGTCTTCACTATCGTCGACGATATCTTCGTTGCTGATATCTCCAGCTGCCTGCAGCCCAAGCAATGCGTCTGCGTCACCGGCCGTCTCGATTGTGGCCGTCCGTTCCGCTTCGACAGTCGTGAACGCGCCCGTTGCCGTTATCAGACCGACCGCGGCGAACAGTGCAATCAGCGTGAGTAGTTTTCCTTTGGGTCTCATTGTGTGTCAACGTGTGTCCGATCTCCCGGCACCCCTAGGAGCCCGGTTGATCTCTATCAGAGACGTATACCCCTACCTCCTTTGTAAGCCTCCCCTACTAAATCGTAAGGTAAATGCTAATTTGGATATATGGGTTCCTAACTTCGGTATCGAAACCGCTTAATAACCGTTTTATCCCGTTTCTGCCGAGTGCACCCGATCCGACCTCGAGTCGCTCGAGTATTCGTACGCGGTTTCAGACCACCCACAGTCCGTGTAAACGGGGTCCTCGACGGAGGAACTCGAAACGTCTTGCTACCAGAGATATACCGTGGCCTTGAAGTGTATATAAACAATGTAGAATCGAACCCACGAGCGTATTTAAACAATCTCCAGGGTAGTCCGGCCTAACAGCGTGTTAACGCAACCTATCAGGGCGAAATCGGCTGAACGTTCCGCGGGGTACAAAAGTAAGTAGCTCGTACCTACTGGTAAGGAGATCCGACCGCAGCCCCCTCGAAGGTAACAGATCCCGCATGAACACGCTCAAGCTCATCGCCATGCTCGCGATCGCCACCGGTTCCATAGCGGTGGTGTTCGGCACTGGGGCGTTCGCGGGAATCGACGCCGATCGGATCGGCAACGTCGGCGTGGCGGACGACAACTCCGGGCTACTCGGCATCAGCATCGATGAGGTAAGCGCAGATCAGGATGACTCTGTCACGCTGGCCACCATCGATAACAATTTCGGTGAGGAGCTCACAATCGAGTCGGTGACGGTGGACGACGCCGAAGTGCCGTTCAATGTCAATAACCCGAGCGGACCGGATTTAATACCCTCTGACGCGGAGGGAGCAGAGATCGAGGCGACGATCGGCGGCCAACCGGGAACGTCGGGCTGGGTTGAATTGACAATCACTGTGGCCAGTCCCTCGGGCATTTCCGTCGAACTGACCCGTGAGGTTTTCATCGAGATCGACGCACCTGACATGATGCCCATCCAGAACGTCGAGTTCTTCGGCGGCGGCAACGCGGAAATCAACACTACTGAGCCGATGGACGTCGATCTCGTCGTCTGGACGAAGGAGCAACCGTCCGGCAACTTCGAACGGACAACTCTCAACGACACCGATACTGAAACGAGACTGCAGCCACAACTACAAGGACAAGGTAACATCGCCGCGGTGTACTTCCCCGAGTACGACGTGACATTCATCCATCCCGAGCTCGACCTCGAAAAAGAAGAGTTCCATCCTTGGAGAGCTGGTGATGGTGTCAAGATCGATGGCGAAATCTCTCTCGGAGAGGGCGATGATGACTCTCCGGGCGATGGCGGCGGTGGCGGACCTCCCGGTCAGTAGACAGTACAAGCAATAGTTACTTATAATTCGAACGTCCGCCACGACAATTTATAGTATCTGCCGCTCTCACTGAGCGATACGGCCAAAAGATATAAATGACGGTCTTCGAACCCTCCATCGATCTGCGAACCGACGATGAAACCGTTTCGCCGACGACCCTCTCTGCCGAAGACGTTTACGAGGTCCTCTCGAACCGCCGTCGTCGGTACGCGATCCACTATCTGAAACAGTCCGGCGATCCGGTCGACGTCTCGACACTGGCCGAACAGGTCGCCGCCTGGGAGAACGGGAAATCCGTCGCGGAGCTCGAGTCACAGGAACGGAAACGCGTCTATATCTCTTTATATCAGTCCCACCTCCCCACGCTCGAAAAGCGAGGACTCGTCGTCTACGACGACGACCGGGGGATCGTCGAACTCACCGGCCCGATCGTCGAAGCAGAGATCTATCTGGAGGTCGTCGCCGAACAGAACGTCCCCTGGAGCTACTTTTATTTCGGATTGAGTCTCGTTTCGGGACTGCTCGTGCTGTTGACGTACTACGAGGTCGGCGTTCTCCGCGACGTCTCGGCGATCGCGATCGCCGGCGTCATCACGCTCCTATTCGCCGCCTCGGCCGTCGTCCAGACGCTTTCGACGGACCGGATGCAGCTCGGCGACGACGGGCCGCCGCCCGGCATCCGGACGGAAAACGCCGAGCGGTAGGCGGGGCGTTCACTCGACCTCGAGCGTCCCGTCGGCCGAAAACCGCACGACAGAACCGAACACCGGACGCAGCGTCTCGATGACGATCTCGTCGTGGAGGTCCGGGTCCATATGGTAATGCCCGACCGCGTTCTCCGACCGGAGCCGCCCTTGCAGCGTGTTGAGAAAACGGAACAGCGTCCTCGTGCCGACGTGGTTGTGCAGCGCCGACAGCGTGTGTATACACAGTACCGTCCGTCTCGACGTCCCGCTGAACTCCGAGAGCAGCTGTGTGATGACGATCCCGAGCTTCGAGAGGTCGCCGGGTCTCGAGACGTGTCTGACGGTGATCGATCCGACCGTTCCGCCAGTGATCTCGGAGGCGGCCGCGTTCCGCCCTCCTCGGCCGACCTCGACGACCCCGATCTCCCCACCGGCCCACTCATCGGCTCGGTGACAGACGTCGATTCGTTCGCTCGAGGACTGGTCGAACGTCACGAAGAGGACGTCCCGCGAGCCCTCCTCGCCAATCAGAAACTTCGAGCAAATGACGTCTGAGACGGAATGTCCCGTCGGACCGAGAACGAGGACGCTATCGCCCGAGACGGCTCTATCGACCTCGTCCGAGAGACTTGTATCGTGAAAGCTCGGTCCGGACAGCCGAGTGTCACCGGCGCCCGATTCGCCTGTGAGCACTCCATCGAGCGATTCCTGTTCGTCCCCCTCGACGGTCGCTCCCCGGACAGTCTCCCCGGGGCCGGCGACGGGATCAGTCGGTTCGGCAGCTTTATCGGCGTGATTGGATGTGCCACCGCCGCGAATATCCGATCCGAGCCCCGCCCATCTGTCCACTTGGATCTGCTCGGTCCGCTCGTCGGCCCCCTCATGGACTTCCGAACCGGGTTCGCTTTGGGCTGTCCCCGCCGAGGTATCGTCGGCCGATGACGGATCGGCCTTTGTTGGGTCCGCGACGCTGTCCTCCGGTCTGTCCGGTGAGCTGTCGTCATCTCCAGTGCCGACGTCGAGTCGGTTGATTTCCCTCTCGTTCCAGAGCCGACCGTCGTCCGACTCCGATTTCGCCGGTTCGATTCCGCTTTCATCTGACTCCGGTTCGGCCAGTTCGTATCCGCTCTCCCCCGACGCCGGATCGTCAGCGTTGTCCGGTGTCCCTCCTTCGTCCGTCGTAGCTGTCTCCTTCGATGAGCCCCACACCCAGCCGTCCGCGTCGGGTTTGACCGCCTCCTCGTGCTCGTTGGGCTTTGGCCCGGTCGCCGATCGGGGGTCCGGCCGCCTTTCAGCGCCCGTGTCCTGCCCGGCTTGCTCCCGTTTTGAGTCGCGCTCGTCGAGCCGCCGATGGAACTCGTCGAAACGAGAGCCGTGGTCCGCCGTCGACGAAGGGACGGACGATCCACTCTCGTCCTCCGATCCGCTTCCCGACCCCTCGTCGCTATCTGCCATACGGCTCTTATCGGGACGGTAATATAAATAGGATCATCATCCGTCAGACGCCGCCGTGACCGTGTCTACACACCTCTCCGCCCGATTGCCTCCGTCGGTTCGAGTTCGGGCGGGAACGCGCGGCTGACTGGACGGTCTTCTGTATCGTTCGTCGGTCTGAAACCGGCGGGTCGGAGATACCAGACGGAAAAATCGACCTTCAGCGCGGGGAGGGGATCAAGCTCCGTCTACCGGCGGTGATTCCGTTTGGAGCGTCGGTGATCGGAACGGATTCCAGCCGTCCTCTCCGATCCCTTCGAACTCGGCTGAACAGCTCGGACACGACGGCGCCTCGAGCAACGCGAGGTCGACACCCTGCCCGCAGTTCTCACAGGCGCCGCGCCGAACGTCACGCCTGATAGCATCGGATTTGATCTCTTCGAGGCGTTCTTGATCCATCTGTCGCTGCTGGAGTGGCTCCAGTTCGCTTTGGTACGACTCGGTTGCGGCCTCGAGATCCGAGTCGATCCCGTCGATGGCGTCGAGTACACGACTGAGCAGCGTCTCGACGCTATCGAACTCTCGGTCCACTCGTTCTTCGAGCTCCTCGTCGGCCGTCCGGAGGCTCTCCAGTTCTTTTCTGACTTCCTGGACGTTAACGAGGTCTTCGAGTTCTTCCTCTTCGACGAACCGATCTTGATTCCGTTCGAGCTCGTTGACGCGGTCGAGAACCAACTGGAGCTCGCCAGATAGCCGCTCAAACTGCGTCTTTTGGTCGGCCTTGGTGTCCTTGACCTTTGACTCGAACTTCCCGACCTGCCGCTGGAGGTCGGAGACGACGCTGACGACCCCACCATCGAACGACGACGGCTGCAGAATCGCCTCGGAGGCGTCCTCGGACTGTCGATCACCGACAGCCGACTGGCTCTCGAGGAGCTCCCGTATCGCAGCGTGTATCTCGCGGATCGTCTCCTCCATCGAGTCACCGCTGTTGGGGTTAGCTGCAGGTTCTGGCTCGGTGGCGGGATCGGTTCCCCCCGACTCGGTCGGGGATCCGGTGCGCTGGGACCCCCCGGACTGGCTGTCGCCCTCTATCGTTTCCGCCTCGTTAACGAGCCCCGTCAGTTCGTCGAGGATCCAGTAGGAGGACAGCATCTGATTCATCATCTCCTGTTTCGACACCCCCTTCGACTCGGCCGCCTGATCCAGCCACTGCTCGAAGCTCTCCGAGCCTGCATCGCCGTGATCGTCGGTTGAGGTGTCGTTTGTCATGCTATCACTCTTGTGGGGACCCATGCTTTCCGAGTGTAAACCGACAAAAGTAATAAATCCCACGGGTGAATCAAGCCATAGCTTCGGTTTGACGGTCGAACGCGCTTGAAACCGACGTATCCAGTCAAGCGACTGATCTCAAAATAGGTTCGGATCCGTTTCGAACTCCTTCGAGCGCTTCTGAGGGATAGCCTTTTTTATTCAGACAGCCTTCCGTCGTACGAGAAAGACGACTTAGGCCGTCTGGGACCGACAGTATGACGCCAACTCGAACCGTTAACGCCCGCCCATTCGGTGATCCACACCGATGGCTATGACGCCTCTCTCCGTGCTGTGGCGCCTCGCTGCCGTCGTTATCGGGGCGTTCCTGCTCGTGACGCTCGTCGGCGGGGTGGTCGGCCAGCCGATGGGGCTCAGCTTCGTCGAAACCGGGAGCATGGAGCCACAGCTGGAACCGGGCGACGGTTTTATTGCGGTCCCGACCGCCGTCGCCGGGCCCGTCGGGACGGGCAACGTCATCGTCTTCGATGCGGTCGATCTCCACGGGGGTGGACTCGTCACCCACAGGGTGGTCGGCGAGACTGAGGTCGGGTACATTACGCAGGGTGATGCGAACCCGGTTCGTGACCAGGACGGAAGCGAACCGCCGGTTCAGGAGGGACAAATCAAAGCCAAGGCACTACAAATCGGCGGTAACATCGTGGTGATCCCGCGCCTCGGTGTCGCCGTGATGGCGGTCGGGACCGCCGTCGAGTCGGTCCAACAGACGCTGGCCGGACTGTTCGGGACGCGAGCCCTTCTGGGATCACAGGGGTTGGCATTCATCCTTCTCGGCTTCGGCACCATCGCGTACGTGTTGGCTGGTTTCGCGGAGCGGTCCGGTGACAAAAAGCGGACCCGTGACCGGGGTCGACGGATCGAGATGCTGAGCCCGCTGACCGTTATCGCGGTCATGGCCGTCTTCCTCGTGTTGGTGCTCACCGCGAGCATGCTTGTCCCGGCCGGCGCCCACCAGTTCCAGTTCGTGAGCTCCGAATCCGACGCCAGCGGACCGAGCGTGATACAGCAAGGATCGAGCGAGGAGCTGGAATATCAGATCCCGAGCAATGGACCATTGCCCGTTGTTACCGTTATCGAACCGACGAGCGAAGGCGTCTCCGTCGACCCGACCGAGAGATACGTCGCCGGGGGCGAAACGGGTACCGTCTCGATAACGCTCGAAGCGCCCGAGGAAACCGGTGTGTACACGCGAACGATCCACGAGTACAGATACCTCGCCTTCCTGCCGACCGAAACGATCCTGTCGTTACACGCGATCCACCCGCTCGTTCCGCTGATCGTTATCAACCTCCTCAGCGGGACGCTCTTCGTCTTGATTGCAGCGGGGCTCATTGGGCTCGATCCCATCCGGATCAACCGTAGCCGCCGCTCGATACCGATGCGTGTCAAAATACGACGCTGGCTCCGGTGATCTCCAGACCGACGTTCAGTTTCCGTCCCGGGTGAAGTTCACCCACGAGTCGAGCATCGTCGGATCGCTCGAATGGTAATAGATGAGATCGTCGTCGACGACGCCGTACGTCTCCAGCTCCGGATCGTATATTACCCGTTTCCCGGTGTCGATCGCGATATCGACGAGATCCTCCAGCGAGTTGATGTACACGTACTGTTTGCCGGCGTCAGTCGGGAAATCGCCCTCAGAGATCCACTCGTCGTAGCGCATCCGGTGGACCTGCTCTTCCAGTTCGCGGACGTCCGCAGTCCGGGCGCTCCATGTCACGAGCCCGAACCCGACGACGATCAAAACGGCTCCGAGTCCGCCGAGTGCGGCGACGAGTTGGACGTTCGGTGGTTGCTCTTCAATCGATCCCTCAGTCATCTGACCCTCGGTCGCGCTGTCTTGGAGCTCTGAGTCCTCGAACCAGTATGCTTGATCGGTGATCTCGAGTTCGCTCTCCGTGTTCAATTCGCCCTCGTAGGCCTGTCCCTCGGTACTCTCGGTCTCGTAGGCCGTTCGGAGCCGGATTCCGGTCGAGACTGATCCGACGCCGCCGACGAGGCCGTCGATTTCGGCGGTTCGGTCCGACACCGACCGGACATCGAGGTCAGCTTCGATTCGCAATTGACCGTCCTCAACCACCGATCGCTCGATTGCGAGGGTTTCTTTCTCGTCCCAAAAGACCGTGTCCTCGAAAGTAACCTCACGGTATACTCGGAGCTCGTGTGTCGTGTTCACCGGTCTGTCATCCGGCAGGTCAGCGGTCGCCTCCAGCCGTAACTCCGGCGTCGCGTTGAGGAAGTAAACTGGCTGGTTTTCGACTGTGGCGGGAGGTTCATACAGCGGTGTGGGCTCGACGACTTCGGCGCTGTGTTCGATCGACGTCGCGAACTCCTGGACGTCCGTCTCCTGTGGCGGAATTTCCTCGACGGTCGGATTCGTATACACGTGCCCGGCGGCGGCGAACGCCGCCAATCCGAGGAGGACCAACACCGCTCCGAGGACCGTCCCGTACACCGCCACTTGGTATTTGATTCGAACTGACGTTGACATTGGATCCGATCGATCCCGACCGTCTGGGCTCCTTTTGTCCGGATATGACTCCCCATTATAAAAGCTCCCTGACTGACCCGCCGCCGTATCCGTTATCGAAACTAACAGTACGAGCGACGGCGACGGTCCGGTATGGACGCCTCTGAAGCGCCGGACTGGGATTTCAAAGAGCGGGACGTACTGGTGCTCCGGGAACTCTCTCGGGACCCACAGCTCTCCTCGCGGGATCTCGCCGCCATCCTCGAAGAGAAGTACGGCATCGACGTCTCACACGTGACTGTTTCGGAATCGATCCGCGGCATGCGGGAGGAAGGTGTCTTCCGCGAAGCGATCATCCCCAACGAGGAGTATTTTATGTTCGCGCTCTTCGAGTTCAAGTTCAATCCCGAAAACTTCGAATCCGGTTGGCGCCCCGCCATGGAGTATATCCGGAACTCCCCGAGTACGCTGTTTTATTTCCTCTCCGACGGCGAGTATCAGTGGAAGTCGGTGATGATGTTCCGGAGCCGGGAGGCTCAATCGAAGTGGATCCACGAGTTCTACAAGCGACACGGGGAGGTGATCGATAACCTCCGAAACTCCATGGTGACGAACGTCCTCAAGTTCCGGACCGATCCGGAGATCCTCGAAAGCCTCCACGACGACGAGCGGTAGCTCGACTGATCCCGGGCGCTCGAAGGACCCGAACAACAGAACTATTGACGCCTCCGGCCCTACGGTCGGGCATGTCCCTCCGGACCAAGATACCCGCGCCCGCGCTGGCGATCTTCACCGCCGTCGGTCTGGCCGTTTTGGCCTACGGCGGCGGCAACGTCGCCGCGTTCGCGGTCGCCAGAGTTTTGAACGCCGCCGGCGTCGAACTCACCCCACGCAGAGGCTTCCTCCTGTCGGTTATCGTCCTGCAACTCGTTTTCTTTACCGGCGTTTCGCTTTGGTATCTCCAGTATCGCGGCCTCTCGCTCGCCGATATCGGCGTCCGGATGCCGACGCTCGAGGGATGGATCGTCCTCGGCGTCGGGTTCGTGAGCATGATCATCCTCTGGCTCGCCGGCTCGATCGGTTCCTTCGTCGTCGGCCAGCGACTCGGCGTCGAACGGGAGCCACAGGCGATCTTCGACATCGCACAGCAGGACCCCTTCATCTTCCTGCTTTTGGGCACGTTTTCGCTGCTCATCGTCGGGCCGGCCGAGGAACTGCTCTTTCGCGGCGTCATCCAGACCCGACTCAGAGAGACCTTCGGCGTCGCCGTCGGGGTGACGCTCGCGACGGCGCTTTTCGCGCTTATCCACATCGGCGGCTTCGGGACCCTTACCGGCGGGTTGCTCGGCGTCTCGGTGCTCTTTTTGGTCGGCTTCGTTCTCGCCTTGGCCTACGAGTACACCGGTAACCTCGTCGTCGTTGCGTTGATGCACGGGCTGTTCAACGCGAGTCAGGCGGCGCTCGGCTACGTCGGCGTCCGGTACGGCGACCCCGACGCGATGATAGCCGTGATCGGACTGTTGTGAGCGCCCGAGTGGTCGGGACACGTCCCGGCGTCAATCAGTATCACTCGTCGGAACCGCCGTCGGTGGTGGTGTGCGTCGGAGCCACGAACTCGACGCCGGTGATCTCGAAGTGGGCGCCGCCGGCATCGGACTCGGTGACGGCGATCTCCCAGCCGTGGGCCTCGACGACCCGTTCGACGATGCTCAGCCCGAACCCGGTTCCGTCCGCACTCGTCGAGTAGCCCACCTCGAAGACCGCTTCTCGGTCTGGTTCGGGAATTCCGGGCCCGTCGTCCGCTACGTAAAACCCGTCCGAAAGCGTCCCGACGGTGATTGTCTGATCGTCGTGTTCCGCGGCGTCCTCGGGAGCCTGCGATCGAGGGCTCGTAGAACTGTGTACTACGGCGTTGTGGATCAGGTTCTCGAAAATCTGCTTCAGTCGGCTCCTGTCCGCCGAGACCGTTCGATCGGCCTCGATCGCGAGCGAGACGCCGGCCGTCTCGACGGTCGCCCAGCAGTCCTCGATGACCGTTGGGAGATCGACCGGTTCGCGATCGGTTACAGCCTCGCCCTCCCGGGCGAGTTCGAGCAGGTCGTCGATCAGTGTCCGCATCCGATCGTGTGCATCGCCGATCGCGTCGAGATGCTCGCCGTCTCGGTCGTCGCGGGCCAACTCCAGTCGGCCCGAGGCGACGTTCAGTGGGTTGCGCAGATCGTGGGAAACGACGCTCGCGAACTGGCTCAGTCGGTCGTTCTGCCGTTGGAGCTGTGTCTCCCGGTCTCGCCGGTCGGTGATGTCGTGACTGATCGAGAGAAACCGGTCGGCGCCGTCGATCTCGATCCGAACGAGATGGATCTCGACCGGAAACGTCGAGCCGTCACGTCGTCGGTACTTTCCCTCGAAGGTTCGGACGTCGTCCGGCGAAAGCTCTTCCCAGAACGCGCTCGCCTCCGCCGGGTCCACAGTGGGATCGATATCCCAGACGTTCGTCCCGACCAGTTCTTCCTTCGGGTACCCGAGCGAATCGGCCAGCCGCCGGTTCACGTCGAGGATCCGCCCGTCGGCGTCGTGGGTGGCAATCATGTCCGGTGAGTTTTCGAACAGCGCCTCGAACTTCGTCAGCGTCTCTTTCAGGCGGTTTTGACGAGCCTTTCGGTCGGTGATATCGCGCACGGTACAGATCAACTCGCCCCGATCGCTCGTGGCGAGGACGTGATCCTCGACGAACGTGCTACCGTCGGCTCTGAGCCCGGTTGTCGTCCCGTGCCAGTAGCCGGTCTCTTTGACCATCGGGAGGATCTCCTCTCGCATTCGCTCTACGTTCCCGTCGGGGTAGATCAGCTCCCAGTGTTCGCCACGTATAACGTTCGGATCGTACCCGTACAGATCGGCGTACGCCTCATTCACGTACACGAACCGGTCGTCGTCGAGGATCGCGATCCCCTCCTGTGCGGTCTCGATGGCGTCGAGATGACGCCGCCGCTCGTGACGCGCTCTGGTCGCCTCGACGGCGTTTTCGATCCGGTTTGCGAGCAGTTCGTACTGGCCGGACCCGGACCCCTTCTGGAGGTAGTCGGTGACGCCGGCCGAGATGGCGTCACTCGCGACTTCCTCGCTTCCTTTGCCAGTAAAGAGGACGAACGGGAGATCGGGGTATCGCTCACGCACGGTTTCGAGCAGTTCGAGCCCGTTCATCCCGGGCATGTCGTAATCGGAGACGATACAGTCGATTTCGGACGTACGGAGAGTGTCCAGCGCCTCGTCAGGATCGGTCTTGATGACGACGGTGATCTCCCGGTTTTCACGCTCGAGGAAGGCGGACGTCAGCTCGACGAACCCCGGCTCGTCGTCGATATGGAGAACAGTGATCGCCCCCGACGAGACAGACATGTCCTGCTTGAAACACGCGATCTACTTCAATTATCCCCTCCGTTCGAACTGTGAAACCGCTCTCCACCGTCAGCCCGGCCCTCTCAGTCCGCACGCAGCCCGAAATGCCCGTCGACGTTCGCCTCCGGGTTCGGGGTCGTCAGCGCTGAAACGGCGATCGTCACGAGAAGCCCGAGCAGCATACAGTAGATCGAGATCCCCCAGCCGAGGTAGGTATCCGAGAACAGCACGGTCGATCCGACCGCGAGTTCGGGGAGGAAGTTGAACCCGAGATAGATCGCCTGCGGGACGACGATCCCGGCGGCCAGTCCCGTGCCGGTGGTTCGTCGCCAGTAGAGCGCGACGATGACGGGCAGGGCCAGCTGTGCGAACCCGCCGAACGCGAGATCACCGATCTCGACGAGAATCGACCCAACGGTGGCCGCACCGAAGGCCTCGGCCTCGGCCCAGATGCTCGCGGCCAACGCGCCGAGCGCGAAGACGGCGACTCCGATCCGACCGAGACGGTCCTCCTGTCGTTCGGTGACTCCGTCGTCGATCAGGTTCCGGTAGACGTCGCGGGTGAAATACGACGATCCCGAGAGGAGCATCGAGTCCGAGGAGGACATCATCGCGGCGATCGCGCCGGCGATGACGAGGGCGGCGAACCATACGGGGGTGAACTCCGCGAGGACGACCGGCAGGATACTCTCGCCGGCGCCGATATCCGCCTCCAGTCCGAGCCCGCGGGCCCACGTACCGAGAAGGAACGCGGGGACGAAAAGCAAAAGCACTAACACGGGCCACAGCGCGAAGGAGCGTTTCAGGACGCTCTCGGAGGCGGCCGCGAAGAAGCGCTGGTTGACCTGTGGGAACATCGCGACGCCGAACGCGATCGAGATGGCGAACGTGAGCATCGTCTCGGGAGTGTAGAACTCACTCCCCAAGGGGAGGAACTCGGGGTTCGTCGCCTCGAGGCCGGCGTTGATCGTTCCGATCCCGCCGTCGACCGCGAGCAGTACCCAAAGCAGAGCCGCCCAGACCATGAGCAACATGAACGCGCCCTGCAGCGTGTCCGTCCAGGCAATTCCCCGCATTCCGGCGAGCACCACGTAGACGATCATGAAGACCGTAATGAGCGTCGCGCCGGCGGCGAACGGGACCGCGCCGTCGGTCAGCGCGGAAAGCGCCCCGCCGGCGCCGATCTGCTGGAGCATGACGTAGGGAAAAAGCCAGAGCAGGGAGACGAGGGCGACGAGCGCGCGGATCCGGCCGGATCCGAACCGATCGCCGAGCAACTCCCCCAGCGTGACGTAGCCGTGTCGCTGCCCGAGGAGCCACTGTTTGTACCCGAGGACGTACCACAGGACGGCGAAGATGAGCCCGTCCATGAGCCCCATCACGAGGATCCACTCGGGGCCGAACCCGTAGGCGGTGTCCGGACCGCCGAAGAAGGTAAACGCCGACAGGAGCGTCGCGAACACCGTAAAGAGCAACACGACGGTCCCGAACGTGCGGCTGGCCAGATAGAAGTCCTCCGCGGCGCGTTCGGTGACCCGATAGGCGGCGAGACCCACACCGAGGGCGACGAGCAGATAGCCGACGATGATACCGAGCTGGAGCGCCGTGCTCATGGCGTCTCACCGTCGACGATCCAGATCCCCCACGCCCGCCGCGTGAATAGCCAGAAGACGACCGCGGCGAGGATCATCCAGCCGATATGCCACCACAGCCAAAGCGGTAGGCCGAACGCGGTTCGACTGTCGCCCCAGAGGAACCACGGGATCGCGAACGTGATCAGGAGGCCCATCAACCCGGCCCATCCATAACGCTGCACCGTCGAAGCCATGTATTGAAGAGTATATTTATTCGAACAACTAAATAGTACCGTTTCATATTTACAGGGGATTATTGAAGAGATATCGTCTTCAATATGGTCGCGAGGCCGTGATCGGACGCTGTCGTCCTGCCTGTCGGGCTCGTCTCGGACTGGCGGAAATGACCGAAGATCGCCCTCTGAACACTGAGACATACACACATATAAACGACCAGACCTTGTGTATACGTGTCATGAGCGTAGAAAATGCGAGCGACGACGCGGAGATGGGACGCAAGATACTGCTAATCACGGTACTCTTTTTGCTCGGTGTCGTCGCCGCGGGCGTGGTGATGATACTGTTGAGTGATTTCGTCCTCGCGGTGACCAGCTAAACCAGGGTGTCTCGGGCATCGCGATCAACTTGAGACGTCCCGTTCTTTTGATCGGTCGAAAACAAACGTCTGATAATACCGATCGAAACTGGCCATCGGCGCCTTTTCGATCCGTTCGGGCGAACGAAACCGGTTCCGGTCCCGTACCATTTATACGTTCGAACGACCGTGTTTAAAACGCCATGGGATCGCTCATGGGACGATCATCATCACTATCATCGCCCGGAGACGGGCAGTTCATCAATGCAAGACACAGCCAAATATCTCGTTCACGCGGACATCACGGCGGACGGAATCGTCGAGCGATCGGACGTCGTCGGGGCCGTCTTCGGTCAGACCGAGGGTCTTCTCGGCGACGAACTCGATCTCCGTGAGCTACAGGACGCATCGAAAGTCGGCCGGATCGACGTCGAGATCGACTCCCAGAACGGCCAGTCGTTCGGCCGGATCACGATCGCAACGAGCCTCGATCGGGTCGAGACGGCGATTCTCGGCGCTTCGCTCGAAACCATCGACCGCGTCGGTCCGTGTCGATCGACGATCGAGGTCAGGGAGATCGAGGACGTCCGGGCTGCGAAGCGGAGAGAGGTCGTCGAACGGGCGAAGACACTGCTGACCGACGGGTTCGCCGACTCGATGCGATCCAGCCATGATCTCGTCGAGGAGGTTCGCGAGTCGGTCCGCATCGAGGACATCACCGACTACGAGGGGTTCCCGGCGGGTCCACACGTCGAGAACTCCGACGCCATCATCGTCGTCGAGGGGCGTGCCGACGTTCTCACGCTGTTGCAGTACGGCATCAAGAACGCGGTTGCCGTCGAGGGTACGAACGTCCCTGATGCGGTGGCCGAGTTGACCGAATCCCGGACTGTGACGGCCTTTCTGGACGGGGACCGCGGTGGCGAACTCATCCGCCGAGAGCTCGCACAGGTCGGCGAGATCGATTACGTCGCACTCGCACCCGAAGGGCGGTCAGTCGAGGACCTCTCCCGCCACGAAGTGATGAGTGCGCTCCGTGAAAAGATCCCACACGATCAGCTCGCAGAGATCGGCGACGCCGGTCCCGCCGATACCGTCGAAAGCGACGGGAGAGACGACGGGAGTGCCGAACCGACGTCCGCAGACGGACGAACGTCCCGGTCGGCCACCGAGTCGGGAACGAGCACCGCCAATGGGACCGAAAACACTGCCGACGCGGCCACGAGCGACTCCGAAGAGTCAACGGACGGTACTGAAACGTCCGCCGAGAAGACGGATGACGGGGGCGGAAACGTCGAGCCGCAGGCGACATCAGGGAGCGAGAGAACCGAGGCCGATGACGACGCGCCGGCGGACGAACCGGACACGCTCCGCGGCCACACCCGGGCAGTCATCGGTGAAGGGACGGGACGCGTCCGGCTCCTCGACGCCGCCTTCGGGACGACCGAGGAGGGTGACGCTACGGACGCGTTCGAGATCGTCGCCGAGAGCGAGACGGTGCCGACCGCGGTCGTCATCGACGGGGAGCTCGATCAGCGGCTGCTCGATATCGCCGCCCAGCGTGGGATCGATCACGTCGTCGCCGCGTCGACGGGTGAGTTCGTCAAACAGCCGACGAGCGTCCGTATCCGGACCGCCGAACAGCTACTCGCGCCGACGGAGGCGTAGAGCGTCCGTCCCGTCGCGGTAAAACGCCTCGATTCGATCCCCGGGCTCGAACCCGAGGGCCGTGTAGAACCGTTTCGCCGCCGTCGCTCCGATCGGCGTCGTCACTTCGAGCGTGTCCGAACCGACCGCAGCGGCCACGTTTTCGACGAGTGCCCGCCCGTATCCCTGCCGTCGGTGACTCGGAGCGACGGCGAGTTCCGAGAGCGTGGCGGGACGCCCGGGAAAGAAGATCGCGTACCCGACAGGCGAACTGTCGCCCGCGACGCGACCGCCGAAAGGCCCCCGAACGGCAGCGTCGACCAGACCCGGGTCAGCGTACCGGAGAACCGTCTGAAGCGATCGGATCGCCGGGGCGTCGGAGGCTGTCATCGGACGGATCATATCGCGAACGCGACGGCGGCAGCCGCGAGCCCGGCCAGAAGGGTCGCGAGCAGATTGACACTCTGATTTCCGAGCCGATCGCCCTCGATCGTCGCCCCGAGAACGCTGTCGGCGACCATGCCGAAAAAGCCCGCCGAAAGGACAGTCAGCGTCGCCAGTCCGTCGAACCCGAAAAAGAGCGCCCCGAGTAGGGCGATGATCCCGGACCCGACCGCTCCGGCGACAGCGCCCTGCCAGGTGACGCCCCCGTCAGTCCCCGGCGGGACGGGTTCGAGCGTCGTTATCAGTCTCGGTGAATCGAAGAGTCCACCGAACTCGCTGGAGAACGTATCGGCCAGCGCCGCGGCGACCGCGCCGCCGAAGGCGAACTGGAACACGAGCGGGTCGGCGCCGAGATGATCGGAGGCCGCGTAGGCGACCACGGCGACCAGCGCGACGGCGGAGTTGGCGAACACGTTGCCACCGCCGCGTGCCCCTTCGTTTTCCTGTGCGATGCCGCGATCGAGCTTCTCGTCGTAGCGGTATTTCGATGCGAGTCCGCCCAGCCCGAAGAACGTCACGAGCAGCACGAACCAGCCGAACCCCCCGAGAACGACCGCGAAAAGCGCGAGCAAAACGCCGGTGAGCATGCCGGTGACCGAGGCCGTCCCGAGCGCGTAGGCAACGTATCCGAGCGCGACGGTGACGGCGATCCCGATCGCGACCCGGCCGGCCGTCGGTTCGATCTCGAGACCGAGCAGGAACCAGACGACCAGCGCCGTCGAAAGCAACACGAGCGAATCGTCGCGTCGGGTCAGCGTCGAACGGATGAGCGCGCCGAGGACGGCCCCGCTCGCGGCCACGAAGACGACAAGCGGGTATCGGGGGACTGCCGCTCCGAGCGCGGCCGCGAGGAGTATTGCGGCGACGGCGCCGACGGTCCCGGAAGCGACGAAGACGGCCGATCCGACGACCGGCGTTCGTATCCAAGGCCGGGCGAGCGTCCTACCGAGCGTTCCGGCGGTCAACGCGAACACCGCGGCGACGAAGGCGACAGTCGGGAGATCGAAGGCGACGAAAAGCACCGCGAGCGCCGTCACGGCGAGGGCGAACGACGCGAGGCTGTAGAGCCGACCTTCCTCGCGGTCGGTTCCCCTCGCGAAGAGTTCGAAGAACGGGCCGCGCCTCGAGACGAGCGCAACGATAGCGACGAGCGCGATCGGCGCGACGGTTCCGACAGCCGCCGCGGGCTCCCCGACACGGCCGTCGAGGAGCGGCGCGAAGAACGCCAGGCTCCCCACGAGCAAGTAGCCGACGGCCCGTTCGGTATCCTGCCTCACGAGCCGAGATATCCCCGTTATCCACTTAACGCTCCCGAAGGACGGACCGACACGTTGACACAGGCGGGAACGTATCTCCGTTCGTGGGCCTGTACGATCGGTATCTCGCCGCTCGCGTTCGTCTGAGCTCGTCGGACGCTCCGGAACGGATCGCGCTCGTGATCACCGAACACGACCTCCTGGAGAAGGGTGCCTACGGGACGCTCTCGGCGTTTCTCGAGTGGGCGTTCGACGTCGGCGCGAGCGAAGTGACGGTCTACGTGAGCGTGCTCGATTCGGCCGCGATCCCGACGCTCCGGAACGCCCTCTCGGAACTCGACAGTCCCCGTCCGGTTGCTGTTCGGGGGCCGGACGCCGATTCGGCAGCCGAAGCTCCCGTTCAGGTCAGCATCGGGCTCGGAGGTCGACAGGAGTTCGCGGCCGCGGTCAGGGGAGTAGCCGAGGACGCCGCTGCCGGTGAACTCGATTCGTCGACGATCGACGAATCGGAGATCGAACGGCGACTCGTCTTCCAGTCGCCGCCCGACCTCGTAATCAAGACCGGCGCCGAGCGGCTCTCGGATTTCCTCATCTGGCAGTCGGTCTACTCGGAGCTGTACTTCACCGACGTCAACTGGCGTGATTTCAGACGGCGGGACTTCCTGCGGGCAGTCAGAGAGTTTCAAGAGCGACAGCGGCGGTTCGGTCGGTAGAGCGAACCTCGAGCGTCGAGCCTCGTGAGTCGGTCGGCGGTTCGGTCGGTAGAGCGAACCTCGAGCGTCGAGCCTCGTGAGTCGGTCGGCGGTTCGGTCGGTAGAGTAAACCTCGAGCGGCTCCGTAACCGAACGGTTAGCTGGTCGGAGAGCCGCCGTCCTCGGACCCCTCCGCCTCGTCGATATCTGACTCCGGAACCGACCCCCGGAACTGGCCGAGAACGCGGCCCGCCTCGTCGAGTTCGACGTCACTGAGAGCCCCAACGAGGGCGGCCGCCCGCTGGGCTCTGGTGCGACGCCACGATTTCTGTCTCGACTCGTAGGTTCGGATCGCCCGGAGGAAATCGATCCGTGAGAACTCCGGCCAGTACGGGGTGCAAAAGTAGACGGCCGCCTCGTTGCCGTTCGCGTGCCACGGAAGGAAGTTGGAGGTCCGCTCTGCGCCGCCCGTTCGGATGATGAGATCGACCGCCTGTGTCGGGCCGACTGTCAGGCGGTCCTCGATTTCCGAGACGGTGACGTCCGCAGGGTCGAGCTCGCCCGCCGCGGCGTCCTCGGCGATCGATCTGGTGACGCCGAGCAGCTCGGCCCGGCCGCCGTAGGCGAGCGCGACGTTTAAATAGAGTTCGTCGTACCCCGCCGTCCGCCGTTCGGCGTACTCGATCGCGTCCCGAACACGCTCGGGAAGTCGCTCCGTCTCGCCGATCGCTCGGATCCGGACATGCCGGTCGTGGACTTCCGAGCGATCGGCGAACGTTCGGAGCTTCTCCGAGATGAGATCGAAAAGCGCCTCGCGTTCCGCCGCCGGTCGATCGAAGTTCTCGGTCGAGAACGCGTACAGCGTCAGTTCCTCGACGCCGAGATCGGAACACCACTCCAGTACCCGTTCGGTCGTATCGGCGCCGGCCCGGTGACCGGCGGTCGCCTCGCTTCCCTGCTTTTCGGCGTATCGCCGGTTACCGTCCTGTATCACCGCGACGTGTGCCGGTGCCCCCGAGACCTCCCGCTCTAGGAGCTGTTCGTAGAGCTTACGTCCGACCCCCCAAGGAAACCCGAGCATCTGGCGGATATAAGGGGTGAGGGCCACATGAGTGTTGCTTTCGAACGGTGAACGCGGCGCTGGAACGGTCGTGTTTAGTTAAGGCTGAAAAGCGAGGCGGGAGTGATTTTCAGCTTGTCCATGGCGAAAATCGCCCGCCTCAGTGGTTGTAGCGATTGGATTAAATTAGATTTTGTGGAGCGAGAGCGGACAC